>ERZ791734.75-NODE-75-length-166930-cov-14.128779_pt1 | contig 166930 bp, 164 predicted proteins | sample MGYA00509953_ERZ791734 | MGnify/ENA primary metagenome ERZ791734 (study PRJEB30046, sample SAMN00792038) | human gut metagenome | study: EMG produced TPA metagenomics assembly of the A metagenome-wide association study of gut microbiota in type 2...
CTTCGACTCGTATTCGTTAAGTCTCGGGATGGGCTTTCGCACTAACTTCGCACGGTGCTTTCAGCTTGTGCTCACTAAGTGCTCTAATGACATCCACTCGAACTAAACTCATCCATCGTCTTCGACTCGTATTCGTTAAGTCTCGGGATGGGCTTTCGCACTAACTTCGCACGGCGCTTTCAGCTTGTGCTCACTAAGTGCTCAATGCCTACCAAACAAATGCTAATACTTCGCCACCAACATTCTGCTTTCTTGCTTCCTTGTCAGTAAGTACACCTTTGTTTGTTGAAATAATTGCAGTTCCGAGTCCACCAAGTACTCTTGGGAGCTCATCCTTGCTTGCATATACACGAAGACCTGGCTTAGAGATTCTCTTAAGGCCTGTGATGATCTTCTCGTTCTTATCTGCACCATACTTCAATGTAATTTTGATTGTCTCAAACTTACCATCTTCGATAATGTCTACTGCCTGAACATATCCTTCTGATAAAAGGATGTCAGCAATAGCCTTTTTCATCTTTGAAGCAGGGATTTCTACTGTATCATGTTTTGCTGTGTTAGCATTACGAATTCTTGTAAGCATATCTGCTATTGGATCGCTCATTGACATAATGTTTCTTCCTCCTTCTATCTCTTACCAGCTTGATTTCTTAACGCCAGGGATCTGTCCCTTGTATGCTAATTCACGGAAGCAGATTCTACAGATTCCGTATTTCTTTAATACTGAGTGTGGACGTCCACAAATCTTGCAACGTGTATATTCTCTTGATGAAAACTTCTGTTTACGCTGCTGTTTAACTTTCATTGCTGTCTTAGCCATAACGAATCTTCCTCCTTTAATTATTTGCTGTAAGGCATACCAAATAATGTTAACAGTTCGCGACCTTCTTCGTCTGTCTCTGCTGTTGTAACAAAGATGATATCCATACCTCTGACTTTATCAATCTTATCGTACTCGATTTCCGGGAAAATGAGCTGTTCCTTGATACCTAAAGCATAGTTACCTCTGCCATCGAAACCGTTAGGGTTAACACCTCTAAAGTCACGTACACGAGGAAGTGCAAGGTTTACAAGACGATCTAAGAACTCATACATCTTCTCGCCACGAAGTGTTACTTTACATCCGATAGGCATTCCTTCTCTTAACTTGAAGTTAGCAACTGACTTTCTCGCACGTGTAACAACTGCCTTCTGACCGGCGATTGTTTCAAGATCCTTGATAGCTGCGTCTAAAACTTTAGCATTTTCTCTTGCTTCACCAACGCCCATGTTAATAACGATCTTATCAAGCTTTGGGATCTGCATTACATTTTTATATCCAAATTTTTCAGTCATGGCGCTTTTAATTTCAGCGTCATACTTTTCTCTAAGTCTACTCAACTAAGACGACCTCCTTCCAATTAATCTATCTTCTCTGTTTTGCCATCTACTTTAGCAACACGGACTTTATCTTTACCTGTTCCTTCAAAACCAACTCTTACCGGCTTGCCTTTGTAAAGATACATTACATTGGAGATGTCCATTGGAGCTTCCATTTCGATAATTCCGCCTGCCTGGTTAGCCATGCTTGGCTTGCTGTGCTTAAATACTTTATTTACGCCTTCAACGACTACAGTACCGTTCTTCTTGTCAACATGAAGAACCTTGCCTTCTTTACCTTTATCCTTGCCGGCAATAACCTGTACCATATCATCTTTCTTAATCTTTAATGTTGCCATGGTCTACACCTCCTTATAATACTTCAGGTGCAAGTGAGACAATCTTCATGAACTTCTTGTCTCTTAACTCTCTTGCAACTGGTCCAAAGATACGTGTTCCTCTTGGATTTAAATCGTCTTTTATAATAACTGCTGCATTCTCATCAAACTTGATGTATGAACCATCCTTACGACGAGCGCCCTTCTTTGATCTTACTACTACGGCCTTAACAACATCACCTTTTTTAACAACTCCGCCTGGTGTTGCGTCTTTAACTGAGGCAACGATGATATCGCCGATATTTGCATATCTTCTTACTGAGCCGCCTAAAACTCTGATGCAAAGGAGCTCTTTGGCACCAGTATTATCAGCAACTTTAAGTCTTGTTTCCTGCTGAACCATTTTATTTGCCTCCTTATTTAGCCTTCTCTATAATCTCAACAAGTCTCCATCTCTTGTCCTTTGATAAAGGTCTTGTCTCCATAACTCTTACTCTATCGCCAATATTGCACTCATTCTTCTCATCATGAGCCTTTAACTTGTAAGTTCTCTTTACGATTTTTCCATAAAGAGGATGCTTAACATTATCTACGATAGAAACAACGATTGTCTTGTCCATCTTGTCACTTGTAACGATACCTACACGTGTTTTTCTCAGATTTCTTTCCACAATATATTCCTCCTTCTAAGATAATTAAGCATTAGCCTTCTGGGCTATAACTGTCTGTATTCTTGCAATATTCTTTCTTACGTCTTTGATTCTGCTTGTGTTCTCTAACTGATTTGTAGCATTCTGGAATCTTAAGTTGAATAATTCCTTCTTTGCAGCTACTAATTCGTTCTGAAGCTCATCAACAGATTTAGCATTTAATTCGTTCATATAGTCCTTAGTTTTCACTGCCTGCTACCTCCTCTAAATCTTCTTTTGAAACGATCTTACACTTAAGTGGAAGCTTGTGCATAGCAAGTCTTAAAGCTTCTTTTGCTACTTCTTCAGGTACGTCTGCAATCTCGAACATAACTCTACCCGGCTTAACAACTGCTACCCAGTACTCAAGTGCTCCCTTACCTGAACCCATACGAGTTTCAGCCGGCTTAGCTGTAACTGGCTTATCAGGGAAGATCTTGATAAATACTTTACCACTACGCTTCATATATCTTGTCATCGCAATACGGGCTGCTTCGATCTGGTTTGACTTAATCCATGCAGGCTCAAGTGCTACTAAACCATACTGACCGTTTGTAATCTTATTGCCTCTAAGTGCCTTACCAGCCATAGTTCCTCTGAACTGCTTACGACGCTTTACTCTCTTAGGCATTAACATTATTTATCCGCTCCTTCCTTATTTCCTTTTACAGGAAGTACTTCACCATGGTAAACCCATGTCTTAACACCAACTTTACCAAATGTTGTGTCTGCTTCAGCAAAACCATAATCAATGTCAGCACGAAGTGTCTGAAGAGGAATTGTTCCCTGGCTGTAGAACTCTGTTCTAGCCATATCAGCACCACCAAGACGTCCTGAACATGAAGCCTTGATACCAAGTGCTCCAGCTTTCATTGTTCTGCTCATGCATGACTTCATTGCTTTTCTGAATGAGATACGATTCTCAAGCTGTGCTGCAATGTTCTCAGCTACTAACTGTGCGTCTGCATCCGGCTTCTTAATTTCTTTTACATCGATGAACAGCTTCTTATCTGTAAGCTTCTGTGCATCTGCTTTGATCTTTTCGATTCCAGCTCCGCCCTTACCGATGATAACACCAGGCTTAGCTGTATATAATGCAACCTTTACTCTGTCTGCAGCTCTCTCGATCTCGATCTTTGAGATGTTTGCATTGTAAAGTGTCTTCTTTAAATAAGTTCTGATTTTATGATCTTCTACAAGGTTGTTAGAAAATTCATCATTCTTTGTGTCAGCATACCATCTTGAATCCCAATCTTTGATAACGCCGACTCTTAAACCATGAGGATTAACTTTCTGTCCCATTATTTACCTCCTATCTCTCGTCAAGCACGATTGTGATGTGACTTGTTCTCTTCTCGATTCTATATGCTCTACCCTGGGCTCTTGGATGAACTCTCTTCATTGTAGGTCCCTTGTTAGCGTAGCACTCTGCTACATAAAGGTCCTCTGCCTTAAGTCCATTGTTGTTTTCAGCATTTGCGATTGCTGACTTTAACAGCTTCTCTATAACACTTGAACCATATCTTGGGTTGTATGCCAGAATACCAAGTGCAGTCTGAACATCCTTACCTCTGATGGCATCTAATACGAAACAAGCCTTTGTTACTGACACTCTTGCATATGATACCTTAGCTGATGGTCTGGTATCTTTATTCTCATTTCTGAGTCTCTTATCATGGGATCTATGTCCTTTAGCCATGATTTAGTCCTCCTTTCAAATATTCCAAATATTATCTTCTACCCTTCTTTTCGTCTTTACCATGACCTCTGTAGGTTCTGGTAACTACGAACTCACCAAGCTTATGTCCAACCATGTCTTCTGTAACATATACAGGTACATGCTTTCTTCCATCATGAACTGCGATTGTATGACCTACGAATGATGGGAAAATTGTTGAACGTCTTGACCAGGTCTTAACAACTTCTTTGCTATTGCTTGCATTCATAGCATCTATCTTCTTGAGTAAATGCTCATCTGCGAATGGTCCTTTTTTTAATGAACGAGCCATTGTCATACCTCCTTATTAACTATTTAATGCTCTTGCCGTCTCTTCTTCTTACGATCATCTTATTAGACTGCTTGTTCTTCTTTCTTGTCTTTAATCCCATTGCTGGCTTACCCCATGGAGTTGAAGGGCCTGAACGACCGATTGGTGCTCTACCTTCACCACCACCATGTGGATGGTCATTAGGGTTCATAACAGAACCACGAACTGTTGGTCTAATACCCATGTGACGTTTACGTCCGGCTTTACCAATGTTAACAAGGCCATGCTCAATGTTTCCTACCTGACCGATTGTTGCACGGCAGATGATTGGAACCATTCTCATTTCGCCTGAAGGAAGTCTTAATGTTGCATACTTTCCTTCCTTAGCCATAAGCTGTGCTGAGTTACCTGCTGAACGAACAAGTTGTCCGCCCTTACCCGGGTATAACTCGATGTTGTGTACTAATGTACCAACTGGAATATTCTGAAGTGGGAGGCAGTTACCAACTTTGATCTCTGCTTCAGCACCACTCATAAGAACATCTCCTACTGCTAACTTATAAGGAGCAAGGATGTATCTCTTCTCGCCATCAGCGTAGAACAGAAGTGCAATGTTTGCTGATCTGTTTGGATCATATTCGATTGCATTAACTGTTGCTGGAATTCCATCCTTATCGTTTCTCTTGAAATCTATAATTCTGTATTTACGTTTCTCACCACCACCGTGATGTCTAACTGTGATCTTTCCCTGATTGTTACGGCCGGCTGTCTTGCTCATTGATACAACGAGTGATTTCTCAGGTGTTGATTTTGTGATCTCTGAAAAATCAAGGCCAGTCATATTTCTTCTGGAAGGTGTATATGGGTTATATGTCTTAATTCCCATTTTTGTTCTCCTTTCGGTTCAATTTATTGTCACGCTTTTTTGCGTATAAATCTGTTTCGTTATTTTACAGTCCTTCGAAAATTTCGATCTCTTTACTTGCTTCTGTAAGTTTAACGATTGCTTTCTTGTACTTGTCTGTTCTTCCAAGTGTTACGCCACGTCTCTTAACCTTACCGTCATTGTTCATGGTGTTAACCTTAGCAACTTCTGTTCCTTCGAACATCTTCTCTACAGCTTCTTTGATCTGAGACTTTGTTGCTTCCGGGTGTACAAGAAATGTGTACTTCTTCTCTGCCATTGCATTCATACTTTTCTCTGTGATTACAGGCTTAAGTATAACGTCATAATATTTGATGTCTGCCATTATGCGTACACCTCCTCAATTGCTGCTACAGCATCCTTTGTAAGAACAAGCTTATCATACTTAAGAATGTCATATACACTCAGTGAGTTTGTAGCTGTTGTCTTAACTGTTGGAATGTTGTTTGCTGAAAGAACAACCTTGTCGTTCTTGTCCTTTGTTACTACTAATGACTTAGGAGCTTTAAGATTTGCAAGGATCTTTGCGAATACACTTGTCTTAACCTCTTCTAATTCAATCTTGTCAACTACAACAAGTTTATCTTCTGCAAGCTTTGCTGAAAGTGCTGACTTCATAGCAAGCTGCTTTTCTTTCTTATTCATCTTAACTGAATAATCTCTTGGCTTTGGTGCAAATACAACTCCGCCACCTGTCCACTGTGGAGATCTTGTTGAACCCTGTCTTGCATGACCTGTTCCTTTCTGTCTCCATGGCTTTCTTCCACCACCTGATACTTCAGAACGAGTCTTTGCGCTCTGTGTACCCTGACGGCTATTTGCCAGCTGGCCAACTACAGCCAGATGCATTAAATGTTCATTTATCTCTACACCGAATACAGAATCATTGAGTTCTAATGTCTCAACTTCTTTTCCTTCGATGTCATAAACCTTAACTGATGCCATTTTCGTTCCTCCTTCCTAAAGACTACTTGCCAGTCTTTACTGTATCCTTAATCATTACTAATGATTTCTTTGGTCCCGGAACTGCGCCCTTTACCAAAATAACATCATTTTCTACATCTATCTTAACTACCTCAAGGTTCTGGATTGTAACTCTTACGCTACCCATATGTCCAGGCATCTTCTTACCTTTGAATACTCTACCTGGTGTAGTAGCTGAACCGTTTGAACCTGCATGTCTGTGATACTTGGAACCATGTCCTGAAGGACCTGACTTTAAGCCGTGTCTCTTAAGACCGCCTGCATATCCCTTACCTTTTGTCTTTGCTGTAACGTCAATCTTGTCTCCTTCAGCAAATACATCGGCTTTGATCTCTGCACCAAGTTCGTACTGAGCACAGTCATCAAGTCTGAACTCTCTGTAGAAAGTCTTAGGTGTTGTGTTTGCTTTCTTTGCATGTCCAACTTCTGCCTTACCAGCACCATGTGGGTTTCTGATTACTTTCTTTCCTGATACATCTTTTGTTGTGATTCTTTCTTTCTTTTCGCCGAATCCTACCTGAATTGCATCATAACCGTCATTCTCAACTGTTTTTACCTGGGTTACAACACATGGACCAGCCTGTAAAACTGTTACCGGCACTAAAACGCCGTTTTCGTCGAAGATCTGAGTCATTCCGACTTTTGTTGCTAAAATAGCTTTCTTCATTTTAAGTTTTCCTCCTAATTTAATTCACAGCGGATTGTCTTGACAATCATACTAAATTACATCCTTCGGATGCATTAGGTTACTGCTTGTGCACTGTTTCGTGCTATGTTTGTTTTTTTGTGATTTGATTAGTTCACTTCTAATTTTTGTGGCTGATTATTTCATCTTTACGTCGATGTATACGCCAGCTGATAAATCGATCTTCTGTAATGCATCAATTGTCTTCTGTGTTGGTGCAATCACGTCGATTAATCTCTTATGAGTTCTCTGCTCGAACTGTTCTCTTGAATCTTTGTACTTATGAACAGCTCTGAGGATTGTAATCTTCTCAACCTTTGTAGGCATTGGAACCGGTCCGCTGACTTTAGCTCCTGTCTTTTTAACAGTATCGATGATCTGTCCAGCAGCCTGATCGATAAGTTTGTGGTCGTACGCCTTCAATGTGATTCTCATAATCTGTTTTGCCATAAAAAAAGCCGCCTCCTTTTCGCACTTTTTAATAGTACAACAAGTGGTGACTGTACACTCTCCCGTGTGTATCCTGAATTAAATCAGAATCAACACGTCGTTTCTATCCTTTTGATAGACAGTTATTGGTACAGTGACTTGTCGTCAGTAATTTTTTATTGACATTCGCTCCACGAAAAACCTGTATCTATACGATACAGCAACCTCCGTTTCAACGCTATCATGTCACAGCACGTTTGATTATATAACACGTTTTTGCGGAATGCAAGCATTTTTTCTATATTTTTTAAGAATTTTTTTATTATATTTCCCTGCATTTCTTCATCCGTCATACTGTTATATTTTATCTGTTTCTTCTATATATAATGCACAATAGAAACGTTATCGCTTATTTCAGCTTAAAGCTCTGTTTCAGCTTCACGCCCCTGTTATTATATATTTCCAGCTTCGGGAAACTTAAAAGAAAAGCGATATCCGATGCGTAACCATAATTTCTGGTATCAAATCGTTCGAATTCTTCTGATAATGCATCAAACAGCTCCTGCATATCATCTATCTTGTTATTCCGTTCTGACAGATACGATGTGATAAAGTGTTCTACGTTTTCCCGGTCATCGATCATCTCGAGATAATACTGCTCTCCAGCTTTATAGAATTGAATATCTTTTCCATTTTTCAGGATTAGTTCTTCCATGCTGGTATATCCATAGTTTCTGGTATCGAATTCTGTGTGCAGCTTTGTGAGCTTATATATCAATCCTGCCAGTTCTGTACAGATACCCGAAGCTCTTTCTTCTATTATAATGCGGTAGACATCAGATACAATCTCTGATAATGGTGTCAGACACTGTTCCGGTTCATAGCCCTGCAAAATATCTATATAACAGAAGCGATTACTTCTGCGGATAAACGATTCGCTGTGTGCGTTACTGCCAAATACCCGAATATTCTTGCCCTGCTCCTGTGCCTTTACAACTGCCGCCAGGATCGTATCATCATCGGTCACAATATCGATTCCTTCGACCTGCCGGTCAAATGCATGGGCAACCAATTCTGTTATAAAAGTGCAGCCGGCATGATTCCCCCGTTCTTCTGCTCCCATCACGCGAAATCCCTGCTTCTGCAGTTCTTCTTTCGAAGCTTTTGAAACATAGCCGCATGCCAGACGGTCGATCAGATCATCCTGAATCATGATCTCTCTGCATACAAGCGGTGCATAAACGGTATCCACTGTATTACAATCATATATTAAAATTCGCTTCATGAATGGCTCCTTTCTTCCGTCAGCACAAGCTGCATCAGAGTCTGGTGAATGCCAAAGGTCCGGCACAACCGTTCCGCTTCTGCTTTTGCCCGCTCCCGTTTCTCCTCTGATACCGGTTTCTTCACTGCCCGGATCAGAATATTTTTAGGTGAATGTTCAATATCAATAAATTCCAACAGATCTGTCTTATATCCACAATATTCCAGCATACATCCACGGATCGCATCAGTCATCAATGCTGCTGTCCGTTCCTTGATGATTCCGTACTTGGTCAGTGCCGACAACTCCTCCGACCGGATCTGTTTATTTAACTCATGCTGGCAGCACGGAACAGATAAGATGTATGTCGTGTTCCAGCAGATCGCATTATAGAGCGCATAGTCAGTTGCCGTATCACAGGCATGCAAGGTCACTACCATATCCACCTTACGGTCTGTCCGGTATCCATTAATATCACCGATTTTAAACTTCAGATCTGTATATCCGCATTTTTCTGCCAGCTTATTACAGTTCTTTATTACCTGTTCTTTCAGATCAAGCCCTGTGATATGTGCCGTCATATGACGGATCTCTACTATATAATAATATAAGAAGAAAGTCAGATAGGATTTGCCGCATCCAAAATCAATAATGTTGATCTCATCGCCTTTATAAGTCTTTAACACATCATCGACCATCTCGATAAAGCGGTTGATCTGACGGAACTTATCATACATGGAGGAAACTACTTTTCCCTCTTTGGTAAATATTCCAAGCTCCCGGAATGCAGGAATATCCATTCCCTCATCCAGAATATATTTCTTCTTGCGATTATTACCGCCGACCAATATCGTCTTATTCTCCGCCTGTCTGCGGCTGACTGCCAGATTTCCTTTTTTGCCTGCTTTTACATCATAATCTGTCGTCAGAGAAAATGCATTCATCTGCTTAAACTCTGCCGGAAAATGCATCGCAATATGCTCTGCCAGCCTTCCTTCTTCGATATTCTCATGAAAGACCTGCGTCTGTGTATATTTCTCAAGCTGGTATGCATTTCTGCCCTTTAATACCTTTCGGGCAAATATGATCTTCTTGTATTCTCCCTTTCCATTGCTCAGTACGACCTTATGTGGATGTGTCTCCGCGATCTCTTTTATAATATCCATATATTTCTCCATGTTTTCTGTCTTGTATCTGCTTATCATTTTGTGAAACACAGCTCATGAAATGTCCTTCACATAATTAACATTTTCACGAGCAAATAATTTGGCATTCATTATATTCCAAATTATCTATTGCAATTATATATTTTCGTTTTGCTCTACTGCTGTGATTTTATCACCCCGGCAGATATCGGTCAATTTGTTTTCCTTATATGCCGATTTCATTTTCTTTCTATGCAGATTTCATCGTTGACTTGAAAATGACTGCACCTTATAATATAGTAGTTTTATATAAATATTTCAAACGAAACGAGGATATCGATTATGTGGACAGCCGATCACTGGCAGGATTATGAAGTAATAGATTGTTCAGATGGAGAAAAACTGGAACGATGGGGCAAATACATTCTCCTTCGTCCCGATCCACAGGTTCTGTGGTCAACTCCAAAAACAGATAAACGCTGGAAGCAACTAAATGGTCACTACCACCGCAGCAATAAGGGCGGCGGTGAATGGGAGTTCTTTAACCTTCCGCAGCAATGGTCGATTCATTATAAAGATCTGACCTTTAACCTAAAACCATTCAGCTTCAAACACACCGGTCTGTTTCCGGAACAGGCAGCCAACTGGGACTGGTTCTCTGACCTGATCCGCTCATCGAAAAAGAAAGAGATCAAGGTATTAAACCTTTTCTCTTACACCGGCGGTGCAACCTGTGCGGCAGCAAAAGCAGGTGCGGCAGTTACTCATGTTGATGCTTCTAAGGGCATGGTTACATGGGCAAAGGAAAATGCAGTCTCATCCGGACTCGGAGATGCCCCGATCCGCTGGATCGTTGATGACTGTGTAAAATTCGTAGAACGTGAGATCCGCCGTGGCAATCACTATGATGCGATCATTATGGACCCACCATCCTACGGCCGAGGACCAAAGGGCGAGATCTGGAAGATCGAAGAAAAGATACATCCGTTTATCAAGCTGTGCAGCGAGCTGCTCTGCGATGATCCGCTTTTCTTCCTGGTCAATTCCTATACGACCGGACTTGCACCAGCCGTTCTTACCTATATGATAGCAACCGAGGTACAGTCTAAATTCGGCGGTCATGTTATCTCCGACGAAGTAGGACTTCCGGTTACAGGCTCCGGTCTGGTACTGCCATGCGGCGCTGCCGGAAGATGGTGCCGATAACCCCCGGATAGAATATGAAATAAAAAATGGAAGCCTGTATTACCTATTATTCCGCAAGATGCTTTCGCGCTAACCTCATGTAGCGGTACTAAGCTCCCGTCTGACGGCGGATCGCTAAGGACCGACATTCGGCTAGGCTTGCTTCATAATAGTAATACAGGCTTCCATTTTTATTTCATATTCTTAACAACACAGCATCTCTTAAGCACCGGTGCTGTATTCTTTACCAGTTTCTCTCGTCCATATCCAGATATGTCTTATGCGTTCCGACATATTTGTAAGCCGGACGGATGATCTTACCGGCATTTACCAACTCTTCTATTCTATGTGCGCTCCAGCCTGCGATTCTTGCAATCGCGAAGATTGGAGTAAACAGTTCAATCGGTATATCAAGCATACGATATACAAATCCACTGTAGAAATCGACATTTGCAGAGATAACGGAGTTTCGCTTCTTTGCAAGAAGCTCCATAGAGATCCGTTCAATATCCGTGTACAACTTGAACTCCTCCTGCATACCCTTTTCTTCTGCAAGTCTTCCGGCATAACGCTTCAGGATCTTGGCTCTTGGATCGGACACCGTATAAACAGCATGTCCCATACCATAGATCAGACCGCTATGATCAAAGCCCTTCTTATCAAGCAGTCCCTGAAGATATTCACGGATCGCCGCTTCATCGCTCCAGTCTTTTACATGAGCCTTCAGGTCATCCATCATCTGCTGAACCTTCAGGTTCGCACCACCATGCTTCGGTCCTTTTAAAGAACCGAGAGAACCGGCAACGGTTGAATAGGTATCAGTTCCGGTTGATGATATAACATGTGTTGTAAATGTGGAGTTGTTACCACCACCATGCTCTGAATGAAGCACCAGACAGATATCCAGTACCTGCGCTTCAAGCTCAGTATACTTCTTATCCGCACGGATCAGGCGAAGGAAATTCTCTGCTGTCGAAAGGCCCGGCTTCGGATTGTGAATGATAAGACTCTTATCCTGATAATAATGCTTATAGCCCTGATAGCCATATGCAGCGATCAGCGGAAACTGTGCAATCAGTTCCATACTTTGACGAAGGACATTTCGAATGCTGATGTCATCCGGGCAGTCATCATATGAATATAAAGTAAGCACACAACGCTGTAAGACATTCATCATATTCTTACTTGGTGCTTTTAAAATCACATCACGAGCAAACTTTCTTGGGAGCTCCCGGAACGTCTCCATCAATTCCTTAAATTTATTAAACTGAGTTCTGGTCGGCAGTTCACCGAATAAAAGCAGATAGATCGTCTCCTCAAAGCCAAACTTGCTTCCGTGGAATCCACGTTCCAGATCTTCGATATTATATCCCTGAATATAGAGTCTTCCATCTGCCGGCACCAGCTCACCATCCTGAACTGCAAAACCGGATACATCTGAAATCTCTGTCAGACCTGTTAAGACACCTTTTCCATTTGAATCACGAAGGCCTCTCTTAACATCATATGTAACATAGAGGTTCTGATCGATCGTACCTGAATCATTGCAATAACCAACCAGTTCATCTAAAATTTTCTCGTACTCTGCACTTCCCTTTTCCAAACCTCTATCTCCTTTCGAATATAGTATTTAAGCCAAGCTTAAGTTTATCAAACTTTCGCCTGGCTTGCAAGACTATTTCGCTGCCTGTAAGGCAGTCTCATCTATTTCTATAATATATTTTTCAAATGCATTTATGATCGTGGTATCCAGGTATCTGGATTCCCGTGCAAAATCCCTGCCATAATTACTATGCACATGACCATGTACCAGATACTTCGGATGATAGTCTTCGATCATTGTCCGGAAGCACTTGAAACCGGTATGACAAAGATCCTCGGAATCATTGATCCGATACGCAGGGGCATGCGTGATCATAATATCAAATCCACGATGTTTTCTTATCTGCCGACCCAGCTTACGGATGCGTTTCTCCATTGCTTTCTCGGTATACTGATGCGGCGCACCATTGTACTGATACTCCATGCAGCCTCCAAGACCCAAGATCCGTATTCCTTTATATACATAGATTCGATCGTCGATGCAGATACAGCCATCCGGTGGTGTGTCTGCATAACAGGTATCGTGGTTTCCATATACATACAGAACCGGAGCATGCGTAAATGTCGCAAGGAACGACAGATACTGCGGTGCAAGGTCACCGCAGGAAATGATCAGATCAATTTCTTCTAATTTTTTCTTATCAAAATAATCCCATAGGTATTTTGATTCTGCATCCGCCAGAACAAGAATCTTCATATCCGTATCTCCGTGTTTTCTTTTCTTTTCTACGAAACTGTACCCCGCCTGTTTCCATAAAGAAAACACGCTCATCTACATTCGTACTCCGGATCGCAAGACCCGCATAGCCTTATTATACTATGTCTGTAGTTTTTTTCAATTCCAGATTTTCCGGCGTATTTACTCCCTGGAAGGTAACAACATCTCTGGCATCTTCTACCAGCTCATCCAGAGTCGGGATCGAACCGACAACAATATCTGCCAGCCAATCCATCTTCATGATCTCCTCAGGGCTCATCTCACCATCTTCATCATCACGAACCACTCCATTCTGTGAATAGAGCTTGCCGTAGAATGGACTTACCGTACCATCCTTGATCAGCTGTTTCATCAGATTTACCAGTCTGGCTGTTCCAACCGGAAGATGGTTCGAACAGATCACATCGATCACTCCGGCAGACATGCCCCACCAGTAATTCAGAACCTTTACTTTCTCGTTCTTTTCTTCCAGCTTCCAGTTACCATCCAGAATCAACTGAACGATCTTCTCATAAAATATGCGCCAGTTGTAAAATGGCATCGCAAGGTTCGATATCTCGTCCCCATCGCAGGAATACAGACCGAATTCACGGGAGGCCGTAAGCGGTGTGATCATATCCTTATCGGATACATAAGAAATGCCCAGTTCCTTAAACCGTTTCTTCGGATCGGAGCCTTTGACCTTTGACCACTCCAGATAGATCTTCGCTCTTGGATTCACAAACTTTGCTCCCATCGCAAATGCGTTGATGTTCGCCGTCGTTCCATAGATCGGATAATCAGCCACATAACCGATCCTGCCATCCTCACAGAGTGAACCTGCGATAATACCGGTTATAAACTTCGCCTCATACATTCTCGCATAATACGTTCTGACATGGCTGGTCGATACATTTAACGAGCAGTTTAATATCTTCAATTCCGGATATTTGATCGCTGCCTTTAATGACTCCGGAAGCATCTCCGGACCGGTTGTAAATACAACATCGAATTTGTCCTGTGCAATCTGCTCCAGGCATTCTGCAAGCTTCGTATTATCATCCATATTCGAAAAAGTATGTGTCTCAACCCGATCCTTGAATTTGCCTTCTACGCCCATTCTTCCGAGATCATGGCTGTAGATCCATACAGAATTCTCAGGCTCTTTATCATAAACAAATGCAATCTTAAGCTTCTTCGGTACCGGCGTGATACTGAACAGTTTCTTCTTTGACTCTACCGGTTCCAGCTTCGGAACGATCGTCATCTTCTTCTTCTGTGCACTTAGCACGATCTCGTCCCAGACCTTTTCCAGATTTGCCTTTACCTCATCATAGGACATATCCTGTAATGCCCTGTATCCATATACATTTAAAAATACAAGCATCGCATCATCTACCGTGATTGGAAGACTGTCACTGCCGTTTTTCTGCCTGTATGCTGTATCAAATGCCAGATGTGCCGAATTCAGGTTCATACGATCATCATCCGTAAATTCACCATCCGGTGTCAATCCTATATATTCTCTTAATTTGTCATATCCGCCAAGCTGTGTGAACCATATATAGTTGATTCCTGTCTGCTTATGGAAATCTACAAATTCATAATAAATCTTGTTTTCCAGCTCATCTGTCCGCTTCGGCAGCTTTCTGGTTACCATCGCAGGGACAGAATCCGCACCGAAATATTTCAGTACACTGACACGCTTATTTCCCTCTATGACATAGAATTTATTCATATATTCATATACTTTGATCGGATCATGGATTCCTTCTTCTATATGAGAGTCACAGAGAGATGACCATTTATTTCCGAATTCAGAATTCGCATCTAATATAGGCATGAAGTTACTTGCAAATGCTGTAGTACGGCCTTTTGTCGCTGTACCTACAACCCGATCGAGAGAAATATGCTGTAAACCAAGATTTACTTCGCCTGCAATATCGGAATTCGTGATCAGTTCATCCAGTACCGGCAGATATGGATATTCATTTTTGGAAAGTGCAGCCTGATATCTCTTTTCACCAAGCTTCTGCGCTTTTACATAATCATTTAATGACATGTTAAAAACCTCCTATCTGTGTCTAAATCAACCTGTTTAACTCATTGTCCTATCATTTTTCCATTCACTATATATATACAACAAAAACCGAAAATTACCAGTGGTAAATCGTATTTTCATCTTTTTCACGCCTTAAAATTTCTTATGTCGGTAAAGTTTTGTATATTTTTAATAAAATGAATTGTGCATTTCTTACATTTTTACCTTGAAATTTAAAATAGCGTGTGTTAATATAGTATCAGAATAGTAAATAACATACAATCTTGAATTTCAAATCGGTGTGTGTGAATACTTATAAATCAAAGGAGCCTGTTTCCTAACTTCTTACAGGCTCCTTTTCCTTGTCTTTTTATCTGCTCTGAAAGGTGATCGTTATCTCTGTCCCCACATTCGGTTCACTTGTTATATCAAGCTTCGCATCATGCTGCGCTACGATGTGTTTTACGATCGCAAGTCCGAGACCGGTTCCTCCGGTCGACTTCGACCGACTCTTATCGACCCGGTAGAATCTCTGGAACACCAGCCCCAGATGCCCCTCAGGTATTCCGATACCGGTATCCTTCACCTTCATGACAACTGAATGATCTTTCTCATAAGAATACACAGTTACTTCTACGGTTCCATCCGGTTTATTATATCGGATCGCATTATCGGTCAGATTGTATACCAGTTCTTCCATCATCATCTTATTACCCATAATATAACTTGGCTGACCGGAAAACTTCAATGTAACGTTATGTTTTTCTGCCGACAGCATCAGCATATCCACATTCGATCTTGCAACCGCGCACAGATCGATCCGTTCCATAGACGGTGCATTCTCTGTTACATCAAGCTCTGACAGACGAATAATGTCATTGATAAGGGTAAGCAGCCGATTTGAATTACGATGGATCTCTGTAGCAAATCGTCTGACATCACCATCTGTCGCCATCCCGTTTTCAATCAGCTCAGAATAACCGGAGATCGCTGTCAGAGGTGTTTTTAACTCATGAGATACATTTGCCGTAAATTCCTGTCGCATCTGTGCATTCTCCATAATATCACTATGCTGTTCCCTAATTGTATCAATCAATGGACGGATCTCCTTATAGGCGTTAATATCATCAATATGATCCAGATCCTTTGCCATCTGTCCGATTGGACGGACGATACTCTTTGTCAGATATCGTGATATCAGAACCACGGCAGTCACAAGCACCAGCATAATAACTGTCATGCTTGGAAGTCCCTTCAAAAATACACTGACAATGCTGCTTGTCTCCTTTGATACACGAAGTACACAACCATTTGAAAGCCGGATCGCATAGTAGAATGTGCTCATATTGAGCGTCTGGGAAAGACGGGTATCCTCGCCTTCTCCTTTCTCAAATGCCTCCTCGATCTCCGGTCTGTCGTTGTGTTTTCCCATGGACTCCGGATCTGCCATGTTATCATATTTAACCGTTCCATCCGGTGCAACTAATGTAATACGCAGTTCTGTATTCTTAATCCTTACATTGCGAAGCTCACTGATATCATCAAATAATCCTGCACTCTTCAAGGTCTGTGTGTAATTTTCCAGATCGCGCATGATCTCCTTTTTAAACAGATCATAATAAACCGTTGTCGAAAGTATCATCGTACACAATATCGCAATCAGCGTCAATGCTATAAAGCGACTGTTGATCTTGCTGGATAATCGTTTGTCTTTTCTGACCTTCTTATCCTTTTTATCTTTCTGTTCTTCCATAAAAACCTGTTCTTTCTGTTATAAGATTCTTCTGTTATAAGATTTTCCTGTTTCTTCTTATTTATTCTTATCCATTCTCATTCCATCTTATATCCGACATTACGAACTGTCTTGATCATATTCCCTGCATCTCCCAGTTTCTGGCGCAGCGTCTTGATATGCATATCAAGAGTTCTGGATTCACCTTCGTAATCCGTTCCCCACACATCCATCATGATCACTTCTCTCCGCAGTACAATTCCGGCGTTGATCATTAGCAGCTTTAACAATTCAAATTCCTTAAAGGTCAACTCACACGGAACATCATTCACCTGCACGATACGTTTCTCGGAATCAAGGGTTACGTTCTTCAGTCGAAGAATCTGATCCTCCTGAATACTCTTACTTCTGCGAAGCAATGCTTTAACTCTGGATATAAGCTCCATTACGCCGAATGGCTTTGTCAGATAATCATCTGCTCCGATATCCAGTCCCTTTACCTTATCAAGTTCTGTTGTCTTTGCCGTCACAAGAATGATCGGCACGCGCACAGTCTCCGGACGTTCTCTTAACTTTCTGACAATCTCCAGTCCATCCTGATCCGGTAACATGATATCCAGCAGAATCAGATCCGGAATCTTCTCAGCTATTCTGGAAAAGAAACTCTTCGCATTCGCAAAACCTTCTGTTACGTATCCCGTGTTCCTTAAGGCAAACATTTCTATTTCCTGAATGTTCATATCATCTTCTACAATATAAATCAATGCCTGCATCTGCCGTTTCTCCTGTCTCTGTTCTTTCTTATTTATAATAATATATTTCTAATATATGGTCAAAGTAATTTGCACTTTATGATATTGTATACTTTACTATAAACTATACTTTTCCTTATACATGCTGTACATCGCCTGAAACTCTACATTTGATTCCTGTTTGACCCGGTTTAGATACTCATGCGTATCAAAGCTGTCTGTCTTAACCTGAAGCAATGATGCAGCCACATTTGAACAATGGTCTGCCACACGTTCATAATTATTCAGAAGATTTTCAAGGGCAATACCAAGCTCGATCGTACATTTTCCCTTCTGCAGACGTTTGATATGCTGCTTTTTGATCGTAGCATTCAGTCCATTAATTACTTCCTCCAATGGTTCAATCCGCTTTGCTATCTTCATATCATCTTCATTCAGCGCTTTACAGGTCATGCTCATGATCTCATAAACTGCATTTGAATACAGATTTAATTCTGCCATTGCCTTATCTGAGAACACCATTTCTTCCTTGTGCATCTTGGCATAAATTTCTGCGATTGCTAATGCATGGTCGGAGATACGCTCCAAATCTCCGATACAATGAAGCCCATTGGATACACGTTTGCTGTCTTCCTCCGCCAGTTCTTTTCCGCTGACTTTCGCCAGATATGTTCCGAGTTCATCTTCGTATTTGTCTACGATATCTTCCAAAGCTTCAACACGTTGCCATTTCTCATCCGAATAATCCTTCAGCAACTCTAATGAATCATATAACGCTTCAGCTGAATACCCTGCCATCTGATTCATAACATCCATGCTCTGTGTAACGGCAAACGCCGGCTGCTCCAGAAATCTTGCATCCAGATGCTTTAACGGTACAAGCTCCGCAATCTCCTCAACAGGTTCTTCCTTCTCACGGATCGTAAGAGTTGCCAGCTTCTCAAGACCCTTTCCAAACGGAAGCAATACAATTGTTGTCAGAATGTTAAAAATACTGTGGATCACTGCTATGCCAGCCGGAGTTGCCATATCCTGTAATACACCAAAATTTACAAATGCATTGATCGAATAGAATACGATCATAAAGAGAATGGTTCCGATCAGATTAAAGTAAAGATGTACAAAAGCTGCACGTTTCGCATTTTTCTTTGCTCCGATACTGGATAATAATGCCGTTACACAAGTACCGATATTCTGTCCCATTATAATAGGAAGTGCCGTTCCATATGTAACTGCTCCTGTCATGCAAAGTGCCTGTAAGATACCAACCGATGCCGATGAGCTCTGGATGATTGCTGTAAATAATGTTCCTACGATCATTCCGAGTATAGGATTTGAGAACATTAAAAGCACATTTGCAAATTCAGGAACATCTGCAAGAGGAGCAACCGCACCGCTCATTGCATCCATTCCGTACATAAGGATCGTAAATCCCAAAAAGATCATGCCAATATCATGTTTTTTCTCATTCTTGGAAAACATCAGAAATGCAATACCGATAACCGCTAGGATCGGAGAAAATGAGGATGGCTTTAACATCTGGATCCAGATACTGTCTCCCTGAATTCCTGACAAACTTAAGATCCAGGAAGTAACTGTCGTACCGATATTGGCACCCATGATAATGCCGACCGCCTGACGCAGTTTCATAATCCCGGAATTTACAAAGCCAACAACCATAACGGTTGTAGCCGATGATGACTGAATAACCGCTGTTACAGCCGCTCCAAGCAGCACCCCTTTAATCGGCGTTGAAGTCAGCTTTTCAAGGATACGTTCCATCTTACCGCCCGCCGCACGGGTCAGACCGTCTCCCATTACGTTCATACCAAATAAAAACAATGCAAGTCCGCCAAACAGTGCAAGTACATCAAAAATACTCATAAAAAAATTCCTTCCTTTTTACATAAATTAGACATTTGTACCTTCGCACATCATCGTATAACAGGTATGTAAAAAGGAAAGGATTCCTACGTAAAGTCTGTGTAAAATTTTAAAATTTATTTTACATTTCATGCTGAATGCGTTTAATATTCTTCCTGGCTCTGTTCAAGATACGTTCTGTCAGGACCGTCGTTTTGTAAAATACATACGATACCGCCAAGCAGTCCTACCAGACAAATACCATATCCTGCCGATACCAAAATGCTCTCTGCCATACTCCATGATGACATAAGCCCGATTCCTTTCAACGTGACAGCTACAACCACAGCGATCACGCCCCAGACGATACTGTTCAATAACAAAAACATTTTTATCAGGTGCTGTTTACTTTTTCCTTTACCGGCATCTGCTATCATATTCCATATACGTCTCATGACAATCACCTCCTGATTCTGTATCCCATAAGACTCTTAATTTCCGGAAATATGTTCTCCTGTTATATAATATATGACCCATTCTGAAATATTCGTTGCATGATCGCCAATCCGCTCCAGATATTTTGCAACCATCAAAAGATCGGTTTCCTGTTCCCCTGCATCTGCATTCCTGTGGATCAGATTGATCAATTCACTCTTCACTTTTATAAACAGATCATCTACCACATCATCCTGCGCAATAACTTTTCTTGCTTTTGTAAGATCAAGATTCACATATGCTTCTATACTGTCAACCAACATGACCATGCTTTCTTTTGCCATTGCCTTAATATGTTCCAATTCTTTTACATAAGGTTTGCCTGCCATCTGGATCGTCAGTTCAGAAATATCTGCTGCATGATCACCGATACGTTCCATATCCGTTACCATTTTGAGCGCAGATGAAACCTGACGAAGATCTGTTGCAACCGGCTGCTCCATTAAAAGAAGTTTAAAGCACAGACTCTCGATATCCTTTTCCTGCTGATCGATCTGATCATCCCTGCGGATAACCTCCTGTGCCAGATCAACATCCTGATTTACAAGTGCTTTGATCGCCTTTTCGATCACACCCTCGATCATGGATCCCATCTCAACCATTTCATCATTGAGTTTTTTCAACTGTCTGTCATAATTTGTCCTCATTATCTTTACTCCTTTTAACCAAATCTTCCTGTGATATAATCCTCAGTTCTCTTATCCTGTGGTTTCGAGAACATCTTCTCAGTATCATCAAATTCGATCACCTGACCCAGTAAGAAGAATGCTGTCTTGTCTGCAATACGGGTTGCCTGCTGCATATTATGTGTAACCATGATAATCGTATAATCATGCTTCAGCTCCATAGCAAGATCTTCGATCTTTGACGTAGAAATCGGGTCAAGCGCAGATGTCGGTTCATCCATCAATAAGACCTCCGGTTCAACCGCAAGTGCTCTGGCGATGCAAAGTCTCTGCTGCTGTCCGCCGGAAAGACCAAGTGCCGATTTCTTCAGTCTGTCTTTTAATTCATCCCATATTGCTGCCTGCTTGAGAGACCGCTCTACGATCTCGTCCAGCTTTTCTTTACTATGGATACCATGGGTTCTTGGACCATATGCTATATTGTCATATACACTCATTGGGAAAGGATTCGGATTCTGGAACACCATTCCAACCCGTTTTCTTAACAGATTTACATCCATTCCGTCAAATATATCTTCACCATCCAACTTCACATCACCCGTGATGCTACAACCTTCCACCAGATCATTCATACGGTTTAAACATTTTAAGAATGTTGATTTACCGCATCCGGAAGGTCCGATAAATGCTGTAATCTGTTTTTCCGGTATTTCCATATTTACATCTTTCAACGCATGAAATTTACCATAGTGAAGATTCAGATTTTTTACATCAAATTTTATATTGCTCATCGATTTATCTCCGTTTATATCTATCTGTTATCTGTCTTTTTCTGTTTTCGCCGACATTTTCTTTGCAATTGCATCGGATGCGAAATTAATCAATACTACGAATACAAGAAGAACAACGGCTGTTGCATATGCCTGATCCGTATGAAGCCCCTCTTTGGAAAGAAGATACATATGTACGGACAAGGTTCGTGTGGAAGAAAATACATTCTTCGCTATTCTCGGCACACTACCTGCCGTATAGATCAACGCTGCTGTCTCTCCGACAATTCGTCCGGTTGCAAGGATAACACCGGATAAAATACCCGGAACAGCACTCGGTAAAACAACCTTAAATACTGTACGAAGTTTTCCTGCACCAAGTCCAAAGCTTCCTTCTCTGTACGACTTTGAAACAGCCAGCAAGGCTTCTTCTGTTGTTCTCATGATAACCGGAAGCACCATAATCGCCAGTGTAAATGCGCCGGACAACAGGGACAATCCCCATCCAAGCTTTGTCATAAATAAGATCATTCCAAACAAACCATATACAATAGATGGAATGCCTGTCAGCGTCTCTGCAGTGATACGTACAATTCCAACCAGCTTATTTCCTGATTTTGCATACTCCACCAGATAAATAGCTGCGAAGATACCGATCGGTCCCGCAATCAGCAATGACAGTAATGTCATAAACAACGTATTAAACAATGCCGGAAGCATCGAGCAATTATCCGATGTATATTCCAACTTGAACAGATCCGGTGTCAGATTCGGAATTCCTTTTGCAAGAATATAGACCAAAATAAAAGCAATACAAACCAACGTCAAAGCTGCTGCCAGATAAACAAGTATCCGAAGGATCAGTGAGCCGGGACGTCTTTTATATTCCGCAAGTAAATTTCTTTTTCCCATTTAGTTCACCGTCTTTCTTTTTAAAATCGAAAACAGCAGGTTAATGATCAGAATGAATACAAACAATACAACACCTGTTGCGATTAAGGCTTCTCTGTGAAGATCCTGGGCATAGCCCATTTCCATTACAATATTTGCAGTCATGGTTCTAACGCCCTTCATCAACCCTTTCGGCATATGAACCTGATTTCCCGCCACCATGATAACAGCCATTGTCTCACCGATCGCACGACCAACGCCCAAGATGATTGCTGCCATGATACCGGATCTTGCAGCCGGCACTACAGTAAGGAATACACTTCTTTCATGTGTCGCTCCAAGTGCTAATGCACCCTGATAATATTTATCCGGGACAGCACTGATCGAAGTTTCAGATACACTGATGATCGTCGGAAGTATCATGATGCCAAGCAGTACAGATGCGGTAAGCATTGTATTTCCGTTCACTCCGAAAATCTGTCTGACTGCCGGAACAAGTACACACATTCCAAAAAATCCGTATACAACCGATGGGATTCCAGCCATCAGATTGATAAATGGTTTAATGATCTTATATGCTTTTGGCGGACAGAACTTTGATAAAAATATCGCTGTCAGAAGTCCGATCGGAACGCCGATCACGATTGCCCCGGCTGTAACGTAGATACTGCCAAGAATAAATGGAAGAATACCAAAATAATCATTGGTCGGTCTCCAGACTTTGCCAAAGAGGAAATCAGTCAGGCCGATTTCCTTCATGGCAGGAATACCACTTGCAAATAAGAACACACAGATCAATAAAACCGCTGCTATCGATACAAATGCCGCTAACAGGAATACGATATGCATGAATATTTCTTTAAACTTTTGCATAGAGGACACTCCTTACTATTTGACATCTGCCCAGGTTGCTGCTTCTCCTGTAAAGATTGATTTTACCTGATCGGTCGTTAAATCAGTTGCAGGGTTATTCTTATTTACAATAACTGCGATACCATCCATTGCGATTACAGTAGCTGTAAGGCCTTCACTTGTCTCGCTATCCTTCAGTTCTCTGGATGCCATACCGATATCACATGTACCATCTGCCGCTGCTGTAATACCTGTTGTTGAATCAGATTCCTGAAGCTCGATATCCGCACCACTGTTGACTGCCTTATATGCCTCTGTTAATTTCTCCATAACAGGAGTTACAGATGATGATCCGGCAATTACGATCTTACCGGTTGCTCCTGATGACTTGAAAGCTCCGGAGTTTGCAATCTCAATGTAACCATTGCTTGATACGATCTTCTGTCCGTCTTCACTCATAATGTAGTTGATAAAATCCTGTGCTACATCACTTACCTGACCCTTTGTCACGATGTTAAATGGTCTTGATAAGGTGTATGTACCGTTGTTGATATTATCTGCCGTTGCTTCAACGCCGCCGATCTTAACTGCCTTTACGGTATCATTTAATGCTCCAAGTGAGATATAACCAATCGAATAATCGTCTCCTGCAACTGTTGTGAGAACTACTTCTGTACTGTTTGCTGTAATCGCGCTCGTAGTTGTCTTATCAACTTTATTTCCATCTGCGTCCTTTTCTTCTACACCGGTCAGTTCCACAAATGCGCCTCTTGTACCTGAGCCTTCCTCTCTGGATACAACTGAGATCTCCTGTACTGTATCAAAACTTCCACTCTTGGAATCTGAACCACCTTTACTTCCACATCCTGCAAGGCATCCTGCCGCAAGTGCTGCACTTAATGTTACCGCTAAAATCTTATTTCCTTTTTTCATTTTAATTTTCCTCCAATTGACTCTTTGGACTCAGAATCGTTCATCTTTCTGATCCATTCAAAATTATGTAAATTGCGAAACCGGATCGCGCGCCCTTTTCCGGATCGCAGGATTATCATACGGCATCTATGTAAAAAACATCACCATCCCAAAGTAAAGGAAAAGTAAAAACTTTGTGTAAACGGAAGAAATGTAAAATCATGAAAAAGTCATCTTATGGATTTCTGTGGAAAATAAAAAATTTTCATGTTACTATGAACTGCAGATACAATTTCGTTTTACGAAAGGATAAAGAAAATAACGATATGAATATCATCGGACATGTATATACAGATTTTCAGGAAAAATTTGGGATTCCCAGACAGAGTGGTCTGGTGGATGAACTGACCGGAACGATTGTTTTTCTGCCGGAATACCGGCAGCCGGAAGCCTTCCGGGGGCTGGAGGATTTCTCTCACATCTGGATCCTGTGGGAATTCCATAAAGCCAAACGGCAGAACTGGAGTGCAACAGTAAAGCCGCCAAAACTTGGCGGCAATAAAAGAATGGGCGTATTCGCGACCAGATCGCCGTTCCGCCCAAATAATATAGGTCTGTCTTCTGTTAAACTGACAGGAATTGAATACACCGATGACTATGGTCCAATCCTTCATATCTCCGGTGTCGATCTGTTAAACGGTACTCCTGTATATGATATCAAACCTTATATTCCATATACGGACTGCCACCCGGATGCCACCGGCGGTTTTACCGAACACATTCATACGGAAAAACTGGATGTCATCTTTCCGCCGGAGCTTCTGGCAATAATCCCGGAAGCCAAGCGTCCTGCCCTGATCGGCATTCTTGCAGAAGATCCGCGTCCCGGCTACCAGCACGATCCCGACCGCAGATATGGCGTCGCCTTCGCAGGCTTCGACGTGCGCTTCCACATCAACGGCAACGTCCTCACAGTGTGTGAGGTGGTGGCTGTATGATAACCGAACGATAAGAGACAGGGGCAGAGGATATATATCTTTATTCCGCAGAACACTCCCGTTCTATTCTACTCTGTATAACTTCGAACTAACCTCGGCAGAGCCTCGCTAAGGTCTCAGTTATCACGTAGCGGTACTAGGCTCACTGCTTATGCAGTTCACCAAGGACCGACGTTCGAACAGGTCTGCTTCATAAAATATATATCCTCTGCCCCTGTCTCTTATCTGTTTATATACTAACATTAGCAATCATATAAACCTTAGGAGTATGTTTGACGACTCTAGTGCTCGTGTTCAGGTACAACGGCGAAGAATATGAGGTCTTCGGCGCCTTCATTTGACAGGCTGTGGGTTGCACCTTGCGGACAATAATGGCAGTCGCCCGGATACAGCTTCTCTTTGGTGTCCTCATATTCCATCGTTCCGACACCGGAAAGTACATAAATGATTTCACTGTTTGTCTCATGCGTATGTGTTCCGATCGATGAACCAGGCACAAGTCTGCCCTTCATGATCTTGTTATTCATATCCTGAAACATATGCACATGGAATGTTCCTTCTCCCCCTTTAAAATTCTTGATCGCTGATTCTGCGATTGTATCAAACAATATCTTCATATGATTCCTCCTTATATGGTTCCTTATATTAATATCCGCACACTCTTTATTCGATACTTTCAATCAATCTTCTGACTGCTTCTTCTATATGCTCCGGCATGATACCGGAATAATTAATGACCAGTGTATGATATCTGGCATTTTCGGTATTTCTATAATACTGGCTGAGAAATGAAATGTGAATATCTCTTGCTTCGGCATTATTCCGCAACCGCTCATCACTGTAATTCGTATCAATCTCCAACAGGAAATGCAGCCCTGAATTCTCTTCGCGAATACGAATCTTGTCCGGATTCATATATTTTTTAATGCATGCAAGCACCAGATCCCGCTGTTCTCTGTAATAATTACGCATGCGGTTGATGTGTTTTTCCAGACAACCATCGGTGATAAATCTTGCAAGTGTATATTGCTCGATATTTGACACCGTACAAGCATAAAAGCTGAGCATCTCATCATATCGCCGTATCAAACTCTCCGGAAGAACCATATAACTGATACGGATCGTAGAGGAAAGGCTCTTGGAAAATGTGTTGATATAGATGACCTTTTCGCCCACATCGATACTTTCAAGTGTAGGTACCGGCTTGCCAACCAGTCGAAATTCACTGTCATATTCATCTTCGATGATATAGCGGTTGTCCTTTCTGGATGCCCAAGATAACAATTCATATCTCCTGCTGACAGGTGTTACCAGTCCGGTCGGAAAATGATGCGCTGGCGAAATATGAAGTACATCTGCGCCGGATTCTTCCAGAGCCTCCATATTGATCCCATTTTCATCCATTGCCACAAATTTGCAGCATACATTCTGCGCCTGATAGATCCTTGATATCTTCTGATACCCCGGATCTTCGACCGCATAACATTTGTCATAGCCAAGCAGCTGAATGATAAGACCATAGAGATATTCTGTTCCGGCTCCTATGATGACCTGCTCCGGCTTCACATCCATACCACGGAACTGATACAGATAGCCTGCTACCGCGCTTCGCAGCTCATAGACACCCTTGGACGGTGATCTGGACATCAGCTCTTTGCTGTTTTCCGCCATCACTTCTTTTAAAAGCTTTGACCAGATGCTGAATGGAAACGCATCCTCTACCGTTGAGTTACTGGCAAAATCCGCAAAATATGTTTTCTTTTCTTCCGGCTTTTCAAATTGCTTCGCCGGTCGCTCCGGCAACGGCTTCATCAGATCTGCCGAAATGTCCGTAACATAATAACCGCTTTTCGGAATCGAATATATATATCCTTCGGCAACCAACTGACTGTATGCATTTTCCACGGTGATCGTGCTGACATTCAGATTTTTTGCAAGCAGACGCTTCGATGGCAGACGTTCCCCTGCTACAAGCTTCTTAGACAAAATATCTGTTTTGATCTGCTTGTACAGATATTCATATAACGTATCTGTTCCTCGATTTTCCAGTGCATATGTCAGCATAGCAAACCGCCCTTCACATTATTCCTGCCGGCATCACAACCCACCTTGCGATACCATAGTTATAAAATATTATATGTGGGAAGAAAGCATTATGCAAGTTTTTTACATTCTATAGATAGACAAAAACTCTATGGCATCCCGCCCTGCGCCTGTCCTTATAGAAATGCCGTGCTGCGTTTTCTACTCACTGCACATGTTAAATTCGTAAATACTCCTGTGCTAACTCGCCTTCGGCTCAAACAAGCACCCGTATTTACTAACAATGTGCAGTTCATAACGAAATCCTCGCAATGGCATTTCTATAAGGACAGGCGCAGGGCGGGATATCACATAGTTCTTATATATGGACAATAAAAAACGGTATTTATTATCGTACAGTCAACCTGCTCAATAATAAATACCGTTATCTTATTGTTTACTTTTATTGTCCTTATTTGATCATGTCTAAGAACATCTGATGGATACGGGTATCATCGGAAAGCTCCGGATGGAATGCCAGTGCGATCTGGTTCTGATATTTTACCGCTACAATGTGACCATCTACCTCGGCTAATACCTCAACACCCGGCTTTACACTCTCGATATATGGTGCACGGATGAATTCCATCGGATATACTCCAAGACCTTTGATCTCGCCATCATAATGAAAGCTTCCAAGCTGTCTGCCATATGCATTTCTCTTTACGCAGACCGGAAGGGTCGCAAAATGACGTTTATCATCATTGGACAGTTCTTCTGCAAGAAGGATCAGTCCCGCACAGGTTGCAAGAACCGGCATGCCCTGTTCGATCTTTTCTTTTAATGCATCATACATATCAAGCTCTTTTAACAGCTTACCCTGAACAGTGCTTTCGCCACCCGGCAAAACGATACCGGCAAAATCCTGTTCCAGATCACTTTTCTGTCTGAGTTCTATTGTTTCTGCTCCAAGGCTCTCTAACATTTTCTCGTGTTCGATAAATGCGCCCTGAACCGCTAATACTGCTATCTTCATCGTGTCTGTTCATCCTTTCGCTTATGTCGATCATCCATCATTACGATATCCGCATCTATTTGTCTGTCTGATATTTTACTTACCACGCTCAGCCATAAGGAGTTCGATCTCGCTCTCATTGATACCAACCATAGCTTCACCAAGATCCTCTGATAATTCAGCGATCAGTTTTGCATCTGTGAAGTTTGTAACAGCCTTAACGATGGCATTTGCACGCTTCTCCGGATTTCCTGACTTGAAGATACCGGATCCAACGAATACGCCTTCAGCACCAAGCTGCATCATAAGAGCTGCGTCTGCCGGTGTAGCAACACCGCCTGCTGCGAAGTTTACAACCGGAAGGCGCTTGTGCTCATGTACATATAATACAAGGTCATATGGAACCTGAAGAACCTTTGCTGCATCATATAATTCATCTTCACGCATAGAAGAAATACGTGCGATCTCGCTGTTCATCATTCTCATATGTCTTACAGCCTGAACAACATCACCTGTACCGGGTTCACCCTTTGTACGGATCATGGATGCACCTTCATTGATTCTACGAAGTGCCTCGCCGAGATCCTTAGCACCACATACAAATGGTACTTTGAACTTTGTCTTGTCGATGTGATATACATCATCAGCAGGTGAAAGAACTTCACTCTCATCAATGTAATCGATCTCGATTGCTTCAAGAAGCTGAGCTTCTACAAAATGTCCGATACGGCACTTTGCCATAACAGGGATAGATACTGCATCCTGAATGCCCTTGATCATCTTAGGATCACTCATTCTTGATACACCGCCTGCTGCTCTGATATCTGCCGGAATACGCTCCAGTGCCATAACTGCACATGCACCTGCTGCCTCGGCGATCTTTGCCTGCTCCGGTGTTGTTACATCCATGATAACGCCACCCTTTAACATCTGTGCCAATTCTTTGTTTAATTCATACTGTCTGTTTGCCATAATCGTAACTCCTTTTTTCATTTGATGTGTGTATTTATCTGTAACATATTCATCCTTGAATATCACTACTCAAAATCACGAACAGATTCACTACAAACCTGCTAGGATTTATTATAAAATTATCTGACCATATTGAAATATTCAATTTTAAACTTTTTCTTATATCCAAACTGACCATATCAATATATAACATATGCAAATACCAGATATCAGATTATGTAAACTGACCTCTCGGGCAGATCACCAGAATAATATATAATAAAGCACGACCGTATCGTATGATAAAACCATAACGGAAGCGACCGTGGCATACGCAATCGATTGTTGAATAGCTTAGGCAGATCACCGTATTGTATAATAAACAAAATAGCAGGAAAATGTTGCGAAAACACCTGCGTTTCGATGGTTTTGTGCCGGGATGGAGGACACAACGATTTTATCGTGTCCGAAATCCCGCGCATATAAAAACCAATCGAAGCAAAGTAAGTTTCGCATTTTTTCCTGCTATTTCTGTTTATATGAAATACAGTGCTCGTCCGGCTTCTAGCCAAGGCGCAACATCGCATCGATGCTCTTTCTGGCTTTCTGCATTGTCTCCTCTGTAAGGGTAATACTCTCGCCCTCACCATTTACCACGCAGTTATAGACATCACCAAGTGTCGTCATCTTCATGTTGTGGCATACACAATCCTTAGACAATGCATAGAAACGCTTCTCCGGGTGTGCAAGCTGAAGGTGTGACACGATACTATTCTCCGTACCGATAATGAATTCCTTTGCATCACTCTTTGCTGCATAATCCATAATTCCGGTTGTACTTCCGGCATAGTCTGCAAGCTCCGTTACTTCCTTTAAACATTCCGGATGTACCAGAAGTAATGCATTTGGATGAGCTGTTTTTGCTTTCTCTACATCTTTTACGGTTACTCTGACATGTGTCGGACAGCCGCCCGATACCAGCTTAATATTCTTTTCCGGTACCTGCTTCTTTACCCATGAACCGAGATTACAGTCAGGAATAAATAAAATATCCTTTTCCGGCATATTCTTCACGATCTTTACTGCGGAAGAAGAAGTAACACAGACATCACTCAGCGTCTTTACTTCCGTTGTAGTATTCACATATGCTACAACTGTATAACCCGGATTCTTCTCTCGAAGTGCTGCCAGCAGATCATAGTCGATCTGGTCTGCCATCGGGCATCCGGCATCCGGCTCCGGCAGATATACGGTCTTTTCCGGTGATAACAGTTTTACAGTCTCTGCCATAAAACGCACGCCACACATGATCATAGTCTTTTGAGGTGCTTCTGCTGCTCTCTGTGCAAGACCGAAGGAATCTCCTACATAGTCAGCCACTTCCCAGATATCGTGGCTCTGGTAGGCATGTGCAAGGATACAAATATCCTTTTCCTTCTTTATTCTCATTATTTCATCCTGCATCTCTTTTATATTCATGACAATTTTCTCCTTTGTCTGTTATGTTTTCATTTTTTGTTAAAGAATGCACAATAAGTATACCGCATATTGAGAAAGATTACCATCTATTCTGTTAAATATGCATATCCACCAACATTCTGGCACGGTTATAAACATTCAACTTTGAAGAACCGGAATCTACATCAGCACTCACAATACGCCCTTCCGGAAGCTTTTGCTGAATGGAAGGATACAATCCCCTCCCACAGATATGATTTGGCATACATCCAAACGGTTGAACTGCCAATACCTTTTTGCAGTCATGCAGAATATGTCCTACCATCTCTGCACCGATCAGCCAGCCATCACCGGTTCTATATGTCCAGTTTACATAACCATCAGCCTCTTTTTTCATTATTTGAAATTCTTCCATCGAATAAAATCCATACTGCCGCATTGCTGCAATCATGGATCTCTGAAGACTTCCGAACAATTTTAACCCAATACGATAAGCCGCCTGTTCTATTTTGCTTACATCCGATAAATGCGAATCTATATAATACATCGCGTACCAGGATAATCCATTTGTATGGGATTCGCAATTATTCTTTTCAAGAAAACGGATCATATCCCAGTTTCCCAAATGACAATACTTTATATAAATCTCTCCGACGATCCCTATTCGTTGCTTTCTTGGCTTCACCAGTTCAATTTTTGAAAAATCCGCCGCAATCCTTATAAAATTCTGTTTCATTCTTGAAATTGTCAGATGTTTTCCTTCCCGAAGATCGCATGCAAGAATCCTGACCCATTTCTTCCATTTCTTTTGTGCCTCACCTTTATGCACTTCATTTGGTCTGACCTGATTTAGTAAAAGCATCAGAATATCACCATAAAACAATCCAAATAACGCACGCCAGACCATATCAGGTTCCAGCTTCATCTGCTCCCCCTTCTCCAATCCCTGAATGTTTAACGACAATACCTGAGCCTGCGGAAATCCTGCTTTCCGAACAGCCGCCTTTAACACATGCAGATAATTTGAACCACGACATGCATCTCCGGCAGTCGGCATTAATAATTTTGTACGGTTCAGATCATATTTCCCTGATTGAAGAGCTGCTATCATCTGTCCTGCATTTAAGATGATCGGATAACACATATCGTTATTGACATATTTTAATCCAATATCCGTTATATCCTTTTCATTTTTTAAGATCACCGGATGATAATTTTTTGAATAAAACGCATATTTTAACAATGGAAAATGTGCATCTAACATTGCTGGAATCAAGAGGATACATTTCTCCCGATCCGCATTTTCTCTGATCTTATACATATCTCCCTATCCCTCATTTTCTAAAATGCAGATATATGCTTTCTCACTATCTGCAATGCCTCATATACCTGATCTGAGAGTACCACATTTTGCCATACTTTTTCAATACAAACAACTTGAGAAAGCATTTAATTTATTGACTTTATGACCGCGATATGTCACAATTTGTATCAATGAAAAAAAGAGCCATAATTCTATGGAAAAATATAAATCAGAAAGGTTGAAATATTATGAATAAAGCTCTTGTATTATTGTTTTTATTTTTTATCGGAAGTCTGATCGGATGGGTGATTGAATTGTTCTTCCGCAGATTCTGTTCTCCAAATGGTCGAACAACAAAGAAATGGGTAAATCCCGGCTTTCTGGTCGGTCCTTACCTTCCGCTATATGGATCAGGACTATGCGTCTTGTATATGTTAGCATCTATTAACCTGTCATTTCTGGATGAACATCCAATCATTGAGAAGATTGTTTTATTTGTATTTATGGCGATCGCTATGACCGTGATCGAATACATCACCGGATTGATCTTCATTAAGGGAATGAATGTAAAACTCTGGGACTACACAGACCGATGGGGCAATATTCAGGGAATCATCTGTCCACTGTTTTCATTCTTCTGGGCAGTTCTCGGCGCGACCTACTACCTGCTGATCCATCCACATGTTTTATCAGCACTTGACTGGTTATCCAGAAACCTTGCATTTTCATTCTTTATCGGATTCTTCTACGGCGTGTTCCTGATTGATATCGTTTACTCCTTCAATCTTATCGTTAAGATACGTAAGCTGGCTGCCGAATATGAAATCGTCGTTAAGATTGACGAACTCAAACAGCATCTGTTAGAGGAAGCTGAGCTCCGTAAGGAAAAATCACATTTCTTCCTTGCTATGAAAAATGCTCGACCACTCCGTGAGATATTTGAGGATTCATTAGAGAAATATTCTATTAAGAAGATTCTGAAAGAAAAGAAGAAGAAATAATATATTGATTTTATCTAAAAAATATGCGCGCTGGCTTATCACTATATCTTTATTGCGCAGAACACTCTCGTTCTATTTTCACGTAGCGGTACTAAACTCGTCACCTATTGGTGACTCGTTAAGGACCGACGTTCAAATAGGTCTGCTCCATAAAATATAGTGATAAGCTGGCGCGCATATTTTTAATGCTACTAAAATTGTTTTATGCTTCTTTCTTCTCCCCCACAGGAATCTGTGCGAAGATAATCGCAATAAAGATCAACAGGCAGCCAAGGAGCTGGCGGGCGGTCAACACCTCACCAAGGATCACCCAGCCGGCAAGTACTGAAAATACAGATTCCAGACTCATGATCATAGATGCCAGCGTCGGATTCAGTCCATTCTGTGCAATAATCTGCAAGGTATAAGCAACACCGCTCGACATCACACCGGCATACAGAATTGCAACCCATGCATCCCATGACTGTAACTGTGGAAGCCATGCTGCTATTCCTGCTGCCGAATGTCCCATCTCTGAAAAGAACATCGGGAACGCACTGAGTACCCCTGCAACCAGGAACTGGATACAGGACATCCGTACACCATCAACCAATGGTGAAAAATGATCGATCACCAGAATATGTATAGCAAACAAAAATGCACAGAGCAATACAAAGAGATCACTGTTCTGAAATGATAGCGACCCCGCTGTCATACATAAAAGATAAAGTCCTACAATCGTGATCACCATTCCAAGCCAGATATTCCAACCACATTTTTTCTTTAAAAACAAACCAAGGATCGGAACCAGCAGAATATAGCAAGCCGTCAGAAAACCGGCCTTTCCTGCCGGAGTGCCATAATACAGACCAAGCTGCTGTGCCGAGCTTGCAAAGAACAATGCCATTCCGCAGCACAAACCACCGATCCATAACAGTCTCCGTTCTGCGACTGTCTTCGGCTTCTTATTACTTGGATTAATTTTATCAAGTAACCTGATCACCGGAAGCAATACTACACTTCCAACCAGACTTCGTATACAATTAAAAGAAAATGGTCCTAGTGCCTGTCCGCCCTTGCTCTGTGCCACAAAGGCGGTTCCCCAGATAAATGCCGTAAGAACTAACAGGAGTGAATTTCTGATTTGTCTGCTTTTCATTTGTATTCCCTCTTCCTATCTTGTTTATTGTCAAATCGTTACATTATTCCTTTGCTTCATTTTCTGTACAGATATTTTCCCTGTCATATGCATCCAGAAAATGATGCTTCTCTCCATGCTGCTTCCATGCAACAACTGTGTCCAGATTTACATTTTCCACACTTTTGAAAATATTACCTTCCACATAAGGATTTACCTGCTTCAAAGTCTGTATCAGCTCCTTGATTTCAACACGTTTCGAACGATTCTCGTTATTACAAGTCGTACAGGTATCCGTGAATTTGCATGCACACTGGATAAAATGCAGACCATTATAGTCCCTCCATGCCTTGATATCATCCTCACGCACCAGATATAACGGTCGGATCAGTTCCATCCCTTCAAAATTCGTGCTGTGAAGCTTCGGCATCATCGTCTGTACCTGTGCACCATACAGCATACCCATCAATATGGTTTCAATTACATCATCATAGTGATGACCAAGTGCAATCTTATTACAGCCAAGCTCCTGTGCAAAATGATACAGATGTCCTCGTCTCATTCGTGCACACAGATAACATGGCGACTTCTCAACCGTAAATACAGATTCAAATATATCCGATTCAAATATCGTAATCGGGATATTCAGACTTTTTGCATTTTCTTCTATAACCTTCCGGTTCGCCTCACTGTAACCGGGATCCATAACCAGAAACTTAACTTCAAATTCAAATTTGTTATGCAACTTCAATTCCTGAAAACATTTCGCCATCAGCATAGAATCCTTACCACCGGAAATGCAGACCGCGATCTTATCTCCCGGCTTCACCAGCTCATATGTGTTGATCGCCTTGGTGAACTTTGACCAAATGCTTTTCTTGAATTTCTTACGCAGGCTCAGCTCAACATCCTTCGCCTTGTTCTGCTCCTCCGGTTTGCTCATAACATCTAACAGCCATGCAGCATAACCGCCTTCCAGACTCTCCGCCTGATATCCTTTTTCTTTCAAATGCTCCGCTACATCGATGCTGACTACGCCTCTCGCACAGAAAATAACAAGCAGCTTGTCCTTATCCACCTCGCTGCTTGTCTCTATTTCTTCCGCAGGAACCGCAATCGCATCCGGCACTGCCCCATGAGAAATCTCAATGGCATCCCGGATATCGATCAACCGATAACTGTCTTTATCTCGATTCTTTAATTCCGCTATTGTAATGCTCATATGCACGCTGCCTTTCTTCCTAGTGCACCAATAATCTTTCATATATATTTAACCTACACTAAAATACCAAGCAATTATATGACCTAAAAAGTTACTTTGTCAATGCAATTATGGAAAACAGCTACTCTTGAAGAATATAAACGAAAACAGCTCTGTTTTAGATAGTCAATATATTCTCCTGTTTCAGCGTCAATTACCAGCAGCGAATCAGGAAGATAAAAATAATCATATGTATAACAGGTATCCAAATCCTCATAATACGCCACGAGCCAAACAGGTTTGTACTCAAACGTCCCTAATTTTTCCCCCTCCACAAGCATATAATCAAGCTCCATAAAATTAAATGCCGCTGGTTTATCAATTCCTGGATATGCTGCATAAAATGCCTCATATTGTTCTGCGAATTTCGGTTCTATATCTTCAAAATCCATTAATGTTACTGCTTTTTCTCCTGCCTGCACCCCTGCAATATAAAGTTCCGCATTCATCACACCATTATCGTCAACACAAACAGTAAATAATTCAGATGTGCAGAACGGATATGGCGCAAACAACTCCGTTTCAGCTATATATGCCCCTCTATTGCCTGCAGCTCTGGTAAACTGAAAACAATAGCCATTAAAATCAATTGGTCTTGCACTTTCAAACGTACTATAACCAAGCGGTCCTTCTTCTAAAATCTCTACATCCGTAATTCCACATGCTTCCAAAAACAACAAGGCTTCATCACGCGCACAATCCATATCTTTTGCACATCTGTTTTCCACTGTATTCTCTAAGTCAACAATACATTCTGTTACATCTCCCAGATGATTTTCCAATGTGATCGTATCATCCGTCTTCATTCCGTAATATGTATATAAACCCGCAGTTCCCAGATAATTCTCCAGTGTAATTCCTGTAATACAATCATTTTCTTCTTTAAATGTCAAAAGGAATAAATTATCTCCGATATATCCAACATATTTCTGTCCCTCATAATTCTGTATCAATGCTCGTTTATCTGATGCACCTGCCTCACAGGCAATAATATTTTCTATTTCTTGATCGCAGGAAACTGCCTGTGATGTTTGTCCCTGATCCAAATAATATTCTCGAATTTTCTCCTGATATATATGTATGGTTTCCAGATCCTCTCTGCACAGATTCTTATAATCATTTTCCAAACGGTTCTCAAAAATTCCTTTCTCTTCCTCAAACACAGCTTCAACAATCTCCTGTTTTTGTTTTGCAGCATTCGGAATCTGCTTATATTCATATATTCTAAAATCAGAATCTGGTATATATTCAACACCCTCTACCGCAAGCTTAACTGTATTCTTATTTACTTTCCATTCTTCCATATAACTATCCGGAATATGCAAACTATTTGCCGCATCCCCTACATATGATATATTCTTCTCTTTTGCACTTTCACAAGCAGTTAATCCCCCAAAGCACAATAATATAGATATCATAAGCGTGACTTTCCCCAAATTATTTCTCACTTTGCTTCCTCCAATATTTGTCCATCTGCAAGACGTATCACACGATCCGCCCGACTTCCTATCTCTTGATCATGTGTTATCACAATCAATGTCTTTCCTCGTTTATTCAACATTTCTAACAACTCCATAATCGCGATTCCCATTTCATGATCTAATGCGCCTGTCGGTTCATCTGCAAGGATCAAATCTCCCCCTGCCACCATCAATCTTGCAATCGCACAACGCTGCTGTTCCCCACCTGAAATCCTGGTTACCTTTTTGTCTGCTAAATCCCTGATTCCTGTAAATTCTAACATTTCATTCACCAGTTTTTTTCTTTCCCTACCGGAATATCTGCCTGCCAGTAATGGCAGTTCTACATTTTCAAATACCGTATAAGATTTCATTAAGGCATAATTCTGAAATACAAATCCCACATGTTTACGACGAAATTCGTGAAGCTTATCTCCTTTCATCTCATGAACAGCAATATCATTATAATAGTATTCACCGCTTGTCAGATAATCCATAGTCCCAATAATATTTAATAATGTACTTTTCCCTGATCCGGATTGTCCCATGATCGATATGTATTCCCCATCCTGGACATCCAGTGATACATCCTTAAGCGCCGGAAGCTCCCGATGCTCATATATTTTTGTAACATTTCGAAGTTTTATCATCACTATTCTCCTTCTTTTCCTAACAAATCAATCGGTGAACACTTATAAATCATAAATACCGGGCAAATTGTTGATAATGCAACAAATAGTATGCTTATCTCTCCAAGGATAGGAACCACTCGCTTCCAGTATATACTTCTGTAAGAAAATACCATTAACTGATCAGGCTCTATTATATGAATAAACAACCACCATACAAGAAATAATGAACAGCCATAGGCTAGAAGAAACTTAAGAATATTCTCCCATAGGATCATCCAGGTTATATTTTTCATTGAAAATCCCGCCGTCAGCATAATTCCATACTCTCTTCGTCTCCGCAAAAAATCAAGTATCTGTATACATAAAAGTACAATACAAAATGTGAGTCCCACCAGAATTAACATCTGAATAATATTATAATTAATCTTCCGACTCATTTCTTCTCCATTTTCTATTGCTTTACCAATATCAATCACTTTTATATCTTTATATCCAGCCTTTGCCAGCTTTTGCATAAGACTTCTCTTTATCTTTACATAAGAGTGTCCTTGTTTTATAGAAAAATAGAAATCCGAATTATTACAAAATATCTCTCCCGGGCAGGCTAACACTTCATAATCCAACGGAATTGTTCCTGTAACATCTGAAAAATCCAGCATTTCCATTTGTGAAACTGGAAAACTTTGTCCCTTTTCTAATATCCCGGCAACTACATATGTATATGACTGATCTCCCACTTCGCCAATATATTTTGTTCCAACTTCTATCTTGTCCTTATATGCAAATCCCAGATATAAATACATGCCATCTTCCATCGGTTTTAATTCTTCGATTAGGATTCCTTCGTCTAATTTCATCTTCCATATATTCTGAATGGTTGCATCTATTTCAATATAATATAAGCCATCTTTTCCATCTTCATCATCGATTGCCTGAAAACTATGGCCTGTCTGAATATTTTTCAATTTCTCCAATGCCGGATCGGTATTTATATATCCTGTTTGCCACGCACAGGTTACAGCTTCCACTCCATCCACTGATTTTATTATATCCATTGCCGGGTCAGACTGTAATTCACTATCCAGTTCATCCAAAAAACGGATTTCACACAAGGTATCTATATTCCTGATTCCTGACTCTTGCAAAGAATGTCTGATATTGGTTGACATACTATAAACACTGATCAGCACAGCAATCAAAAGCAATAACACCATTGCCAACACAATATTACCACCCAGTTGTAAAACATGAGACATAACATTATCTGCTGCTAAACGTATTATATTTCGTTTTCTCATACTTAATCCCTAACCTCCTTTGCAGGCACCAGCTGTCTTAACAGCTTGCAGATTGGAAAAAGTAATACCAGCAACAAAATACCAATCATAAATATAAAATACCACAAAATATATGTATTCCAGACAAACGTCATCTTCTTTTTCATTGCAAGACAATAGAAAATCTGTAAACATCCTGCAACAATAATAGAAATTCCCATTAATATCCCGATTCGTACCAACTGCCACTCTATGATTCGTCTATCTGTTATTCCAACTGTTTTCATAATTGCAAAATCTCTTTTCTGTCGTGCATACCATACTCTTGCAATCATTATGCAATTTATAATACCCACTATGTACAGTAATATCAGAATAGCTGCTTTTAATTTATAAACGATATACACATCTGTCTGACTCTCATAATGATCCAGCAGCTGTGCATAATAATTATCTGATTGTCCAAATATCTCTATCAATTCATCAGCCTGCTCTGCAACCGGAACACTCTTATCCATAAGCTGGATTGTCATTCCCGGATAAGAAGATGAAGTATAGGTCATTCCATCGGCTATCCGGTTCAAAAATACATCTGATTCCGATGTCCAGTTTTCTAACGAGCCAAACGCAATAATCATTTTATCTGAATCATTTCCAAATGATTCCAGATACCCAGTCACCTGACAATCAATTCCATCTAATGACAAGCATTCCGTTCCATCTTTTGAAACTGTTACTGAATCCTTCCATCCATGTCCTACTACAAGATAAATGTTATCCGAATTCCATTCCTCCATTGTTGGATATCTGCCACTTTCAAGCAATCTGTTCCAGTTTCCATGATATGCCACTGCAATCTGCACTTCATCCGCATCTTCCTCACAACTGCCAATCGAAAACTCATCTCCTCTGATTACAGCATCACAACTAACATCGCTTATACGCTCCAGAATTGCTTTTGTACTCCGAACCGCCATCTCCTGTATTTGTCGATATTCTTCTATATCATTCAATTTATATTCCGTTGCTCCTGTGGTAGAGTAGATATTAATATAAGCGTTATACTTTGAAATACCATCCTGACTTTCATATTTTTGAATCCAATTACTCATAATCTGATATCCATTCAAAATTGTACTCAAGGACAGACTCATACCTACTAAAAAAAGTATAAATGTCAGCTTATCTTTTGTAATTTTATACATATCATCTTCTCCTGTAATCTGTGTTTCATTCATATCACTATAAAACAAAAACAAGCAACTTGTCCTTATCCACCTCGCTGCTTGTCTCTATTTCTTCCGCAGGAACCACAACCGCATCCGGCACTGCCCCATGAGAGATCTCAATGGCATCCCGAATATCGATCAACTGGTAACTGTCTTTATTTCGATTCTTTAATTCCGCTATTGTAATGCTCATATGCACGCTGCCTTTCTTCTTTGCACAAATCTTTTACCACTTCACCTGCAATGATCAGTCCTGCAACCGACGGAACAAATGCCACACTGCCCGGAATATCTCTCCGCTCTGTGCATTTATGCTGTGCTCCCGGAGGGCAGATGCAATTTGTTCTGCAGCTGATCGACATATCCTCAAGTGGTCTTACCGGCTGTTCTTCCGAATATACAACCTTTAACTTTTTCACGCCACGCTTCTTAAGTTCCCGACGCATAACCTTTGCAAGCGGACATACCTTTGTCTTATAAATATCTGCTACCTGAAACATACTGCCATCCAGCTTGTTTCCTGCACCCATACTGCTGATGATCGGCACTCCTTTTTTCTGTGACTGGAGCACCAGCTCAATCTTAGCCGTAACCGTATCTACCGCATCTACAACATAATCATAAGAGTCAAATGGGAATTCATCTGCATTTTCCGGCAGGAAAAAGCATTTGTGCATCTCGACCTTAGCATCCGGATTTATGTCCAGAATCCGTTCTTTCATAACATCTGTTTTATATTTCCCCACAGACTTTCTGGTGGCAATAATCTGGCGGTTCAGGTTTGTCAGGCATACCTTATCATCGTCGATCAGATCAAAGGAACCGACACCGCTTCGTGCCAGAGCTTCGCACACATAACCGCCAACGCCTCCAACGCCGAATACCGCTACTTTTGAATTTGCCAATTTGTCCATTGCTTCTTTACCAAGCAATAATTCTGTCCGGGAAAACTGTGTTAACATGTCTATCTCTCCTAAATAACCTACTAAAACGCTAGGCAAAATTATAGGGCCTGAAAAGGTTCTTTGTCAATGATTTTCTGGCAAAAAGGACCGGTATTATACCACGTCATATAATACCGATCCTGCTTACATTAACTATTTTCTAATTATTTAATCTTCCACGTCTTTACGTATCCGACGGATTTCTTTTTCAGCTGTTTCTTTAAAGCTGTCTTTGCTTTCTTTGTGCCTTTCACAGTAATGGTTGCTTTCTTATTTATGCCCTTGAATGCACTCTTACGGATGGTTGTAAGATTTCCTGCTGTGACAGTGATCTTTTTCGGATTCTTACAACCGGAGAATGCTTCATTGCCTATCTTCGTTATACCCCTTCCGATCGTGATATTTGTCAGATTTTTGTTACCCTTGAATGCCTGGCTCGCAACCGCTGTTACTTTATAGGTAACACCACCCACCTTTACAGTAGATGGTATGGTAAGTTTTTTCGCTTTCTTGTTTGTGATCTTCATAACAGCAACAGTTGGATTCTTCTTTGAAGATGAAGTTACCTTTACTTTAATCTTCTTAGAAGGAACTGTAAGAATTGTACCTTTCTTAGCAGGCTTTGGCATTAATTTAACTGGTATATTATTCTCCTTTGCATATTTATATGCTACGGAATTTTTATTGCAAATAACTGTAGTATTTTGGTTAAAAACTGTCCACCAATATCCACTCTCATTCTCACCCTTTTTAAATACGTCAATTTCAATAACACTATCTGGTATAACAACCGATTTTAATTTCGGACAGCTAAAAAAAACTCCCTTACCGATACTTGTTACACTATCCGGTATCGTTATGCTGGTTAAATTGCTGCACATAGCAAATGTTTTACTGGAGATTCTTGTTATCCCCTCCGGCAATACTACTTTTTTTAATTTATCACATGAAAAAAAGCCCCGCATCCTATACTTCTTACATTTTCAGGTATAGTGATACTCGTTAGATCAGTAGTTGCAAATCCATAGCTTCCTATACACGTTAAGCTATTTGGTAACGTTATACTGGTCAGATTTAAGCAAAGATCAAATGCAAAATCTCCTATACTTGTTACTCCCTCCGGTATTGTTATGCTGGTTAAACTGCTACAATTCCAAAATGCAGAATCTCCTATACTTATTACCTCTGTCCCATTAATCTTATCCGGGATTACAACCTTTTTCTTATCACCTTTATACTTGGTAATAGTAATTCCATCCTTAGCTTCTTCATATGTAAAATCACCATATGTCTTTGACTCTTCCGCCTGTGCTGTCATACCGCCCCCGCCACACAGCAACACACATAAAATCAATCCCAAGCCCGCATAGATCAGGCTTCTTATCTTCTTTTGCATCATTTTCATTCATCTCTCCTTTTCTCTTACGCTCCTTGTTTTTATAAGGTACATTGCTTTTTCCCATTTTTAGAAACAGTGCCAAGTACAAATAAACACAATTTTATCTGTATCTGACACTTTTTGTTTGATGTCTCTAAAAAAGCATAAACATTATAAAAAAAAAAAAATAACTGTCAATAGTTCACAAAATATTTCTTAATTATTTAAATTTCGACAAAAAAATCCAGATACAACATTTCTGCCATATCTGGATTTCTACTAAAATATACATGTTATCTGTTCTGCTTATGTCTTTATCCTATGATTGCCTTAATTTCCGCTTTGCTCATATCGGTTACATCCATGATCTGCTCTAAGGAATAGCCTTTCTTATGCATTTTCAGGATAATCTCCGATTTTCCTCGGGCTTCGCCTATTATTTCACCTTTGACTATGCCCGCGGCTTCGCCCTTTACATATCCCATTTCTTCTACGCCTTCACTCAGATTGCACATGATCTTCACCTCTTCCCTTATACTGTGTCTATCTACCGGTATGTCATACTCCTGTTTCATCAGCTTCAATTTCTGTTCTGCCGTCATTGTCTGTGACAATAGCGTTCCAAGCAATCGATGCAGTTCATATTTTTCTTCCTTTGGCGGAATCTCCTTTGCCAGTCCGATCATCACGATATTTAAAATATCCAGATTGCCTTTCCATTCCTGTTCGACAAGTAAATCATCTTTTACCATATGGATATGACTCAGACTGTTTTCTTTCATATTCATACAGATCCAGATGGAATACACCTGTTTGATCTCGTTATAGTCAGAACCTGTAAATTCCCGCTCTTTCTGGGATGACACCAGTCTTGCCGTATAGAAGATTGCCCGATTTAAGATAAAATACTTTGTCGGTTCATTCTTCTGGGCTTCCAGATTAATGATCATTTTCGCCAGTCCATCCCGCATCCGTACATAGAAGATAATATCAAAATATATCTTTCCCTCATCAATCTCAGAATTCTCAGTATTCAACCCGACAATCCGTTCACCGGTTCTGGCATCCACCGTATCTTTGTTCGTTAGTCCCGGTTCAACCGGAATCTGGCTGATATACGGTTCACCTTCGATCAATGAGGCAACCGTATCTGCATCCATACCTTTAAATTCATCGACTACCCTGATCAGTATATGCGCCAGTATGATCTTCTGTCCAAGCAGGCGCTTGGCACTGGCATCATACTGTGCTTTCTGATCAGTTGCCTTGGAGGAATATACAATTTCGTTATCCATGTTCTATCTCCTTTCTTAATACTGATAGAACAGAATAACATGCATATTTTAGCTTTGTATATTGCCTCCGTCTCTCCAAGTTTGATTGTAACGGATATCCGAACGGAAAACAAGTTTAACCATAAAAAATTCCGGATACAGCATTTCTGCCATATCCGGACTTCTACTAAAATATACACCTTATCTGTGCCGCCTGCGCTCTTATCTTAATCTATTTATAACACCATCAACAAAGTTCCCAGTCCGATCAGCACACAGCCAATGATCGACTTCATCGTGAATTCTTCGTGCAGGAATACAAATGCAAGAATCAATGTAATAACGACACTTAATTTATCGATTGGTACTACCTTGGATGCATTTCCCATCTGAAGTGCTTTATAATAACACAACCACGATGCTCCGGTTGCAAGTCCTGATAAAATCAGGAACAACCAGCTTTTCTTCCCGATCGCGCTGATTCCGGACTGTGTATGTGTCAGAAACACCATACCCCATGACATCACAAGCACAACTGCTGTTCGGATTGCTGTTGCAAGATTCGAATTTACTCCGTCAATACCTACCTTTGCAAGAATTGATGTCAATGCCGCAAATACAGACGACAACAATGCAAATACAAACCACATATAAATCCTTCTTTCTTCTTTTATTATCTTCTTTTTCATGCAACTGTGCAATCTATGAAATCTTAACTTTTTCTCTTAACTGCCTGTCGGTAAATGAAAAATGCGGCAGCTGCTGTTATCAGTTCTGCTACCCAGAACGCATTCCAGACACCGACAACACCACAGATACAACTGAGTACAAATGCAGCCGGAATGATGACAACCACATAGCGAAGCAGGGAGATCATCAATGATGGCGTACCCTTGCCAAGTCCCTCTAATGCACCGGATGAAGTCACAGATACCGAAGAAACTATAAATCCGGCACAGATGATCCGAAGTGCCGTCGTGCCTTCCGTGATCGTTATCTGATTATCCGAGAACATTCCGATCAGTTTATCCGGGAAGATCAGGCAGATCACTGTTCCAAATACCATGATCAGACCAATGATCGTAAGTGTAATATTATAAATGCTGCGGACACGTTTGTGCTCTCCTGCTCCGTAATTATAGCTAATTACCGGACGCATACCCTGGATCATGCCGTTTGCAGGAAGATATAAAAATGTCTGCAATTTGTAATAGATTCCAAGGATCACGACATAGATCTGTGAATAGGTGCTCAATATCGCATTCAGCGCAGTTGTAAGCAGGGACGGAAGTGCCATATTAAGAATAGCCGGAATACCGATCGCATACAGCTTCCCTGTCAGACGATCCTCTGTATGCAGATACCGTCTGCCGATCTTAACGGATATCGGACGGAACACATAGACAAACAGATAGATCATCAGGGTAAACATCTGTCCAAGTCCGGTTGCAAGTGCCGCGCCCCGGATTCCCATTTTCGGAAATGGTCCGATACCGAAGATCAATAGGGGATCTAATACAATGTTCATCAGGCATCCACCGCCAAGTCCGACCATCGTAACAACCATTCTTCCAACTGCCTGATAGATCTTCTCAAATGACAGATCAATGGAAATAATAACAGAAAATGCAAATACGATCATCGAATACTGAATGCCCATCTGAACAACTGTCTCATTCGATGTGAACATCCGCAGAAATCCCGGCATGATCCGAATACAGACTACCATCATGATCACACCATGAACAACAGAAAGAAGCGTACCCTTTGACGCTGCTGCATTTGCCTTGTCTAGCTCCTTTGCGCCGAGATAGAACGCGATCACCGCATTGATTCCAACTCCAAAACCGATGGCTACCGCATTTACAAAATTCTGGATCGGAAAGACAAGCGACAGAGCTGTCATTGCATCCTCGCTGATCTTCGCTACAAAAAAGCTGTCCACAATGTTATACAGAGAATTGACCAACATCGATAATATCATCGGAAGTGCCATTGACAAAAGCAGCGGCAGCACCGGTCGTTCTTTCATAAATTCTTCGTTCATACATTTCTCCCTCTCTACATAAAAACGCCACACAGTTATAAATGGTTTCACTTATAGCTGTGTGGCGAAAAGATGACTTATTTATTATCCGGAAAAATCCACTTCATTCGTTTTCGTTGGTATTCTACCATATTTTTTCAGAATGTCAATAACTGCTTAGCGAATATAGTATACTCTGTTATCCTTTCTTGGAATAACATCAGGATACGCTCCATCCGTAAATCCAAGTGCGCAATGTCCGACACCGATATAGTCGCCGGTGATTCCAAGGCTTTCAAGGATCTGCTTTCCTTCTTCACTTTCGAATTCTTCTTTTGCACGATGGATCCAGCAGCTTCCGATTCCAAGATCATGTGCGGCAAGCATCAGATTTCCCATCGTCAGGCTTCCGTCATAGACAGCAGTCGGACAGGATGCATCTGCCAGTACGATCAATATAACAGGTGCTCCGTAAAATGGATCAAAGCCTTCCTCCCAGCCGCCGATCTTACGGTTCATCTCCATGATCTTATCCCGCATCTCTTTATTTGTTACCGCAATAATGATCGGAGACTGCAAGCCTCTGCCATTTGCAGCAAATGTTCCTGCTTCAATGATCTGATCCAGAACATCCGCCGGAACCATATCCGGTTTGAACTTCCGGATGCTTCTTCTCGTCTTCATCTCATCCAAAACAACGCTCATCTCAAAATCCTCCTTATTACAACAAGCTCTTGCGGAGTTCCGCTCCGTCTTTTGCGCTCAAGTACGCCGGTGCTATATCGAACACGGTCTTACATCCGCTCTGTCCTTCTTTGTACAGGCGGTATGCTGCTCTTGCATAAGCCACGATGACACAGGATGTGAATTCCGGATTGGAATCCAGCTTCAGGCTGTATTCGATCACATGATTATTTTCCAGATTCCAGCCGGTCTTACCGGAACGGATCACAAATCCACCATGAGGAATTCCACTGTGGTTTGCCTTTAATTCTTCTTCACTGATAAAGTGAACCGTTGTATCATAATCGGCAAAATAGTTTGGCATGTTCTTGATCGTTTCTTCAACTTTTACAGGATCGGCACCATCCTCTAATACAACAAAGCACTCTCTTGTGTGCTTCTGTCTGGTTGTAAGTTCGGGATTCTCACCATTTCTGACAGCTTCCAGTGCTGCTTCTACAGGGATCGTATACTGCTTGCCATCCTTAACACCCTCTACACGACGGATCGCATCGGAATGTCCCTGGCTGACACCTTTTCCCCAGAATGTATAATCACGGCCTTCCGGTAAGATTGCATTTGCATACATACGGTTTAAAGAGAACATACCCGGATCCCAGCCTACTGAGATGATGCCGACATGACCATTCTTCTTTGCGGCAGCATCTACATTTGCAAAATGCTCCGGAATTCTTGCATGTGTATCGAAGCTGTCTATAACATTGAACATCTCTGCATACTTTGGTGTCTGCTCCGGCAGATCGGTAGCACTGCCGCCGCAGAGTATCATAACATCGATCTTATCCTTCCACTGCTCCACATCATTTACAGAACAAACGGCTGCTCCCTCTGTTAATATCGATACTGTCTCAGGTGCACGTCTGGTAAATACCGCTGCAAGCTCCATATCCGGATTCTGCTTGATTGCACACTCAACACCTCGTCCAAGATTTCCATATCCTAAAATACCTATTTTCATGTTTCATACTCCTTTACAAAAATTACTCTTCTTTCAGTTTAATGATTCAAAAAGAGCCTGTCAACTTTTTCATTGACAGACTCCCATTTCTTTTTCTCAACAATATAATTCTACTTTAAACAGTCTTCCTCCGTGATCTCGCGAATGACTCTGCATGGATTTCCGGCAGCCAGTACTCCCGATGGGATATCTCTCGTAACCACGCTTCCCGCTCCGATCACAGAACCGCTGCCAATCGTTACACCGCCACATACTGTTACATTTCCTGCCAGCCAACAGTTATCTCCGATCGTGATCGGCTTCGCATACTCCCGGTCTGTATACACGCCGTCTTCCCTCTTATAAATGTTACGCTCCTGAAAACGAAACGGATGCATCGGTGTCAGCAGAGAAACATTCGGTCCCATAAATACATTGCAGCCGATCTTAACAGGTGCACAGTCCAGACAGGTAAAATTAAAGTTCGCATAACTGTTCTCGCCTATCTCGGTAAAGCAGCCGTAATCGAACTGAACCGGTCCCTGAAGATATACATTCTTACCCTTATTCGGAATCAGCTCTGCCAGGATCTTCTCGCGTTTCTCATCTGTCTCAAAGCAGTCATTATACTCTTTACTCAACCGATGCGCATTCTGTCTTAATCGTATTAATTCATCATCAGATGGATCATAAACGGATCCTGCTATCATTTTTTCTCTTTCTGTCATTTTAATATGCCTCCGTATAAAAACATCGGAAACTTCTTATTCTATCTCAGCCCGTACCTCTTTTGTGATCGTTTCACCGCCATTCTGATACCAGTTCTCGACAAAACGGTCAAATTCATCGAGTGAACTCTCACCAGTTACAATCTTCAGATAGGTGTCACTTTCCAGATTCTCAAGGCTCCACCAGTCTGTAACCATCGTTTCCGTTTCTCCAAAATATAACGACTCTACTTTGTTCGTCCTTCCATCGTTTAAGATCTTACAGGCTGTGATACGGGAAGTATACGCCGCCCAATCTTCCGCACTGGCATTCTCCGCATCCTTCAGATAGGATTCGCATGCCTCATAATAGGAATATTCCAGTACGTTCAGTTCATCTGCGGATTTGTCCCCCGCAAATACATGATTCAATTCTCCATAGCAGATCTGCAAAGCATTGTTGTAATCTACATTAATCGCAAACGGTCTGGCGGTAGGGTCTACATTTTCTTTATAATAATCGACAATCTCCTGATTGTCTCTGTCATTATACCGCAAATAGTCAAATAATACACTAACAATCTTACATGCAATCTCCGGATATTCATAACCCTTACGCACTACAATATACTTACCGGAAGGATTCTGTGTATGATAACTGGTAAGTCCGGATTCCTCTGTTGCGATCAGATAAGGCTGCCACTCGGCATCTTTATTCTGTTCCACTGCCTGCATCAGTGGATTATTCGGTGCCCACCAGGGACCAAAGAAAGAACCGCATTGACCATCCACGATCAGCTCGATCAGGTTACTGCTCGTCCGCATCAGAAAATCCTGATCCAGAATTCCCTCTTTATACAACTCATGGATATGGGCAAGTGCCTCTTTCGCCTCCGGCTGAACCGAACCATAGACAACATTGCCGTCCTCATCATAAATCCACTGTTTCGGAAATGCACCATATGCAGCAAATATAATATCTAATGTGTATTCGCTGCTATAACCACAACCGCCGCAGAGACTGGTATCACATACAAGCCCTACGGTATTTCCTGCCCCATTATGTCCGGGATCTTTTTCTTTAAATTGTCTTATGATCTCTTCTACATCCGAGAGTGTTCTCGGTGCGGACAGCCCAAGTGCATCCATCCAATCCTTACGAAGCCAGATCAGATTCGGTCCGTCTGAGATATTCGTTTCCGGTATCGCCATGATCTTCCCGCCAAAGGTTACAACATCAAGGATATCCCGACCATAGCTTCCATATATATTCTTGATCGTATCGCTCATACAGTTATTATAGCTGTCTGTCAGATCTGCGATCATATCATTATCCACCAGATACTGAAGCTCATCCAGATCCTCCACGATCATCACATCCGGAAGATCATTCTGTGCGATCACCATGGTCACACTATCGGTATATTGCTCATCCATAGCCTCAAACACATCCTGGTTTTGAACATTTAGCCTTTCATTCAACAGCCTTGTATAAGCATTATTTTCATACGTCTCGCCATCCGGGAGATTGGAATTATTTGCTCCGGACAGCTTACCCAGTGTGTAGGTAAGCTGTTCCGGATATTTTCCGTAAGGTGTCGTGCGGGCTGTATATAACGCAGCTTCATATTCTTCTTTTGTCTCTGCATTCTCCCGGGTGGAGGGGGTAGCCCCGGAATCACCGCATCCACATAAGATCAATAAATTTATAATCAGCACACATGAAATAATCTTTTTTAAATACGAACCTGTAATCATATACATTCCTCTGTTTCAACCAAACTATAAGCAAATAATCATATGATCCCTTAACCTTTTACACCACCGGAGAAGCTCTCACGATAACACTTCTGCATAAACATGAACAGAATGATGATCGGAATTGAGATCAGCACCGCACCGGCTGCGAAGGAATTGAACCACGGATACACATATTCTTTCTCTAACATATTCCAAAGTCCGATAGATACAGTATAGTAATCCTTATTTGCACGGCAGATAACCTTTGCAAATACGAAATCAATCCAAGGAGCAAGGAAGGAATTCAGAACCGTATATACAATGATCGGACGGCTTAACGGAATAATGATCTTAGTAAACGACTGCCATCTGGTTGCTCCGTCCAGATAAGCTGCTTCCTCGATTGACTTCGGAATCGTATCAAAGAAGCCTTTTGCAATATAGAACTGTAAGCCTGCACCACCGGAATAAACCAGGATAAGTGCAACACGGATCAATGATCCTTCTGACAGTCCGATCGCCTTTAATATATAATAAACTGCGATCATAGCCATGAATCCCGGGAACATACCAAGGATCAATGCTACATTCATAAATGGGCGTCTCAGTCGGAAACGCATTCTCGACATACAGTATGACATCGCCAATACAAATACTGTAGATATTATACAGGAGAAGATCGCAATAATCAAAGTATTCATGAACATCTTCGGAAAATTCAGGATACCGGTATCTGTAAATAACTTTGTGTAATTGCCAAGAGTATACGCCTTTGGCAGCAATGTAGAAACATACTGTCCTTTTTCTCCGCGGAAGCTGATCAGAACGATCCACAGAATCGGGATCACCCAGATCACGGAAAGAATTACCAGTATAATATGAACAACGATATCCGATGGTGTAAGCTTCTGTTTTCCATTTATTTTCTTACCTGTTTTAGTCATTACTGGAATCCCTCCTCGTCTTTATAAGATGTTGTATTATGATAGGTGATCAGAGATACGATCGCAAGAACGATAAATGTCATGATACCGATAACCGCACCCAGATTATAATACTGATTATCAACTGTCAGCTTATAGAGCCAGGTAACCAGAAGATCGGTCTTTCCTGCTGTCTTTCCAACCGGAATCGGTGCTCCGTTTGACAGAAGATAGATTACATTAAAGTTATTAATATTACCTGCAAAGGTCGTGATCAGATATGGAGCTGTTACAAATAACATATATGGAAGTGTGATCTTAAAGAAGATCTTCACCGGTCCGGCTCCATCTACTTTTGCGGCCTCATAGATATCTTCCGGTATACTTTGTAAGATACCGGTCACCTGCATAATGGTAAACGGAATACCGATCCAGATATTGATCACGATAACCATGATACGGGCAATGGTTGCGTTGCTCCAGAACGGAATTGCATTGTCAATGATATGATGATTCAGTAATAAGGTATTTACGATACCATTCTGACTGAAGATCGTACGCATCAAAAGCAGGGATACAAACTGTGGAACGGCTGCGGATAACATGAAGATCGACCTCCACACACCCTTACATCTTGTTCCCTTTCGATTGATGACCATTGCAAGGATCATACCGAAGATATAGTTGGTAAATGTCGCAGCAACCGCCCATACCAGTGTCCATCCAAGAACAGACCAGAATGTACTACCGACTGCGTCATTAAAATTCAAAATCTTGGCAAAGTTTTTCAGTCCTACCCAGTTAAACAATACCGTATGTGAATCCAGCTTACTGTAATTTGTAAATGCCATACAGATCATGAATACGAGCGGCAGGATCGTAAAGACAACAATCCCGAGTACCGGAAGTGGAAGCAGAAACATATGAAGGTTTTTATCAAATAAACTCTTAATATCATCTGTGAATCCCGGAACTTTCTTCCCTGCATCATGCAGGCACTGTGCACGATATGCACTCTCGACACTGACTACCCAGAGGCATACAAATGCAAATATGATAAATACCGTGGCTACTCCATATAATAACATCAAAAGGGAATTATCACCCTGTGTATATTCAAATATGCCTTTTGCATCATTCCACACCTTCTCCTGTTCTGCTCCTCCCAGATGGAAGAAATCGGTCAGAAGGGATGCACCGTTTTTTATCATGAAATAAATAAATATGCTTTCAAGTACCAGAAATGATAAACCTTTTACAAACTGTTTTCTGACAATGTTTCCGAATCCCATGATCAGGAACGATAATCTGGTGATCCAATCACCATTTCTCATGGCCTTGAAAACAGTATATTGATAATCACTTCGTCTTATTTTTTTCTTTTTGCTTACTGTCGCTTCAGCCATCCTGACACCTCCGTCTCAAAGTAAATGTTGCGTTTTTACGTCTCTTTCATAAAATAAAGTGTTCCACCACCCCTGTGGAAATGGAACACTCTATCTTATGATCTGTTTATTTTTACTCTGCTACATCTGTGTTCAATGATGTATTGAATGCTTCTGTCTGCTCAGCAGCATTATCATGTGTAACTTCACCGTTTAAGAGTGCCTTACCAAAATTCTCTGCCGGTGTCCAGAAGTTACTCATCTTAGGTACAAATGGCTGGATCATAGATGTCTTGTTGAAGGTATCGTTCTGAGCTGTTACTAATGCATCATTCTTTACCGTATCACTCTCTAAAAGATTTGTGTTACAAGGAACAATGCTTCTTGCTTCATAATGTGACTGCTGTGATTCTTCGTTACCAAGGTACAGGGCAAGTGCTACTGCTACCTGTGGATATTCACAGTTTGGATTTACACCGATTGCCTTTGAACCGGCAAATGAAAGTAACTGCTTGTCAGATCCGCCGATCTTGGCTGTAGGCATAGCTGCGATTCCAAGATCATCACCAAGTGCATCATGTAATGCCTTATAATCCCATGAACCGGAAAACATAGCTGCGATAGATCCATCTGTCATACCGGAAATACCGACACCGGATTCATCATTTACAAAATTCTTATTTGCTACAAGATCTACAAGGTAATCTGTAACAGCCTTTCCATTATCTCCGCCAAAGTTGATTCCTGCGTCATTATCTGTACCATCACCGAATAATGTACATCCGTTTGCAAGATAAAATGCTGCATCATACCAGCTGTTTGTAAGAGGAAAAGCAACTTTTCCTTTTTCAAGCATTGTATCAAGGCTCTTTACATCGCTGTCTGAATATACTTTCTTGTTATAGTATAAAAACCATGTATTTGTTGTAAACGGAACACCATAGATTCCGCCATCTACTGTGATAGAATCCACAACTGCCTGTGAGTTTGTTGACTTTACATAGTCTGCTGTGCTTCCGCCTAACTCCGAGATTGCATTTGCATCGATCAGTGTCTGTAACTGGTCGTTTGCGAACATATATACATCTGCTGATGCGGATACATCCTGTGTTACGGTCTTTCCTGCATCTGCCTCGCTGCATGTACCATATTCAAATGAAAGATCCCAATTTGGATGTTCCTTATTAAATGCTTCACATCTTCCCTGAAGCCATTCACCATAATCCGGTGACTGATCCTCAGCAGGTCCCCATACTGTAATTGTTGCTTTAATGTTTTCTTCTTCTGCAGATGCATCAGTACTCTCTCCTGATGTTGCCTCTGCATTTGATGCTGTTGTGGAATCCTTAGATGTATCATCCTTCTTATCTCCACATCCTGCGAGTAATGACATGCACATAGCTCCTGCCAGTGCAATCGCTGCATACTTTCTAAACTTCATAACCGTTCCTCCTTTAAATAAATCATGTTTTTTTGTTTTTTAATACTTTTGCAGTACCTTTACCTTATGACATTATTATAAAAAGGAACCGTTTCACCGTATATATCAATAATTTCAGAAACATGTTGGTTTTTTATGAATGTTTGATTTCTGCATGCAGTTCTTTTGGAAAATGGATCGTGACAGTCGTTCCCCTGCCAACTTCACTGTCGATACAAACCGCATATTCCGCGCCATAATACAGTTTGATACGTTCATTGACATTTCGCACACCATAGCCCTTCGAATCGGCAGTCAGTATCAGCTCCGCCTGTTCTTGGGTCATACCGACACCATTATCGGATACCGCAAACCGGATATCTTTATCGTCCTCTTTTCCACTGATGCAGATCTCTCCTCTGCCATCCTGTTTCAGATCTATGCCATGATGGATCGCATTCTCGAGGATCGGCTGTAAGATCAGGTTCAGTGTTTCATATTTTAAAATGGAATCATCGATATCATAGATAACATCGAAACTGTCATCGTGCATCGTAAGCTGGATATCCAGATATGCTTTGATGTTCGCGATCTCATCCCGGACAAGCAGGATATTCTTTCCCTTATTTAACGCTGTCCGGTAAAAGGTGGACAACGACAACGTGATACGACTGATATCCTCCTGGTCTGCCTCTAATGCTTTCCAGTTAATGATAGACAGGGAATTATACAGGAAATGCGGATTGATCTGCGCCTGCAACGCCCGCATCTCATATTCCTTTTCTTTGATCTTGCTTCGGTATACTTCATTGATCGTTGCATCCAGACGCTTCGTCATACTGTTATAACCATTGATCAGATCACCGATCTCATCCGTACTGTCATTCTCAATCTCCATACCAAGATTCCCGGTTTCCAGATTACGCATTTTCTTCTGAAGCTTACTGATACGTTTCGTTATGAACTCGGAAATTATACGGATACATGCGACTGCTGCGATCAGACTGACCAGGATTGCTGCTGCAGCAATTATTAAGATTGGCTGAATCGAAGAAATGATCAGTCGATCCGGCTTATAGATCCAGATCTTCCAGCCGGATGCCTTCGACTCCCGCTTAATAAACTGATAACCGGAATCCTTCTGCCCTACTGTTGCAAAGAACTGTTCCTCTGATAATTCATACGGCTGTTTTTCTTCTGTAAATACACTCTTTTTAAAGATGCAGTTACCTTCTGCATCCTCTATCACAACGCCATAATTATCAAATACCGTTTCGTTATTAAACGGCTGGAATACGCTGTCATAATCCACCCCTACATAGAGCAGACCCTTCGCCTTTTTCTGCTCCAGCATGGCCATGCGGTTTAACGAATACGCAGTCTTATCCTTCGCATTCACGATCCAGTGGATCTGGTTATCGTCAACTATTCCATAGTTCGTCTCTTCATTTTCAATCGTGGTAATGGGGGCGATCGTACTGCCGTGCTTCACCTGACAGGCATCCGTGTAGATCGTTACCTGCTTTACATCATCATGAAAATACATAATAGAAGAAAGCAGGGGATCTATAACACTTGCCACCTGCTCATAATTCTGATATGTACTCTGATCTGAGCTTAAGATCTTCGCGATCGACTGATTATAGGATATATAATTAGAAAGATTGTTATAAATCTCTAACTCATTATCAAGCGCATCTGTCGTCTGTGTCAGATACGATTCCAGGATCATTGTCTCACGATCCCACAGGATCTTCTTCATCTCATGGTAGGTGATCGTTAGCGTGATCATGATCGGCAGAAACCCGGCAAGTATATAAATAACCAACAGCTTGCCGGATAATCGCAGATTCTGGAACCCTCTTTTTACCCTTTTATCTATCCGTTCTTTATGCATCCGCCTGTCCTCCGCTCTCTCTGAATTTCTGCGGGCTCACGCCAAAGAACTCACGGAAGCTGGAACAGAAGTAAGACACATTCGGATATCCGCATGCCACACTGATATCTACGATCTTCGTCATGCTGTTCTCTAACATATCCTTTGCCTGTTCCATCCGGTATGCCTTGATGAATTTGCTTAGATTCTGTCCGGTCTCCTTCTTAAATACCGTACTTAGATAGCTCGGTGCAAGATGTACCATATCCGCCAGCATATCGATTCCAAGCTCGCTTCCATAGTTCCGGTAAATATACTGCTTCACCAATTCTACTTCCCGATGAGCTGTCTGTGTTTTTCCTGCAAAACAGTTTTCCAGTCTCCGGATCGCTTCTTCGACAAGATCCGTCAACACCTGAAAATCTGTCGCCATATATAATTTCTCAATGTCTTTATTTAACTCTGCTTCGTCAGTCTCATCGATGCTTCCGTAGATATCCTTCATCAGATTCGAGAACAGGAACTTGATATAGATTTGGGAGTACTCTGTCTTATGTCTGTACTTCTCACAGAATCTCTGGAAATGCTCCCGGAGTGCTTCCACATCCTTCATCTTGATATCCTGTTTCATCTGCTTCATAAAGGTATCATCATCGAACTGGATAATACCCGGAGTCTCGCCCTCCATGTTCGGATAAAATACATGGATCTCCGGATGGTAGAATTTGTTCTCCATCAGCACTTCGAGCTCTTCCATCTTATCTGCCACTTCGGACAGATCACCGATATCAGAGGATATCGCTATGTAACAGTCAGCATCATAATCGGCTTTGATGATCTTTACGATCTCATTTGCCTTACGGAGAATATTCATCTCATCCCCTAAGAATAAGATCTCCTGCTGCTGGTTCAGGTTCAGATATTGCAGGATTCCAATTGACTTTAAGTTCTCGTTCTCTTTGAAATCCACTCCACGTCTGCCGAAGAAATCATGATTGAATTCCATCAAAAGCATATTCTTGAATTTACCCAGATCAAGCGATAATCCGCTGTATTCCTGTCTGAGCTTCGTAACATCCGTTCCGTTCAACAGCATATAGAGCGCATGCTCATATAAGAATTCCATGCTCTTGTTCTTCAGCTCGTCCGAAGCCTTTGCCTCTTCCAGTTCATTTACAACCTTATTCAGAGTATTCTTGAATTCATTTGGATCGACCGGTTTTAAGATATAATCAACAACCCCCAGCCGGATCGCTTTCTTTGCATAGTCGAATTCATTGCATCCGCTGAATATGACTGTGCGCAGCTTTTTCTTTTCCTTCACAACATGGTCGATCAGTTGGATTCCATCCATGAAAGGCATCTTTACATCTGTAAGCAGGATATCAAAATCTTCTTTCTCCAGCTTCTCCAGTGCATCCACACCATTTACCGCCTCTGCAATCTCAAATTCCAGATTCAGTTTTTTTAAAAGAAACCGAATACCGTTTCTTTCTATCTTCTCATCATCTACGATCAATATCTTGTACATATCTATCAACGCCTTTCTATGGTGGAAATATATATCTTATTTTAACACATTTTACAGCTTCCAGATATCTTTATTATATTCTGCAATCGTACGATCGGAGGAGAAGAAGCCTGCCTTGCTGATATTTACCAGAGTCTTCTCAGCCCAGCCCATACGGTCTTCATAATCGGCAAGCACCTGTTCCTTTGTCTGAATGTAATCACAGACATCAAGAAGCGTCATAAACCAGTCTTTTACGATCAGCTCGTTATGAAGTCTGGCAAGTGATTCCTTCTGACCGATCGCAAGCAGCTCATCACTCACAATAAAGTCTACCAGCTTCTTGATCTCCGGCTTCTCATAATACTCTCTTGCCACATAGTCTGCCTTTGCATAGTGCTCGATCACTTCTTCACTGGATTCACCAAAGAAATAAATATTATCCTCGCCCACCAGTTCTCCGATCTCTACATTTGCACCGTCACGGGTTCCAAGAGTAACCGCACCATTTAGCATGAACTTCATATTTCCTGTTCCGGATGCTTCCTTGGATGCCAGTGAGATCTGCTCTGAGATATCGCATGCCGGAATGATCTTTGCTGCTTTTGATACATTATAATTCTCGATCATGACAACTTTCAAGTACGGACTTACCTCAGGATCATTGTCGATCAGCTCCTGCAGACAGAGGATCAGATGAATGATGTCCTTTGCGATCGTATAAGCAGGTGCAGCCTTTGCTCCAAATATAACTGTGATCGGAGTCTCAGGCAGATGTCCCTTCTTGATCTCAAAATATTTGTAGATCACCCAGAGGGCATTCATCTGCTGACGCTTGTATTCATGCAGTCTCTTGACCTGGATATCAAAGATTGAATTCTCGTTGATGTCGATTCCCTGTGTCTCTTTCAGGTAGTCCTTTAAGACTGCCTTATTGCTCTGCTTGATCGCAAGGATCTCTTCTAATACGTTCTTATCCTTATAGTAAGAAGCCAGCTCCTGTAACTTATCGGCATCCTTCTTGTAGTCCGGTCCGATCAGCTCTGTGATGTAGGCTGCCAGCTTTTCATTGCAGTGTAATAACCATCTTCTGAATGTGATACCGTTTGTCTTATTGTTGAATTTCTCAGGATAGATCTCATAAAATGGATGCAGCTCTGAATTCTTCAGGATCTCGGTATGCAGATAAGCAACACCATTTACACTGTGGCTGTAATGCATATCGATATGTGCCATATGCACACGGGAATCTCCATCTATGATATAAACACGCTCATCCTTATAACGGTTTCTGACCTTTTTATCCAGCATACGGATCACAGGCATAAGCTGTGGAACGACCTTCTCCAGATAAGCGACCGGCCATTTCTCCAATGCTTCTGCAAGGATCGTATGATTTGTGTAAGCACATACATCGGTTACAATCTCTGTTGCTTCATCAAAGGAGATACCCTCTTCCATCAACAGACGGATCAATTCAGGAATCACCATAGACGGATGTGTGTCATTGATCTGAACGGCAGCATAGTCTGCAAGGTCATGCAGATTCGAGCCTTTCTCCTTTGCCTCTGCAAGGATCAGCTTTGCACCATTTGCAACCATGAAATACTGCTGATAGATACGAAGTAAGTTGCCGGCTTCGTCACTGTCATCCGGGTAGAGACAGAGTGTCAGGTTCTTCTTGATATCTGTCTTATCAAAGCTAATGCCATCCGGCTCCATGATGCTCTCATCCACGCTCTCAATATCAAATAAATGCAGCTTATTTGTGCGGTTCTCATAACCTGTCACATCGATGTCATACATTCTGGACTGTACGGTACAGTTTCCAAACCGGATCGTGTTGCTTACATCGGTCTTTGTCAGCCAACTGTCTGCCTCGATCCATGGATTTGCAGTCTCCTTCTGGTAGTTATTCTCAAATACCTGCTTGAACAGACCCATATGGTAATTTAACCCGATACCATCTCCCGGAAGTCCGAGTGTTGCCATCGAATCAAGGAAGCAGGCTGCCAGTCGTCCAAGTCCGCCATTTCCAAGGGATGGTTCCGGCTCTACTTCTTCGATATCATAGATGCTCTTGCCGTTTTCTGCCAGCACCTGTTTTACTTCATCAAAGATTCCAAGATTGATCAGGTTATTGGATAACAGCTTACCGATCAGGAACTCTGCTGATATATAGTAAACCTTTTTCTTACCATCTTCTGTAACCTTGTCTTCTGCTAATTCCTTTGTCATATCAAGCAGCGCAAAATAGATCTCCTCATTGCTGCATTCCTTGATCGTTTTATTATATTTCTTCTTACAAATCTCTGTTAACATTATATCCTCCTTACAAAAATACTGCTTCACAGCATTTCTTCCATATACTCTTGTTAATTCCCTTAATCTGTCTCTGATCTCGTCTGTAAATTCACCCTTCTTCATCCGCCAGCGCCAGTTTGTACCGATCGTAGACGGAAGATTCATCCGTGCTTCGTTATCCTTTCCAAGCAGATCCTGCATCTGAACGATAACGGTATCGGCAGGGCTCATATATAATACCTGCATCATCTTCTCCGGGATCTCCTGTTCATTTGCCGCTCCCAGATATTCCATCATAAATGTAAGATTGTCCTTTGATGCATTCTCGATATATCCTTTTAATGTGTCATTATCGTGTGTTCCGATATAGACAACGTAATTCTTTTCGTGATTATGCGGTGCATGTTCATTCTCCGCATTTCCGTCAAATCCAAACTGTAAGATCTTCATTCCCGGATATCCGGATTCCTTCACCAGCTTCTGTACCTCCGGCACAACGACTCCCAGATCTTCTGCGATCACCTTTGCATTTCCTCTGGCACTGTCGATCACATCTACAAGCTTCTTTCCCGGACCTTCCAGATAGAATCCGTTCTTTGGCTCTCCGTCTGCCGGAATGTTGTAATACCGCACAACGCCGATGAAATGATCGATACGGATCACATCATAGAGACTGGCTGATTTACGGATCCGGTTCTTCCACCAGGAGAACCCATCCTGTTCCATACGATCCCAGTTATATAAAGGATTGCCCCATTTCTGACCGTAATCGGAGAATGCATCCGGTGGACAACCGGCTACACACACAGGTTGTAGATCATGATCTAACTGAAATTGTTCTGTATTTGCCCATACATCTGCACTGTCCAGTGCTACATAGATTGGAATGTCGCCGATCAGACTGATACCATGATGGTTGGCGTAAGATTTGAGTGTCTTCCACTGCTCATCGAATTTGAACTGAAGGAACATATAGAATCCGATCTCGTCGTGTAACTGTTCCCTGCACTTACAAAGTGCTGTTTCTTCTCTCTTTAAAACCGGTTCTTCCCAACTTAACCATTCTTTGTTCTCATGGTCTGCCTTGACCGCCATATAAAGGGCGTAATCCGGAAGCCAGTTTTCATTTTCCGTAAGAAATTCTGCATACTGCCTTGATGCCTCATGCTTCGATCTACCATATGCTTTTCTCAATACCTCAAACCTTTGTCTGTACAGACGGGCGTAATCGATGTCATCCGGCTGATCGTACCAGCTGTATGCATCTACCTCCTCCTGTGTCAGTAAACCTTCATGAATCAGAATGTCGAAATCGATAAAATAAGGATTGCCTGCAAATGCTGAAAATGACTGATACGGACTGTCGCCAAAGCTGGTTGGTCCGATCGGAAGCACCTGCCAGTAACGCTGGCCTGCCTCCTTCAACCTGTCAACAAATTCATATGCCTCTTTCCCCAGAGATCCGATTCCATATGGGGATGGGAGACTGCTGATCGGCAGTAGGATTCCTGCACCACGCTCTAACGCTTTCTTCATATCTGATACCTCTTTATTAAATTTTCTATTGAACAGCTATCCAGTTGCCTGCATTTAATAAAGGTAAAGGTAAGGTAAAGGTCTTATATACGGAATGTCTGTTCTGGTTTGTATTCTAGTATCTTTTTTCTGTTCTTTCTTGCATAATAAGAGCATTTTATGATACTATTCTATCATGTTTGATTTTATCAAGATTCATTTAATGTTACATGGAGTGGATACGATCATACATCTCCACCTGTTTGTCAGGAATAAAATAGCAGAAAAGGCAGGAAAGAGAGGTTATATATGAACAGCTTAGAATATGAAAATTACATGGAGACCAAAGCACATGTGGATCCACTGTTTCCTTACAACACCTATCTGTGCTCCATACCACTGGACTTCAATGCCGTCCCACTTCACTGGCATCCATATATGGAGATCATTTATATTAAGAAAGGGAAAGGAAATGTAACGCTGGATTTCACGACGCACTATGTAGAGGAAGGGGATATCATTCTGATCCTGCCGGGCAGGATCCACGGCATCTCCCAGTATGCCTCCTATTCAATGGAATATGAGAATATCATCTTTTCAGTTGACCTGTTCCGATCCAGAAACCACGATACTCTGGACAGTGAGTTTTTTCTGCCTCTGCTCTCTGATGAACTAAATATCAAAAGCATCTATGATCGCGACGATCCTTTATATGAAGCCCTGTCCTCCTGCCTGAACCGGGTGGATGTGCTCTGCTCATCTACTCCAAAAGGATACCGGCTTGCTCTAAAAAGCTGTTATTTTGAATTCTTCTATACCCTGTATGCCCATGCAGAGCAAAAGGCAGAGACCTCAGACCGAAAGAATCATGCAAAGAATCTGGATCGTACCAAAGCGATCTTGTCTTATATCGACCGAAACTACAAAGAAGCAATATCCATTGCGGACATTGCTTCTTACTGTGGATTCTCTGAATCCCATTTTATGCGTTTTTTTAAGAATACGATGGGTGTATCCTTTACCACCTATCTGTGTGACTTCCGGTTAAATATCGCAGCCAGACTTCTTGTCACAACCGATGACAGCATCCTGTCCATCGCAGAAAGCTGCGGTTTCTTTAACCTGTCCTACTTCAACCGGAGCTTCAAGAAGAAATATGGCATCACTCCGGGAGCATACCGGAAGCGGTAGTAAACCGTTTCCCTGCATTGTTTATTTTATCTTAAATGATACATACTTGTTGCTATATCCAACATACAGACGGTACTGACCTTTCTCTAACTTTGAAAGATCATACCGGCCTGCCAGATTGAATGTCCAATACTTGCAGCTATGTGCCGGAAGAACATATCCCTCTGATATCGTTATATTCTTTTCGTCTACCTTCTTCCATTTGCCATTTTCATATTTTCTGAGTTCTCTCATATTGCTGAATGTACGTTCTTTATTTGTTCCATTGTACAATACATAAGTAACTACCATATACTCCGGATCAAATTCAACAAGTTCTGTTTTCACAGCTTTTCCCTTGTATGCAGAGGTTGATTTCACAACCTTGATCTTCAGCTTATAAACAACCGTTTCTGATGATGTTCTGTACTTTGCCTGTAAAACTACAGAACCTGCCCTCTTGCCTGTTTTAATCTGCATACCATTCTTCGTTTTTACAACCTTGGCAATTTTCTTATCGGATACTTTCCAGTCTGCCTTCCGAAGCTTATTTGATACACCATATACAGCATGCAGGTTATCAAAACTTACCTTTGTGTTTGTACCCATCCATAATTTCCATGCATGTGTTGTAACACCTCCATGCACATTATTTCCGCACAATACTGCCTCTGTTGTCTGTTCCGCAGCCTGTACTCCATCATTCGTTTTGATACCCGCTGCATTGCTGTTGATACCTGTTGTTATCACCATGGCAAAAACCAACAGGATACCAGTTAAAGTTTTTAATACATTTTTCATTTGATTTCCTCCTTCATATTGGGTTCTTTTTTATATACTATACTGTATGCCGACTCCGCCAACAACCCTCCTTTGCATAAAACGGACAAATATTGCAGAAAACGGACAAATTCAACTTCGTTTATACAAAATTGCTCCCTATTCCCTGCCAAATACATCTTTTTTCCGGACAATGATATAGCCGATCACCCACAAAGCAATGATCCAAATGGTCAGATACAATAATCCAAACCTGACAGACAGTGCATCTGCTCCATCACTACTGAAAAAACGGGTGATCATAGCATATCCATGCGGAAGATAACGACTGCCATAATAACTGCTTACGACCAACATCATAAATACAACAACCATACCTGCTGAACTGCTGTACTGTACTGTAAGTATCATCTGAAGAAGAGACTGTATGATTCCAACCATTAATGGTAAAACAAGCAGATTCACAAGCAGATCTGATGCCCCGACTCCTATAAAATCTGTTCCGTATATCATGTTAGCCAATGTTATATGATCCCTGAATGATATCTCTCCATACCGTGCCCACGCATACGCAAGTGTTCCAAGCCATGCACATGCAAAATACAGAAGATTCACACAAATACACCAGACACATTTCGAGCACCACCAGATTGAACGTTTCCTGCTCTTAACCATCATATACATACCAAATCCATGCATATCCTGCCGGATATAATCTCCAACACAGAACATCAGACACAGATACAGCATAAACCACGTCATTGGAACCTCAAATGAATTATTGCTTCCTTTTGTAAATACAAAAGGACTCTGTCCCTGAAACAGATTCAAACCATATTCCCATATTGACAGGTTCTGTCCATACCACTGCTAGAAGTACTCGCCAGCTTGATCGACCATCCCACAGGCGATCGCACCAATCAGCACAGCCAGAATATATCGTCCAATATATTTTACCAGCCCCTGCCGGATATCATGTTGAAAAAACTTAACGATCATTCTCCGTCTCCTTTATAAGCCTTCCCTCTGACATATAAATTTTCTCATCTGCTAGATAATCCATTTCAGATTTATCATGACTGGCAACGATAATGATACGGTTTTCAGCCGAAAGCCCACGAATAATTGCACGGATCTCCTGCACTCCATCTGTATCGATCGCATTGATCGGTTCATCTAACAAGATCAGTTCCGGACTTCCCATGATCGCTGCTGCGATTCCAAGACGCTGCCGCATACCAAGTGAATACTTGTAAAATTTTCTCTTATCATCCGGATCCAGTCCCACCTGTTCCAGCACCCGGCGTACTTCTGCCTTATCGACATTTTTCTGAAGACCAGCCAACATCTCCAGATTCTGTTTCCCTGTATAATCATTTAGAAATGATGGATTCTCAATCAACATACCAACACTTTCCGGAAATGAAATATCTTTACCAAGCACTTTATCCTTGATCCGTATAGTTCCGGAACTTGGATAGATCAGGCCTGCTATTAAACGCATCAGCATAGTCTTGCCACATCCATTCTTCCCGCATAAGCCGTAGATCCTGCCACCAGAAAATGTATAATTAATATCATCCAGTACGATAGTTCCCTTTATCACTTTTTTCAAATTAGTAATTTCTATTTTCATTCCATTGCTCCAGTTCTTAATACATCTTTTTTATAGTTACTTGCAGCAAACAGCACTATAAGGATCAGAAACATTCCTGACATTGATAAGAACAGAGAATGCCAGGTAAGCTTCATGCCTTGTTGTGCAGGATTTGGGATCAGACTGATATTATATGCATTTATATCCGGGATCAGATTGTGGATTCCATAATACATACAGCAGTTAAACATCAGTGGCAGGATCATCAATACAAACCGGTTGTAACAGAATTGTGTGATTGCCAGCGCCATCAGTGCAAATAAACCGCCATAGATAAAATCTATAAAAATATACCATGCTGCATACAACGCCGGTGCTTCATACACAATGTCACCCAGAAGTGCCCGTCCCGGCACAACCGACTGTAATGCCATTGGGTCTGTTCCAATAATCGGCATAAAACAGGCAATCGACAGAAAATTAACAAGCAATGGTATTGCTATCACACATCCTCCACTTACAAATGCTGCAATTCCTCTGGCTGTCAGATACCTGCGTCGTCCACATCGTATGATCATCTGCCCGGCATACCCATTGTTCCATTCAGAAAACAACTGGCTTCCATATGGAAGTACTGCCAGAAATGGCAGCAACAGATAGAATAGCTGATTGCAGGGCGACAGCAGCTCTGTTCCTAACCATCCATCCAGAACACCGATCTCATACCAGTATCCATATTCCTTATCCATTTCCCCCAATTCCGTAACCTTTTCGTATTCAACATTATTCGGAGCGTACACATTTCTGTAAATCCACACTGTATGGTACAGACTGATCAACAATCCAACCATCAGTGCAATATAAAACCCCTTTGTCCGGAACGCTTTCTTTAATTCCAAGCTTACAACCTGTCTCACTGTTCTCCCTCCATTTCAATATCTGTGATCTGTAATCTGTTTTTCACCGGATATGTTCCGAGAACCATCTCATATATCACCTGATTATTCTCCACCTGTTCCCATTGTTCCTTTGTCAGGTTCGCCTTATATATTTCATAAGGAATATAAAGGGTATCCCCCGATACAAATGTTCCATCCGATAATGACGGATTCAGATCACTGAAAAAGAATGGATCAAATTGATTAAATACATGGAAATACTGAATTGAAGGCATCGTTTCCAGCACATTCTGGTCCTGAATCTTCTCCACTGTATATGCGACCATCAATAACTTCGTATTTTCTCCTGTAAGCTGCGATTCCTGATAACTCTGATATTCTGGATGTTCTTTGAAATAATCCTCATAATTCCATAAAACAGCGTCTTTGATCTGATAAGTTAATCCTCTGTATGTCAGATTTTCTCCCTGTGCGATCACATTCTGTTCCGGCAGTCTGGCATGTGCAGTTACATAACAGATCCGGGCTCCAATTATTAAAAACACAGCAATTGCCAATACAATACCTGCTATTTTCTTCTTTTTATTCACTTCGTCCTTTTTCCTTTCATCCTGGCAGATATCTGATTTATTACCTGCATAAATAAATGAATAAAGATGGTCTCCTGTCCCCCGCAGAAAACCATCTCTTTCATAATGCTATGAGTCAATCCTGGTAAAGATATGCTTTGTATTCTTGTTCACATTAAATGCTGCTCAGTCGTTATATATTCTCCATAAATTCATGACAATAGGTAGATAGATTTAACTGAATAATTAAATTATTAGCTTCATGAGCAACAATTTTTCCAGTTGAAATAGGAATCTAGTTAACATCCTTTTACAAACTGTCCATAACTTTTTCACCTTTTAATTCTCGTTGAAAATATATTTTAGAATATTTTTCTTCTATTTCAATACTGTATATGATCCAGCACAATCTGGACTCCATACACCTTTTGCTACACCTGACCCCGAAAGTGACTTAAAACCTAGCTTGGCATAAGAATACTTTAATTCATTTACATAGTTAGTCATTGCATACTTTCCCATTCCATTTATACCATAAAAACGTTTCCTGTCTCCATCCAATCTACCCGCAGGATATTTCTTTGCACTATCGCCAGTGCATCCATAAACCCCTACTGAAATTGCACTAAGACCAGACCCATATGTTAGACTCCAGTAGATATAAATTTTTGAATTAGTATCCTTTCTCCTTTTATTGGTATATTTTACCTGCGTAGAATTTTCATCTAGCACGGCCTCCCATTTTGTATCCGATGTATTAGCTGCACTTGATACTGACTCCGATATTCCCATACCAGTTAAAACAAGCATACCAGCAATTGTAGCAAGAATTATTTTGTTACCAATTCTTTTTTTGATCATTATTTTATTCTCCTCCTGATTGTATAAACTATGAAAAACTTTTTACATGTTTTCCACGCTGCCACGATACCAGTCAAAGCCACATACAAGCATAAACTTCAACTTATAATTCGTGTAACATTAAGAAGCGAGAAGGTTAATCGTCATCTCCCCCTCATACCCTATACAGTTTTGCTTTATCTATATATTAATAACACAAAGTGTATATGTCAATAGTATTTTAGTTTTTCTGTATATTTACAAAATAAATGATATATGTTATATTAAAACCTTGAAATTGAGGTGTTCTAATGGATCGAAAAAGCAACTTTCGACGTGGATCCGTCGAACTAATGGTCTTACATCTGTTAAGCTTACGGGATTACTATGGATATGAGCTGACACAGATCATAAGACAGGAAACGAATGGCGTCATTGATATTCCGATTGGTTCATTATACCCGGCATTATACAAATTAATTGATGCCGGATATATCTCTGATCATAAGGAACAAGTGGGAAAAAGAATGATTCGTATATACTATCACTTAGAGGATAGCGGGAAAACACGATTAGATCTTTTGTTACATGATTACTACCAGACCAATCAGGCAATTCAGGACATTTTAAGATTTAATGGAGATGAACAAACAGATGAACACGAAGAAAAAAGGGGAAATTAACAGGTATATGCGCAAAGTGCGCCATCTGTTGCCTACCATGCACAAAGCAGAACGTAAATTTATCACCAACTTACGCCAGGATATAGAAGAAATGGCTCAGACCAGATCTTCTATATCCTATGAGGCGTTAGTAACTGAATTTGGTGACCCACATGAACTTGTAAACAATTATATTTCTGAAAAAGACATTGATACAATTCGAAAAGAATTACATATTTCACATTATATTAAATCACTTGTTATCACAGGCATTCTTGCGATTTTACTGGTAACCGGATTCAAGATGTTTCTTGCTCATCTGGACTATCTGCATGCTCAGGAAAGCCAAATTGCATATGACACCACAGTAATAGAAGAATTGGAAACATCCTCAGCAGAAGAAGCACTAGAACCATCTGATATATATGATGATACAACAGCAAATGAAGAGGAACATTAATCCAACTCTGTCATGTTCCAAAACCGGAACATTATCTTAGAGAAAAGCAAGGAAACCAAATGAAAATCCCAACTTACAGGATTCCCATTTGGTTTCTTTACTTTTATTCTTCTACCACCGGAAAATATACTTTTATCTCACAGCCGCCTGCAGTTTCATCAGAGGAAACATCCAGTTCCACATTTAGGTCATGTGCCATTTCTTTTGCAAGATAAAGTCCCATCCCGGTTGCTTTCTTCCGCCTGTCACCGGAATCTCCGGTAAAGCCTTTCTCAAATACATACGGAAGATCGCAGGCTTTAATACCCATGCCATTATCCCGGACAGATAAAATAATCTTCTCATGTTCTCTGATACAGGAGATCCGGAGCTGTTTATCCTTTCCTTTGCTGTATTTGATTGAATTACTGATAAACTGTCCAAGCATAAAAGCAAAGCCACGTTTATCGGTAAATAATGTGTTCTCCTTTATATCAAGCTGAACCTGTATCTTCTGTTCTTCTAACAGTGGTGTGAAATCCTCCAGCACTTCTTTTACACAGGTTTCCGTATCGACCGACTCAAACCTGTAATCTTTTCTCGCCCCCTTTAAACGGGCATAGTATAACATCTGGTCGATATATCTCTGCATCTGACAGTTGATCCGGTCAAGCTTGCATACCACATCTTCTGACAGCTCGTCTCTGTGATTGTCCAGCATAAATGTCAACAGGGCAAGCGGCGTCTTTACCTCATGCGCCCATGCTTCCACATATTCCTCATAATCATTTAGCTGTAACTTCGTCTGTGCGCATTGATCCATCTGTTCATGTAATATCTGACTGAAGCTTCTGATCTCTGCCTGCAGATTCTCCGCATCATGAAACAGTTGTTCCTCATGATAGGAATCCGGCACTGCAAGGAATTCATCAAATGCTTTCTTCCGTTTTCTCTCTTTCTTTGCCAGATAAAGAACAGCCGTTACAAATACCAGCAGGCTGAACAGAATTACCGATATTGCGATCACCTGAAATGCCTGTGCATCGATCAGCCATAACAGCAGGATACTGAGCAGATCAAGCAGTCCGATGATCCCCAGCCAGAATCTATTCTGTTTTATGATCTGTCCGATCTCCTTTATGGATATATGTTCCATCTCTACCTCTCCGATGTCTGTCCGACAAAACGATATCCGACGCCACGCACAGGAATGATCTGCTGTGGCATATCAAGATTTGCCATTGTCTTTTTCAGTCTTGTAAGATTCACCTGTAAGGCATTTTCATCGATGAATTCTGCCGTTCCCCATAAGGCGATACAAAGCTCTTCTTTCGTCACAATATCCGATCCGTGCTCTAAGAATATCTCAAGAATCTTTCCCTGATTCTGCGGCAGGATAACAGACTGGTTATGAATGTATAAAGTATAGGTCTGGCGGTCAAGGAGAAATCCATTTCCTTCCAAAAGGTTATTTCTTCCCTCGTACCGTTTCAACACATTGGATACTCTGGCGAGCAGACGTTCTTTTCTGCACGGCTTCGTCAGGAATTCATCTGCGCCCAGATCCAGGGCATGCAGTTCATCCTGAAGTTGATCCCTCGACGTCAGAACCAGAACCGGTATGGAGCTTTTCTGCTTCAGTTCCCGGCAGATCTGGAATCCACCCATGCCCGGCAGATTCAGATCGAGCAGCACCAGATCCGGGGATGCCGCAAGAATAGCTGCTGCCGCATTCTCAAAATCCGTGATACCGCTGGTCTGATAGCCCGCCTTCTGCAATATAGCTTCCAGTTCTTCCCGCATCATATCTTCATCTTCTACCACTGCTATATGCTTCATATCTACTCCTCATCTATCAGTCAAGGTTTCACGCCATCGCCATTGATCTTCATCTGCTCTGAATCTACTCCTCACGTTCCGGTACCATCAGTGTCAGAAGATACCGGTTGCTTGACCGTTTTACAAATGCCATATAAATGCATTCTACCACACAGAGCAACAAAATCATAGCTGCAGCAAGCAGCATGGCATCTCGGATACTATTTGAGATCATACCGGAAACCAGTGTAAGGACGGCGCGCACACCGAAGATACTGCTGATGCCTGCAACGACAACCGGCATACCAAAGTACCAGTTGATCTGTTTTCTTGCGGAACGGCAGAGCAGTTCATAGGTTGCTCCAAGCCGGATCAGTGTCTTATATCTGCGGCCGGATTTCTGCTGTCCCATCAGGAACTGTACCCCGATCACAGTATTTGCAATGATCAGGAAAATGATCGCCAGATAGATCGTGATATAACTTGCTGCTACGATATAGAACATCCGGCGTCCCATATTTTTCAGATAACTTTCATATTCAATATTTTTTGCTGCAAAATCGATCTGCGCAAGTTTATCATTCATCTGCATGACCGACTGAAGCAGGTTATCTCCCTTGACCTTTGACTGATCCAGCACACCATTCAGATAGATCGTGCTGTCCCATGTATATTTGTCAAATATTTCATCCGGCACGATCAGGGCAAAGGATAATGTAATTGCCCGGTCGGTAATAAGCGGTGTGTTCTGTATCTTACCGGTCAGATACATCTTATGATCCAGATATGCCACCTCCGGGCGGTCTGCCAGAATATCATTTATATTCTGATTCATACTATCCGATGTAAATTCCAGACTTTTAAATACTGCCGCCTCATCGTCTGACAATGCAAGAGGTTCTTTCCCTGCAAGTTCGAGTACATGATTATATCCGCTCAAAGAGATCAGATATGGATATGACACATATTCCAGATTGTTAAGCAGAATATCTTTATCCTCTGAATCCGGCAGTTGTTCTACCCGGCTCATAACGGATGACAGATCAAATACATCATAATCATCATTTGCACCCGGAATAAGATGACCGACCCGCACCTCAAACAGATCGGAAAAATCCTGTTCCAGTCCGTTGTCTGTCAGAAGCTTTTTTACATTTTCCACACCCTGTTTCTGATCTTCTTCGTAATTTTCAAATGTATAATCCATGATATGGATATTTCCCTTTTCATTTCCATAGGAAAATGCGATCACAATTCCTGCTCCAAAACAGCAGAGGGCTGCAAGGATCAGAACGGAACTGATCGATAAGGTACTGGATTTTCTTATGACATTTTCCTGCACCTGACGGAAATTAAATACCCGAAGGGCAGCTCCCCCATGGCTGTGTCTTACCAGACGGTCGATAAAAAACCGCATGCCATAGAATAAAAGCAGCATACCGACAAAACCGATCAATACTGTCTCAGACATCTTACAAAGTGTCGTCCATGATATTCCTCCGATCGCCATGCTGTATGCCACAGCCAGGCAGATAATACCGAGGACGAAGCTTACCGCATAGACACCAGCCGGGAACTGCTTCTTTGTTCCCTCCGGTGTATCAACTAATAATGCACCGATCTCCTGTCCTGCGATCTTCCCGCTTAAGATCAGGAATGCAACCAGCTTGATCACAAAAAATCCAACAGCAGTTATTATGATTGCCTGAATGGAAAATGTTACCTGATGTCCGACGATACCAAGTCCTACACATTTGGCTGTGATCAGACTGATCAGTTCGGATAATAAAACAGCGATCGGAAGTCCTGTTATAAGTGCTGCCAGACTGCTTCCTATATCTTCTGCAAGAAGCATCCCGAAAAGTTTGCTTCTCCGCATTCCCATCATCAGGTAAACACCAAATTCGTGTTTTCTTCGTTCCAGTTGGAATTTGCTTGCATAGTAGATCAGGAAGAATAAGATCACCAGTGTCATTACAAAAAATGCAGGTATGATCTGGAACAGACGATCTACCGCATCACTCTCCATTTTCTTAAGGAATACCATAACATCCTGTGAAGAAAGTGACAGGATAATATAGAATGCCACGATGGATATTACTAACGAAGAGAAAAACAAACCGTTTTCTTTTCTGTTTCGTTTACTGTTTTTTCGGATCAGTTTAAAGAACATTTGCGCTGCCCCCTCCCAACTGTGCCATGACCTGCAGGATTCTTTCATAGAACTGTTGCTGTGTCTCTGCGAGCAGATCCCGTCTTAATTCATGGAAGATCACGCCATCCTGAATGAACAGGATACGCTTGCAATAGCTTGCTGCATTGGAATCATGCGTTACCATCAAAACAGTTGCCTTCTCATCCCGGTTCAGACCGGCTAATTTCTCCATTAAGGCTTTAGCATTTCTGGAATCAAGCGCTCCGGTTGGTTCATCTGCCAGAATGATGCCCGGATTCAGGATCAGTGCTCTGGCTGCTGCCAGTCTCTGCTTCTGTCCGCCTGACATCTGCGATGGGAACTTATCCAGTACCTCGGTGATCTCCAGATATTTCGCTAACTGCTCCAGACGCTTTCCGCCCTCTGCCTCCGATATGTTATGAATCGACAATGGAACCATGATGTTCTCACGTCCGGTCAGATTATCTAGCAGTTCAAAATTCTGGAACAGGTATCCGATCTCCTTGCCACGGTATCCTGCCAGCTTCTTGCCCTTCAACCTCTGGATCTCTGTACCCTTCATCCGGATCTTGCCGCTGTCCGGCTGGATCACTGTTGCGATACAGTTTAATAACGTTGACTTACCGGAACCGCTGCTTCCCATAATTCCTAAAAACTCGCCCGGCATCACCTGAAATGTGATTCCGTTCAATGCCTTTGTCTGGTTCGGTTCCTTTCCATAATATTTTTTCAAATCTTCTATCTCTAATAATGCATCCATGCTGCCGCCTCCTTGTACTTTCTTAATTGCTGTTGTTTGACTTCTTGGGGTATCATGGTTTCCTTCGCTCTCTCATACCCGCTGCTGCCCGGCTCCTGTGGGTATCATAATTTATTTCTTAATTTCATACCCACCATATCTGACAATATTTATACTATCAGATATCTTCCTCAAATAACACTTACACTGAATGAAAGGTTTCGCCTGTATAATTCCAGAAATACACGACAATAATATATATGTTTAAAAAGATAATTGCAGTATTAATACAGTGCATATACATGAACAGCATGCCTTACCAGCACAGTATATATGCACTTCCGCAATCATCAATAAAATTCCATCAGGAGGTTATCCCATGTCAAATATGTTTTGTTTTCAGTGCCAGCAGACGGCTGGCAATAAAGCCTGTGTGAATACCGGAGTCTGCGGTAAGCAGCCCTCGACATCCAATCTGCAGGACGAATTAATCTGTGAACTGATACGACTTGCCGAAGCAGCCGAGCTTACAAAGAAATCCATACAACAGAAAAAAGAGACAGATCCCAAACTTCTGTCCCGATACCTGAACAACCGAAAATCCGCTGACCGTCTGCTGATCGATGGTTTATTTACAACACTTACAAATGTGAATTTTGATGATAAATCAATCAAAGATTACATCAACGAAGTGCAGAAAAACCAGAAGGATATCATGCGCTGTATGCCTACAGACATATGTCACATATCAGATATCGCATACAAGAACTTCCCGACTACAGATATGAATTCACCAACTGCAAATATGAATTTCTCAGATACAAATATGAATTCACCAACTACAAACAGTAACTTCTCAGATACAGATAAGAATTTATCAACAGCAAATATCAATCCTCTGACTTGTGGATTGAAAGATCCACATGATATACCGGTAATCAGCCTGTGGGATGGTACGGACGATATCGTGTCACTCCGCTCCACGTTATTGTTCGGCTTAAAGGGAATGGCGGCGTATGCGCATCATGCAATGAATCTCGGCTATCAAAATGATAATGTAACAACCTGGTTCTATAAGGGCTTGTGTGAAGTGAACCGCGAACACTCGGTAGAAGAATGGATCGAGCTTATTATGGAATTTGGAAAAGTGAACTATCAGTGCATGGAACTGCTCGATAAGGCAAATACCGAATCCTTCGGCACACCAACGCCGACAAAGGTTCACACCGATATCCGAAAGGGACCTTTCATCGTTGTATCCGGTCATGATCTCCGCGATCTGGATCTGCTCTTAAAACAGACCGAAGGAACCGGTGTCAATGTCTATACACATTGCGAAATGCTTCCGGCTCACGGCTATCCAAAATTAGCCGCCTATAAGCATCTTGCCGGTAACTTCGGAACTGCATGGCAGAGCCAACAGACGGAATTTGATAATATCCCTGCACCCGTCCTCTTTACAACCAACTGCCTGATGCCGCCACGCCCCAGCTATGAGGATCGCATCTACACTACCTCTGTTGTCGGCTATGAAGGAATGGTGCATATCGAGGGAACAAAGGATGGCAAGAAGGATTTTACTCCAATCATCAAGCATGCCCTAAAGCTGGGCGGCTATGAACACGATCACAGCATGAGCGGTATCAATGGCGGTCATATCCTGACAACAGGATTTGCTCATGGCGCAGTCCTCTCCCATGCAGATAAACTTACAACCGCCATCAAGAATGGTGATATCAAACACATCTTCTTAGTTGGCGGTTGTGATGGTGCCCATCCGGGCAGAAATTATTATACGGAATTTGTAAAACAGACTCCTATGGATTCTCTCGTTCTGACACTTGCCTGTGGCAAATATCGGTTCAACGATCTCGACCTGGGTGAGATCGATGGAATTCCAAGGATCTTAGATATGGGGCAGTGTAATGATTCTTACAGCGCGATCAAAGTTGCCCTTGCACTGGCAGAAGTTTTTAACTGTGATATCAACAAACTTCCTCTGACCCTCGTTCTCTCATGGTATGAACAGAAGGCTGTCTGCATCCTTTTAACTCTGCTTGCACTCGGTGTCAAAAACATCTATCTCGGTCCAACCCTTCCGGCATTTATGACAGAAACCGTTGTCCGTTTTCTGGTTGACACCTACAACCTGCAGCCGATCACGGCTCCTGAACAGGATATGGATGCGATCCTCGGGCGCAGCTAAACAGTCAGTCGGCATCATCCCATTCCGGCAACAGCTTCATCACACATTCCGGCAAACATCAGAGCTTCATCACACATTCCGGCAAACATCAGTGCTTTATCACACATTCTGGTAACCACCACAATAAGGACAGCGGCTGGCATATCCGGTTGCTGCCTTATAAGAAGCACCGCAGTTCGAACATCGGACTGCGATCAGGTGAAGCTGTTCCGGATCGATCGGCTTGTTGTCCATCAGCTCTTCTTCTCTTCTGAGCCGTTCTCCACGGACAGAAGCAGGATCATAACTGTACTTACCATTGTATTCATAGATATCGATCGTCATTCCGATCGGGAACATGGAATCCGCTCCTCCACTGATCGAAGTCGGCAGGATCACTTCCCGCTCGATACCATAATTATCAAAATAATGCACCTTTACATTTAAAGGAAATCTGCCATTTACCATATAAGATGTATTTTTTACATAACCATAAATCTTCGCTGTATACTTTTCACCATGTACACGGATCATTTTCTTGTTATGGAGCATAACAAGGATCGTCACGATAAAACATAATCCAAGTACCACAAACATTAATGGAATTAATATAAATGCCCCGGGCTTACCAAATGCAAATAAAAAGATCAATGTCATAAAAAGCCCTATTCCTGCAAAACCCACTCCGACAATCATACATATCTTCTGTGCACTGTTCATATCCATCTGCCTCCCACATAATGATCATAACTATGATACTAGCATCTACCCATTTATAAGTCAAACAAATCCATGTATTATTGCGTATACAATTATCTGTTTTCACCTATGATATTCTTTATACCTGCATATGAAATTTTATAAATTTGAATATGAAATTTTCACTTGCATTTTTACTAAAAGCTTAGTATAATGACCGACGTTGTAAAAATTGAAGAAAAAGCTTTGGTATAAAATTGGAAACGACACAAGTGTGCTCCTGATATTTCACCTCGTTTGCCGACGGATGAGCATATCACTTGATAACGAACAACACATGTGTCTTTTTTGTGCTTATTTTTAAGATATTTGCAGTTTTGGTTCTGCATTTATTCAGATTATTTATCAAAAAGGAGATTTATTTTATGCCAAAAACTTTATTTCAAAACATTGTTTTCACTTTAATGATGTCTTTTCTTATGGTCTATGCCATGATCTGCTACAACATTTCCCTAAACACGGGTGGAATGTCAAACTCCGTTTTCTTAGCCGCTTTTCATGAGCTTATCATCATGTGGCCGGTTGCCTTTTTACTTGAATTCCTGTTTGTAGATAAGGCTGCACATGCTCTTGCATTCCGCTTCGTGAAGCCGGATGACCGCCCGATCATCATCACGCTTGCAATTTCTACCATGATCATCTGTATTATGTGTCCTTGCATGAGCCTTGTTGCCACTATTTTATTCAAGCATGCCGGTCGTCAGTTTGCAGCCGTGTGGCTCCAGACCACCTTCTTAAACTTCCCGGTAGCTTTCTTCTGGCAGCTTTTTTACTGCGGTCCATTTATCCGTCTGATCTTTCGCAAGATTTTTCCAGAGAAATAAGTCTGTATAAACAATGGATTCGAGCAATCCGAGCAGGCTGGCACTTCCTACATATGATCCGCTTTATTTTCTATTCGGTTCGCACGCTTATTCATCAGCAGTCGCCCAAACTCGTCCTTACGGACTCAAACATGGGCTTGATGCTGATAGCTAGTGCAAACCTCATAACGAAAATACGCTAATATCATATGTAGGAAGTGCCAGTCTGCCCGGATCACCCGAATCCATTATTTATATTATGAAATTAGAGAATCCCCTCCGACAGATGGTTATATGCGTAACGTTTTACCTGTATTTCTTATATGGTCATCAGACGTTTTCTAACTATGACATTTGCGAAGATTTCGTTGTGAGCTGCATATTGCCAGTAAATACGTGTGCCTGTTCGAGCTCAAAGAGCGAGTTGGCACAGGAGTATTTACGAATCAGGCATATGCAGCAAACAGAAATCATAGCAAGTCATAGTAAAAAACGGCTGACTGCCAGATAGGAAATACAGATAAAGCCCCATATGTATAACCATCTGTCGAAGGGGATTTACACATTACGACTGCCAGACCAGGTTACCGGATGGATCAAGAGCCTGAATCCGGTAGGTATGGGCTTTAAGGTCTGCGGACAGACGGGCAAGATAACCGTCCTTTTTCCAGGTGATATAAATACGGTTATACATCTGGTCCGCCGGTACTTCTGCAAAATGCAAAACATTTTCTGCCTGAGCGGAGATCTGCGCTGCAGGCTTTGTCCGGATTGTCATTTCCGCATCAAATCCAAATGCCGGAAATTCTTTCCGGAATTTCAACATTTCAAGCTGCTTTTTTACGACCTCCTTTTCAAGGCCTGACTCTATATCTTTTTGTGAAAGATTCGTCCGGTTAATCTCTTTATGTCCACCTGCACCCGCACGCTTCACTGCCTCATAATCATTAGATCCGGCAAACAGATCCAGATACCAGACCTGAGGTTTTCCGGGCATAAATATCTGTAATGCTCTGGCTAATAACAATGCCTGTTCATTTTCGCCAAGTGCATTATAATATGTCGTATTTACCTGATAATACATCTTTTTATTACCGTGAAGATCCTTTACAAAACCACCACGATCCACAAGCAGTCGGATCAGATCTTCAATCCTGTTGTCCGGCAACAATCCGGCAAGATCCAATACCGGTATTCCATCATGGCATCCAAGCATATTCACAGTATGAATATTCTCTTTTATCTGTTCCTTTGCCCACTGCTCCAGGTAAGAGCCATCGCCTCTGTAAAGAGCATCCAGGATCAATCCCGGAAGGAAAAAGTCATATGTCAGATATCCCTTCTCTGCTATCATCTTATACTTTTTCTCTTTATATCCGGCATGAATCTCCGGAAGAAGACGGATTCCATATGGTTTTGCAAGCTTATGGATCTGTTCAAGGAATTCCCATGTCTCCGGTTCATTTAAGAAATTGGCGCGTCCCGGTGCTTTTGGGGCATATGCAAATGCATCCAGACGGATTATCTTCGCTCCGTAACCTGCCAGTTTTTTTATGGTTTCACGGTAAAAGTCCCAAACCTTTTCTGATTTAATATTGAGATCCATTTGTCCTAAATATCTGGTATGATAATCATCAGTATCCCGAATCTCCTGATAAAACGTATTCCAGTATGGAATCCGACTGCCATCTGCCATTTCCACCATCAACAGAGGTAATCCCGGTTTGCGGAAGAACATTGGATCCAGATACTTCTGTTCCGGTTGTATATAGCCGTCTTCTGTCATTTCTCCACAGTTTTCCCAGAATGTATTCCAGTTAATAAAAAAGTCACGATATTCCGATTGACTGCCATTCTCCAACAGATCCTGAAACTGTGGCGACTGTACAGACGCATGGTTTAACACAAAATCCAGCTTCAGATCTATATTCTGTCTACCCAACCGTAATAGTGCCTTTTCAGAATGAAATGTCTCCTCAAGATCATAGTCGATTACAGAAAAACCACGATCCAGATCAGAATGGTAAATACTCGGTAGTATATACATTGAGGAAAATGCATCTGCAAATCCATCTCTTTCAAATAAATCCGCAACAGCTTCCAGATCTCCGCCAAGACTGTCCGGATACAGATTCAGCATTGGACCATTTTCAATTTTATTTATATCTGTCATAGTTGTTTCTTCTATCTCTGTTTTCCTCATATTCTATAACCTCCTGTTCACTTACTATTCCGTATAAATCCTGCCATGCATATCCTGAATGATATCTGCCCGATCCAATCCATCATTAATCTTCTTCTGCTCAATTCTTAATACTCTGGCTACAAAGGGACTGTCAATGGCAGTGTCACGATTCCTCTTCTTTCGGTTTTCAAGTGTTTCTTCCGGCGTACTGATCAATACAACAGATACATCCACCCCCTGCAGGTATGCACTGTTTCCATGTGTCCATTCAAGGATCAGAATATCTGTATCTGATACATCCCTGCGATCATACCAGATATCATCCGGGGTTCTTCCCATATGACGTAGCAGCAGTTGTGAGGTTCCTCCATGAAACTGCATGAGAAGATTCGATATAGCTTCATAATCCAGTTCCTGATCCGTACCCAGATAGTCTATAAGAGCCTTGTCTCCATACTTCTGATATATGGATAACCACTGCATGTCCTCTTGTTCTTCTGCATCCCTTCCGGCTTTTTGAAGCTCTAATAATTTTTCTTTTATTTCATCTGTATATAGCCTTTCAGTTATAAGTCCATTTAACCCGGACATACGAAATCTCGCAATTCGTTCTGCATCATTATATATGGGAATCCGATGCGGATAATTGTCCCCGCTTATAATAAGTGATTTCTTTCCCTGTTTTTCAAACATATTTTGAAGTAAGAAAGCCATTCCGGTCTTACCAACACCAGAACCTCCGGATACCGATATGACTGTTTTTTTCTCTTTTCTTTCTTCTGTTTTTTTCCGGATCAACGGAAATAATCGTTCTGCGTTTTTGATCTGTTCCTGTGCCAGATCCGATACTGTAATTTCTTTCGTATCCATCTGTCCGTCACCTCATTTCTGATCATCTTATATATCTTTTATTCTATTGTTTTTGCCAAACTCCCCGATCTCTGCAAACAGAAACCGGGGAGTCCTATTTATTCTTATTCTACTGCATCAAGCAGGATCTGATAGCTTGGATAATTACCGGATACTACCGTAAACGGCATACCGAGCTCCATCAAAGCAGCTCCTGAATAAACAGTACCTGTTTTCTTATCCCGATAGGAACGTTCCGGCGCAAGCCCTCTCAATCGAATATAAAATACAGGATGATTACCATGTGTATTTAATAAAACAGCACCTACAACTGCATGTTTTTTTTCTTCATCGACAGACATCCATGCTCCATATTCCGCCTCAAACGGATTACTTAATCTGTAATAATCCCCTTTTAAAATAACCGGTGCTGCTTCATGATAGGTTTTGATCTGTTCACGGACTGCCGTCTTATCTTCCTCAGATAACTTTCCAAGATCCAGTTCATATCCGAATGCACCTGTCATGGCAACCACACCTCTGGTCTTCATGTCCGTCACTCTGCCGGTCTGATGATTCGGCACCGCAGATACATGGGCTCCCATCGTTGATAAAGGATAAGCAAACGATGTACCGTACTGGATACGGATACGGTCAACGGCATCTGTATTATCACTGCACCATATCTGTGGTGTATAATACAGCATACCCATATCAAACCTTCCGCCACCGCCGGAGCAGCCTTCCCATAACATATCCGGAAATGCCTGCGTCAGACGTTCCAGCAGGTCATATACACCAAGCATATAGTCATACATTACATTTCCCTGCCATACCATACTGTCGGAATATATATCACATAAGCTTCGATTCATATCCCATTTCACATAATTGATATCGCCCTGCCTGAGGACAGCTGCAATCTGTTCATAGATATGATCCACCACCTCCGGATTTGCAAAATCAAGTACAAGCTGATTTCTGCCGTGTACCGGATGTTTACCGGGAACCTGAATTGCCCACTCCGGATGTTTTCTGTAAAGATCACTGTTTTCTGAAACCATCTCCGGTTCTATCCAGATACCAAACTGAACACCTTTGTCATGAACCCGTTTTGTCAGCTCCGTAAGAGAACAGCCCAGCTTATCTTCATTTACAATCCAGTCACCTAGGGATGAATTATCATCATCTCTTGTGCCAAACCAGCCATCATCCATGACCAGAAGCTCTACACCAAGTGCTGCAGCCTGCTCCGCAAGATTAACGATCGCTTCACCATTAAAATCAAAATAACAGGCTTCCCAGCTATTTACAAGAACCGGACGGATCTGATCTTTATATTTCCCGCGACAGATATGCTCTCTCACCAAATGATGCATCTGATTGGATAGCTGTTCCATTCCATACGCTGAATATGACAGAACTGCTTCCGGGGCATAAAATGTCTGCTCCGGCTTTAATTGATAGGAAAAGAAATCCTCCTGAAGACCCATAACCAGACGGATCTGATCAAACTGATCTAATTCTACGCTTCCTTCAAAGCTTCCACTGTACACCAGTGATACACCATAACAGGCTCCGGCGGTCTCTGTTGTGCCATGTTCCGCAAGGATCATATATGGATTATACTGATGTCCGGACGTACCACGATTACTTCCGATCACCTGTCTGCCATGTGTTACCGGTGTTCGCTGCATATTCCGTTCCATTGCATGCCGTCCATAAAATGTCAGTACATCATAATCTCCATACAAAAGATCAAGACATGCGCTGGAAAGCTTCTCCAGATAGATTTCATTCTTTCCGACATTTGTAACTTTTACACTTCTGGTTATTACATCGCAGTCAGGTAATACGCCATATAATAATGTTACCTCTACACCGACTCTTTCGTCCTTCAGATATATGCACAGAGTCTGTGCAGCTTCAGAATGTGCTGCCGGAAGTCCCGGGAGATCATACTTACCATCCTGAATCTGATATCCTGTATAGCGAAGATCAAGTGCCATACAGCCATTTGCTTCACGGATCTTTCCTGCCGTTGTTCTGTAATCACCGGTTCCAAGAACAGGGAATTCCTGAGGAAGTGCATCTAGGGAATAAGTACGATCGTTTCCAAGATCATATGGATTTCCTGAAAAACCTCGATCATAGTAAGTCAGTATATAATCCATTTCCGAATCCAAGCGTTTTCCGTAATACAGATGAAGCAAATAATCATGTGTATCGGCCATCATCTGATAAGTGGTATGTTCCGTATGGAGAGAAAATATTCTTTTCTCTTTGTTATATATAATAGCCATAAATTAAGTCTCCTTTTATTTTACTGCTCCGTTTGCCACACCTGATATGATCTGTTTCTGACAAATAATATAGAAGATCAGAATCGGAAGTAACGCTAACAGATAAGATGCAAAAGCCAGATTGTAATTTGTTCCAAACTGAGTCTGGAAATTCAGCTGTGCAAGCGGAAGTGTATTCTGATCACCGGACATAATTACAAGCGGTGTCATAACGTCATTCCATGTGCCAAGAGCTGTAAGGATCGCAACCGTTGCATGCATTGGTTTCATATTCGGGAAGATGATCTTCCAGTAAGTCGTCCATGTAGTGGCTCCGTCAACACAAGCTGCCTCTTCCAGTTCAAGCGGAAGATTATTCAGATATCCTGCATATAACATTGTGTTCATCGGAAGATAAAATACTGTATAAAGTAATACCACACCAATCATATTTGCCAGTCCCATTTTTGCTGTCTGTTTTACAAGCGGCATCATCAAAATAGCAAATGGCACGAACATACCACTGACAAGATAAAGATAAATTCCATTATAGATCCGATTCTTTTTCTTGCTTCGTCCAAGTACATAACCGATCAGGGAATGTATTACGATCGATAATGCGATAGTTGCCAGTGTGATAAATAAACTGTTACCGAGAGAATGCCAGAAATCTGTTACCTCCATAGCTTCCTTAAAATTACTCAGACTCCAGTGCTGTGGAAGAGATAAGATTCCATGGATATCATTTGTCATCTCAGACGGCTGCTTAAATGCGATCATAACCGTCATATATAATGGGAACAGGATGGTTATAAGACCAAGGATCAACAGAATCGTAACCCCGATATTATATCGTTCTTTTCCTGTCTTAATCCCCTTTTCTTTATATTCTTTTCTGATCTGTCTCTGCGATTTTTTCATAACTGTTCCTCCTTCTTACCCAGGAAACGCATCTGTAATACAGATATCACTACGATTACTATAAAGAACACGACTGCATTTGCACTCTGGAATCCAAACTGTCCGCCACTCATACCATTGTTGTAGATCAGGTAGGAAATGGATTCTGTGCTCTGCGCAGGACCACCCTTTGTCAATGACATGATCTGGTCAAATACCATCAGGAAGTTCTTCATACAAAGGACTACATTAATTGTAAAAAACGGAAGGATCAGCGGAAATGTCAGATAACGGAATTTTGCAAATCCGGTTGCACCATCTAAAGATCCTGCTTCGTATACATCTTCCGGAACTGTCTGAAGACCGGATATATAAATGATCGTATTCATCGCGATCGACTGCCATGCACATACTACTGCGATCGCAAGCCAGGCCGTTTTAGAACTTGCCAGCATACTGTTTCCCTCAAAACCGAGCATGATTGCAATCTGTGGCAGAATATAAGTAAAGAAATAGTTAAAAATATAACCAACAACCAGACCGCCTAAGATATTTGGCAGGAAATACAGTCCACGAAGACCGCTCTTAAAACGAATCTTGCTGTTTAATGCCATCGCAAGGATCAGGCTGACAACATTTACGATGATCGTTGTTACTATAGCCAGTCTAAATGTAAACAGATAGGATGAACCAACTCTGGCATCATGAAAAAGATCAATATAGTTTCGAAAACCAACCCACTCATAGCTGCCATACCCACGGAAATTGGTAAAGCTGTAAATCGCACCCTGAATCAAAGGCAATGTGTTGAATGTAAAGAACAATGCTACGATAGGAATTGTGATCAACATAAATGTTCTGGATTTCCCGGACATTTTCTTTTTCTTTTTAGCAAACTTCATATCTTCTGTCTTTTTTGTATCCATTTCTATTCCTCCTCTCCGGAATGCTCCTGCTCATATTTGCGAACCTTTGTGATCAGGTCACGATTGTACCGTTTCCATTCCGTATCAAATTTCTTCAAAAACGCTTCTGTATCTCCATCTAACAGATAAGTCTGAATCAATGCATCTACTGCCATCTCAGATGGATAAAAATGATCCTGATAATCAGTCACGATTCCGTTGTCCAGATATTCCTGCATACCGTCTAACATAGATGCAAGCTTGAAATCACCTTTCTTACAAGGTACTGCATTCTGATTGTCTATATAGTCCTGTACATTTTCATCCTCTAACAGGAAACGGAGGACTTCATAGGCTGCTTCCTTATTCGGACAGTCTTCCATCACGCAGAACTGAAGGTCTACACCGGATGTCAGAACCATGTCATCCTTATTGTTAGAAGCCGGGAATACAAATGAATCAATATTGATATCCGGATTTACTGACTGGATCTGTGGTACAGCATAGCTTCCGATCATATACATTGCTGACTCACCTTTTGCAAATGCTGTACAAGCATCATTATAAGAATATGCAACCGGATTGGCTTCTCCATACTGAAGCAGGGTTTTCATTTCTTCCGCAACCTGAACATACTGATCGGAAAATGTCGTTTCTCCCTTATTAACATCCTTACATACGGTCGAAGATGTCAATGAAGCTACTGCACTGTTCCATGGAGAAAGACAGGTCCATGTATCCTTGTAGCCCATATAAAACGGAAGAATTCCTTCTGCTTTAATCTCATCACATAATGCAAGAAGCTCATCCCATGTTTCCGGGATCTTCCAGCCATGCTCCTCAAACATATCCCGGTTGTACAGGATACCGGCAGCATTTGCCACATATGGAACACTGTATGTTCCTTCTGTTGGAATAAATTTCAGATTCTCACAGATCGTCAGATAATTTTCCTTTATATCTGCCAGTCCATCAAAATCAGAAATATCCATCAACATATCGGCATCAATAAAATTCGAATAATTGATGTCACCGCCAATACCAATGATATCCGGATTATCTTCACGAACAAATCTGGTCTTCAACACCGTCATTGCATCGTTCGGAGAACTGATCTTCAATTCAATATCATCATGACTGGCATTAAACCGTTCCTCAACTTCTTCAAAATAAGAGGTTGCTTCCGGCTTGTACTGTACCAGTTCGATCACTGTTTTTCCGTCTTTATTATTCTTGCCACACCCCGCCAGTAAGCAGAAACCAGTCATCATTGTAAGTACAAATAATAGTTTTTTCCCTTTTAGCATAAATACATTTCTCCCTTCTTTTATAATATGCTTTTTTAAGTTATTTTCATTCTAACATATCATAATGCTTGTTAAAATATCGTAATAATTCCATTTTTATACCAAAATGCATTATTTTTGTCTCACTATTGCATTTATCTAGCATTTTGGTATATAGTAAAAAACAGTAGAGTTTATATTGTGTATTTGTTCTAATTTTGGGAGGTTTTTTTATGCATGAATACCTTTTTTCTATATTTCCAAATGAGAAATTTATAGATCTTGGACTATACCAGTACGGATGGGAACGCTGTGCACCGGCCCATCAGTTCGGTCCGGCTGCCAGAACCCACTATCTGTTTCATTATGTCATCTCCGGAACCGGACTTTTAATGGCACAGGACAAAAAAGGAGAGACTAGAAATTATTCGATCAAAAGCGGACAGGGCTTTCTTCTGTATCCGGGACAGATCAGCACCTATATCGCAGATGAGACAAACCCATGGGAATATACCTGGCTGGAATTTGATGGATTACGGGTAAAAGAAGCACTGGACATTGCCGGTTTTTCAAAAGACCAGCCCATCTATCATGCTACCTCAAAGGAATACCGGGAAATCATGATGAACGAAATGCTCTATATTGCCAATCACCCAAACGAACCGCCATTTCACCTGATCGGTCATTCCTACCTTTTTCTGGATGCACTCACCCGTTCCACCGCCTCTACCCAGATGATAAAAACCGGTAAAATGAGCGATTACTATATAAAAGAAGCAATCAACTTCGTAGAGCAGAATTTTCCTTATGACATCTCTATCGAAGATATAGCTGCCTGTTGCGGCATCAACCGCAGCTATCTGGGAAAGATATTTCATGATTCCATTGGCAAAACGCCACAGGAATTCCTGATAAACTATCGGATGTCCAAAGCAACAGAGCTGCTGAAAATGACTAAATTATCAATTGCAGATATAGGAAATGCAGTCGGCTATCCAAACCAACTGCATTTCTCAAGAGCTTTTAAAAATATATATGGTGTCTCCCCCAAAAACTGGCGGGACCAGAATCACTAACATAGAAACCCCTCCGGCAGATGATTATATATATGTGGTTTTATCTGTCGGAGGGGATTCGTTTCCTTAGTTATAGGTTCCACCTACGCCGGATCCGGCATTGAAGCCAAATAACGCACAACAGATCAGGTCGATGATAAAGACCGTGCTTAAGACAGCGCAGATCAGGATCTGTGTTTTCCGGCTCTTCTTATGCATAAAGCGGCTGAGCTTCGGCGCCGCGATATAGACACCGAACAGACTTCCGATGCCAAATGCAAGTAAGCCGACCAGACAGATCCTTCCATTTAAATTCAGGAAGAATTTCTTATAATTCCAGTAGTGGGAATTAAAGAAGAAATCCAGGATCCAGCTTGCGATATATTCGAGCACGCCACAGATACCCATAGACATCAAGAATAATTTCAATTTATCTGCCTTAAATCGGTCTAACAGGAAGATGATAACGACACCTCCGACACCATAGATTGGAAGCCACGGTCCATACATTGTTCCACGATTTACAAGCTCATGATCTCTGACGATATGGAGCATAACCTCCCACACCCAGCCGACAAAACAGAATGAGAAGAAGAAAAAGATGAAATCCGTCAACCGGTATTCACTCTTAATCTTGATTCCCTTTGGTACTTCTACTGCTGCATCCTGCAAGAGATATACCGGCACAGCAGTTTCTATACCTTTACAGTATGGTGCTCCGTCAAATGCACGCTCAACAAATGCTTCACTGTCTATTCTCTTTCTAAGATGAAAATACATCTCCACGTCGATCTCTACATCAAACGGTACTGCTACTAACAGACCGGCAATCGGAACAAGCTTTAACAGCATAACAGGAATGCATGACAGATCTGTTACGAACATCTTCCATTTGTATCCATTTGTCATTTCTTTGGATAAAGCTTTTGCCTCTTTCCAGCTAAGTGTCTGATTCTCTGCAACCAGATACGGAATCATCCGGTACTGATAGAATTTGTATATACCACCGACGATCGTAAGATTCCATAAGAACAGAACCACCTTATATACGAACATCGTCCAGATCAATCTCAATAAATGTTTAAAATGAAATGGTGCAAACATACGGTTGATTGATACTTTATCACTGTACCGGCACTCCATCGCATACCGATTCTTTCCAACGATGGCTGCACTCTGAATAAAGAAATGCACGATCATCATAATAAATGCGGATAACAGAAGTGCAATGATCACTTCTCCGGTATTACGTTCCAGATAGGCGGCATTTGCGCCTAACAGCTTAATGATCCATGTCTGACTCTTGGAAGCAACATCGATCAGTCCGATCACAAAATCCGAATGTATAAACGGAACATCCTTTACAATCGGTGTATTTACAGCATAGTCTTTTAAGATTTCCACGTTACTTGCTACATGCGAAGTATCCAGTCCGATTGCCTTGTCAATCCCATTTACAAATGTCGACTGTGCAAATTCATCGACACCTAAAAATGCAAAGATGAAGCAGACTGCAACCAGTGCAAGCCACGCCATCGTTCCACGCTTAAACACCGTGTTCCACGCGCCTTTTCTCAGTTCTTTTCGATTCCAGTTCATATTCTTATGCTCTCCTCCAGCTCTGCTTACTGTATAATCTCATACTGTAACAGCTCGTAGTGCAGCTTCGTTCCCTCTGCGATCCCATTCGGCAGCAAGGCTCTTGCAACCAGCTTATCTCTTCGGAACCATCCAGATTCTGCAGATGCGCATATTCTCCATCAATCTGTTTTACAATATAATCACAAACTAACATTTCCATATCTCCTATCAAAAGCGTTAGCCTGATTATACTATCTCTTTCGACAAAATTCTATCTTTATATGCAATTTGAAATTTACAAAAAAACTTCGCAATCAAAATAAACTGCCTGTACGCATACATTTAATCATTAGACAAATATATCCACCCGGAAAAGAATTCAATGCATTTTTCGTTATAAGATACACATTGTCAACAAATGCGGGTGTATGTCTGAGCCCAAAGGGCGAGTTCACACAGGAGCATTTGTGAATCAGACATGTGTATCGAATAGAAAATGCATTGATATTTTCAGAGTGGATATATCTGTCTAATGTTATACTGCTTATAAACAGTTTATTTTGATTGCGAAATTTTTGCTACTTTCCAAAATGGAATAAGCCCTTTTTCTCATATGGCTCACTGGTTGCGGAAAGCATCTCATAACCGATATCCTTGATTGCCTTCTTTGCAGCCTCAGTATCGATATTGTCCTCGCTGATGATCACCGTTTCCCCGCTCTTGGCAGAAGAAGTTACCTTTTTTACCTTGAAATTCTTACGGATCACATCATTCATGTGGGCTTCGCACATACCACACATCATTCCATCAATTTTTAAAGTTGTCTTTATCATCTCAATTCCTTCTTTCGTATTCATTATGTCGCATTTAATATATACCCCACATGGGTATATGTCAATTCTGTTTCTATTATATTGAGAATTAATTATCGCTTAATCGGATATTACTTCACAAATCACTTTTTGAAAAATCATGCTGTATAAAAAGGAAAAACCGGCAGTCCCTAATCTGCTGGTCATCACCGATATCCCCACATCGGTCTCACGCTCTTTTCTTTATACTAAATTCCCAAATGCACTGATCTATTATCGATCATAGTCAAATTATATCACCCTGCACCACTTTTTGTACACTAACCAAACGGATAGTATTTGCCATTTATTTCATTTATTTTTATCTTTTTTACCTCTTCTTATCGAATCAAACATACACGCACTGTCCAATTTGCGGGTTGTATTTTTATATAGTTCTGATTAAAATAGAAAAAAAGAAAGGAGCACCCCATGACAATTCAGGATTTTGTTTCTCTTTCAGGCGAGATATTGACACAATATTATGACAACAACATTACGCCATTTCTCGATGCATGCCATGAAGATATTCTGTGGATCGGTCCTGCCGAAAAACAGGTGATTCGCACAAAAAAAGTACTGGTCAACACATTTCTGTCTGAACAGCACGAATTAAAATTTGTTCTTCATGATCTGGTTATTACTCCTCTTGCTACGACCAGCAACCGGGTAGTTGAGATCATTATGTTCTTTATGGTTGATACGATATGGCCTGATAACAGCATGAATCGGGTTAATCAGAGGATTCATCTGTCCTGGATCATGAACAACGGAGTTCCTCAGATTCGGCTCTGCCATATCTCAAATGCTATCTCTTACGATGAACGAGATACCATCTATCCGGTGCATTACGATTCCAAATTCCGCGGAATGCCGCTTGCCGGCGTATCCCGCTCGGAACGTTTGTCGTTTAAGGGTACAGATAAATCTCTGCTTTTTCTGAATCGGAATCAGATCCTGTACATAGAATCCCATGGCAGACACTCCAATATCCATACAATCTCCGATTCCTACGAGATTACAGAAAGTCTGCTTTCTCTGGAAAAACGCTTCCCGGATTATTTCCTGCGTTGCCATCAGAGTTATTTGATCAATCCTGATTTCGCATCATCAATTGAACGTTTTAAACTTACAATGTCCGATGGCTTTGTAATCCCAATCCCGGAAAAGAAATATACTCAGGTAAAACGTCTGCTTCTGGATTTTATTAACGCCCGGTCATCAGGCACCGGAATTTAAAAGATCTTTAAACGGTGCAAATGCTGATGGAATCGCAATCTCCTGCTTCAGCTCTTCTAATGTAACCCAACGAAGATCTTTCGCCTGCTGTTCCATACATTCCATATAAAAGGCTTTCATATGCCATTCTACATGGGAAAAAATATGTGTATATGTTGTCTCCATCCAGATTTCTTTTGGGTGGAGATTTTTTGACGTTACATACGAAAGGATCTCCTGTGTGCTGTAGCTTCCGGGAAGATTCGGAAATTCCCACAATCCATGTAACAACCCTTTCTCTGTCCGCTTCCGTATCGCAACCTTATCTTCATACCGAAGCATCAGCACCGCTTTTTCTTCCACTTTCCGTTTCTTCTTTGCTTCACGAACCGGATACTGCTGCCAGGAATCATGCTTATGAGCTTTACACAATTCCTGTAGTGGACATACCTCACATTTTGGCGCACCATTTGGCAGACAGATTGTTGCTCCAACCTCCATCAGACTCTGTGTCAGCATATCGCAATGTCCATACCGGTACACCTGCAGAAGCTCCTCCCGGATTTTCTTCTTTACTGCCTGCTTGTCGATATTTGACGGATCTTCCATCACTCTGGTATATACCCGGAGAACATTTCCGTCCACCGCAGGAGTTGGCAGATCAAAGCAGATCGAGCCGATTGCTCCCGCCGTATATTCTCCGATTCCCGGCAGGCTCAGGATCTCATCGTATTCTGCAGGGAAGTTTCCCTGCCATTCTATCACCACTTCTCCTGCTGCCTTTTTCAGATTTCTTGCACGGTTATAATATCCAAGTCCTTCCCAAAGTTTCATCAGGCGGTCATCATCTACCTCTGCCAGCGCCTCAATCGTCGGAAGCTCCTGCAAAAACGTTCTGTAATATTCTTTTACTGCTTCCACTCTCGTCTGCTGCAGCATGATCTCCGACAACCATACATGATACGGTTCTTTATCTTTTCTCCATGGAAGATCTCTGGCATGCTCCGGATACCATGCGATCAAATTGTCCGCGATCTGCTTATATACATTCTGCATAAACTCATTCCATCCTGTTGCGTTTTTGTATTTTATCTCTATCAATGACCAGAGCGGCAATTTTTTATTTTTTTGCCGTTCCGGTCATTTTGATAAGAATAATAATTATACACTTAAAATCTTCTTCCGCCCATGCCACACATAGGCTTTTCTTCTGTCTCCGGTGTTTCTACTACATAATTTGTGCGAAATGCAGCATTTACTTCTGCAATTTCTTTCTTGCCATCAATGTAATCTCTGAAATATTCCATCAAATTCATACCGGAATTCTCACAGCCTTCTTCTTCCTCCCACTGTTTTACAAGTGCAATTCGTTCTGATTTTGTTGTGTCTTTAATTAATGTACTTTTCATCTGAAATTACCTTCCTTTTTTCTTTTTTTCCGGGATCTCGATTCCTCTTGCTTCTAACAGTTCCTTCAATGACTGTGGCTCATAATTCATATACGGTTGCATACAACCGACATTGATCGCCAGGAAATCCTGGTCTTCCTCATGAAGATCCTTGCGTTCATTCAGCCGCTTTATGCAGTCCTGAAAAAACACATCCTCCGGGGATCGGTGTGTATGCCCATACAACAGGATATTCCCTCTATGCTGACCATTCCAGAACAGGATTGGATAATGACAAAGCACCAGCTTATATGCATTTCCTCGAATGTTGTCTGTAATCTCTTTGTAATTACAAACCTCCTCAAATAACTGCCGGAGCCTGTAATCTGACAGATCATCATGGTTCCCATGCACAAGAATCTTATGTCCTTTTAACTGCGCAACGAGTGCAATCAATTCTTCACTTTTTCCCCGCTTACTGAGGTCGCCAAGGATATAGACCGTATCACCATTTGTCACCTTCCGGTTCCATCTGGCAAGCATATCGGTATGCATTTCTTCCAGTGTCTTATAATCTCTCTCATCATATCCGCTTCCGCTGCCTGCAAGCTGACTGGCACAGCAGAAATGCAGATCGCTGATATAATAATTCATTCCGTGTTTTCACCTCGCAATGTCCTTATGACATTTTTCCTCTCACCAGTTTACATTCTACCAAATAGGTATATCAATTCATCCAGTGGATCTGTTCTCCCTGAACCAGTGGATATCTAAAAAGCTCGGAACCGTCCAGATCACAATGGTGCATATCCACACCTGTGATCTGGTGGTTGTCGTATGTTGTATAATAATAAATTCCTTTATCTGCATTACAGCAGGAAGTATAGAGTGTGATCTCATATTTGCCATCTGCCACTTCACAGCATCCACGCTGCTGATCGACCGATCCGAGAATATGGAAGAACTGGCTGATACTCTCAGCCTCGCTGTCACCGGATTTCGAATTCATTTTTGTAAATGCGACCTTCGCAAATCGTGACGCTGACGACAGATCACCCGGCAAACCAAGTGCACCCATGCCCCTGCTGTAAGACTGTAACTGCAGCTGCTCTGCGAAAGTATTTTCCGGCTGCTTCGGAGATAAGCCCTGATAATTATTCAATAAAAACATCTGTGTCTCAAATGGTGGATTGTTCGTGAGAACTCCGACCGGATTCTCATGTATATGCATTCCATCCGCCATACACTCAACTGTGATCGCAGCATTTCGATCTGCTATGATCCAGTGTAACTGTGCCGATGGAAGCTGTTCGCTGAAAGGTGTTCCGACCAGATTCATCCGGTCAAGCAATGCCCGTACCTCGTCCAGATCCGCACACTGTCCAAGTATCCACGGGATAAATTCAAACTGTGCAACATTATCCCTACCAGCTTCTACTGCCTGATAAACTGCATTTCCAACAAAATTAAGTCCCGCCATACCAACACCCTTTTCATTGATCGCATCATAATAAAGCGGATATCCACCTGCCACATGCGCCATGCCAATGATCGCATAATGAGAATACCTCTTTCCCATATGACGAAACTCAAACGGGAACTTTCTCGGTGTCACCGTAATCTCATCCCCATAAGAAAATTCATAATCTAACGTTCTGCCAAAATAAAAATCCTTCGTTTTATACGTCGCTGCTGTACACATCTATAACCATCATCCTTTCCTGTTTTCTCAATTTTGCAATCTTGCACTCATCAAGTTCAAAATTATATTCTTATTATTTTCATATACTACACATGTTACTATTAGCATTCGCATAAAACAATGGTTCAATTATAAAAGAATTATAAAAAGCGGCATTCTTGCAAAAGCATTTCCGTATAACCAGCTATTCACTATAATATAACATCAGCGAGGATTTCGTTATGACATGCACATTGCCAGTAAATGCGAGTGCTTGTATGAGCCGAAGGCGAGTTGCACAGGAGCATTTACGAATCAGGCATGTGCATGGAATAGAAACCACAGCGAGTTATATATAGTGAGTAGCTGATTATACAGAAATGTCTCTGCAAGAATGACGCTTCCAGATTCTATTCTTCCATGTATTCAATATAATCTGTTTCATCCGCAAAAAGCTGGTATCTTCCATCTACATATCCCATATAACCTTCCGTTACAAAATATCCTTTTATCATAATTCCGATCTCCTGTACATTTGTTCTGTCCTATAAAGTTCCGATTTTCTTTGAATTTCCTGTATTTTTATACAGTCAACCCGTTTATGGCTTTATATTACAGTTTTATATGCACAAAAAATCGTACATCTTTTAAACCAGCAAAATATCAGACAGATTTGCCTGAATTCCTGCTGCCACCTCCGGCTTGTTCATGGAATATACATGAATGTGCTTTACGCCATTTGCCAGAAGATCTATGATCTGATCAGTCGCATAAGCAATACCTGCCTGCTTCATTGCAGCTTCGGTATCTCCAAACCGGTCAACAATATTCTTGAAACGTTCTGGCACATTGCAGCCGGATAATTTGACGGCATTTTTCACCTGAACCCGCTTCGTGATCGGCATGATTCCCGGAATCACCGGCACAGCAATCCCTGCTTCTCTGATACGATACATGAAATTAAAGAAAATATTGTTATCAAAAAACATCTGTGTAGTCAGATATTCACATCCCGCTTCCACTTTCTTTTTCAGGTTTGCAATATCATCCTGCTTGTTTGCAGAATCCGGATGAACCTCCGGATAACAAGCTCCGCCCACACAGAAGTCTCCGCTCTCTTTTATTAATTTTACCAGCTCCGATGCGTGAGCAAAATCAGTAAATACCTGTCCATCATAATTCTTTGGAATATCCCCACGAAGTGCCAGGATATTTTCAATCCCTGCATTTTTCATTTCAGAAAGTGCTGTCCGGATGCTGTCTTTATTTGCGCATACACAGGTCAGATGCGCAATCGTCGGAACTCCGTATTTTTCTTGAATCTCATTTGCAAGCTTGATCGTATGTCCTTTTGTGCTGCCACCCGCTCCATATGTAACACTCATATAACTCGGCCGTAATGCCGCAATTCCAAGTGCCGCAGCTTCCACACTTGCAAAATCTGTATCCTTCTTCGGTGGAAAAACCTCAAATGACAATGTTGCTTTCTCCTGCCCTATAATATCTCTTATCTTCATGTATTTCCTCCTGTCATTTCATCTTTTTTGTATATCTGCAGTTGGGATAATTCGTGCATCCCAGAAATTTACCATATTTTCCTCTTTTATATACTATTTTTCCGCCACATTTAGGACAGATCCGCTGAACTTCCTTATTATTTTTTCTGATATTCTGTGCTTCCTTAATTCTCTTAACATGCCCAACTCTCAGGTCGCTAGATGCTTCATTAATTGTCTTAATTCGATCCGCCAACTGTTTGATTTCATCTTGTGTAAAAACAGGTTCTTTATATGATTTTATAACCTTTTTCACCTGTAAGATATGAACCACATAATCTCTACTTTTTACTTTTATTGTTGAATTTGCTGAAAAAGCAACAATGGATATAAATTTTTCTTCCGACAATCCCAATATTGTGCTCAAATTTTTTATATGACCATAATTCTGTCGTATTGGATTATAAAATTTATATTTTTTACCATACATATTTTTTGTCCATTGCTCAGCATATGGACTTCCTGTAATCCATCCTTTATAATTCTTCGTCTCAATTACAAAAATTCCATATAAAGAAACAACAATATGATCAATCTGAGTACTTCCCTTTTCTGTCGGCAGCATCACATCATTTAAAATAATATAATCACTATCTGGTAATGTCGCTAAAACCACCGATACTTTCTTTTCCCCGATTATTCCTTTAACCTTTGCCTGCAGCCATCCAACTAATATACCCGCTACAGCAAAACCTATTATAACCCAAATTGGCCAGTTCATAACATACCTCCCCTTATACTTTTCTCGGATGCCCCTATTATATAAATTCTACAATAATATGACAATAAAAACATTCTTTTCTGCCACACCATGAAAACTTTCGAAAAGTTTGCTGGCGTAATCCCATATTTTCCTGTATAGTATATGGGTATGTAATTTGTTTGGAGGAGTTATCAAAAGATGAAAAAACGTGAATCATTTAACAACAAATGGGGATTTGTCCTCGCCTGTATCGGCTCAGCGGTTGGCATGGGTAATATCTGGATGTTCCCAACCAGAGTATCCCTCTATGGCGGAGGCTCTTATCTGATCCCTTACTTCATATTCGTTATCCTGATCGGATTCACCGGTGTGATCGGCGAAATGAGTTTCGGACGTGCTACCAAATCCGGTCCGGTCGACGCTTTCGGCTATGCCTGTGGAACAAAGGGTAAACAAAAACTTGGCGAACTTCTTGGTTTTATACCGGTACTTGGCGCACTTGCCATGGCGATCGGCTATACTGTCGTAATGGGCTGGATCTTAAAATATATGATCGGTGCATTTACCGGTTCAACACTTGCACCGGAAAATGTAGAATCCTTTGGTGCCGCATTTGGCTCAACCGCTTCTGCATTCGGCAATAACCTGTGGCAGATCATTGCACTCGCTGTCGGCATTATCATTCTGATGTTTGGTATCGGAAACGGAATCGAAAAGGCAAATAAGATCCTGATGCCTCTGTTCTTTATCCTGTTTATCATTCTTGCGATCTATACCGCCTGCCAGCCGGGTGCTGCCGAAGGATATAAATATATCTTTCGGATCGAGCCAAAGGTTCTCGCCGATCCAAAGACATGGATCTACGCACTTGGCCAGGCATTTTTCTCCCTGTCTGTTGCAGGAAATGGGACACTGATCTATGGCTCTTATCTGCCGGACGAAGAAAATATACCGGAAGCTGCCGGACAGGTTGCTTTATTTGATACGATCGCTGCGTTACTTGCAGCCCTCGTTATCATTCCGGTTATGGCAACGACCGGTGCGCAGTTAGACCAGGGTGGTCCGGGACTTATGTTCATCTATCTGCCTGCCCTGTTCAAATCTATGCCGGGCGGACATATCATCGCCATGATCTTCTTCGTTGCAGTATTCTTTGCAGGCTTGTCCTCATTGATCAATCTGTACGAAGCTCCGATCGCAACGATTCAGGAAAAGCTTGGATTAAATCGTAAATTATCCTGTGGTGTGATCGCAGGAATCGGCGTGATCGTATCCATCTGTATTCAGGGAATCGTATCCGGCTGGATGGATGTTCTGTCCATCTATATCTGCCCGCTTGGTGCAGGACTTGCCGGAATCATGTTCTTCTGGGTATGCGGTAAGAAATATGTAGAGGAGCAGGTAAACCTTGGACGTGAAAAGAAGTTCACAGACAAATTCCTGCCAATCTGTAAATATGTCTATTGCCCTATCTGCATTCTGGTTTTAATACTTGGAATCGCATTAGGCGGAATCGGCTAAAACAGGGATAATGCGAGATTCAGATACTTCTATTTATAACAATACCCCTATTGAATAACACACTACGATTTCTGTTCGATGCACATGCCTGATTCGTAAATGCTCCTGTGCAAACTCGCCCTTTGGGCTCAAACATGCACCCGCATTTACTGGCAATGTGCATTCTCACAACGAAATCTCGTTCATGTTATATCAATAGGGGTATTATTATAAATATAAAATATCTGAATCTCGGCATTACTCCTCGTCATTAGGAATGCCATTTGCCAGGTATTCATTCCACTTGGCGTTGTTACGCTCCAGTTCTTTTTTCTGCATGATGCGGTTGCGGTCTGTGAGGATCGCGAGCATCTCATCTACGACCTCCTCCATAGGAAGGGTCTGATAATGTGACAAATAGCCGATCATACGACCGGCTGTAAAATCTGTATTCAGATTCTGTGTTATAACCTCGCAGAATTCCACCGGATAGCCCCGGTCAAGCATCATCTGATATAGGTTTTTACTTGCTTCTGATCTTGGTTTCATTTATGATCACCTGACTATTCTTTCGATATATATCTGCATATCCAATTATGCATCCAAACGGTTCGCTGATCGTCCGATCTGCTCTCCCATTTTCACCAGTGTTTCCATTCCTGATCCGGTATGTTCCAATAAATCCCGATCCGGTATCACAACATTCTTCTGTGTCAGCAGAATGATCGTTGAACCGCCGAATTCAAATCGTCCTTTTTCAACACCCTTATGAACAAATCCCAAGCCTTGCTGATTATTACTGATCTTACCAACCATCAATGCCCCGACTTCCATCTGAAGAAGCGTTCCAAACCGCTCCGTCTTTATCAGACAATACTCTCTGGAATTCATCTTGTAGATCGGACAGACATCATTTGCAACCGGGTTCACCGTATGCAGAATTCCTGCTATCTTACGCTGTTCGGATTTTCTTCCATCTGCTGCATAGCAATACCTGTGATAATCATCTACCGTCAACCGGATCACATAAATATGTCCGTCCAGATACCTCTTAGCCAGCTTCTTGTCCTGCAACAACTGTTCCAATGTATACTCGGTGTGTTTAATAAGAAAATGTCCGTTTTCATGGATCTTATACACACTGACCTTTCCATCACTTGGGCTGACCAGCGCATTTGCATCCGGATTAACCGGTCGTTCTTCTGCTCTGATCTTTCGAGTGAAAAAATCATTATATGAATCAAATATCTGTTTCTCATATAAGGACAGATCAATGCCATTCTTCTTTACAAACCCCGGAACTGCCAGTCCTGAAATCCGGGTATCCAAAAATGTCCCGCCTATGCGGGACACTATCGGTGACAGAAAGGGACGGATCAGACACCTCGTCACTGCATGTCCATAGATAAATGCAAGCAGGCGATCCTGACCGGTCTCGCCCTGTCTTTTATGTCCTTTTCGATCTATATATATGATACTCATTTTCTTTTCTCCAATCTTCTCCTACCATATATGGAGCATTCGAAGCACCGCCAGCGTTACAACGCCAACGATGATCACCAGTGTGCGGTTCTTTGGTTTACGGAATTTGAAATTTGTAATAAACAGCAAACCGACCAGCAGTACCAACGCATGAAGGCTGAGCATAAATTCCCGCTTACCAAGCATCGGCTTAAATACTGCCAGAAGTGGCAGAAGCACAGCCATAGATGTGATCGGAAGTCCCTGATAATATTTACGTTTTTCCTCTGTCTCATCCTGTCTGACTTCCTCAGAAACATTGAACCATGCCAGACGGATCAGGCCTGCCAGCACATAGAATAACAGGATCGCAACACCAGTCAATCCACGCATTCCCATGCGGTAGCAAAGGATTGCCGGTGAAACTCCAAAGCAGACAATATCCGCCAGAGAATCGATCTGGATTCCAAATCGTTTTTCAGCCTCTGTACGATCTTTCTTTGTCCGTGCAACCTTGCCGTCAAACATATCGCACAAACCGGAAATTGCCAGACATACAAGCGCCATCCGGCAGTCTCCATTTAATGAAAATAACATACCACCAATGGACACCATCAGACTGATATATGTAAGAATTACTGTATAATCATAAACACCTAACATTTCTCTACCACACTTTTCTTTTTTCTTCCAATAGTAAAATTTGCAACAATCGTAAATATCGCACTGAGGATCAGTTCTGTATAATACCCCAAGCCACGGGACAATACCATACCCGGCAGAAGAAGCATGCTTCCAAATACCGGAAGGAAGATATCAAGGAATATCTTCTCACTGATTCCCATTCCGCCCGGAAGCGGCAGCATATCAACTGCAACCGCGATCGAGCCCTGAAGAAGTATCACGGTAAACGCTGATGTTCCTTTTAATCCAAATGCAAGATATACGAACCAGGTTGCTGCAAACAACGCAAACCGCTGCACCATCGTAATGAGGAATACAACGATCAGCACCTTTTTATTTTCCTGCAAATAAACAGCAGCCCCCCGATACTGATCCATCGACTGAACCAGCTTCTTTGCTCTTGACTTTCTATGTTTTAATATATGGATTCGTTCTAACAAAATATGCCCTTTGATCATAATTGACTTCGCAAAATTCGGATGAAATGCAAATACAACCATAATCGCTACACACACCACATTCAATCCCATTCCGAGATAAAACCAGAAGATTGCATCCGATAAATACCGATGTATAAATCCCTGCCCGAAGATCACCAATGCAATACCAAGCAGTACCAGTACCATCTTGTAGATAATGGTTATAATCAACAATACCATCGTTGAGATTGGAATCGGTATATCTTCTTTCTTCATATAGTAAACCTGTGCCGGCTGACCGCCTGATGCAGACGGAGTAATGCAGCTAAAGAAAAAGCCAACGGATGAAAATAAAAAGCAGATCCATTTCTTTACCTTTATACCAAGTGAATGCATCAGATAATGAATAATGATAGATTCTCCCCATATGAAGATTATTACACAGATAACGCCGGGAATCAACCAAAACGGGTTCACAGTTTTAATTATTTCGATGATCCGCCCCATATCCTTGCCATGAAACACACCATAAAAAGTTGCCGCAAAGATCAGAAGCAAAAAAATTATATTAAATATCCATTTTTTCTTACTCTCCATACGTCCTCATTTCCAATTTCACTGCCTTATGCATGAAGCATTTTTACTGTTTCTTTACCATGTCTTTGCCAATATCTGTTTTAGTATATCACAACGTTTGAAAAAAATGTTAAATCTGACATTAATATCACATTAATAATATTTAATGTTGTATTGCAAAGTGTTTTTAATTCCTTATTCACCTTCCATCGCTTATATGACAACACAACTGAAAAAACATTACAGAAAAGCGTATTTTTTATAATCCCATCTTGACGACATTTGTCGATAGTGTTTAAATAGATTCTGCTTCTAATGTGTGAAAAAACATTTTAAAATACTACTTTGGGATTATAGATATGAAAACGATACAGTCAAAAGAAATGGATATGTTAAACGGGGGATTAGTTGGAAAGCTGATCCTTTTTTCACTGCCACTTGCATTCAGCAGCATTTTGCAGCAATTATTCAACTCCGCAGATGTCGCTGTTGTCGGCAGATTTGCCGGAGATAATGCGCTCGCTGCAGTCGGAAGCTGTGTGGCTCTGGTCGGCATCTTTGTCAACCTGATCGTCGGTCTGGCTGTGGGACCAAATGCCGTCCTCGCTAATCTGATCGGGCAGAAACAGCGTGACAAGATCAACGATATGGTACATACGATCCTGACATTTGGCACAATCCTCGGACTTGGGCTTATGATCCTCGGCTTTGCCTCTGCCCGGATCATTCTGGAATTATCCGGTACTCCGTCCGGTGTTCTTGCCGAAGCACTGTTATATATCCGCATCTATTTCTTAAGCATTCCGTTTATGACCGTTTATAATTTTGGAGCTGCCATTCTGCGAAGCTTCGGTGATACCAGACGACCAATGTTCTATCTTATCATCTCCGGTATCGTAAATGTCATCCTGAATCTGATCCTCGTCATCTGCTTTCATCTGGGTGTTGCCGGTGTTGCCATTTCCACTGTAATCTCTAATATTATCAGTGCTGTTATGGTCATGGTATACCTTTACCGCAGAGATGATGAATTTGCATTCCGGTTCAACCGGATGAAGATTGTGCGCCCGTATCTGCGCAAGATCCTTCAAATCGGTATTCCATCCGGTATCCAGGGAACCATTTTCTCGATCTCGAATGTTTTTATCCAGAGTGGTATTAATTCATTTGGCAAATTTGCGATTGCAGGTTCTTCTCTTGCGCTTAATTTTGAATATTTTACCTATGACATTGCAAATGCATTTGCACAGGCAACGGTCACCTTCACCAGCCAGAACTATGGCGCAGGGAACATCAAACGCTGCAAGAAGGTGTTCTGGTTAAATATGCTGTTTGGCATTGTCTTCACAGAGATTCTCGCAGTTATCTTCATCGTATGGAGTGACTTTTTCGTCGGAATCTACACAGAAAGTACAGCAGTCGCTGCCTACGCTTTGATCCGTATGTATCATGTCTGCTCACTGGAAGGTCTGACCACTACTTACGAGGTTGAAAGTGCCGCTCTCCGAGGTATGGGCAAATCAGTGGAACCTGCAATCTTCACCATCTTAGGAACGGTTGTTTTCCGCTTGATCTGGCTTGGAACAGTCTTCCGTCTGCGGTCAACATTTGACTGGCTGCTGAATGTATATGCGGCTTCATGGATATTTACCGGATGCGCACTGTTTATCGTGTATGTAAGACATATGAAGAAGGTGGAGAGAAGACAGAAATCAGCACTTTAGGGACTATGAAATAATAGCTTCTTTGGTAGTTCTGATTAGCTGCCTTTTGCTCATAAATTATTTTATTCCATCCTCCACAATCTTACAAATTGCACCGCCATCTATAACTGCGATAATCTTGCCCTTGGCTGTTTTACCGATCCTGTCATACAACCGGCCGGCACTTGAAGACTCACCCTTGACAGTGAATGGACTGTTTGCAACATAACCACATTTACCAATGCCTTTGATCTGCACCATAATTGCTTCTGAATCAAACTCATTGTCCGGTTCCTTTTTCAATTTCACCTTCATACCCTTTTCCATAAATTCATTTCCCAGATAATGATTACATCCTGTAATTGTAAAATACATATCCTTCATATATACCGACTCCTTTCTGATCATATATTATATCGTGAGCATAGCTCACTCAATGCATTCCGCAAAATCAACATCCTTGCGAGCAAATAATTTTGCGTTCATTATATCTTGTTGCTTATGAATGTCCCTGTCTTCATGGCTTTATATTAGCAACTATCATGTCCAAATAAATGTACATCCGAAAATTTCTTTTCATCCACAATATATTATTTAATACTGCAAAGTCGCCAGACACCTGCATTTCTACAGGTATCTGGCGACTTTGCATTTTACTCTAAATGAGTGGACCATGTATGCCAGTCATATGGATCATACTTGTTGATATCTACATAATAATCACCCTTCATTAACTCTTCGATCGTATTATATTCATTCAAAGCGAACTTACATGATGCAGAAGTTAATGTACTATAAGTTGGTTTATGCCAGCCTGTAGGATCAAACTTAAATTCTGAACTGTCCGATGCATACCCCTGAACCTCACATTCTACAAACTTACCCTGCCCCATAAAAATCAGTGTCACCACATGTCCTCCACTTACATTATGCGGCTTTTTACTTGCAGCAGAATAATACCGGCTATAATCATTATAAAAACCATTTTCCCCATCATATGAACAGGACAATATTATATAGGGATAACCAAGTTCTGTCATGGCATTTGCTACCGTTGACGCACCCCAGCATGTATACTCTGAATAACTATGACTACCGATCCAATAATTAAGTGCTGTATATGTTTCATAATCTGTCATATCGGGTGCGCATTGGGCAACATCTTTTAAAATACCTTTCAAACGCACCTCTCTATCATAGTTATACACAGGCTCTAAAAACGGATCATATTCCCAATACTTTTTACGGTTAAATTCTACAGAATTTGAAAATCCGTTCGACACCAATGTTACAACCTTCGTATCACCAAAATACACATCTACGGATTGTTTTTTATCTAGCAGACAGCTTACATTTACAAGTATATACCCAATATATCCTTGCTTATAAAGCGTCTGCTGCATTTTGTCTCGCACCGGCATTTCATCATAATATACCACCGATATGTTTGTCGCTACCTGGACATTTTTTCTATCTGGGATATATTGTGTATTTGAAAAGCTGTTAAATCCACATTTTCCATTATACTCTGTATGAATTACAACATCGTTTTTCAACTTCTGTTTAATAAAAATCGGGAAATAGCACTGTGCAAAATCCTTTGAGATTTTGTATGCTTCATCATTATAATTCGCATAATCTGTATATTTAAAAAAAGGAAACTCATCCGTTTTGTAAGCAAGATCTATTCCGTTTACTGTTTTAGTCGTCATATGATAATCAGGTATCGGTATCTTTTTCGTTACCTTCGACCACTTGGAATAATATGTTTTTCCGCCTATTTTTTTATAGGTACGTATGCGGAATGTATATGTTATTCCATATTCACTGACATATAGATAGAAGCCGCTATAATAAGTTTCTATCTTTTTTTTCGTTACCTTATCCCCTATGGTTCCATTGTTTCTTACCTCAAGCTCATACCCATCCATTTTCATAGTAGCACTATTCATATTCCAATCGAAATCTAACGTATCACCATAAGTATCATTTCTGTAAAATGTGCTTTTCAAACCTTTTATAGTAGGAAGTGCTACACTATATTCTATCGTCTTACTTCCTTTTATTTTTTTACCTTTATATTTGCCTTTTAAGGTTACTTTGATTTTATATTTACCCGGTTTGACCGGATTTTTAGGATATGTAATCTTATAATTCTTCGGTTTTAATTTCTTCCCCTTATACTTTACTGTAACTTTAGGTTTAATTTTCTTTCCTGTATAAGCATAAGTTTTTTTACTCGTAGTTACCGTCCATTTCGAAGTTGTACCTTTTGCATAAGTCTCTATATCAGCTCCCTGAAATGCAAATATACCGAATACTAATAAAATAACTACGGCTAGTAAAAGTCCTCTTTTTCCTCTCATATAACGTTTCTCCTCTCAGGGTATTACCTATATTCTTCTATCAGTCCAATGGCTTCTTTGATCATGCCGTCACAGTGCGGTTTCTTCTGACCACCCGCCTGTGCATTTGCCCTTAACAGATCAAAGCAATTAATCATACCATTATGATTCTCTTTCATTTTTCTCTGGAACTCTCCTACAATATGAGGATCTGAGATTCCCAATGCTCCGAGTACCATCAGTGCTCCTGTCACAGCTCCACATGTACTGCCTGACTTCATTCCTCCACCAAAATTTGTACCAAGTGCCTTCATCTGGCTCTCCGACAAACCAAGCTCCTCTGCATAGGTCATCATTATCGTTTCCGCACAGTTCGGACACCTCTCATTATTTCTTAACTGCATTGCTTTTTCTATGTGTTTATCCATAAAAAACCTCCTGATTATCATTTGTAGATTCGGATATAAAAATACCCATTTGTCATTGTTTTTATGAGCAGCATGCTTTTCGGTAAAAATTATCTGCTGAATTAAAAATATCATTGTAAACTTATTATACAAGATACAAATACCATCGCAAATACTTTTTCATCATTTTCAGAAACTATACAATCTGCATCCATATCGCAGGTAATGATCTGCTCCTCAAAATCTAAAAAAAATCTTTTTCACTCCACCATTTGGGACCGGATGTATTTATAACAAAGCCATCGCATATATTTAATAGCAACGACAACCTATGATTAACATTTATTGTTTCATATGCCTCAGAATGTATGTAGAAATATGAATTAATCAACGATTTAAACATCTCTCCAGATGTTCTGCCCTTATTTCTAAATTCATTATAATCCAATACTCTCTTTTCTGAAAAATCTTTATCTATGCCCACTAAAGTACTTGCACATTTTCTCCATGTTTTACCAGTCTTATAAAATGAGAGAAAATATAACTTTTCAACATTCACATCAATACCATCAACATTATATTTGCATGGCTTATAGAAATATCCATCATACAAAGATGACAGCTCCCATATGCTACGAAGCACTTCTATAACATCTTCTGCATTACTTTCAAGTGATATCATAAATTTCTTTGTCTCTTGTATCAGATTACCGGATACATTTTGAAAATCAATATTTGGGGGCTGCATGATATTAGTATTTGCATTTGGTTTTGTTTCAAATTCAACTGTAATCCTCAATTCCAACCTCCTATTGTTGTTTTACCCAAACTTCAAAGAAACTCTTTTCTCTATCCTTCTTTTCAGGGTAACTTGTAATAAAACCTTTCCTTTGTAGTTGTGATAATAATTTTTCATTATGACCATTTACATCAATTGAAATTTCTTCCTTATGTCTGGATTTATTATCACTAAGCTTACTCCACTCACCCCCAAGATCCGTTAATAATCTCGAAATTTCTGCAATACTATACACTTGCAAATGATTTACAAGCAACATATGTCTTCCTGCGTTATCCAAATTTTTCCATGCATATTCAACATATGCCTTATCTACATTAAATTGATTATTGGCAATAGTCTTTGCCAGATTTTCAGTCATACTACTTGCAGATATTTTTTCCAATATTCCACGCTTGTACTTTTTATCAATAGTCGTATCATTCAGTAACATAACAATTTCTCTTTCGTTCAGTGGAATAGATGGCAAATCATTTACAAAGTCATCAATATATTCTTTACAATATACTCCAAAACTATCTTTTGCAAGACTTCTAATCTTTTCAATCTTTGATACGGTATATCTTATATAATGCTTTCTGATTAATAAATTTATTTTGTCCACCGGAAGTTTTGATACATCAAACTCAATTTCTTCATCACATTTATAATTATCTGCTATTTGTTCCACTGTTTGTACTGTAATTTCTGAATTAGTGATAATATTCTTTATACAATCATTGTCTATCTTATCTGTCTTCTCTGACTTTACAATGTCACTACAGTTTTCATTAACCCAGACTGACAGTTCAGTGGTAATACCAAATTCATTATAATAAGATTCGAAATTCTTCCAAGTGGAAGAAATACGGCTATTTTCAAGTAAATAATTCCAAATTTCTTTCCTTTTTTCTTTTTCAACATTATTCTCACAACATTCATCCAGGTTGTCCCAGTTTACTTTTTCCTTATCCAATACAGCTATGACAAGTTCAATATTTGTATTTGCCAAACGTTCTATGATATCTTCTACCGCACTTATTTCCTCAGAATTATTCTCATCTATTCCCAATACAAAATGATTAATATAATCTTCAAAATTATCCCAAATCCTTTTATTTAAGACATTAATTTCAGCATTTAGAATAGTTGTATAATGTGCGTTCTTAAGCCCATCTGCCAAATCCGAATGATAAAAATTTATTACCGATGAAACCATAGAATTATTTAACTCATACATATCGTTTTGGTATATATAATTTAATACTTTCGCGTCTGCACCTACATTATTAATTTTTCTGAATACTATCGCCTGTCTTGATATTACTTCGATTAGTACATCCGCTGATACTCCATTTAAGCATGCTAATGATTTTTCATCTTCAACGATAAAATTTTTTATGCAATTCGAGCGATCTACTTCATCCATTATTACAATTTGATCCATAGTTGCATTATTTAAAATTAACGACAAATATTTATATTTAGTCTCATCCAACAAAGAAACATCCTGCGCAATATTTTTCCACATATGGCGGTAGTATTTACACAATTCACTTACAAACTCATTAACATTTTGACCTCTCTCAATATATTCTTTTGTAAATTGATAATGTTCCACTCCTTTGTCCAATTCGAAACCATCAAAATAATACTTTTTATTAGTTTTCTCTGAACATTGGATAAGCATAAAATCCGTAAGTATATAATTTAATGTCTCTGTCTGCCTATATTCAGCATCATATATACGATCACTCACCTGCTGCAAATTTTTAATTTCAAACGCAAAGTTTTTTGCTTTATTACGCATACGAATGCTACGTAAGTAATCATTCTCATCCTTCGTAATACTATTTGGATGGAAATAATTAATATAATCTACATAACCTTCGTTTATATATCCATTTATAAGCAAGAACTTTAAAATTCCATACTTACTTATTCCTTCCGGAAGAAAATCTTCACCAAACTCAGCAATCAGTTCCTTTAATGAATATCCATCTATCTTTGCAATCTTCTCTTCCAAATTTTGTATTTCTGAAATCAATTCTTGTTTTTTAGATTTCTCGCTAAATTGCAAATCATTCATACGTTTTAAATATTGGTTACCTTCTGATTCCATTTTTTTTGTGATATTACTTACTGTATGAGTTTTTTCGTGATAATCATTAGATATATCATAGCCAATAATTACCTGATTCATATTCTCAAACTTAGTCAAATCAAAATCCTCTTTAATTATCTCTCTATAAGAATATTTAGTTCCATTATTTATCTGCAAATTTTTTAATGGATAATAGGTTCCATTGTCATATGATAAAAATCCCAAAAATACAATTTTAATTTCCTTCAAATCTAACAGAATATCATTATGTACATTTTTTAGAATTTCTCTTTTAGGTACTATTTGCTCTTCAAGTTTTTGCTTTTCATTAATTACAAATTTTTCCTTTTCTTGAAAAGCATCCTTAACTATTCCTCTCTCAGCCTGTAATTCAGCAAATTCTTTCGGATATAGATTTTTAAATGTAATCATCGAAAACATTTCTTCATCTTTAAGTTTTGTCGTTTTTAATGTTCTCTTATATACAAGAAATTCATTGCATATATTAGTCAACACTCTCATATCTTGTACAAAAGGCGAAATCTTCCATATATAGCGATCTGATATATCATAATTCATGCTTTTATATGTACCATCTTCTCCCTTTTCAAATTTCAACAATCCTCTTAATATTTCACCAGAGTTAGTTGCATTGATATAAGGAATCACAGGAACAATAAAATCAAAAAACTTGGTTCTCTCCTCATCTTTGAACATATCGTCTTTTATCGCATATATAAATACAACTTTGCGTTTAATATTATCATAATTATTTATAACAGTATTTAATTCACGTAGTTTTATAAAAATATTTGGCTGATTAAACCTATCCAAATCCTCAATAAAAACAGTATCATAAGTTGTACTTTCAAAGAAATACACAATTTCGTCCAACGACTTGTCAAAGATTGATTCCTTTTCTTCTTTCTTTGATATACTTGCCTTATCACCCAGGTTAATATTAGCAATTCTGAAATTTGACATCACATATTTAAGAACTGTTGTAATCAATAACAATAATCCAAAGATTGTTACTGTAAATACAGCATACGATGACCATTGATTAAGATGAAAAAATGCTCCATTATTAATGACTGTATTTTTAAAGTCTTCCAAAACATTCGGATTAATTTCAAGATAAACAGCTGATGCTACGACAGTTAACATCAATAGCGTGAAAAACATTTTCCAATAGGATAACTTCTTAATCTTTCTATATCGACTTTGTGGAATTTTTCCCACATCCACTCTGTAAAAAAGTTGCTTAAGAATTCCTTCCTCTATTACATTTTCATCAACGTCATCTAAAGTCCAATCATCAGCTAATAAAATTGTTTTATCATCTTCTCCATTTACTGATTTCGTTGGCGTTGAAAATGCTGCCAATGATATGGACAAATATTTTGTCTTAGGATATTTTTCCAGATACGTTTTTATAACACTACTTTTTCCCGCCCCATACGGACCTGATAATGCTATATTTTTTACCTCTTTATTCTTTATCGCCCAATGAAGTGCTCGTATATATTCTTCACTATTCTTTGTATCTGATTCTGGTGTTAAGTCCCTGTATCCAAACTTCCCCTCCGGGCAGCCATTTTTCTGTTGCCCAGAAATTAAATTTTGTATTTTTTCTTTTAGATTCAATTCTTTCATTTTTATCCTTTCCGGGCATCGTATGCTCTGCTATTTTTTCACCGGTTCTCTCATCTCTCGATATATAACCCCAGCCAATGCATTCATAATTGCATCATATTTAGCTTTATCTTCAAACAAAGACTGGTAGCTCTCCTGAGACTCCATATAACTATCCATTGCAACAGTTCCAAAAGCATTGGGGAAGATAGTCTGCATGAAGATAAGTGGATCTGTTGTGCGTGCTGAATTAGCAAGTTTCTCGTCTTTTGCTAATTTATCATGAAGAGCTCCAAGCATAACTCTATCCGCATCCGTGAAATCGCCCTTGAATTTTTCATTCACTTTTTCGAGAATTTCATCCAAAGTGCTCTTTTTCTTTAATCCCTGTTTTCCTTTATCTGTAACAGTTTCGTATTGACCATCCATATTTTCAAGTTGTATGACTCCTTCAAATGTCTTTTTTATCTTGTAATATTCAAGTTCCAATTTGCCATCAAGATCTACATCCTCCTCTTTTTCCGCTGGAATAATATCTATCAAATATCTAAGGAATAAATACTCATGATGCATCTCTCTGTCAAATATACGAACCACCTGCGATATATAGCTGTACCATTTTACAAGACTTCTCGCTTGTCTTCTAAACAGATAGCGTTCTTCTGGATTTTTAAGGTTATATCTATCAGCTACTGGTTTTAAAACACTGGTCATCTGCCCCATAGAATTCTTCTTTTGCGCACCAGGTCTATTCCATACCTCAATGAATCCAATAATGTCATTATCATTGTAAATAGCATAATCACGTAACTCTCGTTGTGTTTGATACATCAGGTCAACATTTACTTCCTGTTCCAAGCTTGTCTCCTGATAGAACGGCCGGAATGCATCCAATATCTCTTCCTTCGTATTTGCAAAATCGAGTATAAATGTATCTACCTTGCCTGGACATGTTCGATTAAGTCTTGAAAGTGTCTGCACTGCTTTTACTTTCTTAAGTTTTTTGTCAACAATCATTGTATGTAGCAATGGCTCATCAAAACCAGTCTGATACTTTTCAGCGACTACAAGAATATTGAAATTATCATGGAACTCGGTTTTTGTCTGTGATTCAGATATATGACTTCCATCACGTCTCACATTTAATCCCGTCTCTGTATATTCCTCATCGCCATCTTCTACACTTCCTGAAAATGCAACTAATACATCCATATTGTCATAGTGATGATTGGCTATGTATTTTTTTAGTTCATAAAAATATCTTACCGCTGCCAATCTGGAATCTGTAACAACCATCATCTTCCCTTTTCCACCAATCTTATAACGGGTAGTGTCTTGGAAAGTCTCTACTATAATTTCAGCTTTCTGACTGATATTATACGGATGTAGCTTTTCATATTTTTTTATTGCTTTTGTTGCCCTACTCTCTGGCAGTTCTGGATTTTCATCTGTTTTCTTTGCAATCTTAAATCAAGTACTATATGTCATATAATTCTGTAATACATCCAAAATAAATCCTTCTTCAATTGCCTGTCTCATACTATAAATATGAAATGGATAAAAGCCTTCTTCGCCATCAGATGCTGGTGTACCAAACATCTCAAGAGTTTGTCCTTTGGGTGTTGCTGTAAATGCAAAGAATGATAAATTCTTGTGTTTTCCATGTGTTATCATTTCCTGCACTACCTTATCATTTTTATCAACTTCATCTTCAGCAATTCCCTCAATCTCCGCATATTCTCGTAATGCTTCCTCTGTATCTGCAAGAGCTGTTTTTAATTTCAGTGCTGAGCTACCAGTCTGAGAAGAATGTGCTTCATCCACAATAATCGCATAATTTTTCTTTTCACTTTTATCAACTTCGGTATAGATTACAGGAAACTTCTGCAATGTAGTTACAATAATACGAATTCCATTATTTAAAGCATCCCTCAAGTCTATTGATTTCTTTTTATACCTTGAATGTAATTCCACGATGTTTAAAACCATGTCTTAATACATAGATAAGACCATCAGCATCACACGCATTATTAAATGCAAGACAAAATTTTCTTTCCGGATTATCTGCATTTTGCATGACAAATCGTTTCCAACAATTCTCCTGTGTAGCTTTAATAAATCTAATTAACGTATCCACATATAATCCTACTGTAATATGCATTAGGTGTAATACCAGCTACATTAAGAAATTTTTTGGTTTTAACCAATCCAACGGATGCCATATCCCTGATAAATGAATTAATAGTCATTTGATGGTCACTTAATTTTCTCAGGTAATAAATATAAAATAGCACCTGTTTTATCAATAATGGCATACGTGAATAAGTTAATAGTATTGGCGTATTTGAAATTGCATTTTTATTGTAGTTACCAAATTGCGGATAACTATTAACAATCGCCACAGTCTTATTCAACGCCACATTATAAGTAATTATATTGTTTTCTAAATTCCAAACTATGGAATACAATTCCTCTTTATCATTTCCTGATAACACTGAATTTGAATTTACCATAGCTCCAAATCTATTAAACGGGGGTAACATCTGATTAAGTTTAGTTATTACAGCTTTTTTATCCATTAATGTCAAGTCTGAACTTTCTCCTTAATTTATTCAATTTATTTTATCACAAAATTACAATTATCACCAAGATATACTATGTCAATACTTTTAATCTAGCTTCACACTTTTATCACTCTATAAACAACCCTTGTAAAACTTAAACCTACCCATCTAACAGTCACCAAATATCCCCAAATAATCCCCATCAAAAAGGCTAAAGCCCCACAAATGGCTTAGTTAAGCCATTTATGGGGCTCTGTTTACTACTCAAACTCAATCGTTCCAGGTGGCTTACTCGTCAGATCATACATTACTCGATTGACACCCTTCACTTCATTAATAATTCTTGTCATTACTCTCTGCAATACTTCAAACGGAATATCCGCGCAGTCAGCAGTCATGAAATCGCTGGTGCATACGGCCCGAAGTGCAACTGCATAGTCGTAGGTACGTTCATCGCCCATAACACCAACAGAACGCATGTTGGTAAGAGCTGCAAAATACTGTCCAAGTCCTTTATCAAGACCTGCTTTTGCAATCTCCTCACGGTAGATATAGTCAGCATCCTGAACGATCTTAACCTTCTCAGCAGTTACTTCCCCAACGATACGGATTCCAAGACCCGGACCTGGGAATGGCTGACGGCTTACCAGATACTCTGGGATGCCAAGCTCACGACCAGCTTTACGAACCTCGTCCTTGAACAGGAGACGAAGCGGTTCAACGATTTCTTTAAAATCAACATAATCCGGAAGTCCGCCTACGTTGTGGTGGCTCTTGATCGTTGCAGATTTTCCAAGACCGGATTCGATCACGTCAGGATAAATTGTTCCCTGTACTAAGAAGTCGACAGCACCGATCTTCTTTGCTTCTTCCTCAAATACACGAATAAATTCTTCACCGATGATCTTACGTTTTGCTTCCGGTTCAACAACTCCTGCAAGTTTCTGGTAGAAACGATCCTGCGCATTTACACGGATGAAGTTCAGATCATATGGACCGTCCGGACCAAATACTGCCTCGACCTCATCACCCTCGTTCTTACGAAGAAGTCCCTGATCGACAAATACACAGGTAAGCTGCTTACCAACTGCCTTGGATAACAGAACGGCTGCAACCGACGAATCTACACCACCGGATAATGCACAGAGCACCTTGCCATTTCCAATCTTCTCACGCAGACTCTTGATCGTATCTTCAACGAAAGAATCCATCTTCCAGTCACCGGAGCATTTACATACATCCATGACAAATGCACGAAGCATCTTCATTCCCTCTTCTGTGTGCATAACCTCTGGATGGAACTGTGTTGCATATAAATTCTTCTCTGCATTTTCCATTGCCGCAAATGGACAGTTTGGAGTCGTTGCAGTTGATACAAATCCTTCCGGTGCTTCTGCGATATAGTCGGTATGACTCATCCAGCAGATCGTTGATTTATTTACATCTTTAAACAAAATGGAATTCTTATCCACTGTTACCTCAGTTCTGCCATATTCACTGACCGGAGCAGTTGCTACCTTGCCACCGAGTACATGTGCCATCAACTGTGAACCATAACAGATTCCAAGGATTGGAATACCCAGTTCAAAAATTTCCTTGCTGTAACTTGGTGAATCAGCCTTGTATACACTATTCGGTCCACCAGTGAAAATAATGCCTTTCGGGTTCATCTTCTTGATCTCGTCAATGCTCATAGTGTACGGATGTACTTCTGCATAAACATTACATTCTCTGACCCTTCGTGCAATAAGCTGATTGTACTGTCCACCAAAGTCCAGTACGATAATCAATTCCTTATTCATGAAAGTTTCTCCTTTATTTTTCTTAACACGTTATTTTTGATTATACCATGTAATTACTCTATTTTCTACACCTAATCCTACTCTATTTTACGTTCCCGCGCAAGACTTCCAGCCCCTTCTGATACTGTGTATCTTTCTCGCCCTGGAAATCATCGGAAACATAATCCTCCGGAAGTTCTACTTCGATGTCCGGTGCTACACCCTTCTTGTGAATATCATTTCCATTTGGTGTGAAATATTTGGCAGTTGTAAGCTTTATTGCTGAGCCATCAGAAAGCGGAATAACCGACTGTACGATTCCCTTTCCATATGTGTTCTCGCCAACAATCGTTGCTACGCCATATTCTTTTAATGCCGCTGTCATGATCTCGGATGCGCTTGCACTTTCTCCGTTTACGAGCACTACCATCGGTAGATCTAGCTGCTCTTCATCCGTAGACTCATACGTTGATAAGACATTTCCATTCTTATCTTCCTGATATACGATCTTACCGGCAGGAAGCAGATAATCACACATATCAACAACCGTTGATAACATTCCACCCGGATCGGAACGGAGATCGATCATCAGCGCTGTCATTCCCTGTGATTTCAGATCTTCTACTGCTTTTCTGAACAAATCACCTGTATTCGCAACAAACTGTGTTACACGGACATAGCCGATCTTCTTATCTGTATCTGCCATATAATAAGAAACTGTACTGTTTTCCAGTTTTCTTCTTGTAAGGGTTACTGTATGGTACTTCCGTTCGCTTGGTCTGTAGATCTCAAGAGTGACATCCGTACCTTCTTCTCCACGGATCTTTGTAACCAGATAGTCCAGATCATCAGATTCCTGAATCTCATAATCATCGATCTTACAGATCAGATCATCCGGCTTAATATCAGCTTCTGATGCCGGGGAATCTTCTGTAATGCTGACTGCGATTGCATATCCAGTATCTTCATCCTGTCTCACAACAACACCGATGCCCGCATATTCTCCGGAACTGTCTTCCTGCAATTTTGCAAATTCCTCTGGGGTATAATATTTTGCATATGGATCATCCAATGCCTCGATCAGCCCGGCATACAGACCATTCTGCATATCCTCATCCGATGTGTCAAAATAATACGACTGATCAATGATCGTCTCCAGACTTGCAAGCTTCTCCAGTGTATCTTCATCCACGACTGAACCATTGTATTCCAGATTATCATGCCGTTTTCCGGCATCCGTATTCAAATCGCCGCTTTTTGTATTGTCCTTCGTAAAGGAGCATCCCATCATTCCCGCACATCCGGCTATAACTGCCGCACCAAGAATCCATTTCTTAAAATTATGCTTCATTTTACCTTTTGCAATGCGCATCGCACATTCTGCATCCTTTCATATTCTTAGAAATAATCATTCATATTCATCTGTATCACGTTAGCCTTTTGAATATCTCCCGAAAATTTCCTTTTATAAACGACAACAGACAAATCCAGCTTTCACCCGATCTGTCTGTCGTTTTATCCTATGTGTAATTCTGTAAAATCTTACAATTCTGACTGGTTATCATACATGTATGAATCCCAGCTTTCTGTCTTTTTACAGGTAATCCAGTGGATTTACATAAGATCCATTGATCATAACTCCAAAATGGCAATGGGAACCCGTACTGTATCCGGTACTTCCTGCCTTGGCAATTACTTGTCCCTGTTCAACACTCTGTCCTACACTGACAACCAACTGGGAATTATGCATATATACTGTCGATACACCATTTCCATGATCGATCATGATGTAGTATCCCGCAGATGAGCTGTATTGTGATACAACAACTGTACCTGCTGCTGATGCAACAATATCACTACCGGTTGGACATGGAATATCAATTCCCTTATGGTTCGAACTTGCACCTGCTGTAGGTGAAGATCTTGGTCCGAAGTAAGAACTGATCCGGCTTCCCTGTGTAGCAGGCCACATGTAAGAACCACCGCTTGGTGTATAGTACTGTGGCTCACTGCTGCCGCTGCTGCCGCCACTCTGCTGCTGTGCTGCACGCTGCTCATCCAGTCGCTTCTGAATGGCTGCCATCTCTGCATCTGCTGCATCAATCTCTTTCTGATACTGTTCAACCATAGCTGTCTGAGCGTCAATATCCTTGGAATACTCTGCGATCTTATTATTCTTCTCTGTAATTGTTGTATTCAGATTATCTTTTTCAGTTTCAAGATCAGCCTTAACACTCTCAACCTCTTTCAGGTCTTTTTCCAGTGTTGCTTCGTAATCCTGAATATCCTGTCTGGTCTGAATCAATGCATTTAACTGTTTCTGGTCATAGCTTGAAATCTGCTCAACATATTCTGATTTATTCAACATATCTGTAAAGGAAGCAGATGACATCAGTGTGTCTATGTATTCTACCTCTCCGTTTTCATAAAGATACTGAATACGCTTCATCATTGCTGCATACTGATTATCTTCATCAACCTGGGCTTCTGCAAGCTTTTTCTTTGTATCATCGATCTCAGTATTCAACTGATTTTCTTCTTCCTCTTTTGCAGTGATCTTTGTCTGAATATCAGAAACCTGTTTATCAAGCACTTCAACATCACTGATCAACTGGTTCTGTCTCTCCTGCAGGCCATCCAGCACATTCTGTGCATCTTTTTTATTTCCCTCAGCTTCATTCTTGCTGTCCTGTGCCTCCTGCATGGTAGTTGCTGAGACATTGGAAACCGGCGGTATTGCCGCAAGTGCAACTGCACATACGACAACAATTGCTGTCTTTTTGAATTTCTTCATCAATGAGATCTGAAATTTCTTCAAAATAAAACCTCCCTTAAACCTTCAAATGTTTTCTGGTAGTGATCAAACTACCAAACAAACCTACACCTATACCAAGTATTAAGCCTACCGGTACCATCGTACGGAACAGTTCCTCTTTGCTTACAAATGCAAATACTGATGTCAGAACTGCAAATCGTCCTGCCACATATTCCAGAATCTTCTGATACATAATATATAACAGATAAAGCGGAATAACAGAACCGACTGCTCCGATAATAATACCTTCTATTATGAACGGTGCACGTACAAAAAAGTTTGTTGCACCGATCAGCTTCATGATCGCAATTTCTTCCTTACGAACGGTAATACCGATCGTGATCGTATTACTGATCAGGAAGATAGATACCAGCATCAGTATCACAACGATACCGACGGAAGCATAACCGACCAGTGATGATAATGTCGAAATACTATCAGCCGTTACCTCTGAGCTTCTGACATTTCTTACACCGTCCAGTCCCTTTGCAAATGCTACAAATTCAGCCTGTTTGGATACATCCTTCAATGTTACCTCATAAGAAGCAGAATTCTTTAACGGATTGTCATCACCAAAAGCTGCTTTTGCTGCTTTCGGATCATCATAGTTCTGCTCACAGAATTTATCAAATGCTTCATCTGCACTGATAAAATCCATTGTGTTCACATAATCGAGAACACGGATCTGCTCTCCGATCAACTGAACCGTTTCATCCGGAATATCTTCATCAAAAAAGATAGATATCGTTACGTTGTTCTCCAGATCCTGCATTCCGGACTGGAAGTTAACAACAACTGCATATACAATACCAAATATAAACAAACACGAAATAATTGTACCGATGGATGCAAGGGAGAACAATATATTTCTTCTGATGTTTGCAAATCCCTGTTTCAGGATATAAAAGAATGTACTAATCTTCATCTATATAACCACCTTGTTTTTCATCGCTGATAACCACACCCTTCTTCAGTGTGATTACTCTCTTTCGCATCTCATTTACGATATCCTTATTATGTGTAACTACAACAACTGTCGTTCCACGTTTATTGATATCGTCCAGCAGCTCCATAATATCCTCTGAGTTCTTCGGATCCAGGTTACCGGTTGGCTCATCGGCAAGGATGATCTCAGGATTATTTACCAAAGCTCTTGCCATGGCAACTCTCTGCTGTTCACCACCGGATAACTCCTTTGGATATGACTTGTACTTATCAGCAAGTCCTACCAGCGTCAGCATAGCAGGTACTCGTCTTCTGATATATCTTGCAGGAGTCTGTATAACTCTCTGTGCAAATGCGACATTCTCATAGATGGTACGATCCTTTAACAGTCGGAAGTTCTGGAATACAACTCCAATCTTTCTTCTGACCTTTGGGATATTCTTCTTTTTGATCGTTTTATAATTATATCCCGCTACACGGATAGAACCGGATGTCGGATCTAGTTCCTTTAATAAGAGCTTGATCAATGTCGTTTTACCAGATCCACTGCTTCCAACGATAAAGACAAACTCGCCTTTTTCTATATTGATATTAACATTCTTCAGAGCCGTCATACCACCCGGGTAGGTCATAGTAACATTCTCTAACTCTATCATAATGGTTTCCTTTCAACTTTAACTGTCTGTACTTTCTCTCTCTTTGCATTTGCAAGTATAGCAACTAAATGTGAAATATATGTGTAAATCATGCATACAATATATTACAAAGAGACCAGCTTTTACCTTTAATAATCTAATGACTCCATATACTTCATGTATTTTACAACCATCAGCGCGATCTTAAATGTGATCGCATCCTCAAATACACGAAGATCCAGGCCTGTACTCTTCTGAAGCTTATCCAGACGATAAACCAGAGTATTTCTGTGAATGTATAACTGTCTGGATGTCTCTGATACATTCAGACTGTTCTCAAAGAACTTATCAATCGTCGTAAGTGTTTCTTCGTCGAATTCATCCGGTGACTTGCCATCGAAAATCTCACGAATAAACATCTTACAAAGCGGAAGTGGAAGCTGATAGATCAGACGTCCGATTCCCAGATTGCTGTATGCGATGATATTCTGGTTCTCGTAGAAGATCTTTCCTACATCCAGTGCCATCTTTGCTTCTTTATAAGAACGGGATACTTCCTTAATCTCATTTACGATCGTACCATAAGATACATGAACAGAAGACATAACCTCTGTATTCAGCATATCTACAACAACCTTTGCGATCTTATTCATATCATCATAGGACTCTGTCTGCTTTACTTCCTTTACAAGAATAATATTCTTCTCATCTACAGCAGTGATAAAATCCTTTGTCTTTGTTGAAAAGATATTACGAACCGTCTCAAGTGCATTGGTATCCTTCTCATTCTTGGTTTCAATGATAAATACGATTCTTCTGACATCTGTATCGATATGCAGTTTCTTTGCCCGGTTGTAAATATCAACAAGAAGCAGATTATCCAGCAGAAGATTCTTGATAAAGTTATCCTTATCAAAACGCTCCTTGTATGCAACTAACAGATTCTGGATCTGGAATGCTGCGATCTTACCTACCATATAGGTATCATCTGTCTCACCTTTTGCAAGTAAGATATGCTCTAACTGGTTATCGTCAAATACCTTGAAGAACTGGTAATCACGAATTGCCTGACTCTCTGCCGGGGAATCCACAAACGCAAGCACTGCCTCTTCGCAGTCATCGACATCCTTAAATGTTGATGCAAGTATTTTACCTTCTGTATCAAGAACACATAAATCGGTTCTTGTAATATTCTTTAATCCATCAATCGTATCCTGAAGTATCTGGTTCGATATCATATATTCTACACTCCTTATTCTTATATTCGGATTCTGTATTCTTTCCTTATCCATTCTGCCCGACGGATAAACCTCCCGGAAAGCATACGAATAACAAAATACACTACTGTACCTATTCTAAAACATATTTCAAAAAAAAAAAAGAGAAAATGCAGAATTTTCTGCATTTTCCCTCTTTGTTTATAAATATTAAGTATGTAGCATCTATTAGCTTACTAAGATTTCCTCTGTTTCCTTATCAAAGATATGAATCTTGCTTAAGTCAAATGCGAACTGAACTGTATCACCAGGTCTTGCTGTTGTACGAGCATTAACTCTTGCTGTGATATCGAACTGATCGATTGTGAAGTATAAGTAAACTTCTGCACCTAACATTTCATAGATATTGATTCTTGCATCAATAACGCTTTCTGGTGAAGACTCAATGAAGAGCTGCTCATCGTGGATATCTTCTGGACGGATACCAAGAACAACTTCCTTATCAACTGCATCAAGTGCGATAAGTCTCTCAGCCTTGCTGTCTGGAACTTTGATTGAGTGTGAACCGAACATTAAGAGAATGTCTGATCCAGACTTAACTACCTTACAATCAATGAAGTTCATAGGTGGCATACCCATGAAACCAGCTACGAATAAGTTACATGGCTTATCGTATAAGTTCTGTGGTGTATCTACCTGCTGAATGATACCATCCTTCATAACTACGATTCTTGTACCAAGTGTCATAGCCTCTGTCTGGTCATGTGTAACGTAAATGATGGTTGTCTGTAATCTCTGATGTAACTTGGAAATCTCAACACGCATCTGTACACGAAGTTTCGCATCAAGGTTTGAAAGTGGCTCATCCATAAGGAATACCTTAGGCTCACGAACAATTGCACGACCCATAGCTACACGCTGTCTCTGACCACCTGATAAAGCCTTTGGCTTTCTGTCAAGTAAGTGCTCAATGTCAAGGATCTTAGCAGCTTCATGAACAGCCTTGTCGATCTTCTCCTTTGGAACCTTTCTTAACTTAAGTCCGAATGCCATGTTGTCATATACTGACATATGTGGATACAGAGCGTAGTTCTGGAATACCATTGCAATATCTCTGTCCTTAGGCTCTACGTCATTTACAAGCTTGTCGCCGATCCATAACTCACCTGAGCTGATATCCTCAAGACCTGCGATCATTCTAAGAGTTGTTGACTTACCACATCCTGAAGGTCCAACGAAAATGATGAACTCCTTATCTTCAATTTCAAGGTTGAAATCCTTAACAGCATTGAATCCGTTAGGATATACCTTATAGATGTTCTTAAGTGATAAACTTGCCATTCTGCAAATACCTCCGTAAATATTATATAGTATTGTTTTATTTATTCATTCGTTCTGAACATAGTGTCATTTTACAACATTCCCCTTCTTTAAACCATATGATTATTGCCCAAAAAAAATTTTAATGTTTTGTTTGTTTTGTATACGACCGCAAAAAAACTAACATTTTGACGATATTCGCGTCGATTTAAGAACTTTTAAGGCGAGAATTTTGTGAAACCTTCACCAAAAACCTCCGTAACCTGCCCTACAATGAGAAAAGAATTTTCATCAATTGTCCTTATTTTATCTTTTAATTCTACTAATTGCCTACTTGACAAAACAGAAATAATCATTACACGCCCTTCATTCGTGTAACCGCCTCTGGTATTTAATACCGTCACACCTCTTCCAATCTCATTCATGATACAGGCTTTGATCTCTTCACAATGGGAAGAAATAATATATACCAGTTTTCCATGCCGTAGTCCCTGCACGATCACATCGGATAATTTTGTCGATATCGCAATCGCAATAACTGCATACAGCATATTTTCAAATCCAAATGCCAGTCCGCCTGCCACAACGATCGCCAGATCGATCCCGCCAAGAAATAATGGTGCTCCTATATCATGCCGCAGATGATTCAGGATCAATGCCATCAGATCAACACCGCCGGAGGAAGCATTCTGCCGGAACATCAGCCCATAAGCACAGCCAAACATAACACCGCCAAGGATCATATTCAGCAGCTTATCCTGTGTTGCAAGCGGAAATGTGGGAATAGCCGCCATGAATACTGTTGAAACGGCTGTTGTATATGCTGTCCTTATCATGCTCTTCTTTTCCAATAGAAAATATCCGCAGATAAAAAGAGGTATATTGATCACCAGATTACTCAGCCAGACCGGTATGCCTGTTTCTCCGTTTCCCATCCCTTTTGTCAAATTCTCAATTATAATTCCAATTCCTGTCACACCACCCGGCACGATCTGTTCACTGTTAAAAATCCAGACAACCCCAAGCGACATCAGAAATGCTGCCACCGTAAGCAATGCATATGTTTCTATCACTTCGCCAATATTTTTCATATAAACCGCCTTTCATACAGTTTTTTATAGTATGTCCGATTTATTCCAGTGTAGTCATGTGCATCTAAAACAAAAAACAGGTACTGTCACACTTCTGTGACAATACCTGTTTTTTGTATGGGCAACCTGTACAAATACATGTTCTTCCAGTTGTTCTGTTTAATTTTTAATATCGCTAGTTCCTATAATAACGATAATATCATATCCATCAATTGATACATCACAATCAGATGCGCTTACGGAATCTACCGTTGACATCTCCGGCGAAGTTAATTCAGCAGCAAGATCTGCTCCATCATATGAACCGGATACACATACCTTTGAGGTTGCAATTGCAGACTGTGTATACGTACCAACTTCTACAGAAGTATAGCCCTTGCCTTCTAATGCTGTCTTCCATGCACCGGCAACGCCACTTGTTCCTGTCGCATTGATAACAAGGATCTTCGCATCTGTGGAAGCAACAGAACCTGATTCGTCTGAGTCATCTGATCCACTGTTTTCTCCATCTCCATTCTTGAAGGTAGGATCATTTTCATCTCCTGCTTCTGTTACAATTTCTTTTCCGTTTGTTGTTTTCTTACTGTCTTTCAGAGAATTATTCTTTACTAAGGTCTTTATAAGCAGTGCTCCCATAATAACTATTCCGATTGCAAGAATAATTACAAGTGCTCTGAGCATTGTTTCCAGAAATAATCTCAATACTTTTTTTCCCATTTTCTGGCCTCCATTTAATATATACTATAATGCATCCTAGGAACATCCGATTGTTCTTAAAACAGCCTACCAGTTCCATGCATCACAAATGCACCAAAAAAAAATTACTTTTCTATGATTCTTCATTATACCTAAAAATCACCTAATGAGTATACCAAACGTACTTTTAAATTTCAACCTGCATTTCCAATTTCTTATGTATCCGCAGCAAATGATAGACCAATATAATATACAATCCTGTATTTTGTCCATTTCCCAGACATAAAAAAGAATCCTCATATGTTTTCATACAAGAATCCTTTTCCACTTCTATACTCTCTGTTTTAAAAATCAACCGATTCCATATATTTTTACTTCTGTACCCGTTTTTTCCCACAGACCTCACAAACTTCTCCACTGTTTACATGTCCGCAGCCCCAACATGTCCACTCCGAAGCCTCTGCTTCCTTCTTCGGCTGCTGGCTGGTTGTCATTGTAAAATTCTTCGAAACGATCTCAACATTGCCATCTTTATCTACTGTCGTTCTCAGATCTGCCAATGTATTTGCCGCAGCAACCTCACTCTTTTTCTTTTTAATAAACTTTATTCCCATAATCTCTACCCCATATCTGCGCAACTTTGCATAGATTATTTTATAGCAATATGAACAATTTTTCAATAGAAAATTAGGGAAAATGCAAACGTTTACCAGACTACTGCCAGCCACCATCAAAGGTCAGGACCTGACCGGTCAGATAGCTGCCGGCATTTGCTGTCGTTACGATAAAATCTGCGGCTTCTTTCTCTGTAGCCATCCTGCCAAACGGAATCTCCTCTTCCAGAACGGTTTTTTCTTCCAATGACAGATGTCCATTCATCGCAGTATCAATTGCACCAAATGCGATGGCATTTACCGCTATGCCGCTTGGTGCAAGTTCCTTCGCAAGTGCCTTTGTGAATGCATTGACCGCACCTTTGGTCGCTGAATACGCTACCTCACAGGAGGCTCCAACATTGCCCCATACAGATGAAATGTTGATAATACGTCCCTTATGTGCATGCACCATGTATGGCACAACCTGCCGGCATGTGTTAAATACTGACGTTATATTCGTATCTATAATCCTTTTCCAGTCCATTTCATCCATATCCGTCAGCAGTCCGACATAAGAAATTCCGGCATTATTGACCAACAGATCAATCTTCCCCCCAAACTGTTCGGTTACATGTTCTATAAACTGCTTCACAAATGTAAAATCTCCGGCATCACCGGTCTCTGCATAACAATCTGTGCCCTGCGCAAGTATCTTCTGTTGAACCTCTTTCAGCTTTTCCGGATGACGAAATGACGTTATGGCTATTTTTTTATATTGTTGTGCAAGGGCTTCCGCCGTTGCTGCACCAATTCCTGTTGATGCCCCGATAACTATTGCTGTTTTCTGCTCCATTCTTTCTGTTCTCGCTGTTCTTTCTATTTAAAATGTGATACCCAACAGATTGATCAACAACCCCCAGCACACACTAGTAACATACAAGGTTCCAACGACCATAATGTTTTCTTTCAATCTGTGGCGGTTCATACGGAACAATACCAGAAGTCCTACGCCTGCGCTGACAAGCAGGCCTGACATCATTGCTCCGGCACTGAGCATACCATCCAGATAAAGCTCCGTAATAATAACAGATGGTGCGCAGTTTGGTATCAGTCCAATCAGTGCCGCCATTGCTTCTCCAAGGAACGGTACATCACCAAGAAGTCTTCCAATCGCATCTTCCCCTGCGATACCGATAATAATATTTAACGCAAAGGATACCGCCAGGATAAATACCGTAATCTTCAAGGTGTGCTTTAATGCCGACATCCAGATTCCGTCCTCGCAGTTGCAGTGTTCCTGCTCGCACAGATCATGGATATGTTTTTCTTCTATGTCTGTACCATCATCGTAGATATGTCCATGATGTGTGTGTGTACTTTTTTCATCGTCGGTATGAATAATTTTTTCATCATGCACATGCACACTTTTTCCATTATGTGTATGAGTATCTTTATTATGTGTACATTCTGCATTGACTGTCTGTGCTGCCTGAACGGAATATCCAGAATGTTTTGATTCATCTGCACTGTCTGTAATTTTAGAATTATCGTTTTTTGAAGACGCTGTACGCTTCGTTTTTCTTCCTGCCAGATATCTTCTGCGAATATATTTATTTGCAAGATCGACTGCATAACCTGTAACGACCGCAATGCACATTTTTGTAAACAGGATACGAATAATTGTACCGGCATTTACTGTATGCGAAATAAAGATCGGGAGCATCTCATCAGAGGTTGACATAAATACTGCAAGCAAAACTCCTGCTGTAATCACACCACCACTGTAAAGGTTCGCTGCCACACAGGAAAATCCACACTGTGGAACGATTCCAAGTGCTCCACCTGCCAACGGACCAAACGCACCGGCAGACTGCATATATTGCTTCTGCTTTTCTTCTGTTCTCTGCTCCAACCATTCCATCAGCAGATATGTCACTAATAAAAATGGTATTAATTTTACACTATCGATCAGTGCATCTGAAAACGAATCAAATAACAATTCCATACTATCCATCTCATTCCTAAAAATATAATTTGCAACCAAGTTGCATTATCAGATTATAGCATTATTTTCCCCAATGTCAACTCCTATTATCAGAAATATTCAATTTTCAGCATGGAAATTCCTGTTATCTGGTTTTATTTTTCTATTTCTTTCTTTTCTTTCTTACTGCATTTGTCGCAGACACCATATAAAATGGAATCCTTGCAGCAAAGAGTGAACCCATGATCAGACAAAATGTGCTCTGATATCTCTTTCATGAAATCACAGTCCAGATGGATGACCTTTCCACATTCGGAGCATTGCAGATGTAGATGCTTCTGACATCTGGATGGCTGTTCTACATACTGATATCCTGCTTTTTCGCCCTTATCAGCCACATATTTCATCAGTGTCTTCTCTGCAACCAGCTTATCCAGATATCGGTATACAGTTGTCTTGTTTACCGAACACTCTTCCTGATCCATATGCTGTATAATATCCGACACATGAACGGCACGATCTTTATTCCGGATCAGATAATCAAGGATCATCTGTCTGCTCTTTGTCTGATATTCATGTTTACGTTCCATCTCAATTCCTGCTTTCTATCTGTTCTTAAGTCTCCACTATGTAAACTGTTATTCTATGCAGTATCGATCTACTGTCACAGTATCTGCCTTTTGTTACACATTCTATCTATACTTTATCTTCCTACTGCATGTTCTAATTACTGCTGCACATTGTCCTGCATCTGCACCGGTACCCCCTGATAATAAGGTGTATTCGGAATATTTCTAAGATCCTGATTTCTCATATACTGAAGATATGCCAGTCCCTCATCAGAATATCCAAATCTCGCATTTGGACATGCCTGTGCAAGTACATTCAACAACTCCTGTTTACTCTTTTTTCCTCTTGCCAGTACATTAATAGCAACACGGTTCTTTGGAAAACGATTTTCGATTACATATTCACTTCCGGTTGGAATAAAGTTCGTCGATGTAGTATGCAGATAAATCAGATATACATCCCAGAGCCAGGTCATCTGTGTCGGCTGTTTCTTATTTGCAAGCACCTTATCAGAAATCAATACATATTGGTCTTCATATATTATATGCGAATATAACTGGTCGGCCATCTCCAAAAGCTGCGGGTTATTTTTCAAATAGCCGGTTTTTTCAGGTCGTACAATATTACGAATCCCCATTATGATAAATACAATTCCTAATAATGCAAATAAACCAAATAAAATGATCATACCCATTCCGTCATCTGCATTATCTGACATCACACCTATTGTGATCAATCCGAAAATCAGCATTAACACCGCTCCGCCGACAATCGCTGTGATTCCACCTTTTTTTATTTTTGCAAGTACAATATCTCTTCCCATATCAACATCCTCCTTTTTTATGTAAAAAGCATATAATATCTACATTATACGAAAAGATATCCATAGATTCAATCAAAAACTTTCCATAAAATCATTATAGATTTTATCTGCATATTCCGAAATAAAGCGTTATTGAATTTTCTTTTCTGTAATTGTTTTCTCGCAAAGAAAACCCCGAAACCGCATATCACGATTCCGGGATCTTATATTAACATTTACTATATAATAATTATCGTCAGATTTTGACCGGCATTTGATTAGCAAACGCCCTGAGCAAGCATAGCTTCTACAACCTTTTCGAAACCGGCGATGTTAGCACCTGCAACATAGTCGCCTTCTACACCGTAACGCTTAGCAGCGTCGCTGATGTTAGCGTAGATTGTCTCCATAATTCCCTTTAACTTGCCGTCAACTTCGTCAAATGTCCATGAAAGTCTCTCTGAGTTCTGGCTCATTTCAAGTGCAGATGTCGCAACACCACCAGCGTTAGCAGCCTTACCACCTACAAATAATACGCCATTCTCCTGTAAGTACTTAGTAGCCTCTAATGTTGTAGGCATGTTAGCACCCTCTGTTACAGAGATAATACCATTTGCAACTAATGCCTTAGCATCGTCTAAGTCTAATTCATTCTGAGTAGCACATGGTAATGCGATATCACCCTTAACATTCCATACACCGTGCTCGCCGTTCTTCTTCTCATGGTATTCAGCACTTGGTCTGGCTGCTGCGTACTCTGTAAGACGTGCTCTCTTAACTTCCTTAACTTCCTTAAGTAAGTCAACATCGATTCCTTCCGGATCATAGATCCAACCTGTTGAATCGGAGCATGTTACACACTTAGCGCCTAACTGATGTGCCTTCTGGATTGCGTAGATTGCAACATTACCGGCACCAGATACGATACAAGTCTTACCAGCGATATCAATACCATGATCCTTTAATAATGCGTTTGTTAAGTATAATAAACCATATCCTGTAGCTTCTGTACGAGCAAGCGATCCACCATATGTAAGTCCCTTACCTGTAAGAACACCTTCGTAGGATCCACGGATTCTCTTATACTGTCCGAATAAGAAACCGATCTCTCTTCCGCCTGTTCCGATATCACCAGCAGGAACATCGACATCTGCTCCGATGTACTTGCAAAGCTCTGTCATAAAGCTCTGGCAGAATGCCATGATCTCTCTATCTGATTTGCCCTTAGGATCAAAATCAGAACCACCTTTACCACCACCGATTGGAAGTGTTGTCAGTGAATTCTTAAATACCTGCTCAAATCCAAGGAACTTGATAATACCTAAATTAACTGAAGGATGAAGTCTTAATCCTCCCTTGTATGGTCCAATAGAATTGTTAAACTGTACACGGAAACCTCTGTTTACCTGAACCTGTCCATTGTCATCTACCCAAGGTACTCTGAACATGATCTGTCTGTCCGGCTCTGTGATTCTTTCAAGAATCGCATTCTTTCTGTAGAGCTCCTCGTTTGCATCGATACAAGGTCTAAGTGAATCAAGAACCTCTGTTACTGCCTGTAAAAATTCTGGCTGGTCAGCATTTTTCTTCTTTACGATCTCCAGCACTTCATCAACGTATGACATCTTAAAATCCTCCTTAAATTAATTATAAGTAAATCGCATCTCTGCGAAATTCATTTGGAGTAGTATTTTCTCTTTAAGAAAATTTCCACTTAAGATTATAAACAATAGACTTGAATTTATCAAGTAAAAATATGATTTTTATGAATTTTTTTATCTTTTTAATGAAAAAGCAGGATTTTCTTAAGTTGCAATGCGCTAAAGTGCTAGCAAATTAGCGGGATTTACAGGTTTTCCATCTCTGCCTTGATCTCATCCTCCGTTGCTGCCATTGCCTGTAATGTCATGGTCAGAAGCTTCTCAAGCTCCCAGTTAAGCTGTGCAGCACCACGTTCAATCACTTCTCTGGAACAACCTGCGGCAAATCCCTTGCTCTTGTATTTTTTCTTCAGAGATTTCAATTCCATATCCTTTGTACTCTTTGACGGACGCATCAATGCCGCTGCCCAGATCAGGCCTGTCAGTTCATCTGCTGCAAACACCACCATCTCTTATTAAAACAGATCTCAAAAGACCTCAATTATTTTAATCGGTATATAAATCCAAAAATAAATGGATGGTATTACTATTAAACGTCTTGTGGAATAATAGATAATACCATCCTTTATTTTGTTTCAAAGACTATATATTAGTTGAGTCCTTTGAGGTACTCGTCAATGCCCTTTGCTGCTGCCTTTCCGGCTCCCATAGCAAGGATAACTGTAGCTGCACCGGTAACTGCATCACCACCGGCATATACACCTGTCTTTGTGGTCTGTCCGTTTGCCTCATCGGCAACGATACATTTCCACTTATTTGTATCAAGTCCCTTTGTTGTGGATGAGATCAGCGGGTTTGGTGAAGTACCAAGTGACATGATAACCGCATCCACATCCATGACGAACTCAGAACCAGGAATCTCAACCGGTCTTCTTCTACCGGATGCATCCGGCTCACCAAGTTCCATCTTAACACATTTCATGCCCTTAACCCAGCCCTTTTCATCTTCAAGGATCTCAGTTGGATTTGTAAGGAGATCAAAAATGATTCCTTCTTCTTTTGCATGATGTACTTCTTCTACTCTGGCAGGAAGTTCTTCTTCACTACGTCTATATACAATATGTGTCTCAGCGCCAAGTCGAAGTGCTGTTCTTGCAGCATCCATTGCTACGTTACCACCGCCGACAACGGCAACCTTCTTACCAACCATGATAGGTGTGTTAGAGCCTTCCTTGTAAGCCTTCATCAGGTTACTTCTTGTCAGGTACTCATTTGCTGAGAATACACCATTTGCATTCTCACCCGGAATACCCATGAACTTAGGAAGTCCTGCACCGGAACCGATAAATACTGCTGAGAAGCCTTCCTCCTCCATTAATTCATCTATCGTTACAGATTTACCGACTACAACGTCAGTCTCAATCTTAACACCTAAGGATTTTACATTTTCGATTTCTTTCTTTACTACGCCATCTTTTGGAAGACGGAATTCAGGGATACCATAAACCAGTACGCCGCCTGTCTCATGAAGTGCTTCAAAGATTGTTACATCGTAACCCATCTTTGCAAGATCTCCTGCACAGGTAAGACCGGATGGACCGGAACCGATAACTGCAACCTTCTTGCCATTCTTCTCTGCTGCCGGTTCCGGCTTAATGCCATGCTCTCTTGCCCAGTCAGCAACGAAACGTTCCAGTTTACCGATAGATACAGGATCGCCCTTGATACCTCTGATACATTTACCTTCACACTGTGTCTCCTGTGGACATACACGGCCACATACAGCAGGGAGTGCTGATGATTTGCTGATCACCTGGAATGCCTCTGCAAATTCGCCCTTCTTTACATGAGCGATAAATCCAGGAATATCAATAGAAACAGGACAGCCCTTTACACACTGTGCATTCTTACAGCCGATACATCTTGCTGCTTCTGCCATTGCTTCTTCTTCATTATATCCGTAACATACTTCTTCAAAATTCTTTGCACGAACCGCAGGTTCCTGTTCACGAACCGGTACTCTATTTAAAACGTCCATTATTTGTCACCTCCACACTGTCCGCATCCACCATGATGGGTGTCGCCTTCCTTGGCTGCAAGATATGCTCTGCCTTCCTGTGTCTTATAGATCTGCTGACGCTCCATAGCTTCTTCAAAGTTTACAAGGTGTCCGTCAAATTCAGGTCCGTCTACACATGCGAATTTTACTTCGCCGCCAACTGTTACTCGACATGCACCACACATACCGGTACCATCTACCATGATCGGATTCAGGCTGACAACTGTAGGGATCTCAAGCTCTTTTGTAAGCTTACAAACGAACTTCATCATGATCATCGGTCCGATTGCTACGCATACATCATATTTATTGCCTGCGTCTACAAGCTTCTGAATCTCATTTGTAACAACGCCCTTGCTTCCATATGAACCATCGTCTGTTGTAATGTAGAGATTTCCGGCAACTGCCTTCATCTGCTCTTCCAGAATGATAAGCTCTTTGGATCTTCCACCGATGATAACATCAGCGGCTACTCCATGCTCATGTAACCATTTTACCTGTGGATATACAGGTGCGGTTCCTACACCACCGGCTACAAATAAGATCTTCTTATTCTTTAATGTCTCTAAATCTTCTTCTACTAATTCCGACGGACGGCCAAGCGGTCCAACAAAATCTGTAAAGCTGTCTCCAACCTTTAAATTCTTCATCATCTCTGTTGCTGCACCTACTACCTGGAATACGATAGTGATCGTGCCTGCTTCTCTTGAATAATCGCAGATTGTAAGAGGAATTCTCTCTCCATCTTCTGAGCCTCTTACGATTACAAACTGACCCGGAAGACAATTCTTTGCTACTCTTGGTGCTTCCACGTCCATAAGATAGATTGCATCTGTCAACGCTTCTGTTCTAACAATCTTAAACACGTTTTTATCCTTCCTTTCTCTTTTCCCGACTCTCCACACAAGACTCAGGAATACTACACTGCCGAAATCGCACAATATAGTCCATTATAGCATCTATTAACAAATACTGTAAAGGTGTAATTTTCAGGCATTTTCATATAATTTTTACGTTACTCCAAACCGGAAAACAGATCGCTTTCTATCCGACTGATATCTTCAATCGGTATGATCGTTGCATCTGCCATGATCACCGCTCTCCTGTACAGATCGATTCGCTTAACGATACCGGAATGCGTAACATATTCTCCTCCGGCTTTTCTCTCATCCTGTACGAAATAGGTAATATCCACTAACTGTTCTGTACCTATATTGGCTGAAATAATGTTTAGTTTCTCATTCAATTCTTCCAATACTTCATCACTGAGCACCCGTTTCTCATCTGTCCGTCTGGCAGTCTCACGAATCGCCGCCGCATGTCCTGTCAATGCCGCAAACGGCGCAAATTGTGCCGCCCGGTCATAGAGCGTCATCTGCGGATGCGTCTTTGAAACAGGGTGTTCCAAATGAATGATATCATCATATTTATGGTTGTTCTGCTCCTGCATATTATATATACCTCTTTATGCCTTATGTCCGCCAATCTGTGCATTTCTGTCTTTCGCCGTTGCTCCCTCCTGCAGGTTCATGCCCTTCAGGATCGCATTTTTTCCATATTTTTTCTTAATACTGAGCATGGCTTCCTGCATATGGCGCTCTCGTTCCAGATCTGCTTCCTCTTTTTCCCTTTGTTCCTTTACTGCTTCATAATCTGTAAAAAAATCAAGCTGCTCATACGCATCGTCATTCGTGACAGTATGTTCATCCACCAGTTTATTCGCGGTAATATTGATCCTCCGGATCAAAAGATCCTTGTCGACGATCCGGTCATACAGTTCCATTACCGCATCCATAAGCATCTGCGTCGATGAGGTCTGCCGCTTCAGATTGATCGTTCCATGTGCATGCTTCGGAACCTTTCGTCCATAACGATCCGTTGTAACAGCGCCTTTATATCTCTTCTTTCTCGCCGGATCTGTCAGATTATCAATATCATAACCGATCGTAAGCACGATCTGATCTGTAACAAGTCCCTTATCCACCAGATCAAGCGACATAAGATCAGTCATTTCCTTTACAACCAACCTTGTCTTATCAAAATCATACGGACAATGCAGTACCTGCCCGGTGCAAATGCTGTTCGTCTCCGGCTTATATGCCTTGATCTGATCCATCGTGCAAGGCTCATATCCCCATGCATGATCGATCAGCAGCTCTGCATTAATGCCAAATAACTTATACAATAAATCTTCATTATATAATTCATTTGTCTTTCCGACCGAGCATCTCGCCACATCGCCCATTGTGTATAGCCCATATTCCGCTAATTTCTTCGCATATCCCTGACCGACACGCCAGAAATCCGTGATCGGCTTGTGACTCCAAAGCTTCCTGCGGTATGCCATTTCATCCAGCTCCGCAATCCGTACTCCGTCCTCATCCGGTTCGATATGCTTCGCCACGATATCCATCGCGATCTTACAAAGATACAGATTGGTTCCGATTCCTGCCGTCGCTGTGATTCCGGTCGTCTTTAACACATCTCGTATCATCATCATGGCTAGTTCTCTGGCTGTCATATGATAGGTATTCAGATAGCCGGTCACATCCATAAATACCTCATCGACCGAATAAATATGAATATCCTCCGGCGCAATGTATTTCAGATAAATGTCATAAATCCGTGTACTGTATTCCATATAAAGTGCCATGCGCGGCGGAGCAATAATATAATCCAGCTGAAGAGTCGGGTCTGTCCCCAGCTTCGTGCTGTCATCCGATGTCCCGGTAAAATGATGATCCGGTATATTCCGTCTTCTTGCGTTATTTGCCTCCCTTACCTTCTGAATAACCTCAAACAATCTCGCCCTGCCCGGTATTCCATATGCCTTAAGAGAAGGGGATACCGCCAGACAGATCGTTTTCTCTGTTCGGCTCGGATCTGCCACTACCAGATTTGTGGTCAGGGGGTCTCTGTTCCGTTCTCTACATTCTACGGAAGCATAGAATGATTTCAGATCAATCGCTATATATGTTTTATTTTCTTCCATTTATCTATGCTCCTTCCGTATATTTTATCCACCATCATCCAACGGTTGTTCTGCATTTTATTTCACGCTTCAATTATATGTAAAATGGTTGGTTTTCTCAATGGGAAAATACGGATACAAAGATAAAGTCCCACCTGTTTCGGGTGCTATGTCAGGGATATTATTGGAGCAAAAAGTCCAGATACAGCATTTCTACCATATCTGGACTTCTACTAAAATATACATGCTATCTGTTCTGCCTGTGTCTTTAGCCTATAATTGCCTTAATTTCCGCTTCGCTCATATCGGTTACATCCATGATCTGCTCTAAGGAGTAGCCTTTCTTATGCATATTCAGAATAAATTCAATTTTTCCTTCTACCCTGCCAGCGGCTTCGCCCTTTGCATATCCCATTTCTTCTACGCCTTCACTCAGATTGCACATGATATTCACCTCTTTCCTTATACTGCGTCTGTCTACCGGTATGTTATATTCCTGTTTCATCAGCTTCAATTTTTGTTCTGCCGTCATTGTCTGTGACAATAGTGTTCCAAGCAATCGATGCAATTCATATCTTTCTTCCTTGGGTGGTATCTCCTTCGCCAACCCAATCATCACGATGTTAGGAATATTCAGATTGCCTTTCCAATCCTGTTCCTCTACCAGATCATCCTTCACCATATGGATATGACTCAGACTGTTCTTCTCCATATTCATACAAATCCAGATGGAATATACCTGTTTGATCTCGTTATAATCAGAACCTGTGAATTCCCGCTCTTTCTGTGATGATACCAGTCTTGCGGTGTAAAAGATTGCCCGATTTAAGATAAAGTACTTTGTCGGTTCATTCTTCTGTGCTTCCAGATTGATGATCATCTTTGCCAATCCATCCCGCATCTGTACATAGAAAATAATATCAAAATATATCTTTCCCTCATCAATTTCGGAACTTTCTGTATTCAGTCCGACAATCCGTTCACCGGTTCCGGCATCTACCATTTCTTTGTTTGTTAGTCCGGGTTCAACCGGAACCTGGCTGATATACGGTTCACCTTCAATCAATGATGCAACCGTATCTGCATCCATACCTTTAAATTCTTCTACTACCCTGATCAGTATATGCGCCAATATGATCTTCTGTCCAAGCAGCCGCTTGGCACTGGCATCATACTGTGCTTTCTGATCAGTAGCATTGGAGGAATATACAATTTCGTTATCCATGTTCTATCTCCTTTCTTAATACTGATAGAACAGAATAACATGCATATTTTATGCTTTGTATATTGCCTCCGTCTCTCCAAATTTGATTGTAATGGATATCCGAACGGAAAACAAGTTTATAATTATTTACCTAAAAAGAATCCTCAATATGTCAGAATATCCTTTTATATCTCATCTTTTTGCTGTAAAAAGATATCGACTGTTACCCATTCCGGATCTACGTTGTACTCCATTCTCCCATTATAGGATTTTACCACACGTTCCATATTCTGGATTCCGTATCCATGACCATCTCCCTCTTTGGAAGAATAAAATTCACCGCCAGCCAATGCTTTATAACGGCTGCTGTCATATGTATTCTTAATTTGAAAACTGATCATATTTTCATAACAGCCAGCTTTCATAATAACCGCTTTCCTATCATTTCCTTTCAGACACGCTTCCATTGCATTTTCAAGAGCATTCGCCAGAACTCCACAAATGTCAATATCTTTGACACCCAGATTGCTTGGCAATCCACCATCAAATTGAAAATCAACCTCTTTAAATTTCTGATCCCTTGTAATGCCAAATATAATAGAATCAACCATAAAGTTTCCGGTATACCGAACCCGTTCTCGATTTAACTCTTTATCCTTCTGGGATAATTGTCCCATATATTTCTCCAATTCTGAATATTCTCCACCATAGACCAGACCTTCCATTGCTGCAATATGGTGTCTGAAATCATGTCTGAACTGCCGAACCTTCTCATAATCATCATGAACTTGTTCACCATATGCCAATTTCAATCCTAAACTTTCGCCATAAAGCCCTTCCGTTTCTATGTGTACATCATTTTGGTGTTTTAAACGATTTGAATGTAGGAAGAATACAATAATACAAGCAACGATTATAGCAAAGGTAAGCCCAATAATGTTATACAGCCGTGCCCTGTTTTCTGGTTTCCCATATGCCATAGTCATCATCATAATTATAAAAATGAAATAAAGACTCAGCATTGCTACTGATAATAAGGAACATTGCAAGGTCTCAATTTTCCTATTCAACATATTTTTTCTAACAAATCTGCGGCATCCCAAAACGATCAATATGACTATAATAAATGAAATTATATTTGCATATATCTTAATCCATCCTGCATCATAAATATAATACCACCATATTTTTCCTTTTATTAAATATCCTAATGTTACAAACATCGCAGTATCAATATAATTAACACCTATCAATGATAATACATACACTATAATTTTATTTTTCATTTTGCCATCATATAAAAGTAACACGATGAACAATATATAAAAAACTGATACAAAGGAAACTTTCCTTTGTATTAAATATATTTCTATTATAAAACCTATCAGACATATTCCAATTCTAAACCATTGTCTCTTATCTTTATAAAATTTTCCCTGGAATAAAAACGAAAAGATTATAAAATATTTAATAATCTCAATACTGTTATATAAAAAAATTTCTATCATGCTAATTCCATTTCATTTTTGTCTTGCAAAATTCAAAGTAACAGTCACGGCACTTATTGATGTTGGATCTTGGAATTGAAATTTCAGACCCATCTTTTAAAATCACTTTGTGATCAAGTCTCTGAATGTATTCCATATTAACAATACAGCTTTTACTTATCCGTAAGAAACTATTCCCTAATTCAACTTCCCAATCCTTTAAAGAACGTCTAACTAACTTCTTATCTGTCATAAATAAGCCATTTACTATTTTACCAGTAGTGTATTCAATATATGTATAGACATGTTCGGACATAATTTTTATGATTCTATCGTACTGTATACAAAAGCTACCTAACTCATCCTTTAAGTTAACTACTCTCTTTCCACTTTCTACCTGTTCAAACAATCTTAATTTATCTGCTAAAACATTTGTATTTTTATCAAAACTAACTTTATCTACAAAACCTATAACATATCTGCCGAACGCTTCTTGAATCATTTCATCATGACTTGTTAAAAATATGATACTACTTCCATATCGATATTGTTCCAATTCTTTTTTCAACCACAATCCATTCTTTCCCGGCATCTCTATATCTAATATAAACAAATCCACAAGTTCTTCATCATTTGTCAGATTTTGTATCAGACTTTCAGCAGAATGAAAAGCACTAATTTTTGACTTTACCGACAATACATTCCTGCATACATTCGCTACATTTTTTATTACTTTATCGTCATCATCACAAATAACAATATTCATAAAAACACCCCCATTCTTTTCTATTTAAAATAATACGTTATTTCTTTTTTATTTACAATAATAAGTTCGCTATTCGACATATTTCGAGAAAAACAGACAAAAAAATAGCCCAAATTACTTGGACTATTTTTATGTTCTGTTAATGCCACCATTAACAACCGCAGTCATTTTGTTTCTTTTGCTAGATATACAATTTTAACTATTATAAATTTTTCTGTTCACAATCCCCCTTTTATTAAAAGCCCCCTTTAGAATCATAAACTGTCATTGTTTTATATAGATAAATATTGTCTGTCAAAATATTTTTCCGCTCAACTCCATAATATTTTTTTATTTTCCCCAGCCTACAAATTTTTTAAGCCATTCCCAGAAATCAAGACCATATAATGCCATATTTTTCCCCTTTCCCTTTAAGCGCCATCCGTTATGTATTTCGTACGATGGTTATAGTTTAAGAGGCTATATGCGATTTTTCTATTTATTTGTTCTGAACCGTCGTTTTTTGTTCTGTAACAAAAGCTGCGTATAGGAATTGCACACATCTTGTCATTTTATCTACTTCAGAAGCATAAAAAAGTGCCCCGAATATACCTGATATAAAATACACAGTATACCCGGAGCGGGGTTGATTCTAATATATATTTATTTAGAAAAGATCCTTTACTTTCTGCCAGAATGTCATCGATCTGATCCTGAACCTGAATATCCATATCGCTTGTTTAACATGAAGAAAATGGAAGGATCTCTTATAACAAACGAAGAAGTTTCTTATAATACAAAAAAGCTTTGGCAGCTACATTAAAAGAACTGATGACACACAAATCATTTTCTAAAATAACCGTCAGTGAGATCATCCATACCTCCGTCCCTGCTGTTCTACTTGATTATGTTAAGAAAGTAAACGATAAAGAATCATCATTATAAAAAGGAAAATAACATTTGCAACTGTAAATTCCAGAAAATATCTGCCCCTAAATGACCGATCCTCTTTTGCAACATATTTGAAGCTGATCAGGCTTGCCATTGATGCTATCAACGTTCCAAGGCCCCCGAGATTGGTTCCGATCACCAGCTCCCGAATATGGTCTGTGAATCCGGATAACAAAATCGCAGCCGGAACATTACTCATTACCTGACTTGCAATTACCGAAGTGACCACCTCCCGTCCGGTCAATATATCCGAAAGCAGTTGACTGAATGCCGGGATACGTCCAAGATTACCGATGAATATAAATAACGCGATAAAAATACATAACAGAGAATAATCAACCTGTGTCAGAATTTTCCGGTCACGCAGAAGCAAATATAAAAATACTAACGCGAAAGGCACACCATACGGAAGAATATGTGAAACCGCAAGCAGACTTATGACAAACAGAATAAGATATGCTGTAAATTTTTCAATCCATTCCGCATCCTTTTTCTCCCATTTTGAACCGGAAGCACCCAACGAATCCTTCTGTCTTTTCGTTGAAGCTTTATCTTCAGCAGAATCTAAGTCTTTGTTCTGTTTTATTTCTGTCTTCCCATCATGACTTAACTTTCTTTTTCGAACCATGGATGCCAGACCGATCCATGCCATTAACAAAGCAAATGCGCAGACTGTATACGGCAGCATGATCTTTAAAAACTCCGCAATACCTATACCTGCTTTTCCATACAAATACAGATTCTGAGGATTACCAAGAGGTGTCAACATACTGCCAAGATTCGCCGCAATCGTCTGCATGACAATTACTTTTAGCATCCATTTGCTATCAGTGTCCGAGTTCAGTTTCTTCATTATTATAATTGCAAACGGCACAAATGTAATAAGTGATACATCATTTGTTATAAACATCGACATAAAGAAACACAAGCATACAAGGATTACCGTTACTCCTCCGATCCCATGCACTTTTGCTAACAGCCGTTCTGCTAATTTATCAAACACATCAATATTCCTCAAGCCGGCAACGATACTCATAAGGCAGAACAGGATCGCCAGTGTCCGGAAATCAATATACGAAATATATTCTCTGTCAGGAACTACAAAAAATACTGATATCACTGCCAACACGACCGCGATCGATAACACGGTTTCCTTCTTTATAAAATATAAAATCTTTTTCATCCTTCTAATCCTCTTAACACATATTTTCTGCCTGCATTATTGTACTGCATTCACTTCCGCCCCACAACCTGTAATTCTGCAATTTATGATCAAGTCTTCCTTATATTTTAGATGCTTTTTTACCGGAAATATTTTATACTCTACATATAAATATTTACAAAAGCGTTCCTGTCTTGATAGTATCAACAGGTTGAAGCTCATAATCTACACAAGCTGTACAAGCATTAATAAGGGAGGGCATGCATATGAATCTCAAAGACAAAACACTCTGGCAAAGAAATGCTGCTGCGATCGGCGGCATGGTTTTATTTGCCGCCGGAATCAACTTCTTTATCGTCCCCGCCAGTCTGTATAACGGCGGTGTCCTTGGTATCAGCCAGATCATACGAACCTTACTGATCCAAGTATTTCCATCGCTTGCATCAGGAACCGATATCGCAGGTATTATCAACTTTATCTTAAATATACCTTTATTTATCATGGCATATATCTCAATCGGCAAAAGTTTCTTCAGCCGGACACTGGTCTGCCTGATCAGCCAGACGATATTCCTAAGTATATTTCCAATTCCGGCTACACCTCTGGTCAATGACAGCCTGACTGCCAGCATCATGGGTGGACTTCTCGCCGGTACAGGCATCGGTATCTCCTTACGCTCCGGCGGCTCCAGTGGCGGCATGGATATCGTCGGTATGTTCTTTACCAAGAAATACAAAAATTTCAGCGTGGGAAAGGTATCTTTGACAGTCAATGCTGTTGTCTACGGCATCTGTGCAATCCTTTTTGGTATCCCGACAGCCGTATACAGCATTATCTATTCCGCTGTCAGTACTCTGATGACTGACAAAGCACATACGCAGAATATCAATACCGAAGTCGTGATCTATACAAAAGAAGAACCGGAAGCCATCCTTGATTACATCGTAAATGAATTTCACCGGGATGCAACCTGGTGGGAGGCGCGTGGTGGTTATACCGAAGAAACAACTTATATGATCGTTACGATCCTTTCCAAATATGAATGTGTTCATCTCCGCCGCGGACTGAAAAACATCGATGAACACGCCTTTGTTGTCGTAAAAGAAGGTATGCATATTGGCGGAAAATACGAAAAGCATTTATAAAACCTGCATAAAACCTGTAATTTTCAGCATTTTTTTGCATATATAAATTGCATTTTTCAAAACACAATGGTATATTTATTCAGAAAAGAATGAAAGGAAGTAATGAAAATGAAACTTAAAAAATTTTTAGCAATTACGATGTCCGCAGCTCTGGCTATGGCTTCTCTGACAGCCTGCGGAAGCAAGAGCGATGACAGCAAAAAGTCATCCGACAAGAAGACAGCCAAAGTTATCGAGATCGATCTGACAGATGAGCAGTATGCTTTCGGTGTAGATAAGACTCAGCCGGAGTTACTGGATCAGGTAAATGCATTTATCAAGGATATGAATGCAGATGGTTCTTTTGAAGAGATCTGCAATCACTACTTCGGCGATGGCGAACCTGTTGCTGTTGAATCAGCTACATTAGACTCAAGCAAGGATCAGTTAGTTGTAGCAACAAACGCTGCATTCGAACCATTTGAGTATACAAAGGGTGAGAACTACTACGGAATCGATATGGAGATCGCTAAGGCACTTGCTGACAAGCTCGGTAAGGAGCTGGTTATCCAGAACATGGATTTCGATGCTGTATGTCTCTCCGTTGGTCAGCAGAAATGTGATATCGCTATGGCCGGTCTTACAATCAAGCCGGATCGTGAAGAATATGTAGCTTTCTCAGATTCTTACTACAAGGCTTCCCAGAAGTTGATCGTTCCATCAGACAACACAGAATTTGACGAATGTAAGACTGCCGATGATGTAAATGCAATCCTTAACGCTAAGGATTCAAGCAGCAAGATTGGTTTCCAGACAGGTACAACCGGACAGTTCTACTGCGAAGGTGATGATGACTGGGGATTCGCTGGTCTTAAGATGACATCTACCGGTTACAAGAACGGTTCTCTTGCAGTTCAGGATCTGTTAAATGGTAACTTAAATTATGTTATTATTGATTCTGCTCCTGCTGCTGCCATTACAAAATCATTAAATGCTATGCAGTAAAAATATGCTATAAGAATCACGCGTTCCTCGCGTGAAGAAAATATATGGTAACAGGTAATTGTAAATTGCTAAAACAGTTCTGCTGATTCAGTGTATCTATATTTTACAATTACCTGTTATCTGATAGATATTGAAAGGATATTTCATGGGAGACATTTCAAGTAAAATACAAAAGTTCATAGAAATATTCATTGATAACAGAGGATATGTAAAGGTTGTTGAAGGTCTGAAGAATACCGTTATCATCGCCATAACCGGTCTGATCATCGGTATTTTGATCGGAACCATCATTGCAACTGTCCGCGTCATTCCAAAATATAAACGACTGCCACGAGTTTTAGATGCAATCTGCAGCGTCTATGTCGGATTCTTCCGTGGAACTCCTATGGTCGTGCAGTTACTGCTGTTTTACTATGTTCTGCTCCCTATCGCAGGAGGTCATATGAGCGGTGTACAGGTGTCAATGCTTGTATTCGGTCTAAACAGTGGGGCTTATATTTCCGAAATCATGCGAAGCGGTATCCTTTCTGTTGATCCCGGACAGATGGAGGGTGGTCGTGCCATGGGACTTAGTTTTGCAACTACCATGCGCAAGATCGTGATCCCGCAGGCAGTCAAAAATATTCTGCCTACTCTGGGAAATGAATTTATATCTTTGATCAAGGAAACATCTGTTGTAAGCTTTGTTGGTGCTACTGACTTATATGTAGCATTTAACTATATTGGTAGTAACAGCTACGAATTCATGATCCCATATCTGGTTATGGCACTGATCTACATTGTGATGGTGCTTCTGATCAGCCTTGGTATCAAACTTATGGAAAGGAGCCTGAGAAAGAGTGATAGACGTCATTAATCTTGAAAAACACTTTGGTGACAATGAAGTTTTACGAGGCATCAATGTCACAATCGATAAAGGCGATATAATGGTTGTAATCGGTCCTTCAGGTTCTGGTAAAAGTACATTTCTTCGCTGTTTAAATTGTATGGAAGACCCGACCGGCGGTCAGATCATCTTCAATGGTGTCGACATTGCCGACCCGAAGGTTGATATCAATATCCACCGTCGTCATATGGGAATGGTATTCCAGCATTTCAATCTGTATAATAATAAAACGGTTATTCAAAATATCATGCTTGCTCCTGTACTGGTGCGTTGTCAGGATCTAAAAAAAGCAAAGCGTCATAATCGTATGCTTCCGCTTACGAACCTGTTCCGCAAAGAAAAACAGGAGAAAATTGAGATTACAACAAGTAAATCTCAGATTGTTGCCGAGGCAAGAGCAAAGGCAGAAGAACTTCTGAAACGGATCGGTCTGGAAGATAAAGCAGATGTATATCCTTCTACTTTATCCGGTGGTCAGAAACAGCGAGTTGCCATTATCCGTGCACTTGCTATGAATCCGGATGTGATCTTATTCGATGAACCGACTTCTGCTCTTGATCCTGAAATGGTTGGAGAAGTTCTCGACCTGATGAAGGATCTTGCAAAAGAAGGAATGACCATGATCGTGGTTACTCATGAAATGGGATTTGCAAAGGAGGTTGCCAATAAAGTCCTCTTCATCGATGAAGGGCAGATTCTTGAAACCGGAACGCCGGAAGAATTCTTTGGCAATCCGAAGAATCCTCGACTGAAGGATTTCCTTTCGAAGGTGCTTTGATTTTTAACGTAAATAATAAAAGAATGCATGACACCCTTTATTTCGCAAATTGTTTGCACAAATATAATGCAATAAAGCAGAAAAAATAATACAGGGAGCATATATACATTGTGAAGCAAACCTTTCTACACGTCGGTACTTAACGATTCACCGTCAGGTGAAGAGTTTAGAACCGCTACGTGTAGAATAGAACGCGAGTGTTTTGCGGAACAATGTTATATATGACCCCTGTATTATTTTTTGTTAACACTATTTCTTTAACGCTTCTTCCAAAGTATGCCAACCAAGGACTGCGCATTTTACACGGGCAGGCATATGGGAGATATCTTTTAAGGCGGAAGCTTCTTCGAGTTCATCGATTTCTTCATCGGTTGCTTCGCCCTGTATCATCTTTAAGAAAAGTTTTCCAAGCTTCAATGCTTCTTCTTCCGTCTTTCCAACGATCATGCCAAGCATGATATCTGCGGACGCCTGTGAGATTGCACAGCCGTCTCCGACAAATGCTCCGTCTTCGATAATTCCGTTTTCTACTTTTAATTTCAACCAGATATCATCCCCACAGTTCGGGTTTACACCTTCCAGTACAATGTTCGCATCCGGAAGATCATGCTTGAATTCCGGTCGGATATTGTGCTCCGTCAGGATCTCATTATAAAAACTTCTATTCTCCATATCCCATTCTCCTTCTGACATTTGCAACACTCTCTACAAATGCATCGACTTCTTCTATCGTATTGTAGAACATAAAGCTGGCTCTTGTTGTATTATACACCTTCAGATAAGTAAGCAACGGCTGTGCACAATGGTGTCCGGCACGAACATCGATCCCATCTGCTGCCATGATCTCACTGACATCATGTGGATGTACGTTGTCGATCGTAAATGCCACAATACCGGTATGGTTTGCAGGATCTTCTGAGCCAATCACATGAACATGTGGAATCTTTGCAAGTCCTTCCATCGCATGTCGGGTCAGTTCCAGTTCTCTCTGCTCGATTGTCTCAAATCCAATCTTATTAATATATGAAATTGCGGCTGCAAGTCCGGCTGCACCGGCTGCATTTACAGTTCCTGCCTCGAACTTATGCGGAAGCTCAGCCCATACCGCTCCTTCTGTCGTTACGGACTGGATCATCTCGCCACCTGTCATAAATGGCGGCATCTCTTCCAGTAATGCTTCTTTTCCATATAACACGCCGATACCCATCGGTCCCATCAGCTTATGACCGGAAAATGCAAGAAAATCCGCATCCAGATCTTTGACATCGATTGGCATATGCGGTGCGCTCTGTGCCGCATCTACTACAATAACCGCGCCGACCGCATGTGCAAGCTTTGAAATCTTCTTGATCGGATTCACACAACCGAGGACATTGGATACCTGTCCGATCGCTACAAGCTTTGTCTTCTCATTGATTCCTGCTGCAAGTGTCTCATCTGTCAAAGTACCGTCCTTCTCACAGTTCAGATACCGGACCGTTGCACCTGTCATTCTCGCTGCCATCTGCCATGGGAGAATGTTGCTATGATGCTCCATGATGCTGACTGCGATCTCATCTCCTGCTTTCAAATGACTGCATGCATAGCTGTATGCAACAAGGTTCAGACTCTCTGTTGTATTTCTTGTAAAGATGATTTCTTTTTCAGAATCTGCATGAATAAAATCACGCACAACTTTTCTGGCATCTTCATATGCTTCTGTTGCTGCAAGGCTCAGCGGATAGAAACCACGAAGCGGATTTGCATTGCTTTCTTCATAAAAACGCTTCTCTGCTTCAATTACAACTGCCGGCTTCTGTGCTGTAGCCGCATTGTCTATATAAATGGTTTTATTTGTCTGTAATAACGGAAAATCCTCTTTATAATTCTTCTCTATCATCTGCCATTACCTCCGCAAGCTGTGCTTCTACCAGCTTCTGTGTCTGCTCGTCTCCTATGTGGCGATATAACATCTCGAATTTGCCGCGGGTCATGATATCCTCCGCAGTCTCCTTGTCGATGCCTCTTGATTCAAAATAAAATAATGTCTCCTCATCCAGTTCACCGATCGTTGCACCGTGAGAACCTTCTACATCCTCCTCTGCACAGAGAATGATCGGGATTGTCTTATTGATCACATCATCACCAAGCAGGAGTACATTTTCTGTCTCTGCACCTGTGGATTCGGATGCGCCGTTCTTGAAATCGATCGTTCCACGAAATACTTTCTCTGCTGCATCCTTTAACGTTCCGTCCACCTGAATCTCACAATTTGTCTTCTTACCGAAATGATTTATGATCAGGTTCACATCGATCTTCTGTGTCTTCTGTCCGAGGTATCCGATCTCGACCTGTGTATCTGCCCCTGTACCCTTAAGATCTGTACGGATTCCGTTATAGAGATCACCTTTTCCGATAAAGATCTGAAGGATATCGAACTTTGCATTTTCATCGCAGACACAACCAATATCATTTAACAGAGTCTGTTCTTCATCCTGCATAAATACCTGTACCAGACGAACACGGCTGTCTTTCTTTGCCTGTATCATCGTACGATATGCCAGTGAACCTGCCTGCGCACTTTTCTTTGTAAATGTCTCAATTATGGTTGTATCCGTACCTTCTTCTGCCGTCAGATAACATGCACCTGCCGCAGACGCTGCTGTCGTTCCATCAACAGCCAGACGGATTGTTGCCTTTGCGTCTTTGTCCGAAGCAGTTAGAACTGTTTTTTCTGTCTGCGCATCTGCAAAGATCGGATCAGCCTCTCTTCCTGCTCCACTCTCAACTGTAGCAAATTCTGCTACATCCCCGGATATCAGGCTGTTTGTCTCTTTATCTTCAAATGTTTCCTCTACCGTCACCTTACATGGTGCTATCTCCGGATTCCATGAAACCTTTGTATCATTCATATGAAGCCAGTACCATGTTTTGGATGGAAGTTTATTAATATTGATCGTATTCTTGTCCATTGCTCATTTCCTCCTAACCTATACTGCCCTTCATTTCCAGACGGATCAGATTGTTCATTTCCAAAGCATATTCCAGCGGAAGCTCCTTTGATACGTTGTCCGCAAATCCGCTGACGATACAAGCTCTGGCATCTTCCTCACTCATACCACGGGACATCAGATAGAATACCGCATCATCACTGATACTGCCGATCTGTGCCTCATGTCCTACATTTGCCTTTCTGGTACGAATATCCATCGCCGGGATCGTATCAGATCTTGAGATAGAATCCAGCATCAGCGACTGACAGGATACTGCTGCCTTGGCATTCTCTGCTTCCTTTGCTACTACAACGGAAGAACGGAAAGTACTGATACCTCCATCCTTTGAAATAGATCTTGTATTAATGTAGGAACTGGTATCCGGTGCACTGTGAACGACCTTTGCTCCGGTATCCAGATTCTGTCCTTTTCCAGCAAACGTGATACCGGTAAATTCCATCTTCGCGCCCTTTCCTTTCAGGATACTCATTGGATACAGATAGGATACATGGGATCCGAAGGAACCGGAAACCCATTCGATCGTTCCGCCTTCTTCTACAACTGCACGTTTTGTATTCAGGTTATACATATTCTTTGACCAGTTCTCGATCGTCGAATAACGAAGCTTCGCATTCTTACCGACAAATAATTCCACGCATCCGGCATGGAGATTTGCCACGTTATATTTTGGTGCAGAACAGCCTTCAATGAAATGAAGATCCGCGCCCTCATCCACGATAATAAGGGTATGTTCAAACTGTCCGGCTCCCGGTGCATTCAGACGGAAATAGGACTGCAATGGAATCTCAACGGATACACCCTTTGGCACATATACAAAGGAACCGCCTGACCATACAGCACCATGAAGAGCTGCGAACTTGTGGTCATTTGGGCGAACCAGCTTCATAAAATGCTTTCTTACCATATCTGCATATTCGCCATTTAATGCACTCTCCATATCGGTATATACAACACCCTTTTCAGCTACCTCCTGACGGACATTGTGGTATACCAGCTCGGAATCATACTGTGCTCCGACACCTGCAAGAGATTTTCTCTCTGCCTGTGGGATGCCCAGTCGTTCAAATGTATTCTTGATATCTTCCGGCACATCAGACCATTTTGCTTTCATATTTGTATTTGGTCTGACATAGGTTACGATGTTATCCATATTCAGACCTTCAATCGATGGTCCCCAGTCCGGTACTTCCATATTGTTATAGATCTGCAGGGATTCCAAACGGAAGGTCTGCATCCATGCCGGATCATGTTTTTCTTTTGAAAGCTGCTCAACGATCTCAGGTGTCAGTCCTGCCTTGATCTTATAAGCATCTTTTTCATCATCTTTGAAGTCATATATATTTCTGTCTATGTCTTCTACATATGTTTTTTCTTTCATATCTATCGGATGCTCCTTTCAAAGACTACAGGTTCTGCTCTGTCTTCTCGTATTTTGCAAATCCATTCCGGTTGATCTCCTCTACCAGAGATGCATCACCAGTCTGTATGATCTTACCCTCTACCATAACGTGTGTATGATCAACAGATAAGGACTCCAGAATCTTCGTGCTATGGGTAATGATCAGAAGACTGCCCTTGCAATTCTTCTGGTATTCTTCGATACCGGCAGATACTGTTCTTACAGCATCAACGTCCAGACCGGAATCTGTCTCATCAAGGATTGCAAGTGAAGGCTTCAGCATCAGGAGCTGTAAGATCTCTGCCTTCTTTTTCTCACCACCGGAAAATCCGACATTCAGATCACGCTCTGCATAGGATGGATCCATCTGAAGGATCTCCATTGTACGCTCCAGCTCTTTTTTGAAATCATATAAACGCTGTCTTTTTCCTGTCTTCTGCTCCAATGCATTTCTGATAAATGAACTTAAAGTCACACCCGGAACCTCAAGTGGATTCTGGAAGGACAGGAAGATTCCTGCTTTCGCCCGCTCATTGACAGGCGCCTCTGTAATATTTTTACCCTGAAACCAGATCTCTCCGCTCTTTATGGTATATCTTGGATTTCCCATGAGTGCATAGCCAAGTGTTGATTTACCTGTTCCGTTTGGTCCCATGAGAACGTGTGTCTCACCTTTTCCAATCGACAGATCAACACCGTGAAGAATCTGCTTCTCCTCTACATCTACATACAAATTCTTTACATTTAATAACTGTTTCTCTGACATATTCGTGCCTCCTGTATATTCATCTATTCTTTCACTGTTTGTCCGGCTTTTCCTGCCACATCAGCAAGTGTCATATTATCAAAATAATTATTGATCAGATCGGCAAGTCCTTGCCAGATCGGTAATGTATAACATAATTCCGACCGGTCACACGGTACTGAATCATCCTTCAGGCAGGATACCGGTGCAAGGGTTCCTTCGGTCAGTTTGAGGATCTCTCCCACACTGTATTCCTCCGGTTCTCTGGTCAGACGATAGCCACCTCCATGTCCGCTTGCTGCTTCGATCAGATGTGCTTTTGACAGCATCCGGGTGATACTTTCCAGATATTTCTGTGACAGCTCTTCGTGTTGTGATATTTCTTTTAATGGTATAAAACTGCCATCATGATTTACCGCCAGATAAACCATAACGCGTAATGCATACCGTCCTTTTGACGAGATGACCATAGTATTTCTCCCTCTTTCCAAATTATGCTACAAAGATAATATTCCTATTCACCTACCATGTCAATAGGTGAATAATATTTTTGTTGCTTTTTCGACTGTAAACCTTTAAACTGGAACAGTATGGCACGTATAGATAATTGCGTAAGCATTAGTTACTAATATGCATAAATCTGAATTACGCAATCATCTATATAATAAAGAAATAGATAGGGTTAGTTTATGAGTAATAAAAATACGAAAAGTTTTGGAAGCAGATGGGGATTCATTCTGGCTTCTGTTGGTTCTGCCGTTGGTATGGCAAATGTCTGGGGATTTCCAAATAAATTGGGAAGTAATGGTGGCGGCGCATTTCTGCTGATCTACCTGCTTTTTATCTTTATATTCAGCTATGTGGCACTTCCGACCGAATTTGCGATCGGACGAAGAGCCGGAACAGGAACACTTGGTGCTTATAAATATGCATGGGAAACAAGAGGTAAAAAAGCCGGTACTGCAGGTGGACTGCTCGGCTGGCTTCCACTTGCAGGCTCCTTATGTATCGCGATCGGTTATGCGATCATCGTTTCGTATATTTTAAAAGCCTTCCTTGATTCTCTGATCGGAACTTTAATGCATGAAGATACAGCAGTCTGGTTTGATTCATTTTCATCCAAACCGTTCTCCGTGATCCCGCTTCACATTATCGTGGTAGCCGGAACGCTTCTGACTCTGTTCTTCGGTGCACATAGTATAGAAAAGACAAATAAGATCATGATGCCGTTATTCTTCATCATTTTTCTGATCCTTGCAGTCCGTGTTGCTATGCTTCCGGGCGCAGCAGAAGGATATAAGTTCATGTTCACACCGGACTGGTCAAAGCTTGCTGATCCTATGATCTGGATCTGGGCAATGGGACAGGCATTCTTCTCCCTGTCAGTTACGGGAAGCGGCATGATCGTCTATGGAGCTTATCTGTCAAAGGATGAAGATGTTGTCGGAGTTGCAAGACATACCGCGATCTTTGATACGATCGCTGCCGTTGTCGCAGCACTGGTCATTATCCCGGCATGTTTCTCTTATGGCGTTGATGTCGGAGCAGGTCCAAGTCTTCTCTTTGTTACCCTGCCGACCATCTTACAGAATATTCCGCTCGGACGGTTATTTGCAATTATCCTGTATATAGCAATGATCTTCGCCGGTGTAAGCTCCCTTCAGAATATGTTTGAGGCGGTTGCTGAATCACTCTTACACCAGTTTCCAAAGCTCAGCCGTACCGCAGTCCTGATCATCATCGGTGTGTTATGCCTTGGCTGTGGCATCGGTATGGAAACGATCTCCAAATGGGGACCTTGGATGGATATTGTTTCTATCTACATCATCCCGATCGGCGCAACCATCGGTGCTGTCTCATGGTTCTATGTCATGAAGAAGGATGAACTGCTCGAAGCCGTCAACTGCGGCAGCAAAGAGAATCGTGGCACACTCTGGTATTCCATCGGACGTTACCTCTATGTACCACTTGCGATCGTACTATGTGCGGTTGCCTTGTTTAAACATATATCGTTTTAAAAAACAAAACGGCGGGGAATTTCCCCGCCTGTTCTTTTGATTGGATCTGGGCCTTTCGACCAGCCCAGAAATGCGACTTGCCACACTTATATGGTATGGAGATATCATAAAAATGTATCCTATTCAAATAAAATAAATAACTTATTTCTACTAAAACCTAATTTTCACTTTCACACCATCACCTGCGTTTTTCATCTCACAGGTAAATCCATGGCGATCCATGATGGTTTTGACGATGGATAAGCCAAGCCCGGTTCCTTTGTGTCCATGTCTGCTGTTATCCCCTTTGACAAATGGATTCCAGATACTCTTTAAAACATCTTCCGGAATCGGCTCACTTGTATTCTGAATGGAAAGGCTCTCATTGCTCATCTGAACTGTGATCTTTCCATCCTTTGTAACATACTTAACCGCATTATCCATCATATTCATAACTGCCTGATACATCAGAGTCTCGTCTGCATCGACCTGGCAGCTTCCCTGAATGTCAAGCCTGATATTTTTAGTTTTAATTGTTTCCGCATATACCTCTGCTGCCGTATTTATGATGCTTCCAATATCAACTTTAGTCTTATGAAGCTCTGTATTTACATCCTCTGCCTTTGCCATATCAAGGATGGATGCAACCTGTTCATTCATTGCCTTTACTTCATTTAGTATCCCTTCCATATAATACTGGTTCTTCTCAGGATTCTTTCCTGATTTCAGATTCTCGGCATACAGAGAAATAACGGAAAGCGGGCTTTTGAGATCATGCGCCATCGCATTTGAAGTTGTTCGTCTGTACTGCTCCATATCATACGCTGATTTATAAGATCTGTACATTATATATGCGATCACAAGTGAGATCAATGCACTTCCAAGCACTACTCCAAGCCATGTGTAAATAATCATATGTCCCATCAATGACTTTGCAATATTATAATGATAATCTATGACCGCAAAAGCAGTATTATCATTGTTGATAGGAAATGCATAGACTGTATGTGTGCCGTATGCACATTTTTCTATATCTTCCACATATTCCCAATTGGAATTATTCTGATAATCATTCACGATATCATCCGTACCTGTATACCGGTCAACCTTTAACGATGTTGGTATACAGCCAACGACTCCATGCGGAATGGTAAATTCCGAACTCTGATCCAGCTTCACATAACCATCCGGTATCTCTGATACCGTTCTTTCCTCTTCCTCCCCATCTGCAAAACAGGTATAGGAAGCCGGATAAAACTGCATTCCTGACACATAGACCTCATTCATTTTATCGAATGAAAAATCCGCAGACATATCCTTCATTTCAGGAACAGCAGTTCCAAATATATCATTATCACAATACAACATATATTTGTTCTCAGATGTATCATTGATCTGAAGAAATACCTTATCCTTCTGATCCGTGATCTCGGTCAGATTACCGGCATCGTCCTTCTGATACAGATGAATAAATCCCTGCATACTGACCACCTCGCTGTCATTTAACACAGCCATTGACAGATTATTCAAATATATCATATTTCCAATATAATGATTATACGGTGTCTGGAACTCGTACTCTGCGTCTTTCTGTTCTTCAAGCTCCGTCTGATAAATATCCCAGTATTTTACGCCTGCCTGACGGACCGTCTTTTCTGCTGCCTGCACATTGCTCGATATATTATTCTGAAATGTCAGGTTTAAAAATGCTGTAATGATACCCCCAAGTATCGATGTTACAATAATAAACGGAATAAAAATCTTTAAAAAGAAGGAATAAAACTTCTTTTTTTCCCATAATATTTCTTTTCTTTTTTCTTCATATGATAGTCCACCTCTCTGATCTGATTACTCCATCCGATATCCTTTTGCAAATATAGTCTTTATCAGTTTGCCGCTGTCACCAAGTGCTTTGCGAAGCTTCTTTACATGGTTGTCAACCACACGGTCACCACCATCGTAATCATACCCCCATAACCGGACAAGCATATCATCCCTTGTCACGATCATGCCTTTATGCTCCATCAGGTATTTGAGCATCGCATATTCCTTTGGTGCAAGCCGGACTTCTTCTCCTGCTGCCTCAACAAGCAGTCTGTCCGGATACATCCTGATGGCTCCCACCTGGATCACCTGATTCTTCGTCCACAAGCCTTTCGACCTACGCAAAAATGACTGGATCTTCGCCTGAAGCTCTGCCATGGAAAATGGTTTCACAACGTAATCATCACAACCGAGATCGTACCCGTAAAGCCGGTCTTCTTCTCTGCCTCTGGCAGTCAGAAAAATAATCGGAACGTAGCTCTTTGCCCGGATGGCTCTGCATATCTCAAATCCATCTGTCCCCGGCAGCATCACATCTAAAAGTGCCAGATCATATTCATGTTCGTACACCAGAGCAAGCGCCTCGTCTCCGTCCGCCGCCCAGGTAAATGTGATCTCACTCTCTTTCATGTAATCCATGATGCCCTCTGCAATTCCTGCTTCATCTTCTACCAGTAAAATGTTGTAACTCATAACGCTCCCCATTTCCAGAATTCATTTTTAATCTCTCGATATCTTAGATTCTGAACCTATCATACATGGCAATTATATCCTATTTGTATCCTGTTGTACACAAATGTAAGTTTTCAAAACGAAAAGAACGTCCTTCTGCCTGGTATCAATGCCCATTATATAACTCGTTACGATTTCTGTTTGTTGCACATAACTTATTCGTAAATACTCCTGTGCTAACTCGCCTGCGGCTGAGCGGAGCACTTAGTGAAGACGAGCGTTAACGCGAAGTCTGAGGTTAGTGCGTGCCATGTAAGTACACTTAGTGAAAACAAGCATTAGCGTAGTTTGAGCTTAGTGTAGCTTACTCTGATCTGGTTATGTGCACCGCACAACGAAATCTCACTGATGTTATATTAATGAACATTGATACCAGGCAGAAGGACGTTCTTTTTATTTTTTCTTCTTATTATTTTGCTACTACAAATTCTGTTTCATCCAGATCTTCGGAAGCTAAGATATCAAGCAAACGAAACGCTGGTCCGGTTGGGTGTGTTCTGCCACACTCCCATGCCTCTACTGTTTTCTTCGAAACACCCATATAAGATGCAAAAACTCCCTGTGTCATTCCTGCCCGCATCCTGATCTCACGAATTTCTGTATTTGAATATTCTTTCACTGGCATTATCATATATGTTTTTACGCGAGCTTTTCCCTGTCCTTTTTCATACTCTATTGCTTCTTCCAATCCCTGTTTTAAATCATCAAATAATGAACCCATAGAAATCATCTCCTATTCTTTGCCTTTTCCTCTTTCAAAGATTTTACCAACTTCTTAAGTACATTTTTTTCTTCATTTGTCAGATTTTCCTGACTTTTCTTTTCAAATGCAGTTATTAGATAGGTAACTTCATATTCTGCAAAATCCGTATAACATACACGAACACTACCACTCTTTCCTCTATTTTCTAATGGGAACCGTACCTTACGTATTCCACCAGTTCCTTCCATTACCGGTCCTGATTCTGGATTTTTTAATAGCATAATTTGCAATGCTCGTAACTCATCTTCCCCAAGCCCTATTTCTTTCCACCGTTTTGTAAATAATGGTATTTCAATAAATGTTCTTATCATTCGTTAATTCATCCCTCCTTTTTCCTAAATAGTATACCCTATTTTGTAGGGTGTCAATCTTTTTATTTAATCTGTTTTGTCTAATATCCTATTTTACACGATCACAAATTATTCAAAATAAAAGGAGCATCCCTTTACCGAATATATATCCAGTAAAGAGATGCTCTATTATTTTATAAAATCTCATCCAAATAGTCTAATAGCCCCGGTAATGTCTTTCTTCCAAATGCTACATGTTCATCGTTCACAACAAGGCACGGTACGCTCATAACCTTATAGCGTTTCTGATAAGATGGATATAGCATCACATCGTAAATCTCTGCTGTAACCTGTGGATTTTCTGCGGCTATTTTCTGTGCTGCGGTGACAAGATCGGGGCACATGGAACAGGCAAGTGTTACAAGAATCTTGATATTAAGCGGTTTTTTGATCGCATGAATACGCTCCATAATCTGTGCATCCACTTCTTGTCCCGGTCCGGCAGCATTATACAATCCAATCACAAAAGAGGTGAATTCATGTCCACCCGGTACACCATGGAAGCCAAGCCCGGTATCACTTCCGTCTTCCCGCAGAATTCTGACGAATGGTCGTTCGTTTGCCGGAACAGAATCCCCATCAGTTCCTTCCTCTGCTACGATTACACTGAGCTTTCCGGTTCGTCTGCTCATAGCTTCCATATATTGTTTTAGCTGTGCTGACTCCTGCCTCTGATTCAGATATAATTTCATGATCAGCGGATGCGCCATGCGGTCAAAGACCTCATCTAACTGCTTTTCCGTCTCTTCATCAAAGAACTCGTCCGACAATGAATCTTCTGCTTCCGGCTGTTTCTGTTGTCCAGTTTTATGCATTTCATATCCGGTATTTTCAGCGACCACAGGCTGCATTCCTTCACGCTTTTTCTCCTGTGTAACATTCTTCTCCTTTGATTGTTTATTTTCCCGCAAATTCCGTGATGGCTTTGCTCCATTCTTTTTCTGCATGGCTGCCACATACCGTTCAAGCTCTGTCGCTGCAACTGCACCATCACCGACTGCTGTCACTACCTGACGAAGATTTTTCTGGCAGACATCGCCAGCCGCATAAACACCCGATATACTGGTCTGTCTGGAAGCATCCGTAATTACATATCCCTTTTCATCAATCTCTGCTTTTCCCTGCAGCAACGAAGTCTCCGGCTCGTATCCGGCAAATACGAAAATACCAAACGTATCTCCTTTTGGCGCATGATATACACTTTCTTCTCCTGTTTTCACATTTTTATACACCAGTGTTGTCAGGACATCTTCACCCTCAGCGCGCACAATCTCAGTATTTGTAAGCACTGTAATTTTTTCATTTGCTCTGGCTTTATCCGCCGATGATTTAGGGCAGGAAAAATCTTCACCCCGGATCAATATCGTCACATGGCTGGCATACTTGGTAAGGAATACACTTTCTTCCGCTGCGGCATAACCGCCACCCACAACAAATATTTCCTTGCCGGTGAAGAACTCTCCATCACAAGTTGCGCAATAAGCTACGCCCCGTCCTTTAAACCGTTTCTCCCCCTCAAATCCGATCATTCTCGGATGTGCTCCGGTTGCAAGCAAAATTCCATAACAGGAAAAGTCGCCCTTATTTGTATGCACGATTTTATATTCTCCATCTACATCCAGCTTTTCAACCTCTGCCATCAGGAATTCTGCACCAAAATTCTCTGCCTGTCTGTACATAGCAGCGGTCAGGGATTTTCCATCTGTTTTCTCTATTCCCGGATAATTTACGACTTCTTCCGTGATCGTGATCTGTCCGCCAATCTTCTCTTTCTCAACAACAAGCACCCGATAACAGGCTCTCGCCAGATAAATGGCTGCTGTAAGCCCCGCCGGTCCCGCACCTGCAATCACCACATCATACATATTTTTATTCTTCATTCTTACAATCTCCCTACAAGATCCAGACTTGGACGCAGCGTAGCTTCTCCCGGCTGCCATTTGGCAGGGCAGACCTCATCCCCATGCTCCGCAACAAACTGGCATGCCTGCAATTTACGAAACAGTTCATCTGCATTTCGTCCGACATTTCCTGCACTGACTTCATAGGAAACAATTCGTCCTTCCGGATTGATGACGAAGCTGCCACGTTCTGCCATCCCATCTGATTCGATCATCACTTCAAAATCTTCACATAATTCATGATTTGGATCTGCCAACATAGGAAATGTGATCTTTCCAATCTTTTCCGATGTATCATGCCATGCCTTATGCACAAAATGCGTATCTGTTGATATGGAATAAACCTCACAGCCTGCAGCCTTGAAATCCTCATATTTATCCTGCAGATCTGACAACTCCGTCGGGCAGACAAATGTAAAATCTGCGGGATAGAAGAAAAACACACTCCATCCGCCTAATATGTCGTCCCTGGTTACCGTTTTAAATTCACCATTTTGATATGCTTGCACAAAAAAATCGCTTACTTCTCTGTTAATCATCGACATTGTTTAATCTCCTTTATCAAACATTATTTCTGATTAATATTACCTGTAAGCGATTTTTTATACTGTTAAACCTTCTTCACATCTTCTGCAATCTGTTCTGCTGTCAGATGATTTTCTTTTAATACTTCATTTACATCGTAGCGGTCATAGAAGAATTTCTTTAAACCGTAATTCAGAACCTTCATATCAGAATCACCATAGAAGCCGGCGATTCTCTGACCGAAACCGCCTTCCAGATAACCGTCCTCTAACGTAATCACGATATCATGATCTTTCTTCAGACCATTCAAGAGTTCTTCATCCACACCTGAAACATACAGTGGGTTAATTATAGTTGGTGCAACTCCTGTCTGATCCTCGATCAATGCTGCCGCATCTGTTCCAAGCTGATAGAAAGTACCTGCACCGATAACAGCAATCTTGCTTCCCTTTTTAGTTACTTCGTATTTATTTAACTGACTGAAATCCTTTGTTACAGCCTTTCCGTCCGATACCATCGCAGCTCCCGGAAGCTTGATCGCAACCGGATGCTCTGTCTGCTCCACGCTCCAGTCAAGCATTGCCAGATATTCCTCTTTGGTTGTCGGTGCCAGATATACAAGCCCCGGAATACTTGTAAGCATCGGAATATCCTGTAAGCCAAGATGTGTTACATCATTCATTCCATATACAGATCCCGCAAATACAACGATCGTTGCAGGGTTGTTGTTGATACACAGATCCTGTGTCAACTGATCATATGTCCGCTGGATAAATGAACTGTATACACCATATACAGGCTTGCCGCCATTTGCCGCAATACCGGATGCCAGTGCAACCGCTGTCTCCTCTGCGATACCGACATCAATAAACTGGCTGCCTGCTTCTTTTCTCTTATCCTCTGTAAATCCCATAACGGTAGGTGTAGCAGATGTGATCGTTACTACAGATGGATCTTCCTTCATTTTCTTTAAGAGATAATCTCTGGTTACGTCGGAATAATCTTCTCCATCAAATTCCATCAAAGACTTTCCTGTTTCAAGGTCAAATGGCATACACCAATGCCACTGTTCCTTATTCTGTTCTGCCGGTGCATAACCTTTTCCTTTTAAAGTTTTAATATGCACAACAACCGGTTTCTTACTGTCTTTTACAGACTCAAATGCTGCAATCAATGCAGCAATATCATTTCCTTTATCTACATATACATACTCAAGTCCCATTGCACGGAACAGATTACATTCTGCCTGACCGTTTGTCTCACGAAGCAGTTTCAAGTTCTGATATAAACCACCATGATTCTCAGCGATCGACATGTCATTATCATTTACAACAATGATCAGATTGCCGCCCAGCTCAGCCGCATAGTCAAGACCTTCCAATGCCTCGCCACCGCTTAATGAACCGTCGCCGATCACAGCAATCACATTTCCATCTTCCTTTTTCAGATCTCTGGCTTTCGCAAGGCCACAGGCAAGGCTGACAGATGTAGATGTATGTCCGATCTCAAAGAAATCATGCTCACTTTCTTTTGGATTTGTATATCCGGATACATCATCGTAATGTTCTTCGTAGAGATAAGCATCCTTTCTGCCTGTCAGCATCTTATGCGGATAGCTCTGGTGGGATACATCATATACGATCTTGTCCTTTGGTGACTCAAATACATAATGCATCGCAATCGTTGCTTCTACCATACCAAAATTCGGTCCAAAATGTCCGCCGTGCTTACTTGCACGAACCAGCAATGCCTGTCGCATCTCTGCTGCCATCGCCGTCATCTCTTCTATATTCAATTTTTTTACATCTTCAGGTCCGTTAATCTGTTCAATATACATAATTTCTAACAATCCTCCTTATCCCATGACAATACGCCGGTCTGTACCGCTTTCTCATAGCGCGATACCTTATAGGCAAGCCGCTTCATGGTCTCCTCGATCTGTTCTTTCTGTTCCTTCAATGCGTCATATTGTTCCTGCAATAGCTGTCGTCTTGCCTCAAATGTCGATTCGCCCATCTGATACAGTTTCACATATTCAATCAATGCCTCGATCGGAACGCCTGCATTCCGCATACAAACTGCATTTTCTACCCAGCCAAGATCCGATTCCTGATAATCTCTGTTTCCACTCGGAGTTCTTGTAACCGGTGGAATCAGTCCTACACGCTCATAATACCGAAGGGTATCCTGTGAGATACCAAATTTCTCACTTACTTCCTTGATCGTCATCTGCGCCACCATCCTTCATTTGATTTTTCCTTACTATAGCACTTGGAGTTCGCTCAAAGTCAAGATATTTTTTGCCAGTCTAATGTTTATTGTGATATATGCCACTGCCGCCTGTATAGCCTGCAGAATACACTCCGCTTTCTACTCGTCACACGCGCCTATCCGCTCATGCTCCTGTGCAACTCGCCCTTCGGGCTCAGACAGGCACCCGCATTCGCTGCCAGCGTGTTCCTCATTACGAAATGCTCGCTATGATTCTGCAGGCTATACAGGCGGCAGTGGCATATATCACAATAAACAATACACATTATTTAATAAATTCTGCCGTCAGCGCCATAATTTTTTCCAGATTATTCAGATTCTTCCATACATCGGCTGTCTCTAAGGAATGATTGGCTTTCTTAATGATATGAACCGGTATCCCTGCTTTTTGACACCGATCTGTAATTGCAGCGGTGCTCTCCACCCACGGATCTGCCGTTCCTGTAAATGCTATCGCTCTCCCCGACAGATCAGATGCGCAATTGTCAAATGTCGCCTCAAGCGGAGTATACAACACATGCCTGCATGGTATCTTATGCCGCTCTGCATAAGTAGTCGCAATGATCGTTCCTACACTTTTTGATAAGAATAAAATGCTGTCATACCCGGAAAAATCTATATCTTTTAATATTTTCTCCGTCTGTCCGTACAGGTCTTCAAATGCTGCCTGCATTTTTACCGGATCGCCTTTGACGTTTCCGATCCGATTCACATATTCTACGTTCTTATATTCTTTATATCCTACGGATTCTGCTACGCGCCTGCCATAATATAACAGTGGCTTGTCGCAGTGATAGCCGATTCCCGGAAAACATACTACCAGCTTCATCTTCATACCTCCTGACGGAGTTATTATAACACAAAAAACTGTGGTGGGAGGATATCTGTATATCTTCCCATCCACAGTTTTTCAATGAATATTATTTTTACGATTTAGAATTATTATTTATTTTACGTTTATTGTTTTTTATTTGAATATTATTTTATGCTTCCTTTTCAGCAGTCTTCTCATGCTTCATAAGAACAAGTTTTCTGATACATGTAATTGCTACAATGATACCAAGTACGATAAGGAATACTGCAACAATGAGCTGAAGTCCTTCAACAAGGAATGTACCGGTTCCAGCCTGGAACTTCTGGATATTTCCGATTACGTTGAGAACGATAGCTGTAAATGTTACAGCAAGCATTATAAGCATTGGTGGATAAAGCATTGCATGCTTTCTGTTTGTTGCCTTGAGGAATACTGCTACACCGATCAGTACAAGTGCTGCAAGCATCTGGTTTGCTGATCCGAAGAGTGGCCATACATTTGAATATCCACCCTTGCAGAGAAGGTAACCAAAGAACAATGTTATAACTGTAGCAAAATACTTATTTGTAAGGATCTTCTGCCATACAGGCATCTGGGATGAATCTGTAGTATCTCCCATGAACAGCTCCTGGAATGACATACGACCGATACGTGCAACGGAATCCAGTGATGTAAGAGCAAGCGCTGACACGCACATGGTCATGAATACATTTGCGACTGAATTTGGAAGTCCGAACTTCTCAAGGAAACCTGCGATACCCTGTGAAAAGATCTGGAATGGTGTCAGTCCTTCCGGTGCTTTTCCTCCAACTGCTACTGCACCGACTACGATCAGTGAGATAACACCGAGGAGTGTTTCAAGGATCATTGCGCCATAACCTACAAATAACATATCCTTTTCATTTCTGATCGTCTTTGAAGATGTACCTGATGAAACAAGGCTGTGGAAACCGGATACCGCACCACAGGCGATCGTTACGAACAGTGTTGGGAACAGATAACTCTTGGCACCTGTTGATGATACAACGGTAAAGCCGTTGAATGCATTCAGGTTCATGTCCGGATGTCCGACCAGAACACCGACAAATGCTCCAACTAACATACCAATGAGCATGAACGTTGTCATGTAATCTCTTGGCTGCATCAGTAACCACATCGGAAGTACAGATGCGAGGAACAGATAAGCCATGATAACGTAGTTCCACTGGTCACCATTTAAGTACCAAGGAAGCTTCATACCTACTGCAAACATTGCAACGATGAGAACGATCGCTACGATCGCCTTCAGCCATTCCTTCATGTTCTTGCAGGTCTTCATGACAACGCCAAGTACCATAGCGACTACGATGAACAGCATCGATACGGTAGCTGCTGCTGCACCGTTGAAGTTCTTTGTCACTGCTCCATCAGCACCTGCAGTAAATCCGTTAAATGTAGATGAAACCATCGATGTGAATGCAGCAATAACAAGGAGTGTAAAGAGCCAGCAGAACAGTGAGAAAAATCTTCTTCCTGCCTTTCCTATGTACTTCTCAATGACAAGTCCGATGGACTTACCTTCATTTTTAACGGATGCATACAGAGAACCGAAATCCTGAACTGCACCAAAGAATACACCTCCGACCAACAGCCAGAGTAAAACCGGTACCCATCCAAACATTGCCGCAATGATTGGTCCCTGTACAGGTCCCGCACCTGCGATGGATGAGAACTGATGTGCAAATACTGTAAGCTTTGATGATGGTACATAATCCTTTCCATCTTCATTTGCAACGGCCGGGGTCTTTGCCTTTGCATCTATGCCCCATTTCTTAGCAAGCCATCTTCCGTAACCCAGATAGCCAGCTCCTAAAACTACTACTGCGATAAGAATAATTACCAAACTATTCATATCATTCTCCTTCCTTCCGCCATGTGGCAGATACATGATTATAGTATGTTCACAAAGAGTTTATACAAAAACATATCTTTTATAGGACAACCTTCCTATAAATTAAAAAAAGCTTTCGTCTTCATGTAATTTCATAAAGACGAAAGCCTTTGAACTTCCGCGTTACCACTTTATTTGCCATTTGAAAAAATGACCACTCAACCTCATCTCATAAGCTCACACTGTAGAAATAAGTTTCTTTGTAACGGTAGAAAACCGGTGACACCTATTGTCCATATCTGGAATTCAGTGCACTGCTCGCAGAGGATAATCACTAAAAACATACACCGTCTCACACCACCCGGCGGCTCTCTGAAATACTCCTTTTTTAATGATCGTATTCTGTTCGTTGCATTTGCTCTTTGTTAACTGCTAATTTAGCACTCTGTTTTTTTGTTGTCAAGAGTGATTTTAAATTTTTTTGACTTTTTCTGAATGATTTTTCTCTATTCTTTACCATCCCAACAATAAGTACACAGCTTGCACTTATCGATTCCTACGGATTCCAGCATATCGTCCAAGCGATTGAAACGCAACGATGTAAAGTTCAGTTCCTTACGGATCTCCTCAACCATTACTTCGTATTTCTCAGATTCCGGATCTGCATACTCCTGTAACACCTCATCGGTTACATTTCCATTCTCCAGACGGTCGATCACACGACGGGTAATCAGATCCATTTCTGATGATGAACGGGAGAAATTCAGATATTTACATCCGTATAATAACGGAGGGCAGGCCGGACGGATATGTACTTCCTTCGCACCACTCTCATATAAGAACTCAGTTGTTTCACGAAGCTGGGTTCCTCGTACGATCGAGTCATCGATCAGCAGAAGGCTCTTATCACGGATCAGTTCATCCACTGCTAACAGCTTCATCTTAGCGATCAGATTTCTCTTACTCTGGATCGTTGGCATGAAGGAACGTGGCCAGGTTGGTGTATATTTGATAAATGGTCTGGAAAATGGGATTCCGGATTCATTTGCATAGCCGATTGCATGAGCAATACCGGAATCCGGTACCCCGGCTACAATATCCGGCTTTACGTTATCACGCTTCGCCATCGCCTTGCCACAGTTATAACGCATCTGTTCTACGCTGGTGCCTTCGTAGGAGCTAGACGGATATCCGTAATATACCCATAAGAAGGTACAAATCTTCATTTCTTTATTCGGATTTACAAGCGTGATGCAGTTCTTATCTGTGACTACCGCGATCTCTCCCGGTCCAAGTTCCTTATAGTCCTTATAGCCAAGATTTTTATATGCAAAATTCTCAAAGGTGATGCAATAGGCATCTTCTTTCTTACCGATGACAACCGGAGTTCTGCCGTATTTGTCCCGGGCTGCATAGATTCCCGCCTGATTCATCAACAGAATGGATACCGAACCCTCGACAGAGTCAAGTGCAAACTGGATTCCTTCGATCAGATTTTCCTTCTGATTGATCAGCGCCGCGATCAGCTCCGTTGCATTGATGTCCCCACCACTCATTTCTAAGAAATGGGAATGTCCATTCTTGAACAGCATCTTTGTAAGTTCACCTGTGTTATTGATCTTACTAACTGTTGTAAGTGCATAAGTACCATGATGCGAACGTACGATCAATGGCTGCGGTTCGTAATCGGAGATACATCCGATTCCCATATGACCGCTCATTTCCTGTACATCCTTATCAAATTTTGTCCGAAATGGTGCATTCTCAATATTATGGATCGCACGATTAAATCCGTCTTTTCCATATACTGCCATTCCACCTCGTCTTGTTCCCAGATGTGAATGGTAGTCAATACCAAAGAACAAGTCAAATACACAATCCTGCTTTGATGCTACGCCAAAAAATCCGCCCATTGCCTTTTCCTCGCTTTTCTAAAACTCTCGTGACATTCCTCAACAAATGCTTCCATAACGAGATGTATCCATATATATTCTTTATTTCACAGAACACTTGCGTTCTATTTTTACGCAGCGGTACTAAGCTCTCTGCTAATAGCAGATTGCTAAGGACCGGCGTAAAAAAGGTCTGTTACATAAAAATATATATGTCTACATCTCTGTTTTTGGGTACAATCTCATATTTATTTGTCAATTCATATCAACATTTCCAGTGATAATTCTTCGTTTTTTTACAAAACCTTTTATATTTTATAGGATGTACTTACATAAATCAATAATTTCTATCAAAAAACGTAATAAAAAAAAGACAACATCATACACTTATCGGGCTGCAAACAGCTTATAAAAATGTGTATGATATTGTTTTTTTATCGAGCGCAATGTTATTTTATAGCTATATATAGCATGCTGTATTATGATCAGCCACGGGCAGTTTTTGTAAAGGCAAGTCGGACGGCTCTGGTAGTTTCTTCAGCAGCACAAAGCTTGTCTGCCCAGGTTACGATCCAGCTCTCCCGGAACTTTGGAGGTGTTATGTTGAGTGGGAACATATGCTTTCGGATGATATCCCGCTCAATGAAGTTCAAATTGAAATCCCGTCTGGCATTATGCAAGGCTCGTTCTGCATGAAAAAAACCATGCAGCCGATGTCCGCCATCCTTCTCATGCCAGTCATACAAGAAATAATCATGAAGCAGTGCTCCACGCACCAGCGACCGTTCATCAATATATGCGGAACATTTCTCTGCAAGCTCCAGACTTTTCTCCGCCACCCGCAGGGAATGATCGTAACAGGTTATTGAACCATGTTGCACAAATGTTTTTTCTTTCTGCATACCCTCTGATGCCAGGATATCCGCACCATATTTATATATTTTTTCTTCGATACGATTCGCTTCCATTTTGGATTCTCCTAAATTTCCTAATCTCTGTCTCTTACATCATTCAACTACTGCCAACTATTTATTTTTCTTGGTTCATTTTTACCGATAATTCCGGAACAACAACCTTGATCACATTCACCAATTTTGTCATTGGTTCTGTAATGATAAAATCTCTTCCCAGCTGACTCTTCATTATAAGCTCCAGTCCCATAACCTTCTCATCAACATCGGTCAGAATGCTGGCAGTTCCTTCACCCATCACGCAAGCATAATATGCCCCATATTCACATGGAACTTCACCACCACTGGTCAGTACCATATCTGTATCAATCTCGATAAATACATTTGGATTAGCTGCGATCACGTCATATTTGCGTCCTTCCGTTGCGCCATGCATATATAACGTAAGTCCTCCATCCTTATAAATATATCCATAATGCAATGGAACAATGTATGCCTTTCCCTCATCCACCATACCAAGGTGAACCACGCCTGCTTTCTTTATGATCTGCTCAATCTTCACCGGATCTGTAACTTCACATTTTTGTCTTCTCATTGGTCTGTTCATTATGTTCTCCTTTCAGCCACATTGGGCTTAAATTATTATTAAAGACATATTTTCCATTCCTCAATCATCAATAATAAGCTTATGAATAGAACGGACTTTCCCATAAAATAAAAAAAAAAGAGGATTCGCACATCGTCGAACCTCTCTGTTCTTTTTTATTATATACCAGCTTTGTGTTATCTGACAAGTGAGCATTTATAATTATTTAAAGTTGCATGCAGAACATTTGTTTGATATAATAATCACGGTGCTACCCTATTCGGTAGGCGGTCAGTCTTCTCCACAGGAGTTATAGCCTGTGTTTACATAGAAATCCATTTATGGAAATCTGTTGAGGAGGTCGGTGCTTATGCTTACAACGGAGCTTTTTATAGCCATTATCAGCTTATGCATTACTTGCTTTGCTCTTGGTTATACCGTTGGTTCTAAGAGCAATAAATAGGCACAAAAAAACCGCCCAGCCCGGTAAACTGTGAGCGGTCCTTTTTGTGACCAAAACATTATCAAGGCTAACCGTCTATCGGTAGCATCTTTTGATATTATATTAACATTCCCCCTCTTTTATGTCAACACACAACCCGGCAAACATAGTAACTGCGGTTTCAAGTATGGAATCGGGAAATTCGAAATGCTCTGTATGAAGCTGGGCATAATCCTCTCCATCACCAATGCCGAAAAATGCGCCCTTTGTCTCCTGCAAGTACCAGCCAAAGTCCTCCGACCAGCGCATCGGCTCAGGCAGCTCTATATATGGAATCTGGTGAGAAGCCGCACATGCCCGGATCTTCTGCACCTGTTCCGCATGATTATCCGTAGATGGAAACCGTTCAATCTCCTTTATCGAAAGTTCCAGAGCTTCCTTCTGTGCCATAACCTCTGCCAGCTTACGGATCTCTGCCAGATACTCACGAAATACCTGTTCGCCTTCGCTTCGAACGGTAAGTCTCAGATACCCGTCCGATGCCGCTACACCGTAGTTCTCACTTCCAAGTTTCATCCCGATCAAAGTCATGCGGACAAATCCCTTCGTCTCATTAAACTGCTTTGTCAGTTCTTCAATCTGAAGCAGAAGTCCGGCAAGTGCATATCCGGGATTTCTGCCAGCTTCCGGATATGCTGCGTGGCTCGGCGTTCCTGTCATGTGGATCTCTAAGCCCGTTGAAGCACATGCAAATGTTCCATCCTTCACAAGTACCGTTCCAAGCGGCTTCCCCGGTATATTATGAAAGCCATAGATTTCTCCGATATGCTTTTCTTTGATCAGGCTTCTGCAAAGCTCTGCACCCTTTCCAATCTCCTCTGCCGGCTGGAAGATCAGATATACATCCTGTGCCAACGGATCTTTTCTGCTGTCCAGATACAAGCCAAGTCCACATAGCACACTGCTGTGTCCATCATGTCCACAGAAATGCCCCGGCTTTCCATCTTTGCCACATACCGCATCCATATCTGCCCGGAATGCAATCGGCTGCTTATACTCCTCCATTTGCTCTGGTATTTCCGCAGCCACTTCACTCACATGGAATGTTTTATCATTTTCTGTGGTTACCCGATCATCTGCTCTTTTCACCGCATAAAACCACGCCCCACAATCTACGATCTCTAATGCTGTATGCGATTTTAAGAAATCCATCAGCAACTGTTTTGTCTTTACTTCCTGCATGGAATGCTCCGGGATCCGGTGGAGCTGCTTTCGCAGTTCCATTATTTGCTCTATAATCTGTTTATCTATATATTGCTCTCTCTTATCCATATCGTCAGCCCTCTATTCCCATAAATCTTCATCGTTTCATCGTTACTTCATAAGTATTTGTGCAGCAAACACCGCAGCAACACTTAATATCACACTTAATCCTATATAAAGTATCGCAAATCCGTAATTCCCGCTCTGTATTAATTGATCTGTTTCCAACGCAAATGTAGAAAACGTCGTAAATCCACCACACACTCCCGTCTTTAATGTCAAAACCAGAAGTGGTGATACCTGATACTTTTCTGCCGACACAGAAATTAAGCCAATAACAAATGCTCCTATTACATTAATCAATAATGTTTTTATCGGAAAGTTGTTTTGTGCTCCCACCGGTATTAAACCAATCAAATATCGAAGAATTGCACCTATGCCGCCTCCAACGCCAACTAACAAACATTTTACCATTTTATCTTTTCTCTCTTTCTGTCATTTCATACCTACACTATCAAATGATAAAACAATACAAATTTTATGCAAGTATAATTTGTATTTTTGTAACCTTTAAACCGGATGAATTGTGTTATTATTGAAAGGCCTTTTAACACAAGAAAAGAGGATGTGACTATGCGATTACCAACACAAACTGTTATACAAATGTATCAGGACAATCTGTTCCGCATTGCATTTTCCATTTGTCAGAACCGGGAGGATGCCGAAGATGTTGTTCAGGAAACATTTCTACGCTATCATTCAGGTGCCGTGGATTTTAACGATGAAATGCATATCCGGGCATGGCTGATCCGGGTTACGATCAATCAGTCAAAAAATATGCTTCGCACCTTCGGGAACGAGTTTGTCAAGATGATTTTTGTAAGTTTTCTAAATTCAAATATTTATCTGCTGAAAAAACGCCTAACATCTCGTGTCGGCATATTTCTTGAAACACCGTATTCAAAGGCTTCTTCGCACTTTCCGATTGCTTCACATTGACAATAAAAGTTGTTTTGCCTATTCGTGTTGTATAAGATAAAGTATTCTCTTTCATATAATCATTTTCTCCTTTTCATAAATTGATTGTGGGGCATTCCGTTTGGAACACCCCACAAATACAGCCTGTTTCATCGGAACATATCAAGAAGTCATTAAGTCGTGAGTATAATGGAAATGGTTATCTTTCCATACCACGCTTGTTTCTTCGTGCCTTAATACGCTCTTGTCTTTCTTTTTCCCTCGCTTCTTTTTCGGCTCGTTCCTGTGCTTCCTTAAAAGAAAAAAGTTGCTTCACTTTTTCGGTAAAAAGTTTAGCAACTTCGGGGAAATGCTCCAACGCTTCAAGAAAAGGTCTGCACTTTTCTTTCAGTTCGTTGTATTTGGTTTTCATTCTCTCCAATGCGTTTGCACTGTCAAAATATTTCTGTCGGTAATAATTTGCACTCTGCTCCAACTTATTGATTTCCGCACGACTGGTAATTCCCTCTTTTGCAAGGGCAGTCAGTTGTGAGTAGTCCTCTTTGGATATTGCCATCTTGCCCGTAAAGGTTTTCTGTCCCATACCGTCAATCTCGTTTAAGGTCTTTGAGATATGACGGGCAGGCTCATATTTAACCTGTTCCTTTTGAATACGCTTCTGCAACTTCTCCAATCGTTCTTTGTCCTGTTGGATTTGATATTGCAGGGAAGTTAAATGCTCTGCTGTACTTCCGTATTCGCCACGCTGAAAGCCTTTGAACCCTCGTTCCGTCATATAATTAAACAGTTCATCTTGCAGTATGCTGTACGAAGCTCGAAACATCGGCTTGCCGTTCTTCTTTAACAATGGATTTCCTTTTTCATCGGTCATTGGAATATCCGATTTCCATTTCTTTGAATGGCTTATCTGATTAACCACTTCCTTGACCGTTCCTCGCAGTTCGGGGTTTTTACAACGCTTACTCCATAAGATTTCTTTCTCCACAACAGGCAGAACCATTGCGTGAAGATGATAATGGTAAACCTCTTTTCCCAGTTCCTCGGTTGCGGCTACATTGATTTCATCAGCGTGCATTACTGCCGATATAACATTATCAGCACCGAATTTTTCTTCGATGAAATGATAGGCTTCTTCATAAAACTGCTTTGCATATTCATAACCACCGTTACGCTCGAAGTACATCGTATTCACATCAATCACAATCTCATTGAAAAGGGTAGCGTCTTTCCTCAGTCCACGAAGCGATACTAACCCGTCTGTTTCCATCTGCTTTAACTGCTCCATATAGGTTGGGACAGTCGGTTTTTTGAAATGCACATTAAGGGCTATGCGTTCCGTAATCACATTCATATTTTCATAGGTTTCATTCTTGCGTTCATTGTGCCTTTCCGCCTTGCTCACATCAAAAGCGGTGTACTGTTTTACCCTTGCACAACTCATATCCGCCTTATTGGTTTTTGCCATTTTTCTCTCCTTTCCAGACAGGGCGAAGCCATTACACAACATTCTCTGAATGTGTGTAACCCACTATGACACTTTCAGACTTCGTCTGCAAAGATGTCGTG
>ERZ791734.78-NODE-78-length-159715-cov-14.304140_pt1 | contig 159715 bp, 145 predicted proteins | sample MGYA00509953_ERZ791734 | MGnify/ENA primary metagenome ERZ791734 (study PRJEB30046, sample SAMN00792038) | human gut metagenome | study: EMG produced TPA metagenomics assembly of the A metagenome-wide association study of gut microbiota in type 2...
CGGACATAAGAAATAGTATGGGCGCAGTGATATATTTTATGTGCGAAGTTTGAGTAAATAATGAGGTTTTCATCCGCTTTCGCCTTATATATCGGTGTTTATGCGTTCTTATTTTTATCTTTTGCATTGATTTATCATTTGTAAAATACTATATTGATTTTCTACTGTACCTTGCAATGACTGTAGTAATGTTTTAATATCTGCCGGTAGTTTTTGCCCTGCCGTGCCATTTCTCCGGCTCCGTTCTGACTCATTCCCACGCCGTGACCAAGACCGCCGCCAATCAGCGTAAATGTCCTCGTTCCTTTTCCGGAGCCATCTAACACTGTAAACGCCGCACTTGGAAGCATGGATAATACTGCCGTTTCTCCGGATTTCTTCTTCGTAATCTCAGTTCCTGACGGATACAGCTTCTGACGGATCTCCTCCTGCCCCTCCAGCGTGATCCTTCCAAGCGAACCACGAACGCGAAGCTTGCGGATCAGTCCGCTTTTGCCGCGTGATATCACCGTGATCTTTCGAACAGTTCCGATGCCAAGCTTTGCTCCCAGCGTATCTGCCGAAAGCGTCACACTCCATCGGTACCAGTCATACCCGGAATCATAGGTTTCTTTGCTGCCCGTGATAAAGTCATAAAAGCGCATCTCGTTTGACAGTCCCTGTCCCACATCCTCACTGTCCGTCTGAAATCGCACCGGGTAATTACTTCCTTTTGCCGTTCCCCATGCTTCCTGCTCGGAAGCGCTGCAGCCCCAGGACGTGGAATAATAATAGGTTGTAATAACGTGATCCCCGGAATAAACCTTCTTTCCTGCCGTGCGGTCAACTGCCCTTCTGGTCCGCGCATCCTCTCCTGCCATATGATACACCTGAAATGTCGTCGTATCATCCACATCGGCACCATACGCTTTATAACTGTTGGAACGCATCTGTCTCCATGCAAAGGATCTGGCACAGACCGCCTGTGCCTTTAACGCCCCCATCGGATACGAAGACGGCATTTCACTCGGCACAACACCATACAGATATTCCCTCAGCGACAAAGTATTGATCAAGATAAGTCCTTGCTTTTTTCGGACAAGCTTCATGGTTCCCCGATACGCCTGCACCTTTCCGGACCGCGTAATCGATTCAACCCGTATCCTCCCCTTCGGACAGGATATCCTGACTGTTTTCGCAGATTTCTTTGCATTATTTGCAGACACTGAAACGGTCTGTCCCTTATCATACACCTTTGTCTGTCCGTTTTGTCGGATAAGTAACTCCGCCGTTCCACTGATCCGAACCTTATCATGGTATATGCTGTTCATAGCATCGTTCGTCAACAACACACGGATCATCTGCTCATCCCCTGATGTGGTGGAGACAGGTTTTTCGGTACTTTCCGGCTGTGTGATCTTATTCCATTCCTTCTGCAGCAACCCCTTCCGCTGGCAGTCGTACAGAATGCACCCTAAAAAAAGCACCGACAATGCAAACAAAAGCCATAGCCGACGCTTCGTTTTCTGTTTTTTCTTTTGATTTCCTTTTCTTCCTCGGACATGCCGTTTTCTTCCCGCCATCTGTCTCCTTCTGTGTTCCATTCCGTCTCTGTGATACTCCATGCTTGTCTTTATCAAATATATTCCGGAAGCTTCTGTTTTATGAAAGCTACCGCTTCCCCGATAAATTCCACTGCGCGGTCATAGGTGTAATAAACCGGCTTCTGCGGCGCAGGCGCCCGATCAAAAAAGAAATTCCGGACCCACTCACGGCTGTCCGCAAGCTCTTCCGAAGTGATCATCGCCACTCTCTCCGCCGGCTTTGCTGCGTCAGGATCTGCTTCCTTCTCCAACTCCTGCTTTGCTGCGTCAGGATCTGCCTTCCTCTCCGGCCCCACCATCTCCAGAATGCTGCACGGATCCTCACAGCACAGACAATCCTCTGCACGTTTGATCCCCGGATACTCCCTGCCCAGTCTGAAATCAATCTGGTTGACATCATAGGTAAAATGCTCAAAGGTTTCCGCATCCCGGTCCGTCAGTCCGATTGCCGCAATCTTTTCCATGAATTCCTGCCGGATCGTTTTCATAAAGATCTCATCCGTCAGAATATGTGTCACATAACCCAGATACAGATCCCGGTCCAAAGCATGTTCCGACAGCATCTGTACACAAAAGCTGCGAATCCTCTGATGAAAGACTTTCTGATGATCTTCCCTTGTAAATTCCCAGTCCGGAATGCCATCGCGAAAATGCGTATGCATCTTCATGGATCGCACATAGCCTTTCCGGGACATAATGCCATCCGGCGCAAGATTCCCCAGAACAAAATGTACCGGATCCTTCAGCTTCAGAAAGCTTCCCTGCTGCCTCTGATCCTCCCGCAGCAGTTCCACTGCCACTGCCATATGTTCTACAGATCCTGCCATGCCGCTCCTCCTTTATGACTACATGATCATTTATCATTATCTTTGTCCAGATATGCGCATGCCTGCTTGGCAGTCTGCACCAGGTATCCCATGGCAATGCCCGGATAATTACCGGCTGCCGTCTCTCCTGTCAGCATTAATGCATCTGCGCCATCCAACACCGCATTATAAATATCCGAAACCTCGGCTCTTGTCGGAACCATCGCCTCCTCCATCGAATGAAGAAGCTGTGTCACAACCATAAACGGCTTTCCTGCCTTCTTACAACGCTCACTGATATCCTTCTGGATCGTCGGAAGCTCCCAGAGCGGAACTGCCATTCCCAGATCTCCTCTGGCGATCACGATCATATCACTTTCGGGAATGATCTCGTCAATCGCCTCATAACCGGCAAGATTCTCTATTTTTGCAAAAATACGGATATCTCCTACGCCTTCTGCTTCCAGCGTCTTTCTGAGATTGATAATATCCTGTGCCCCACGGACAAACGGAAGCATGACTCCTGTCACTCCCGCCTCATGCGCATTGTGGATATTCATAAGATCCGCCTTCGTCAACGTCGGAAGCTCAATCTCCAACCCCGGAATCGTAATACTCTTCTTGGATTTAAGAACGCCACCACGAAGAACCACACACTCCGCATAACGCTCCTTCGCTTTCTTGACCGTCAATAAAATCTTTCCATCGTCGATCAAAATCTCGCTGCCCTTTTCCAACGAGCCAAGAATCTGCTTAGAAAGCTTAACTCCTCCCTTTCCGAGAATGAGCTTCTTGCCTTCCTCAAGGATAAGTGGCTTCTTAAGCTTACCAATACGAAGCTCCGGTCCCTGCAGATCTACGAGAAGCTCCGGCTTGATGTCGCAGCGCTTTGCTGCCTTACGCATACTGGTCAGCCACTCCTGCCTGTCCTCCAGATCCTGATGGGAAAGATTCACCCGAACCCCCGTCATACCGGTACGAAACATTTCCTCCAGCGTCTTTTCGCTCTCGCACGCACTTCCCAATGTTCCATAAAATTCAATATTTTTATTCATACTAATCTAACATTCCTTTCTAAACCCACAAATAAGGGCAAAGGCACACAATATCCATGCCGTTCCAAATCACTGCAGGTGTTACGCCGCAGACACCATAATACCATACCTTATTACTATAGACCATTTTATTCTAATAAAAAAGGGGTTGATTTTTTACTATAAATACGTTAGAATAATTTGCAGTGCTGAAATAGCTCAGTTGGTAGAGCACTTCACTCGTAATGAAGGGGTCGTCGGTTCGAGTCCGATTTTCAGCTTCGAGAAAAAGCCTTGGAAACGTAGAGTTTCCGGGGCTTTTGTCGTTTCCGGGCAACTTTCTGATTTGTCGATCGAAGCCCAAAACAGCAGAAAAGGCATTCCGTTTTCCATTTCTCCAACAACAATACTTAAAACTTCTTTCATGCCATCTTCGTTGATACCGAGAACAACATATGCGGCAAGTTTTCTAATTACTCCATCATCACGGACAGAGAAGTGTACAGCATCAATGAAAACGATAGGATATACCGCAGATAAAGGACGATTTTGCCATTCTTCGATTTTAGGAAGAAGCTTATCTGTAATATCAGATACCATTCCTTCGCTTACTTCAAAGCCATAAATATGATTGCGATCAGCAAAAACTCCGTCTCTCCCACACAACTTCGAATCTGACAGATCAATTTCTTAATATTCTCCCGAAATATATTTCCCGGCTCCCTGTCATTCATTCCAAATCCCAAGATCACCAGATCATAAGACTTCTTTCCAATAAGCTCCCCGGCATGCTCTGCTGCTCATGCCGTTCCTTCCCCAGCCTTAGAGACATTATCCATTTCAACCCTGCAATGATACTGCTTTTCCGGCCCTTTTACCACAAGCTCCGGCCATATGGGTTGTCCCGGTTCCTGATGATGAAATCCTGAACAGTCATACCCACAGGATATAATTCTTTCATTTTCTCCACAGCCATACTCTCATCTCTCCTTCCTCTCTGTTGGCCCATGCATAATATGGAATAAACGTCAGCATCTGAGGACTCCACGTTTCCTCCGCCTCAGCTTCCATATATAATGTATCCTGCCCTTCTCCGTCTCTTCGCCAACCCGGTATCCGGTATCCTACTGCTTCCTTTCCAATAAACGGAAGAGAGATCTTTTGTGCCTGATGTACCGCCTCCGGCACAGTTCCTAATGTATGAAGAAGTTTTCCGTTATCGGCTTCCTCCAGGCAATATACCAACGGTCCACAGACCAGGGCCATCTGACCAAAGCATTCTACCACTCTGGAATCTCCCCGGAATAATTTCGGCCGGAAGGAAAAGCCCGGATTCAAATGCACCTTTCTTTGTCCCTTTAATTTCACATACCAGTATCCATCCTGAACTCTTGTTTCACATGAGCCCTCACACCGGATCTCTCCGTCAAAGGAATCACTCCAGCCCGGTATGCGCAGTGCAATCGTTCCATACATCTCCTGCTCCCCGGTGATCTCTACCTGGACATCACTGTCCCATGGAAGATGACTGTCCACTTTTACGGACACTGGATTTTCTCCCAGCCGGATCTGTATTTCACTGCTCATATAAAGGTCAAGCCACAAAGTATCCTCTTGCACATGGTAGCTGTAATCCGGCAGGGAACCAAGAAGTCTTGCCAGATTCGGAGGGCAGCAGGCACAGCCAAACCATTTGGAACGTCTGCTTTTCACATGCTCCAATCTCTTGTCCTTACGGCATGCCTCCGGATTAACTGCGAGAGGATTCACATAGAAAAACTCTGTGCCATCCAGCGAGATTCCACTGAGCACTCCATTATAAAGAGCCCGTTCCATAACATCTGCATATTTACGATCCGGCTTCATCCGCAGCATTCTCCTCGCCCAGAATACCAGCCCTATCGCTGCGCAGGTCTCGGCATAAGCACTGTCTGACGGCAGATCATACGCATAAGAAAACGCCTCTCCAATGTGTGTTCCTCCCACTGCACCGGTAATGTACATTTTCCTCCCGGTCACATCCTCCCACAAACGCTGTACAATCTGGCCCATTTTCCGGTCTTCACTTTCATTTGCCAGATCTGTCATACCGGAGTAGAGATACATGGCACGAACTGCGTGTCCCACCGCTTCGGTTTGTTCCAGCACCGGCCGGTCTGCCTGACAATAATCAAGATTATTGTCCTCGGGTTCCTTATGCTCCCGGTTAAAATACTTTGGTACTTTTCCCCTCTGTGTCACAAAATACCGGCTCAGCTCCATATACCGGCTGTCTCCGGTACAATGATACAGCCGCATCAACGCCATTTCCGCAAGCTCATGTCCCGGATAACCGTGACATTTTCCTTCCTCCACCCCAAAATACCCGCAAAGGTAATCCGCAAATCTCATGGCAAGCTTTAACAGGGCTCCCTTTCCCGTTGCTTCATAATAAGCCACTGCCGCCTCTGCCAGATGTCCAAAGCAGTACAGCTCATGATGATCCCTAAGATTCGTAAAACGGCTGTCATAATCCTTGATGATATAAAAGGTATCCAGATACCCCTCCGGTGTGATCACCTGCTCCAACAGCTCCACCATCTGATCCACCGTCTGCTCCAGCACTAGGTCGGGATCCGTTTTCAAAATATACGAAGCCGCCTCGATCCACTTGTAAAGATCACTGTCCTGAAAAACAAAGCCGTAAAAATGATGCAGATTTCCTGTTTCTCCATCCTTTTCTCGGCATTCCTCCGCCCCCGGAAGCAGCGCATTGCCCTCTGGCAGACTGATAAACTCCCGAACCGACTGCACCGGAATCTTCTCGCCACGGTTTCTGGCTGCTGTCACCTTTGCCGCTTCCCGGAAATTGCGGATACAATAGCTTGGTTCTGCCTCCGGAATCCGGTCATTGAGTGCCCGCCACTGATAAGGCAGTACCTTCTCCCGGATCAGTCTCCGCTTTTCTCCCCAGAATGTATCCGCAATGGATATTGTATTTTCCATGCTTTGTTGTTTCATTTCTCACCTGTTCCTCTCATAAAGTCATATCAAAATGATATATTTATCGTTCCTTCTTTATACCCCATATTAGAAGTTGTGCCGCAAAAACACAATATCAAAACATATTGAAATCTATCAAAAAGTAAGATAAAATACAAAAAATAAAAAAGGCAGGACGAAATAATGGAATTTTTATTTCACGGAAAATTTTATACGGATTCCCCGGACTGGGTTCATACTTCCAGAGTATTGAATGAATACGAATTGATGATCGTGGATCAGGGAACATTTTCAGCATTCCAATGTGTCTCTTCACCTGTTCCTCGCCTTGTTGGATGAGCTTTCTTATGAAAACACTCCAAAAGAGTTTACAAAAAAACGGCCTGTAAAGGAACTTGTGGATGGATATTTAAAATACAATCAAAATCCTGTCCATCAGGTGAAAGAATTGGCACGAAGCTTTGGATATCATGAGAAATACCTGTCACAGCTTTTTTACCGGGAAACCGGCATCCATTTAAAACAATATTTAACGGAATATATTATGGAACGGGGCAGAGAACTTCTGCTAAGCACCAATCTTTCTATTGCAGCGATCAGCAGTCAATGTGGTTTTAGCGAACCCCATAACTTTTCCCGTTCAATCCGCCACACTTACGGTATGAGTCCTTCCCAGCTCCGGCAGAATTTTAAACAGCATTAAAAAGAGGAGGACCGGTCTTATATCAAACCTGTCTTGCTCTTTCCACCTGTCTCTCTTAACTCACTCTCGTTATTTTTAAATGGTTCCTGTTACCACCAGCGTGCTGACTCCCGGATTTGCTACCCATGCACCACTGACAGGATCCTGGGTATAAGTGGCTGCCGGTACCGTGATCTCCCCTGCTGCCGTTGCAAATACCCCTGTAGTCTCATCATAGGTGTACTCCGTCGGATCTGTCCATGCCGTACCGTTAAAGGTTACGGTCAGATTTGACAAAACAGGATCAAAGGTATCTGTGATCACTGCCCCGGTTGCTGCATTGGCTGCCACATTGCCAAAATTCTGGATCACGAAAGTATACGTCAGCGTACCGTTTTCCGTCACCGGTACCGGGCTGATCGATTTCGTAATATTCAGATTTGGTGCACTGACAGCACCAATCGTTTCCGTCACCTTGATTGGAGTGATCCCTCCTCCGGTGATCGTCGCCGTATTGGTGATCTCAGATTCCGCTGCCAATGGAGCATTCTGATTGACAGATGCCTCATAAATGATCGTAGCATTTCCCCCTGCAGGTACATTGATCCCTGTGACAGTCATCGGCGGACCTGCGGTAACTGTTGGTGTTGTCTGCAGGGTACCATTGACATAATAATTGATCGTTCCGGCAACATAAGTCAATGGAACCAGTTCTCCTGTCCCAAAGGTATACGCTCCTAAATTATCCGTCAGCGTAAGCCCTGTGACCGGAATCGTCCCGGAATTGACAATGCTCACAATATACGTGACATTATCATTCTGACCATAAGTCGCTCTGACAGCTGTCTTGGTTGCAGAAAGCACCTCAAGGATCTCCCCCACTGCAATGTTGGAGTTTGTCACAGCATTTCCATACCGCAGCTGCGCCTGATTTGTAAATCGTGCCATATCATTTTCCATCCTTTGCTATGAAAGTATATTACAGTATATGACAACTTTTTCAGATGGTTCTGTTAATTTACCAAATAATCTGACGGATCAGAAAGGTATAGCACGCCGACCTTTCCAGATCACTGCTGTATTTCTGCAATATCCGAAGTACCGTATCTCCCGAATATAAATAATCGTTTAAAGCTATCATTTGTTCTTTACCACCCTCTCCTGTTGGTTTTGTCTGCCTGCCGGATTCATTAAAAAGCACCTCTACATCGCCATTTTATAAATTCGGTACATATCCTCCTGATCCAGCTTCTTAACACAGCCAATTGTCCGGTTTCCAAAATGACTGCACTTTTCTGCCATGCTGCGAAGCTGTTCCTCGGTCGGGTTGATCCCCAGTTCAGAAAGGCTCGTTGGCATTTCCACCTGATGATAAAACTCTTCCATGGCACGGATTCCCCGAAGTGCTGTCTCTGTATCGTCTGCCCCTTTCTTCTGTCCCATTACACGGACAGCAAACTGCACAAATCTGCCCGGATTGCCCTCCAAGACATATCTCGCCCAGCTTCCCCAGACAGCTGCCAGCCCGGCACCATGCGCCACATCAAACATACCGCCAAGCTCATGCTCCAGCTGATGGCTTGCCCAATCTCCGCCTGCCGTTCCACAGCCGGTGAGACCATTATGGGACAGGCTTCCCGCCCACATCACCTCAGCTCTTGCTTTATAGTTATCCGGCTCCTTCATGAGGATCAATGCATTCTCCATAACGGTCCGGATCAAGTGCTCACTAAATCCATCCGTAAGCTCCAGATTTTGCTCATGATTGAAATAACGCTCCATGGTATGCATCATAATATCCACACAGCCACTGGCTGTCTGGTACTTCGGAAGGGTCATTGTAAGCTCCGGATCCATCACTGCAAATCGGGCACGGCAGCAGTCATTTCCATAGCCGCGCTTCAACCATCCATCCTCATTGGTGATCACAGAGGAATTGCTCATCTCCGATCCGGCAGCCGCAATGGTCAGTACCACACCGATCGGCAGACAGCCTGTCGCAACCCGTTTTCTCTCATAAAAATCCCATACATCTCCCTCGTTTGCCACGCCGTATCCTATCGCCTTGCCGGAATCAATGACGCTTCCGCCACCCACAGCAAGTATGAAATCTACCTTCTCCTTTTTGCAAAGCTCAATGCCCTGATATACAAGAGACAGCCTTGGATTTGGCACAACACCTCCCAGTGACACAAAAGGGATCCCTGCCTGCTCCAGTGACTGATAAATACGATCCAGCAGACCGCTTTTTTTCACACTTCCGCTTCCATAATGAACCAATACCTTGGTACAGCCCTGCTCTTTCACAAGCTCTCCCACCTGATCCTCTGTTCCTTTTCCAAAAACCACCTTTGTCGGTGCATAATAATCAAAATTTGTCATCTCTATCTCTGCCTTTCTAATATTAGTTTTCTTTTTGTTCTGTATTTTTCGACTCACAGACGCACTATTTATCCTTGTATTTTATCATTGCTCTAATGTCAGGTCAATTATCCTCTCTTTGATCTCCTGTCCTATGATCTCTGACTGTGCTCCCGTTTTTTCTGCTCCCGGAACGTGATCATCATTTCTCTGGTGAGACTTAAGCCTTCCGGGTCATCCGGAACATCCCGGTAATACGCCTGTCCCCCCCCGGAAGCTTAAGATCCTGCTGTCCGGCAAAGGCTCCTTTCTGACAAATGTATTATAAAGCTTTTGAGGTAATATATCCTGTATCATTGTTCCGCCTGCTTTCCTGACATATTCTGTACCATTTCCCATATCTATACTGGTTCTATTTTATAACACCCCTCTCTTCATTACAACCGGAATTGCTCTTCCTATGTGCAGCTGAAATTGTGGAATGCCCTGATCATACTGTGTCAAACTATCTTCCAACACATATCAGAATGCTAAGACAAATTGTTTTATTTTTGACGAACACAGGTGATAGAAAGACGAGGTATACTATCAACATCGCAAGCAAAAAGAATACATTGGCCAATGTAAACATGCAAAAATATCTTCCCTTTTGTGCAGGGTATTCTCTGGCAATATATTTAAAACTGATCAGACTTGCCATTGATGCAATCAATGTTCCCAGTCCTCCGATATTCGTGCCCACGATAAGATTGGAAATTGCGTCCGTAAATCCGGACAGGAGAATTGCTGCAGGCACATTACTCATCACCTGACTGGCAAGCACAGCAGTAACCATTTCTCTTCCGCGGATCATTCTTTCCAAAAACTGTCGAAATACTTCTATCCTCCCTAAATTTCCAATAAAAATAAATAACGCCGCAAAGGTTCCAAGAAGCGAATAATCTACTTTCATTAATGTCTTCCTATCAGCTGCGAATGTAAATACCAAAACAAACACAGTGAAAACAAACCATGGAAGAACCCTTCCCACAACAAGGAGTCCCAAAAGAAATAGCACACAATAACACCATAATTTCCACGAAAAAGATATCAATTTTTCAGAGTGTTTTTCCTCAGATAATTGATGTCTCCCATCCTCTTTACTGAAAGTAATTTTATTATCTTGTATATTCTTTATCGTTGTCTGGTCTTGTTTTTGATCATTCCTTACATATATCCGGCTAATGCCGGATGCCAGTATGATCCATATTATAAGCACCAAAAAAGCCATCACAGAATATGGCAGCATAAGCAATATAAATTTTTCAATTCTCATCTGTGCCAATCCAAACAGATACAAATTTTGCGGATTGCCAATGGGGGTCAGCATACTTCCCAAATTTGCCGCAATGGTCTGCATCACCACAATCCGAAGAATCCATTTTTCATCAAATAGTTCTTTTTTTCTTTGAAGAAGTATCAAGGAAAATGGAACAAACGTAATCAATGCCACATCATTTGTGAGCAGCATGGAAGAAAAATAACAAAGCATCACTAAAACAAAAGTAATCGCCATTCTGCCGGATACTTTCCGCAACAGCATCCCGGCAAGACGATCAAATACCCCCAGCTGCTGTACCCCTGCCACACAGGTCATCAATCCAAAAAGAATACCAAGGGTCCGAAAATCAATATATTCCGGATATTGCTGATCCGGTGGAATAAATATCATAGAAATTACAGCTAATAAAATAGCAACGACTAAAACGGTTTCTTTTTTGATAAAAAATAGGATTCTTTTCATTTTCTTCCTGCTTTCCTGACTATATTCTATACTAATCCGAAATTATCACCTAACACATCCACAAGCTTTGGTTCACAGCCCTAAAGCTACCACATTAGTTCCGATTCTATTTTATAACACACCTGTCTTGATTACAACCGAAACTGCTCTTTCTGTACGGCGCTGAAATCTCGTTCTGCAGATTTTAATTCTACAAATTTTCGATTCCTTGAATTTTTCTTTTAAACCACTTGATTATTTTGCATACTGTGTTAAACTACTTACCAGCGCATATCAGAATATCCGGAACACAATATTTTATTCCGAACGAATATGTACAATAGAAAGACGAGGAATATACCAATGATCAACCCAGCTATGATATTTCGTTTAAAAAACTCATGGGAGAAATTTACGGCTTCCCATCCGAAGTTTCCTATGTTTCTGCAAGCCGCTGTAAATAATAATGTTTTAAGAGAAGGAACGATTCTTGAGATCAATATTACCACGCCGGAGGGACAGAACATTTCTACCAATCTCAAGGTCAATCCGGAGGATCTGGAATTGATCGAGGACTTAAAAAATATGACCAGATAATTGGTTTCAGGGAGAACAAATCATTTCTCCTGATTCTCTAAAAAACGAAAGAACCATTTCCCAATATAAGTCGAGTAATGACCGGCTTCATGAACAGGAAAGGGATATTCTCTTCGTGTTACAAGCCAAACCATAAAACAAAAGCTCTCCCGGCTTACTCCCTCCGCTTCATCGCCGTCTCATCAACTTTACTCTGCCCTTTGAAGAAAATGTGCAATATCCTGATACACCTTAAAACGTCCCTTTTCGTTCAGAATCTCATGACGCATGCCCGGGTACAGACGTGAAGAAACATGAGCATATCCCCGTTTCTTCAAATGACCGACCGCCTGTGCCAGCTTTGCGCTGCCGCCCAGACAAGGATCCGATGCCCCGGATACAAACAAGACCGGAAGCTTATGATTTCTCACTCTCCAGCCCATTCTGCTGTAGGTCTGCCTCATCAGCCACAGTAATGATTCATATCCGTTCAGTGTAAATGTAAAATTGCAAAGTGGATCTTTATTGTATGTCTCCACCACTTTCCGGTCAGAACAGATCCACGCATGGATCAGGTTCTCTGCACGGAACGGGCGGTCAAACATATTCGCAAAGATACTGTCTGCCAGACGACTTTTACTGTGCGGATCCTTTGTTGTCTGCAACATCCGGATCAGCGCTGTCCCCAACGGTGCCATCGTATTCTTGCCCGGGCAGCCACATACGATCAAACCGTCTAACTCCCGATCATACTTCTTCAGATAACAGCGCACCGCCAGTGATCCCATGCTGTGTCCCAGCATAAAATAAGGCAGTCCCGGATAATGCTTTTTGATGATCCTTGTGATCTGATGCAGATCCTCCACCAAAGCTCTGCCTCCATCCTCACCAAAATATCCGAGACCTGCAGGAATCCCTTCTCCGGATACCGGCTCTGTCTGAGCCGCCTCCCGTCTGCTCGCACCATGCCCACGGTGGTCATGAATCACACAGAGATATCCTCTGTCCGCCATATAACGCATAAATGGCAGATACCTTTCCTTATGCTCACACATGCCGTGTGCGATCTGTAAGACCGCCCTCGGATGAGCCGGAATAACCATCATCCCCCTCAACGGCATGCCATCCTGTGCCGATGTCAGAGAAAAATATTTCCGATGAATACTGCCCGGTCGCTCAGTTTTGCCAGCGCGGTAATGACTGTCAACCGCACTACGCTGTCTGCTTTTCCTTACTGCTGTCCATTTTCCGGTACACCGCTTTTTCTTCATAAATACTCCCCCTTTCGTTTTCTATTTCTTTTGAAGTGCTGCTATCTCCTCCGGCGTAAGTCTGCGATACTCTCCCTGCTTCAACGCCTCATCCAGCCGCAGACTTCCCATACTCAGGCGTTTGAGATAAAGAACCGGATGCCCGACTCCTGCTAACATGCGTTTCACCTGATGAAAACGTCCCTCACGGATTGAAAGCTCCAGACAGGACTCAGTATCCCCCGGATATCCCGGATCATCCGCACTTAGCGACAACGACACCGCATCCAGTCTCTTCACCTTCGCCGGAAGTGTCATCCGGTCATCTCCAATATCCATGCCATTCTCCAGGCGTTCTATATCCTTATCCTCTAATATGCCTTGAACCCTGACAAAATATGTCTTCCACACATGCTTTCCGGGTGCCAGAAGATCGTGAGACAATACCCCATCATTAGTGATCAGAAGCAGCCCCTCTGTGTCCTTGTCCAGCCGTCCCACCGGGAACAGATCCTTTTTCGTACCGTCCGTGATCAGGGACAGTACCGTACGGCAGGTGTTATCCTTTGTGGCTGACACCACGCCCTGTGGTTTATTTAACATATAATAAACATATCGCTCATAAGAGACTTTCTCTCCGTCCAATTCCACATCGTCCTCTTCTGTCACCTTCTGCTCCGGTCCCGATGCCGGCGCTCCATTGACAAAAACACGGCCTGATTTGATGAATTTCTTCACCTCAGACCGTGTTCCCATGGACATCTGTGCTAAATACTTGTCTAATCGCACAATGTCAAACCTCCGATTCTATATTGTCGTTATCCGCCCGCCTTTGATGGTGCAGATAAAATATACAGAAGCTTAATCCTATATAATGACCTGACCGTCATAGGATCATACTAACTCGTTGTACATATCCTCGTACTTCTTCGCAGAATGATTCCATGAGAAATCCATCGCCATGCCACGGTCAATGATCTTGTTCCACTCTCTCTTACGATTGTAGTACACATCCTTTGCGTAGCGGATCGTAGCAAGCATCTCATGCGCATTGTAGTTGGCAAAAGAGAAACCGGTTCCCTTTCCCTCATACTCATTGTACGGCTCTACGGTATCCTTCAGACCACCGGTTTCACGTACGATTGGAACAGTACCATAACGAAGACTCATCAACTGGCTCAGACCACACGGCTCGAACAGAGATGGCATCAGGAATGCATCACACGCTGCATAGATCTTATGAGAGCGCTCATTGGAATAGAAGATATTCGCAGAAACTCTTCCGTGATACTTCCACTCGAAGTGACGGAACAGATTCTCATAACGCTCCTCACCGGTTCCGAGAACCACAAGCTGTGTATCCTCTGCACAGATCTCCTCGATCACATAATTAATGAGGTCAAAGCCCTTCTGATCCGTCAGACGTGATACAATACCGATCATAAATGCTTTATCGTTCTGATCAAGACCAAGCTCCTTCTGAAGACCGCGTTTGTTCTTGATCTTCTCCTTACGGAATGTCTTGGCATTGTAGTTGGCGTAGATCAGTGGATCGGTCTCCGGATTGTACTCATCGTAATCCAGACCGTTAACAATACCACGCAGGCAATTGCTGCGCGCACGCATCAGACCATCCAGATGCTCTCCATAGAACGGCATCTTGATCTCCTCCGCATAGGAATCGCTGACTGTCGTTACCATATCAGCATATACGATACCGCCCTTGAGATAGTTGGCATCACCATATGCCTCCAGCTTGTCACTGGTGAAATAATACTCGTTCAAGCCTGTGATGTCAATGACCTTCTGCTTATCCCAGATACCCTGGAACTTCAGGTTATGTATCGTCATGATCGTCTTGATACCATGGTAGAACGGGTTATCATTGAAGCTGTCCTTAATATATACCGGGATCAGTCCTGTCTGCCAGTCATGGCAGTGGATGATATCCGGACGGAAATCCAGAGAAGGCATTGCAGACAATGCTGCTTTACAGAAAAATGCAAACTTCTCAATATCCTCGAAAATATTGCCATATGGATGAAATCCTGCGAAATAGAACTCATTATCGATAAAATAGAAATGAACTCCCTCATACTCCATCTCTAAGATACCAACATACTGGCTTCTCCATGCCAAATCCATATAGAAGTGCGTCTTGTACTGCATCTTGTCCTTCCACTCCTGTGGAATGCATGCGTACTTTGGAATCATAACACGCACATCATACTCTTTCTTGTTGAAATACTTTGGCAAAGACCCCACAACATCTGCCAGACCTCCGGTTTTCACAAATGGTACACACTCGGAAGCCACAAATAATATGTTTTTCATATACACCCTCCATTCAGTTTGTAAACTCCAATGAATGTCACGGATATGGTGTCAGAATTACCCGTGCATTCCATTAAAATAATTATACCTTATTTCAGAGCCTGTGAAAAGTGTTTTTTACGGAAAGTTAAGTGTGCTTTCTCATGCACGAAGCTTGTATTCCAGACGGATTTTATCTGCGATCAGTGCGATAAATTCAGAGTTTGTCGGTTTTCCCTTGCCGGAATTAACAGTGTAACCAAACAATTCTTCGATCGTCTCCATCCGTCCACGACTCCACGCCACCTCAATAGCATGGCGGATTGCCCGCTCTACCCTGCTTGACGTTGTCTTATAATTGCGGGCGATCGTCGGATACAGCACCTTCGTGATCGCGCCGAGCATCTCATTATCATTGACTGACATGATGATCGCATCCCGCAGATACTGGTACCCCTTAATATGTGCCGGAACACCGATCTCATGGATCACATCCGTCACATCCGATTCGAGGGAATCCTCCATTCTCCGGTGCTTGTTTTCAAAAACCGTATTGATAACTCTCTGCTCGTTCCTGTCCCTGCCTTTCTCATTTTGTCCAACCGCCCGCACCCGCGACACAACCACACGGGTGTCAAAGGGTTTGAGAATATAATAAGCAGCCCCGAGACGAAACGCATTCTCGGTCACGCGCTCCTGACTTACCGCCGACACAACGACAAACTCCGGAGCCAGAGTCGGAGCTCCCTTTTTCATGCGCTCCATCACGCCGAGTCCGTCCACCTTCGGCATGATCAGATCCAACAGAACGACATCCGGACGCAGTGCCGATATCTTGTGAAGTGCCTCCTCTCCGTCAGATGCTGTTCCGACCACCTCCATATCCGTTTCACGCTCCAGTGCTTCCTTCAGGATCGTCACGATCCGCTTGTTATCATCCACGACTAACACTTTGATTACTTCCATATCCTATCCCCTTTTCGTTGTGCTGTCCCATATCCGGGACTCCTTTTCATTTATTGTAAGATAGTCAAAGCCCGCTTATCAATATAAAAGCAGCTGCAATTTTCGACGAAAAAACGGCGGAAATGCAATATTCCGCCGTTTTCCTCACCTACAGGATTCCATATTCATATCTGTCTATGACAGGATTCGTCCATCTGTCGAAATGACTCTGACCTGCCACGGGATCATTTTGCCGCTGTTTTGTAATGCGGTCTTAACCGCTTGCTCCAGCCCGCCGCAGCATGGTACCTCCATGCGCACGATCGTCACACTGCGCAGCTCATTCCGGCGCAGGATCTCGGTCAGCTTCTCGCTGTAATCGACATCATCTAACTTCGGGCATCCGATCAACGTCACTCTTCCACGGATAAAATCCTGATGGAAGGATGCATACGCGTATGCCGTACAATCCGCTGCCACCAGAAGATCTGCCCCTTCAAAATACGGTGCATTCACCGGTGCAAGTTTAATCTGGACCGGCCACTGCGAAAGCTCGCTGACTGCTCCCTGCAGCTGCTCCGTGCCGGAAGGCTGTTGCTTCCCTGAGGCTCTGTCAAACTGCATCATCCTGCTGCCCGGACAGCCGCCCGTCATCGCCCTTGCCCGGATCTGTTTCTCCTTTGCCGCCTTCTCCTCCTTCGCCTTCAGCACAGCCGCCTCGTCATAAGCAGCCGCCTCTCTCTGCTCAAATGAGATCGCCCCTGTCGGGCAGGACGGCAGACAGTCTCCAAGACCGTCGCAGTAATCATCCCTCATCAGATGTGCTTTTCCGTGCACCAGAGCGATCGCTCCCTCATGACATGCATTGACACACAGACCACATCCGTTGCATTTTTCTTCATCAATTTTTATTACCTGACGTACCATAGTCGTTCCCCCTCGTTTCCTCATTGTTTGACTTATTTTCACGAAACCGGTCTGTTTTCCGGTTCTGAAGTTATCTTACCGAAAACAAAGAAGAATTTCCGTTGTTAAAACCACAAAACCGTTATTTTGTAAAATAAACATATATTGTTGTTCCCTCGCCCAGCTTACTGCGAAGCTCGAGCTTCACATTGTCGTGCAACGCAATGATATGCTTCACGATCGCCAGTCCAAGACCGGTACCGCCCGTTGATTTCGAACGGCTCTTGTCCACGCGGTAAAAACGTTCAAAAATGCGTTCCTGATCCTTCTCCGGAATCCCGATCCCGTTATCCTTCACCTCGAGAACAACACGCTCAACCTCCCGGTAAACCGATACATCCACACGTCCGCCCGGATTATTATACCGGATCGCATTGTCACACAGATTGTAGATCAGCTCGTCCATCATCTGCCGGTTCGCCGTCACCATCTGCGGCTCTCCCGAGAAAGAAAGCTGTACCTGATGCTTTTCTGCAGACATTTGAAGCATCTCCACACAATTGGCCGCCATATCGCAGATATCAAGCTCCTCCATAATATCTTCCGTTGTCACATCAAGTTCAGACAAACGAATAATATCATTGATCAGTGTCAAAAGACGGTTCGAACTCTTATGGATCTCTCTGGCAAATCTCTGCACATCGTCCCCTGTCGCAATCCCATTTTCAATCAATTCCGAATAACCGGAAATAGAGGTCAGCGGCGTCTTCAATTCATGGGAAACATTTGCCGTAAATTCCTGCCGCATATTGGCATTGCGGATAATGTCCTCATGCTGCGCACGTATCGTTGTCACATACGGCTCAAGCTCCTCATATACATGATACATGCCCGGTCCCTCCAGATTCTTGGCAAGCTCCTCGATCGGCTTAACGATACTTTTCGTCAATGCGTGGGACAGGATCACACATGCCGCAAACAGAAGAACACTGAGAACAACAAGCCTTGGCACAGTGCTCAGCAAAATCCCCGTCATACTGCTGACCTCCTTGGAGATACGCAGCACATAACCATTATCCAGCCGAACCGCATAATAAAACGCACTTTTGCCAAGTGTCTGTGAATTACGCACCGCCTTGCCCTCTCCCTTTGAAAATGCGGATGCAATCTCCGGACGATTTTTGTGGTTTCCCATGCCCCTCACATCCGCATCGCTGTCACAGACTGCATTACCATCCGGGTTGATCAGCGTGATACGAAGATGCTTCGGTGTATTTTCCATATGGACATTTGCCGGATCTGACACCATCTGCCACGCATCCGACTCGACCATCACATCTGCCGAATTTCTTAGATCCTGAATGACTTCCTTCGTCAATACACCATAAAAGACAGTCGCAGAAAGTGCTACTGTCTCCAATATTGTGATCACCGTCAATATCATACATAAAATGTTAATCCGCCGTTTCATCCATCAATTCCTTTCCTCTGCCGGAACAGTTTTTTTTAATGTTATGTAGACCATTCCGGCAGTTTTACTTTTCTCCTTCCTGCGTTATATGTCAAGTCTTTCCCTTTTCTACACAAGATTCATGCAGTACCCGACATTCCGTACGGTTTTAATATATTTTCCTGCATCTCCAAGCTTATGACGCAGTGTCTTGATATGCACATCGAGCGTGCGCGATTCAATCTCACAGTTTGCATGCCAGATATGCTCCATAATGCTGTCTCTGGGAAGCACGATCTCCTGATTCTGCGCCAGATAATGCAACAACTCATACTCTTTATAAGTAAGCTCTACCGCACTGCCTGACACAAAAACCTTTCGTTTCTCGTCATCGATCACAAGATCCCCGATCTTGATCACCTTCTCCGCATCCTGCTCTCCTGTTCTTCGAAGAAGTGCCTTGACACGGGAAACCAGCTCCATAACTCCAAACGGCTTCGTCATATAATCGTCCGCACCATTATCAAGTCCCTTCACCTTATCAATCTCTGTCGTTTTCGCTGTCACCATGATCACCGGAATCCTCTTCGTCTCTCTTTTCTCGCGGATCTTCCGAAGGATTGACAGACCATCCTCATCCGGCAGCATAATATCAAGCAGGATCAGATCCGGCTTCTTCTCTGCCAGTTCCTTATAGAAGGAACGTCCATCCGGGAATTCCACCGTCTGATGTCCCGCGTTTTTGAGCGAAAAGCTCTCAATCTCGCTGATATTTTTGTCGTCCTCCACAATATAAATTAATGCCATAGCCGTCCCGCCTTTCTATCCTTTTAGGTTGAGTATATCACAAATTCATTGCGTACGCTTAATTAAAATATCCAAAATCAACGGACTCCATGACCGCATCCGCAATATTAACACAACTGTTTCCCATTCGGTCAATGCTGTGAAGGATCTTATTAAAGGAAGAGGTCAGACTCGCTTTACATTTTCCGGTGCTGACACGCTTCATATGATCCTTGCGAAGCTTCAGATCAAGTTCCAGAATCTTATCTCTCTTCTTAATGATCTTAGCGGCATTGTCCTTATCACCGGTTTCCATTACCTTCAGGGAAGCATCATACATATCGCCGATCAGCTTCAGACTCTTCTCCAGATCTCTGGAGGCGTCCTTGGAAAGCACGGATTTCTTGGAGGACTTATTCCCCTCCTCCTCAAATACCGCAAGAATATCGCCACACAACAATGCAAGACGGTTGACATCGCTGAGCACATACATGATACCTGCCGTCTGTGTTGCCTGCTCCTCGGTCAGAACACCTGCCGAAAACAGGTTAGTCAGATATTCCGTGATCCGTTCATCCAGATTCTGTACGACCTGGATCTTACTCTGCAGATCCTCCACATAAGTCCAATCTTTTAAGCCTGCCACATCCGAAATATCGTTAATGATCTCCTTTACCAGTCCGCTCAACCGGATCACCTCCTGAGATACCAGACGAAGTGCCGCTGTCGGCTGATTGACCAGATTATTGTCCAGATACATCGGCTGTGATGCATCCTTCTCATCCTTTTCTCCCGGAATAATAAACATAACGATCTTCACCAGCAGCCAGATCAGTGGGAGCCAGAGAAGTGTCATAATAAAGTTAAAGCCGGTATGCGCATTCGCAATCTGACGTGAGATCACATCAACCTCTGCCCCCTTCGGGGAAATATACTGGATCAGCTTTGCATACGGATGCACAAACCAGATAAAGATCAGACTTCCGCTGACATTAAACATACAATGCGCAAGTGCGGTACGCTTTGCATCTCTTGACTGACCAACACTGGCAAGCAGTGCAGTGATCGTTGTACCAATATTATCACCAAGCAGGATCGGGATCGCACCCGCAAGACCAAGAATACTTGTTGTTCCATCCGGTCCCGCCTGCTCTGCAAAATTCTGCAGCACCGCAATCGTTGCCGAGCTGCTCTGTACAACAAGTGTCATCAATGTTCCCACACAGACACCAAGCACCGGAATATGTGCTACCTTTGCGATCATTGCCGTGAATACCGGGCTTGCCGCCAGCGGCTTCATGACATCTCCCATCGTCTCAATCCCAAGGAAAAGAACACCAAAAGCAAAAATTGTCTGACCGATGTTTTTCACCTTCTCGGATTTGCAGATAAAGGAAATGATAAAGCCTGCAAAAATGATCAGATAAATATAATCGCTGATCTTAAATGCAATGATCTGCGCCGTCATTGTTGTACCAATGTTGGCACCAAGTATAATAGAAATTGCCTGCGGAAGACTCATCAGTCCCGCACTGACAAAACCAATCGTCATAACTGTTGTCGCACTGCTGCTCTGTAAAACAGCCGTCGTCAAAGCACCTGCCAAAACACCAAGTATCGGATTTTTCGTTAAAAGTGCAAGAATTGCCTTCATTTTCTCGCCTGCTGCCTTCTGCAGACACTCACTCATCAAATTCATTCCAAACAGGAATAATGCCAGACCTCCCAGCAATCCAAATGCGATCTGAACCGTACTGTTCATCTTTTTTCCTCCATTTTTCCGGATCTTTACACATACCTCATTGAATGTGTACGTCCTGATTCGTCTCTTCACTTATTCTTCATTCTACTTTTTACATTTTCATCATAACAATGCCATGTAAATGCTATATAGGGGTTATGTAAAAAGTATGTAAAAACTTTTTACATAACCCCTATATCATGTCATTCTGTATTTTCGTCAGTCATACAGCTTCTGCCATTCTGCAATCTTTGCATCCTTTACCGTCTGATCCTTGTCTGTATTTTCCTGTACAAACCCTGCAAGCTGCGCAAACGTCCCACGCGTTCCGGATCCCTCCTCTCTGGAGATCACCCTGATCTGTCCGAGCTTGCCAAGTCCTTCCACCTTCTGCTTCGTATCTGCTGCCTGCTTACTGCATCCGGTACTTCCTGTCATCAGAAGTGCCCCTGTGATAAGAAGCAACAGCAGTCCTTTTCCATTTTTCTTTCTGATCATTTATCATTTCATCCTTTTCATATCCATTTGCGGAGCTCATGCACGTTTTCCTTCGCCGCCCAGAAGAAGTGCCATTCCAAGAACGGCACCCGGCAGCATTGCAAACAGGGCTCCCGCACCGCCTATGGTATTCTGATAATCACTGCTTCCTGTTTCCAGACAAAACACCAGTCCAAGAACACAGCCAATAAGCATCCAGTGCATCACATGAAAGAACAGCCAGACACCTCCCACCGTTTTCTCCTGCCAGTTCGTGTGTTTCTTCATCCATTCATATGCCTTCATAAGAATGCACCTCCTATTCCGCCTCCCGGATCAGCCTGCCATGGACATGCTCTCCGGTCAGCGAGAAGATCACCCATTCTGATATATTGGTTGCGTGATCTCCAATTCTCTCAAAGTATTTTGCAATCATCAGAAGATCCGTCGCCTGCTCACCGCAATTCGGATCATCATGGATCAACTGCACCAACTCCGTCTGTACCTGATGAAACAGTTCATCGACCACATCATCCTTCTCAATGACCGCTGCTGCCTGAAGCTGATTGCGGTTAACAAACGCATCAACACTTCCCACCAGCATCACCGACGTCTCCTTCGCCATGTTCTGAATATAATCCAGATGCTTGATATAAGGCTCATTGCGGCGAAGCAGCGTTACAATGATCTCCGAAATATCAGCGGCGTGATCTCCGATACGCTCCATATCCGTGATCATTTTCAGTGCAGAGGAAATCTGACGCAGATCTCTCGCTACCGGCTGCTGCTGTAACAGAAGCTTCAGACACAATGACTCAATATCTCTCTCCTGACGGTTGACCTGCTCATCGGATTCGATCACATAGTTTGCCAGATCAATATCCTGCGTCACCAGAGCCTTGATGGTATGCTCGATCGCTTTTTCGATCATGCTTCCCATCTCGATCAGCTCATCATTTAATTTATCCAACTGCTTGTCAAAATGCGTTCTCATGCTATCTTCCTCTCTTCTATTTTCATTTCAAATTCATCAGATCCTGCGGCATCATCCAAAACGACCGGTAATGTAATCTTCCGTTCTCTTATCCTCCGGCATAGAAAACAGCTTCTCCGTGTCGTTATATTCCACCATCTCTCCCAGCAGAAAGAATGCCGTCTTGCTGGAAATACGCGTTGCCTGCTGCATATTGTGGGTTACCATAATGATCGTGTAATCCTTCTGCAGCTCCAAAGCAAGCTCCTCGATATGCGCGGTCGAGATCGGGTCTAATGCCGATGTCGGCTCATCCATCAGGATAACCTCCGGCTCTACCGCCAATGCTCTCGCAATACAGAGACGCTGCTGCTGTCCACCAGAAAGACCGAGTGCGGACTTTTTCAGACGATCCTTTAACTCATCCCAGATCGCTGCCTGACGCAGGGACTTCTCCACAATCGCATCCAGCTTCTGTCTGGAATGGATTCCGTGGGTTCTTGGTCCGTAAGCAATGTTATCGTAAATGCTCATCGGAAACGGATTCGGATTCTGGAACACCATACCGACCCGCTTGCGCAAATGATTCACATCCATATCACCGTAAATGTCTTCGTTGCCAAGAAGAACCGTTCCCTCAATCTTACAGCCCTCCACCAGATCATTCATCCGGTTCAGGGACTTTAAAAATGTACTCTTACCACAGCCGGAAGGTCCGATAAACGCTGTGATCCGGTTCTGCGGAATATCAATGCTGATATCCTTGAGTGCATGAAAACTGCCATAATGTAAATTTAACTTATCCACATGAAACTTTGTCTGTGCCACTGCCGGATGCTCCGTTGCCTGTACCACAACACTTGAATATACTGAATCCATATTTACTCCTCTTTTCTTAATCTGATCAATATTATGATGCCAGGGTCAAAAATTTTGCCCCCTGCATCTTTTGATATATCTAAACTGCTTGCGCAGATTATTTGCTTTTCATCAAACCTTAGATTTCAACCTTCCTGCTACGAGATTGGACAGACAGTTGATCACAATGACAAATACCAGAAGCACAACCGCCGTTGCAAATGCCTGATCCGTATGCAGTCCCTCCTTGGAAAGGTTATACATATGAACCGAAAGTGTTCTGACCGAAGAACCAAAGAACCCATTCACTCCGGCATTTACCTTTGGAACCGCAGCTACCGTTCCTGCCGTAAAGATCAGTGCCGCCGTCTCACCGACGATACGACCGATCGAAAGGATCACGCCGGACAAAATTCCCGGTACTGCCGATGGAAGCACTGTCCGAAACACAGTTCGAAGCTTTCCCTCTCCCAGTCCAAAGCTTCCTTCGCGGTAGCTTTTCGGCACCGCCAACAATGCCTCCTCGCTGGTTCTCATGATCGTCGGCAACACCATGATCGCCACCGTAAGTGCTCCGGAGATCAGCGAATATCCCATGTGCAATGCCCCACAGAAAAACAACATACCAAACAGTCCATATACGATTGACGGAATACCGGACAATGTCTCTGCCGTCACACGGACAAGACCAACGATCTTATTGCCCTTCTTCGCATATTCGACCATGTAGATCGCCGCAAAGATTCCGAGCGGTCCTGCAATCAGGATCGCAAGCACCGTCAACAGCAGTGTGTTGATCAACGCCGGCAGCATCGAAACGTTGTCCGAATTATACGTCCACGCAAACAGCTGCGGTGTCAGATGCGGCACTCCCTTTACCAGAATATAAACGATCAGCGAACCTAGCGCCGCCACCGTGATCACCGCGGATAGTATCGTCAGCAGTAAGACGACCAGTGAACCCGGGTGATGCAGATATGTTTTCATTTTCGCCTTCATAATTGATTCATTTCCTTTCTATGTAATTGCAAAACTGCAAAAGAAAAAGCCATCGCTTTATTCACGATGACTTAATCATATATGGGAAAGGTAAAATCTACTATCCTGTTCAGGTCAAATCTGTGTAAAATGTCTGTGAAGAGGTTATTGAGTGTTGCCCAATTACTCTTGGAAAATCAGACAACATTCCTCACATCACATTCCACAATATTAAACCGCATAAACTCCGGTATCGCATTCCGTCTCGCTTCCTCCTTCACTTCATCACTATGCATAACAGCCGCTTGAATCAGCACACTGGAAGGATAATATCGACTATGCCAGTTTATGGCTCCGAATATCATTGTAATTCGTACAGATCGGCAAACTATTCTCTCGCGAAAGATAATCAACCATACCAAGCATATATAACGCTTCCGGATACCATTTCTTTTGAAATAATTCAACAATAATATTACTTTCTAATGTATTGATGATAAAATCGAGATCTCCCATGTCTTTTACTCTATGACAGATATTACTTTTAAATGTCTCAAATGAACTTCGATGCTCTGTCTCTCCGGTCTGTTCATACTCCTGTGGCTCCAGCAGCGATTCGACTGTAACGTTTAAAGCCTTTGCTATCTTATATATTGTTCCTGTCGAACATCTCTCCATAGCAGTCTTTCCTCAGCAGATATCAGATATTGTTGCCTGTGGAACACCACTCAACTTGCTCAGCTTATATCTACTCATTTTCATATCGCCCAAAAGTTCATCAATAATCATACTTCTGACCCCCCTTTTTAAGATATTAAATCGGTTTACCGAAGTATGTCAATTAGAAAACTTCTTTTCTAATTCCCGTTCCATGAAATTTAGGACAAATGCATACGATGATAATCTTCTAATATCTCTTGTAATTTAAGAAGAGGTTCTTGAAAATCTGTATCCGTCAATCGATCAAAAAATTTCAAGACATCTCCGTAACAGTCTCCCATACGATTTTGAACATTGGTTATATCCTGTAATTTTTCATCGTCCTTTGCTTGAATTCTTCTTAACGCATCTCTTGTATCATTTTCTACGTTGCTGTATATATTTTGCGTTGTCTGTCGTAACAACATGATTTCATCCCTTGTTTCTTTATATAAACGAACGATCTCTCTTATCCCATCCAAATCAGTATCTATGTACCCCATATTAAACTCCTGTTCTACAATTTGATTCCCTCAATAACCTCCAGATAATTGTCCACAACCTGAAGTTTTGTAATCAAATTAGTTATCTCAACAGATGATGACGATAAAACCCGTTCCACTTCCGAAAGAGACTCTCCCAATTCTACATACTTTGAATCATGCCAGTCCACTCCTGCTGACTCGTAGCTCGCCTTCAATGCCCTTTTCATCTCCTCCTGTGTCATATTAAATCTTGTTAAACTTTTTACCATTACGGCAATGGAATCTCTTGTTATACCAGCCATATAAATCATCTCCTTTTCACTTTTTCATTTTGCTGTGCATCATCAACCAGATCCTTCAAATGATATTGCATTTGTTCTAAATTCCGTAACTCATTTTCTAATTTGCCGCAATCTTGTTTTAAGCAATGCATGCTATCTCCTAACTGCTGCCTTTTTTCATCTCTGCTGGAATTTAGCTCATTATAACACCGCTGAAGTTTCTGTCCGATTTCCTCCAATATATCTGCCACAATTCCAAATGACATCTCCTCCATTTTTACTACTCCTCATTATTTTTGAAAATGTATGGTCTAAAGATCTCCGGTTCATTAATTCCATTGGCGTAAACAGCCATATTTTTCCCTAATCCTTCAACATTGATTGTCGTATCAATTATACTGTATGCATCCTTTGATAATGTTCTAAATAAAATTCTGTTTCGGAAAACACTAAGTTCTGTTTGACCTAAACGCTTCAACACTAATACATCTGTACTGGAAAGATAAAAATGCATTCCACAATAATAACCACTTGATAACATGGTCTTCATCTTTTTATAATAGCTTATCCTACCTGATGTATTCTTCAAGCCCTGACCATTTCCACTGAATATATCTTGACTCGATTCATCCATCATAGCATTAACCCGTTCAAACGGATCATCACTATCCCTAACTACTCCTTCTGTCATCGTTGATTCTTCCATCGATTCCGACATAAATTCATCAATATTTCCATTTTCCATAACACGCATCAATGGTTCTATCCACTGATAGTTGCTAATTACAACATATATATTTTCTTTATCAGATTCAATTTTGCTTCCCTGCATCATCCTCTGCTTTCTGGAAGTGTACTCCTCATATAACATGTCAATTGTATGCAGCACCGAAAAAATATTGTCAATCACTACCATAGGACTGTTATAATCCATTGACAATGTTTCATTAACAATCTCCTCCTCATCTATCATCATTGAGCCATCAAAAATATATATATTGTTATAATCAGACACCGCTGTTTTCTTCATTGCCTGAGCAATCCATAATCTTGTTATATTATTAACTATTTCCGAGTCCTCTCCGACTACCAACATATCCGTTTTTCTTTTTTTGCCTATTTCAACAGAAATCGGATCCCCGAATCCTATTTTTTCACCCAGTATAAATATGTTGTCGTCATAGTTTTCAATATCCCGCATTCCAAGCTCCGGTGAATCACTCCCTCTAAATACATACATATTACTCTCTTGATTTTCAAATTCATCCGGATATTCTTCGGAAATTTGATCAAGTATTCTATACTGTTCTTCTGCTTCCACATAAGCAACCTGCATTGCTACCGGTTCTGACACAATATCATTTTCCAAATAGATACCTGAGCCACGTTTCTTTTCCACTTTACTGATGCATTTTCTTACATTCTCATCTCCAATCAACGAACTCAATTCACTTTCTGGACATTGCAATGCAATCCGTATATGCATTTCTTCCAATGTTCCTTTGGTAAGTGCAGATGATTCATATATCTTCCGCAATGTTTGTGTGGCGAGTAAGAAATGAATACCGTACACACGGGCTCTTGATACAAAATCTGATAATAATGCTGCTGCATTATAAGCGACGCGCTTATTCTGCGCCGTATTAAATAACACCTGAAATTCATCCATGATTACCAGAATCCGAGGCATTTTATATCCTGCTTTTCTATAATCAGATATGTTTTTAATGTCAATTCCGTTTCCAGAAGCCTGTGCAAACATTTCATTTCTTTTCTCCAGTATTTTCCATAGATCATTTAATACACTTTCTCCAAACTCCTGCATCACATCCAATCCCAAACACTTCAAATGCGGAATTTTCCTATTTTCATATATTTTAAATTCATTTCCCTGTTTAAAGTCCAACAAATACAATTCTAATTCCTCGGGTAAATAATTTACCACCGAACTCATAATAATTGTATGAAGTAATGAGGATTTTCCTGATCCTGTAGGTCCCACAATCAATCCATAATGAGAAGTTCCATTGGCAACTTCATCGCCCATCTCAATACATTGAATTTCTCCATATTCATTTACACCTATTGGTATACTCAGCTTTTCTGCAGATGACAGGGCATGTTTTTTGCTATCTACAATAATTTCTCCGAATTTTAAGTATGAATCTCTACTTGTTTGATACGCCTCTGAAAATTTGTCCCAAAATGCAGATAAATTGTATTCCTGAATGTCCTCTGAAAACACCCAATCCAGCAAATCATTCGAAAGACTTCTCCAGCAATCATCCAACTGATAAAATGCACAACCCGTATCAATAAGTCTTCTCTTTTCTCGATCATCACCTCTATTTTTATCCAGATTAACCTTGGTAATAAGTAACGTTTGGATTCCCGCACGTACTCCCTCCTTAATCAACAACTGTATTTTGTCAAACAGATCATCATTAACTTCATAATCCACAAGTACCAATGTCCGAAACGGTATCTTTTTTTTAATATTTGGGTCTTCATTGTATTCTTGTACTGTTTTATGATTTTTTAATCTGTTTTGAAGAATATCATTCATAATCTCCACATATTCATTAATTGTATTTCTGACCTGCTCTCTCTGGAGATATACACCTTGAACAATATTAGGAAATGCAGAACACATCTCACACAAATTATTCATGCCCTCCATTTCTCCATGATAACTGCATACTGTTACTAACTGCATACCTATCTCAAATCTATTTAATTGATTTAACACCAATGTCTCCACGATCGATAACGCTGCATTCTTATCTGAATTATAATTTAATATAAAGCTTCGCTTTCCGCTCATATTATATTTTGTTGTAAATCTGACATAATCCCGATGTATATATTTTTCATAGCGTTCAAAAATTATTTTATTAATTTCCTCAAATTGTTTATAGTAACCAATGTACCAACAATATTCGCCTGCCGGAAAATCATAAGAAATTTTGCCCTCTGAATATCCGCCTTTAAAATCACGCATATAATCAACAGACAAATGAATGTCAAATAATGTTTGTAACTGATCTATAAGAGGAGCTGTTTTTCTTTGCATTTCTTCCGTCAATCTATCCACTTTATCATCTGCCTCTTTTGACATTTTATCAAAATTATCAGATAATTGTTTATCTCTATCGTTTAAATATTTCTCCTGAAATGCTTTCAACTTATCATAAAGAGAATTTCCCACATATATCAACTGATTATGTGTTTGAAGTATTTGCTGATTCTTTTCATTATCAACTCCCAGCATTTTCCTTCCCAACCCTAAAACACCTTTTGAAGAATTACTTATACTCATAACATCTGTCGACAATACCTCATATAATGACTCCATATATGATATATATTGCTGAGGCGAGTCAAATGTAACGTCCTCTGCGGAAGCACCTGCCTGCCCTACATGTATAGATCCTCTGACCGACTGCATATAATACTTAAATATCCCCTCTGTCTTAGAACGAATTTTGTCTCCTTCCTCTAACAGAGTGTCCAAATATCTTGCATAGGCTAAACCCGGATCATTATCTCCTCCCTCAATTTGTGCAGCCTGCTCATCTATTTTTTCATTTGTTTCATTTTCTATCTGAGTAATTTTGTCATCATAGTCCTGCATTATAACGTAGTAGCTGTTAATTATCTTTTGTGCATCCATGACATTCTGTTGTAAATCAAAAAAATCATAAGGCATTTCCTGCTTCCTCCATATAACAGAGAACACTTGCATTATTGACAAGTGTTCTTTGCTCTAAGTATTATAATTCAATATTATCAATTTCTATAAGAAAAATCACTCTTACTACAAATTCCAAGTGCAATCAGAGCATCATCATTTGCAATACTTGATGCAGTAATATACTCTTCTTCCTCAATTTCTTTTTGCTTACCGGTTTTTAACAAACCGCTGATCTTTGTGGACATATGAGCCATATTTGTCACTCCACCGCCAATGTGCATGGCGCTTGCAGTTCCCGCCGAATACAATGATAACATAAAGCTATTGTTTGCCTGACGAACAACAAATACATAAATATGATAGTCCAAATTTTCCGGATTATATACCACCAGACACGGATCAGAGCTTAAAAGTCCGGATTTCACCTTATCTTTGCGAAATGCAACAGGTATCCCGCTCCTTCCATACTCCTGTGCCAATGCCTGTTGTATTTCATCCAGTGAATACGGTCTTGAACAATACACAAACTCTCTTCCTCCCGGTAACGTAGATGCCATTCTTTCATATTGCAACATTTTAATTCCTCCTTTGTGAACTTAATCTGTTATTTTATCTTATGAAAACAGATTATCATACTCTTATCCATAAACTCTTTCCATTATTTTCACTTTCATCTTTTAAATCACCCTTACTCTATATACTGCTTCTTCTATTTGTTCCCATTTTATGGGCATTGCGGGAATCTTGCTATTTCATTTATAGTCTGTTCGCAATGCTAGTTAGATATTTTTCACAAAATATATTTCGTTTTTTTATGCACTTTTTATATAAACTTTCCACTCTGCCCCCTCACCCTATTTATCGTATTTAACGGCTTCGAAATCATCCGGCTGTAACGTAAATAACCATTCGTCTGGCATATTCTCAATTAAGCAATTATCTATTCCTTCCAGGTGACAGTGTTTATATGCTGAATAAACCATCGCTCTCTCTACAACATTCCTGGCAAATCTTCCATTCCCAAAATTTTCGTGTTCTGCCATCTCTTTCGAAAAAATATCTGCCAGCACTTTATCTACGCCCTCTCCTATCAAATAGCCGTTTTCAGAAGCAACATAGTGGCTTATTTTACACAACTCATTGATCGTGTAGTCTTCAAACCGAAGCACACAGGAGAATCGGGAACGCAATCCCGGATTAGAGTTCAAAAAGGCTTCCATTTGGTTAGGATATCCGGCTAAAATAACCGTTAGTTCTCCTCTGTGGTTTTCAATCTCCGTCACTAGTGTATTGATCGCCTCATCTCCATATCCTCCTCTGGTATCCTCGATTAAGGAATACGCTTCATCAATAAACAATACGCCGTTCAAAGCCTTCTCGACCACCTCCCTTGTCTGTTTGGCGGTATGCCCAGCCCAGCGTTCTACAAGATCAGAACGAGTACACTCAATAAATTTGAATTCTTTTGATAAGTTTAGTTCGTATAAATACCGTGCGTAGATTCGCGCAACCGTCGTTTTAGCGGTTCCCGGATTCCCTGTAAATATCATATTAGTGGTAATATTCACCTTTTTCCCTCGCTGCTGCGCAATAGACTGCACTTTGTAAAATGCCGTCCGTCGATATATACTTTCTTTTACGTTATTAAGACCGATCAATCTGTTTAGCTGTTCTTCTGCCGATTTTTGAGGCTTTACCTCTCTGCGCTCTTCTGATAGCTTTTGTTTCGGCATCATTTTTCCTTTTCCATTTGAATTGACCAAATAGAGAAGATCATCAACCACCAGACTCTTTTCTCCATAATACATAGCTTATCCCCTCTCGTTTTCAAGCATCTTATCCACTTCTTCCGGGGACATAAAACATCCGTCCAACAACATATTTACCGGAAGATCTCCTTCATCCATGTCATTCTCCTCCATGACTTTTCTCTGGGATTGAGACCCATGAAACAGTTCCTGCTCAAACCTGTATTCTTCTTCAGACCGCTTCCACAACCCTTTGCGTGCTGAAATTTCCAACACGCAACGCCTACCATTATCATCAACTAAAACCATGCTGATCATATCCGACAGAAAATTATCAAATATATACTCCTCCAGCATAAAGCGTTCCAGATTCAATCGGAGAGTTCCGTATCTTTCATTGGATAAATCAACAATATGAGGGCGATAAGCATGTACTTCCGTAAATGTGATCCCATCCATCGAAACACAGTCATCCGCCTCGCCGTAAAAATCCAAATACACTTCTATTCCCTTGTACAGCAAAAGAAAATCAAAGGCTTCATACAGATCCACTTTTTCTTCCACAAATTTCTGATAGAGAACTGAAAAGGCTTTTTTCGGATTTAAGTACCCTTCCGGGCACGGCACTCTGTTTTCTTCATTTACTATTGATTCCATCATATATTCTTCGTCTTCAATCAACATTTTAGAGTGCAACTCCATAATATCCGAACATTCAAAAAAAAGCAGCCACTCCACCTCTTCCTGTTCGCATAATTCATCTGCTCTCCGTTTTAGCCAAACTGCCTGACAATGAAAAAATTCACTATCATATTCCTTGTCCTGTACCGCGTTTTCCGCCATTATTTTTTCGAGCAAATGAAGAACACTCTCTATGTTAGAAGAAAAAGGTCCATATTTTCGGATATAATCGAACATCATTGCTTTTGCATATATTTTAACGCTTTTGTCTGATTCATCTTTCATTATTTTCACCTCATTTCCTTAATATAACGGTACATTATCCGAAAGATAACCTATCATTTATATATTACCTTAAAGCCATTGGTAGCTAAAAAGGTCGGTGCATAGCAACCTGATTTTGTCCGGATGGTCACAAAATTGCAGTCAGAAACATCAACAGAATATGTCTTATCTCTCTGCCCCGGCTTTCGCTGTATCCGAAGTAGTAAAGCACTCTCTTTCGCTGTCTTTCCCTTGTATACCGAAATACTTGCATGATCTTCTCGACCGCATTCCCATTGGCCCAGGCGAAAAGTGAGCTTTGAGAATTTTTGTTCCAGACAAAAGGTACATCCATCCCCTGTAAAAACCGGACATGTTAGCAGCTTAGAGTAATTATTCTGATAGATGGAAAGAACATCATCGTCGTCAACGCTGTATAAGTCTTCTGACGGATTTCCAAGAATACACGGTACTTCATCAGCGGTAATATCAATCTTGACGCCTGACAAATCCATTTCCGTTTCCTCTAATTCATCTGCTTCCGTCCCATTTTCCTGAATTTCACTTGTTTCCTTTTGTCCTTCATCGCAGCCATTTTCATTACCTTCTTCTGTTACAGCATTGCCGGAACTGCCATATGCAGAAAGCATTGACTTACCAACTGCAATATCTGCGATGATAAGTATCACAAGCATGATACAAAGTGTTGATCGTTTACTCATTCTTATTACCTCCTTCTTTATCTGTTGTCTGTTGACAGTATACAACCTCTCTATAAACTAACTTCCGACTGACTTGTTTTTTTAATTCAATAGCTGTCCAAAAAGAATACTATAACCGCAATACTGATAAGACCTATGACCAGAAGAGATGCAACAACGATAAAGACCCCTATGATCCATATCAAAAAGTAATACACTGCAGCCTGAAGACCAAAGTCCAATATCATCGTTGTTATTGTTCCAAAACGTAGTGTATACATTACAAATGACACCAGATAGGCTACTGCAATTCCTCCGATCAATTGCAGATACTTGGCAAGCCCCCCTAAAATAATCATACCATCTTTGCCGCCTATGCTTTTTTCGAACACCTCACCAACAGCGCCGGAATAAAAAAAGTATATCTGCACTGCTACACTAATAACAAACAAAACAATGACCAGGCATTCTCTGTTTTTGTTCCGTTGATCTCTTAATCTGTCCATCTTTACTCACTTCCTTTTTGCTGCTATAAATATTCAGATTTTTCCTGCTTTCCAAAGAAAGGAAACAGCCCCCTAATCAATATACTTCTTAGCAATTTCCCATAACAACGGATTGAATCCTTTACTTTCGCCCTCTAACCCCTTTTTCATCATAAGATATCTCACTGCCTTATCCATATCACCACCAAATAACCTCTGGGCGATATTCTCTGTAATATCAATATCCTGATCCGCTCTCGCCCTTTTCTCGTAAAAACCATTCAAGCTGCTATAAAATGATTCCGAAATACCAAGATCAAAAAGCTGGACATTAAGAGTTTTCAATCCGAAATCTTCCAAAAATCCTTTTAAGCCAGACTCAACATCGTCTGTAAAACTGCAAAAATTACCGTTAATGTCAATCACCGGATTTGCTTTACATTTCTGAGATATTTCTTTCCTCAGCAGAGGACCAATTCTTTTTTGCAGAAATACTCCTACCGCATCGTTTTTCCATTCGAAAGCCTTCAGCATCCGGAAAAATCTTTCCGGATTTTCAATGTGAACCGAAGCATTGACCTGTGGGCTGCAATTGCCCAAAAGTCCTGAGTGAATGTCCTCACAGCAAAATTCAGGAACCTGAAATGTGATATCTTTGTAAACATTCGGATCTGTATCCCAAAAGTAGAACGTGCTGGTATATGTAGACATCTTCTTACTGATGAAGACCTGAAAAGGTTTAAAAAACGGACTAAGCCCCGTACCTACCTCGTATCTCCCCGGCTCCTCTATATAAGTCGGCTCACCATTAATTAATATATAACAGCCTTCTCCCGGATTAATCACAAGTCTACTGTGGTTTTCCACATCATGACTTTCGGCGCACCTTAAAAGGTTTTCTCCTCCCGGATCAACAATCAGACTATATCCAAAATCACTCATAGTATCACTCCTCTCCATTCAATTTACAGCCTGCGAATATAGTTTGTGTCATCGTGCTCTTCTTCCGGATGTTCATGCATGTCCTTCATCAATTCTACAAAAGTGCTAATAACACCCAGCGTTAACGCGATAAACAAAACGGTGAAAAATAATCTCATGATATCCTCCTCTCTGCCCAGTTTCACATAGTTACCAATTACTTTTAATCAGTTTTTGTGCAGCAGATTTTCCTGCCACACAAAAACCGTAGACAATCATTAAATCATTTTTTTCTAATATCTTGTTGCAGTATCCCCTGTCTCATAACCAAAACGATCATAAATTCTTCCTGTAGAAATATCGACAGAGCCAACATAATTCCCGTACCTGTCAGTGAAGCTTCCATCGCTAGAAATCCTTCCAGTATAATTTCCATAAACGTCGCTACAGTACCCACTCTCATTACTACTTCCTGTCCATTTGCCATTCGAATCTCTAAAATCGTATGCCATAATGCTACCTCCTTTAAAATATTGATTTTGATTGTCTATATCCATCATAAGCCTATCCTTCATCATAACTTCCGAAAAATCACTTTTTTTCTTTGAGCTTCATACTTCCCACAATTTCATTGGTTTCCATATTCCTGATATCATCAAGCAGCGATGTATGCTTATCATCAATGTCAGCATCTAAATGAATATGACCGCTATACCATCTCTGAAACGAACATGTACTGCGAATTTTTTCCAGATACTCTCTTAATTCCGTCTCCTCCTGATCACCATAATGTCGAAAGCCTGGTTGAAAAACTCCGGCGGGCATTGTATGCGTCAGAACAAAATCAGTTTGCCAGTTATTTTTTTTCAGATTTCTTACCCCCCGTGCCATTTCTTCCCGGTCAGGTAATTCTCGGTCAGGCCACCAATTCCGATATGCTTTTCGATATTGACAATCCTCCGAATGTGCTCCTCCAAAAACAAATATACGTTTTCCGTTTATTCCATACACTTCCCCCCGTATTAAATGAACTATTTTAGGATTTCCGCTTGAATCTCTTCGAATCACATGAACCATTCCACCTCTCCATTTTTCTCTCGGATATGTCTCCAGTGCATAATGATTTTCATGATTTCCATCAATAAAACAAGTGATATAATTTCCCCTCTTGATCAGATCCAGTTTCATTTTTTCCCACATGCTTTCTCCTTTTCGCGAAAACACAAAAGAAAAGTCTCCCGTTATAAACAGATATGACCCTGTAGGTAGTTCATTTAAAAATTTATTCTCTTGAAATGCTTCTATTCTTCCTCCTCTATCACCTGTTATATACATTTTGCTTTCTTGAATCACAGCTTTTATACCTCACCTTCCTCAAATCTTTTCATAATTTTTCATCAAAAAAACACTTTGATACAACTCTTACATCGCAAGTGTATCAAAGTGTTTTTATGTAATTTCCTACTTAGTTTCATTTTTTACAGAACACATCAACAATGGATCAAAATCAGGTATCTCCTTTACAGGACCATTTACTACAGATTCGATCCATACCTCCGGAATGGTCTGTCTCCTGCACATTGCCTTAACAATTTGTAAATCCCTTCGAACCTCCAAAGCGGAAGAGTATTCCATTCTGTCATTTTTCCTCATGATCTGATTAATCCTTTTGGCAATCCCTCGCTTTAATGACCAATTAACTTCTTTCTGGCAAGCAATGACTTGAGCCAACGCATCATCATCGAGTGGTGTGTCTACATTATAGTCCTCTCCAGCAATCATAAAATAGAATGTTTTCATAATAGAGAACAAATCGGAAGATCCGTTTATTTGGGAAATCTGCCTGAGCAGCTTTTTAGCATTTGTCATATTTCGATTCCGCAAATAACGTTCTTTCGCCCGATATACCGCATATAAAGGAAACGAACAGTAGTTTTTACTACTGCATGCAATACCCGGATTAGCGGCTATTTCATCTGCTCTCTTCAATATGGTCTCTTCACTTTTTGAAACCTCCTGTAAATCCATGTTATAGAAAAAGGATGATCCAAAATCTATCAGATACAATACCTCTGTATCCGAACTTGCATCGTCACTGCCCATCCATATGTTTTCCGGTTTTATATCTCCGTGCAGGCAAGCCTTATCCGTCAGCATAGCTTTTATGATAGCAACAAGCTTCAATACGGTATCAATTGCTTCCTCCACAGGGAAGTGACCCAGTTGCTGTACTTTATCATACAGAGTGCATCCATTTGTTGTTTGAAGCACAACATAAACGGTATCTCCAATTCTGTAAAATTCATTTTTATTTTGAAAATGCAGAATATGATTGTTATTTTTTCCCGGATCATCTGTTGTTCCATACAACTGATTGATCATATCACATTCATATTGTACCTGTTTTTCCTGTTGTTCCTTTTCCAGCTGTTGTTGCTGTTCTGAGCCCTCTAAAGATATCTTTCCGGATTTCATATCCCTGATATAAGAAGCTCCTGATAAGGTTTCACCGGCAGGATAATATTCTTTGATCACACAGCCATACTGACCATTGACCCGCGCAAGATAAACCAGTGATGACCCGCCCGCTCCGACCATCCGAAACATATCCATATTTTCAAATTCACGAAACAGGTTTTTGTTTTGTATCCGTTCATCATCTAACGGTATCCTCATATCTGTCTCATTTAACATTTCAGGTTTACTGTCTGTCATTCTAAACTTCTCCCTTCAACCATAGCTGTAAACGGAGCAATTCCCTCTTTTAAATAGCTTATTTCCATTTCTGCTGCCAATAATGTTAGAAAATCTCTCCTCATGTTTATATTAGAGTATAAATTATCGTCAATTTGCATATAAAACTTGTAAAATAACATATTAAAATGATTTGTGCCATCAAGTACATCCAATTCCGGATCAAAACGAGAATTTTCTAATATGTGCATCTGAATATACTCTAATTTTAAATCTACGAAATAAACTTTCGCAATCATAACAAATGACAACAAAAGTTCTCGCGTTACATCCACCTGTCCAATAAGAATTTTCCAAAACACATCCCCCAGTCCCTCATTCGCACGAACACCAAAACCATGAACCAAGTCTTTCGTATCGCGTTTGTCTACCAGATCATTATATCTCTCATACAATTTTATTCGCATTTCATCTATCTGCTTTTTTAAATCTTCCTTCTTTTCCTTCAACTTTTTTTCGTCTATTTTCTTAGGAAGCTCGATCAGACTGTGATCAATCGCAATTTTTATAATATCATCGTCTGAGAAACCTCTTGCTAAGCATCTCTCAATCCATCCATTGATACCCTTTCCAAAAATTCTGGCAATAGCAAGACGATTTTCCGTCTCTACTTCACTGTCAGGTACATGTAACGATTTTTCGTCAAGCATTATTTCGAAAATATAACAGATTTTGTCAAAACACATTGTGCAATTTCTTTTTAACCAATCCTCTTTTGATGTAAAATCTGTATCATAGTCATTCGAACATTCAAAAAAATACAACTCATTGAATCTCAGCTGCCCTTTCTCATCAACGATAACGATTGGATTAATCATCTGTGTTTCACAAATACGTTTTCTTTGTGTGAGACTGACTACCTGATCAACAGTTTCACATTCATGTGCAATATCATTTATCTGTTTTAAAACGATCTTTTGTATAATACGATACAAATACCATCTTCTTCTCGACTGAGTATTCAGTATCATATCCATTATTTTTTTATAATCTTCATGTGATTGACAAAACTTTATAAATCCTACCGGCTTTGAAATCCCATTATTTTCATTTCGAAAAGAATCTAGAATTTTATATTCACTGGCAATCGCATTGGCAACGGATTGTCTCGTTTCCCTTATATTATTTTCAGTATCAAACGCCATACATAGTTCATCAATTCTATCAATAAACTTTCCCACCGTCAGCGTCTGCTTTGTTTTCAAGATATTCTCCAGATCACCATATAACGGTGTTTCATCTGCAATTTGATCAAGATATATGCAAAGCTCACCGACTCCCTGCTTCCATATCAACACGCAAAATAATGCGAAGCTCTGGAGATCCTTGAATATCGAATCTTCGTATTCTAATTCATAAACATCAGAAAGTGTTTTAAACAACGCTTCATTGTCTGCTTCCTTGATGATCAAATTATTTTCATAAAGTAAGAAGTACATAAAAATGACTGCATCATACTTATATGTCATTCGTTCAGGAATAATTAATTCTTCTTTCAATGCAGCACTGATCGTTCCTTGTTCCTTATAAACCGTATACTCTTTGCATGCTTTTTTTATCAAACTGATTTTTCCACGATATGTAACCGTTGCATGAAGTAAATTCATTTTCTCGTAAATATTGTTATCATTAAAATAATTTGTGAGTTTTTTTACAGATTCTGTGCTTAATTGACTAAGCATTGTCAAATCTACATATTTCTCTAACTTTTTCAAAAAATCTAATATAGTCATATTGTACTCCTTTCCAAAATTCACATTATAATATAAGTCACTATAATTTTAATTATCTATTATCTTCTACTGCACAGATAACAGAGGCAATCTCTTTTCTCTCATTTTCTCCAAAGAACTCTATAACACCTTGTATTTGCTGAATCTTTTGTTCAATTTTTTCAATAATATCAATCGCTTTTCTCCTTGACCCCCTGTTCGCAACCATTATGCAAAAACGCAATTGGCTGGGAATTTCTTTTAATATTGCATCCTGATATTCATCAATTTTATTTTCCTCTCTGCACTTTTGCAACCATTTGCACTCAGCACCGATTGCATTGATCACAATAACAATAACATCGCTGTTCTTTTTCGAATAATCCACTAACTTTTCAAACGTCTCCCTGTCAACTAAATTATCTCCCTGCACACTATACTGCAAAAATTCTTTATATATCATATACGATTTGTCATACTGCGACATTTTAAAATAATCGGAAGCGATCACTCTATAGCTTGCACTTACATTTGCCTCATGCTCCTCCCTGTACTTTTTTGACCGTTGATGCCATTCTAAAGCTTGATCACAATATTTTGCTCCATAATATGCACCATAATAGCACGCACCAATGTTATTTAATATCTTTCCCTTTAAAACAACCGCTTTTCTGTAAACATCACTCTTTTTTCGAACTTCTTTGTCATTCAAACAGATTTCAATAAAATGATCTGCCTGTTTTAATATCTCCAAAGTCTGTTCTCCTGTATGTGTTTCCATCTTATAATTGTTCACACAATATCCTAAAGAATTATAGATATTGGCTCGTTGATACATCGATTCCATCTCTATAATGTCTTTATTGTCAAGCATATACTCATATGCCTGCCAGGCATATTTTGCTGCCTGTTCTCTCTCATTTTCGTCATCCAAAATAGACGAATAATTATAATATAAATAAAATAATATTCTTTTATAGCTTTTTCGATCTATTTCTATAACAGCCTGTTCCAATTTACTGTCAAAGAGTATTCCTTTATTAGCACTAAACAGTGTTTCTAACAGCCCCAGATGTAATGTCTGTCTGATTGGCTCATATCTTTCTTTTCTGTATGTAAATCTGATCAAATCAGTGATAAACATTGGGAGTACATCGTTTTCATCTTTCGCATAAAATATATTGTCCGCATAACGGATACACCAGTTTACTCCCCTGATCGCCCAGTATTCCCGGATCATATCATGACTAAATTGCAGCGTCTGATCAACCACATTTAACATTTCTACCATCTCTGTTACCCAGGATGACTGAACTTCAAAACCGTTTTCATCTATAATATCTTCAACAAGACTATTTAATCCTCTCTGACACATTTCCCGATATAGTTTTCCATCATCCGCAATATAATGCAGCATTGCAGCCTCAATTTTCAATGCAATCAACGGTAATATATCATCAAGAACAATTTTAATTCTTTTATCTCTTGCATCTGTCAGTTGAAAATTATGATCAATAACCATCTCCAGATTATAAAAACAATTTAACAACTCATATTTTGTTTTAATATTAAGTTTGTCTTTTTTTAAATCTTCTTTACTAATCTGCTTATACATTCCCGCAAGCATTGGTGTATCAAGCAGTTCTAACAACTCACTGTTGACAGAATGAACATCTAAATGCAATTTTTCTAATTTAACCACCCGGAAATATCTATGTTCATGATCCGCCTGCTTTTCTAATAATTCCTCCTTAATATAACTGCTTTTCCGTGTAGTCACGACAATGTCTACATTGGGATAATCAAAAAAACATTTATCATCACTACATCTCTTTTTGAAATCATTATTCAAAACATCAAGTACGCAACATCCACCCATTTCAAGTTCTCTGTTAATCACTTCATTTAATCCGTCTAACAGAAATAAAAATTTGTACTGACTATTATCTCTTATCATTGTCTGAATAGAGGTCTTGATAATTCCATATTCATCACTTGAATAAAACTGTTCCCGTACAAATTCCAATATAATTCCATCAATAAGGTCTTCTCTGGATTTCACATTAATGTCTGCCAAACGTATGTATATCGGAATTATGTTGCCTGTTCCCATCGTTAATTGTTCTTTATATCTGTTATACATCCCCTTTAATATTGTTGTTTTGCCAAAACCTTCCGGTGCTTCAATAATATAGTTTCCCCGAAGCTTTTCCTGTCGATTACGTTCATAATATTCTATAAAATTCATAGATGACTTTCCTCCTCTTTATATCAATTTACGCTATGAGGGAATCACTCAAATTATTTCAGTCATGCATCACTAACATTATAAATCATCTTTATCCAATTGGATATTATAACACTGAAAGTCACTCGAATATATTTTAAATTCAAGTGACTTTCCTTTATTGCATCTACTCCATTTCCTATTATAACACGGAACATATCAAACGATATTAATCCGCCTGACATATTCATTCTACCACACCCCTTTCCCCCGTTTCTTTCCGATTTTTTCACCCTCACAAGCCCAAAACTGCCACATATCAACTTCTCTCGCTGATATGTGGCAGTTTACTCTACCCTTATTTCTTTTTGATATGTACCTCGGGAATTGCTACGCTGTCGTAGACCACCCCGGGCTTGTATGTTTCTTTTTCGTGCTTCTCTTCCGCCTGTGCGGTCTGTTCCTGCTCCGGTGCCTCATGGGTGTGGATCTCCGGAATCGCCAGATTTTCATAGGTCAGATCGTAATTCTTTTTCTTTTTTCCAAACATTTCTGCATCCCTCCATTAAATGAAATTGATAAAAAATGTTATAACCAGACTGTTGATGAAATCCGCGAAAAGGCTGCCGACCAGCGGAATCAGCAGGTATGCCTTGACGGATGTCGTGTACTTCTCACAGATAGCCTGCATGTTTGCCATGGCGTTCGGAGTTGCTCCCATTCCGAAGCCGCAGGTTCCGGCAACGAGTACTGCTGCATCATAATCTCTTCCCATAATATTAAATTCGAGGAAGTAAGTAAATACTGCGATCAGAAGTGCCTGTACCGCTAACAGGATAAACAGTGGAAGCGCAAGGTCTGCAAGCTGCCACAGCTTCAGGGTGATCATGGCGATTCCAAGGAACAGGGATAATGAAATACCACCAAGATCGTTGATCTCGCCCATGTGTATCGTAAACTTTCCGCTGTACTCACCGATGTTACGGAATAACGCTGCTGCGATCATGGCGCCAATGTAGATCGGGAACGTCATGCCGGTCTTGGTCAGGAAATAGGAAAAGATTGTTCCCAGACCAATTGCAAGGATCAGCTGGAATACCGCCGCTGCATACATATTCGTATGGCGCTCATGCTTTTCCTCTTCCTCGATTAACAGGCTGTCATCCTCCGGAATGGCTGTCTCAAGCAGCTTTTTTTTCTCGATGAGTCGCTTGCCGAGAGGACCGCCGATCAAACTTCCGCAGATCAATCCAAAGGTTGCTGCTGCAGTACAGATTGTTGTTGCTCCGGAAATATTAAAATCCTCGAGAACAGGTCCGAAAGCTCCTGCGGTACCATGTCCGCCGACCATCGGGATCGAACCGGTACACATACCGATGAGCGGGCTTAAACCGAGAAGCTTTGACATTCCAACTGCGACCAGGTTCTGTGACACGATCAGCAGGATCACAAGTCCCAGAAATACAACCAGTGATTTACCGCCACTTTTAAGAACCTTGAGATTTGCCTGAAAGCCAACCGAGGTAAAGAAAAATACCATACACACCTCGCGCAGTGTATCGTCAAAAGAAAACTCTGCCACACCCGTCACGTAACAGATGCAGGTGAAAATGGCAAATAATAAACCACCGACAACCGGAGCCGGAATACAAAACTGCTCCAGAAAATGAATCTTACTTTTCAAATAAGCACCAAGCATCAGAACAAGGACGGCTGCCGCCAGTGTCTGATACATGTCCAACTGTATTTTCATAACTAAATCAAACCTTTCCAGATATCTGCCATATTCTTGTTGTACCGCAGATATCCATTTCCTGTAAATCTGTCCGCACGGAAACGCCCCTGAACAATTCCGTGCATTCCCACCATCCATATATTACCTATTACCGTTTACTTATTCTCCGGCACTTCCACACCTTTGGACTTATAATACGCCTCGGCTCCGGGATGGAACGGGATCGTCACTCCCTGAACCGCCTCCTCCGGCGTCAGCTGCAGATTGATCGACGTGGAATACTGAATATCCTTGACATGTTCAAACAAAAACCTGGTCAATGTCTGTACGGTCTCATCAGACAGGGTATTGCTTGCAAGCAAAATGGACTGCACGCTGAGCGTCTCAATGTCCTCTGTCTGACCTGCATAGGTTCCTGCCGGGATCACACAATCATTATAGAAGGGGTATGCTTTCTTTAGCTTCTGTCTGCAGTTCTGCGGTATGGAGAGCACCTTAATGTCGCATTCCTTAGTAAGTTCCTCAATCACTGTCGTGCTGACACCTGCCGTGCAGAAAAATGCATCAATCTTCTTTTCCTCGAGCTTGTCTGCTGCCTGTGTGTAATCCAGATTCTCGGTATCTACCAGTGCATCCGGCAGCCCACAGACCTCTAGGATCTGCCTGGCATTGCGCTCCGTACCGGATTCCTCGGCACCGATGCTGATCGTCTTGCCCTCCAGATCATCCGGCGAATCAATGCCGGAATCTTTTCTGACAACAATCTGGCATGCCTCCGGATACAGACTTGCAACTGCTTTATAGCCGCTGTACTTACCGGAATGAAACGTTCCCTTTCCATAGTAGGCCTCATCGATCAGATCCGCCTGCGCAATCCCAAGTTCAATATAATTGTCAGAAAGCAGGCGCAGATTTGCAGCGGAACCGGCAGTGCTTTTGACCTTCCAGTTAATACCCTTCTCCTCCTCTGACATCAGCTCCGTGTATGCATTTGCAAACGGATAATACATACCTCCGACTCCGGCGGCACCGAAGCGGATTGTCTCCTGTCTGCTGCAGCCTGTCGCAAGGATCATACTCAGACAGACAAGAACAGATATTGCTCGTTTCATACTTCAAACTCCTCTCTCATTAAAATCCTGACCAATCAACCGATCAGCGATAAGCCCTTCCGTATGTGAATCATTCCTCGGCGTTTATTGCTTCTATTACTTCCGTAGTGTTTATCACTTAGGAACGATCGCATTCGGATATATTTTCTGCAAACGGACATCGTCGTAATGAGTGTCCGACCATTTCTGCCATTCGGAAACTGCCTCCACACCTTTGCTCCGTTCATCATAACGGACCAGTGCCATACACGATACTGCGATGTTGCAGCTCATAAATACAACGAGAAGCCAGACGATCACCTTACCTGCCTTGACCGGAAGCATCTCGATAAGCTTCTCCGTCTTCGGCAGAAGTGCCTTAAACCACACAACCGCCGCAAATCCCCAGAAAAAACAGTACAGCAGATTGATCCTGCCCCCAAGATTGAACGGGATCTTGCTGTAATCCCAGAATACCTTTCCGAATACAAGCTCTGTAAATACACTGCAGAGATATTCATACGCACCGCCTAAGAGGGTGCCGACCAGGAAAAGAAAACGGTCACTCCGGTTGCGGTACTGATAGAGCATCCAGGATACCAGTGCAATTGCAAGCCCCCATACAATACTGAACGGTCCCCACACAACACTGCTGCGGCTCATCCACACCCCGGCACGCATGCGGCAGAAGATTGTCTCTGTGATATCTCCCAGAAAAGCTCCGATCATAAACAGACTGACAATCTTATAAAAGCCGCAGCCTGCCGCAAAGCATTTCGTACCGGTCTGCTGCGGCATATCCGAAACCTGCGTCTTCTTCGCCTTAGGATATGCCTTATGAATACGACGATCCACGAACCGGACAATCTTAGCGCGAAGCTTTGATTCAACACGGTCAAGACTATGCTCGGCTGCCTCCCAACGCTCAGGATGACTGCTTTTGCCGGTCAGAAGCAGGAATGAACCTAATATATCAACTACCAGCACTCCCGCGAGAACCAGAAGAATGATCTTCATCAGGATCCCCGGTAAAAACAGGATCAGCTTTAGCAATAAATAATTGGTCCAGCGCACGGTGATAAAGCCGAGCACACCCCACATCAGAGATGCTGTCAGACAGATATAACCGTCCAGATTCCAACGCCGCTCCGAATAATCCCACCATCGTTCCTTAAATGCCTTCTCGATCAGATGACCGCTGATCCATTCTGCGATCGTTGCATAAATGACCGCAAAAATAAACAGCCATACTCCATCAAGCTCCTGCAGACCAATCGCCATACACACCGCTGTGATACCGTATATAACACAAAACGGACCGTTTACAAGACCTCTGTTGGCGAATTTCCTCTGCTTCCATGTTGCAAGAACCGTCTCCAATATCCACCCGCCAAAGGAGTAAATAAAAAACAGCCACAACAATTCATATCCGGTAAATTGATGCATGCTTTTCTCCATTTCCTGTGCCTGTTGCACATTTATCGTATAAAATATTGTTATTTTACCATTTTTCCTGCCGGAATACAAATAACTCCTGTACCGGAAGAAAATACTTCCAATACAGGAGTTATCGCGTTATGCAAAATACCCTGTTATCTTATAAAGGCAAAAGCAGAATGTTTTGTATCGTTACATACAAATTGTTATCCTGTGTCTGCCCCGCCCGTTTATGTGTTTGCGTTTCTTTTCTTCAAAAGGGAGAATAACAGATTGATGATCAGGATGAAGATAAAGAGCACAACACCCGTTGCGATCAATGCTTCCCTGTGAAGATCGGTCGCATATCCCATATCGATTACGATATTGGCGGTCATAGTACGAACACCGTCGAAGATCGATCCCGGCACTCGTGGCTGATTACCTGCTACCATGATCACAGCCATGGTCTCACCGATCGCACGCCCCACACCAAGGATCACCGCTGCCATAATGCCGGACTTTGCTGCCGGCACGACTGTCATAAACACGCTTCTCTCATGAGTTGCTCCCAGTGCCAGAGCACCCTGATAATAAGAATCCGGCACCGCCCGTATCGCCGACTCTGACACATTGATAATGGTTGGCAGGATCATCATACCAAGCAGCACCGAGGCTGTCAGGATGCTCTGTCCCGTTGTTGTCATCTGATACTGCATCAGGATAGGCCGAAAGGTGTTACGCACAAACGGCACCAACACCATCAGACCGAAGAAGCCGTACACAACGGATGGAATTCCTGCCAGAAGCTCTACGCCCGGCTTTAAGATCTTATACAGCTTTTTCGGGCAAAATCTTGCCATGAAAACCGCCATCAGAAGTCCGACCGGCACACCTACAATGATTGCTCCTATCGTCACATAGATACTGCCAACGATCGTAGAGAAAATACCAAACAGGTTACTGCCCGGTTTCCATTCTGTTCCTAACAGAAACTCCTTCAGACCGATCTTTGCAATACCCGGGATTCCGTTACTGAACAGGAAGATACAGATCAATGCAACCGACAGAATGGAGATGCAGGCACAGATCAGAAATACGATTTCCATAACGATCTCTTTAATATTACTCACATGTAATTGTTTCATAATGCCATATCCTTTCGCACATCTTAATAATGCATTTGTTTCTCATATCTTATGCATATATTTCATGTCACTGATATGCCAGACAGCCTCACAGCTGCCCGGCATACGAGTTATGTATATCAAATTTCGGTTGTGACACACCTGCGTCAATTACTCGGTCACGTCGCTCCAGTCAGTAACCTCACCGGTGAAGATCTTCTTAACCATGTCGGTTGTGATCTCTGTACGTGTATTCTGTGTATTGACGATTACTGCAATACCATCGAGTGCAATTGCCTGAGAGGTCAGACCTTTATCCTTCTCACTGTCCTCAAGCTCTCTGGATGCCATACCGATATCACAGGTGCCATCTGCTGCTGCAGTCATACCCGTTGTGGAATCGCTCTCCTGAATCTCGATTTCAGCCTTCTTATTTACTGCCTTGTATGCCTCAGCAAGTTTCTCCATAACCGGTGTAACGGATGAGGAACCGGCAACAACAAGCTTCCCGCTCTCCCCGCTGCTCTTAAAGACCTTTGCATCGTCTACAGAAGCGATGTAACCGTTGTCCTCAACAACCTTCTGACCTTCCTCGCTCAGGATGTAATCGATGAAGTCCTGCGCAAGCTTTCCCGGTGTTCCTTTTGTTGCAATGTTGAACGGACGGGAAAGGCTGTACTTGCCATCCTTGATGTTCTGCGCTGTCGGCTCAACACCGTCTACGTTTAATGCCTTTACGGTGTCATTTAAAGAACCTGTGGAAGAATATCCGATCGCATACTCATCACCGGAAACGGTAGTCATCATGATCTCTGTACTGTTAGAGATGATTGCATCTGCTGTTGTATTGTCTGTCTTATTGCCATCCGCATCCTTCTCTTCTACGCCGGTAAGCTCTACGAAAGCACCTCTTGTACCGGAACCATCCTCACGGGAAACAACACTGATCGGCTGGCTTGCACTGCCGGCATCAGATCCGGAACCTGCATCAGAGCCGCTTGCTCCGTTGCTGCTGCCACAGCCTGTCATTAATGCTGCTGTACACATTACACTCATTGCGATTGCGAATAATTTTCTCTTTCTCATAATTGTCCTCATTTCTGCGCTGCATCTCTTCTTTTCTATTTTATTTTATCTACACACATTTCATGGAAGCTTCCCTCCCAGACCCTGCTGATCCGAAAGGCAACCTGCAGCTTCATATCCGGCAGCGCGCAAAATATAAAGCCACCGTCTTTCGACGATGACTATATATTAAAATGAGAACGTAAAATCTACTATCGTTTTTAAGTCAATTTTGTGTAAAACCTTTGTGAAGTATTTCCTCCATCTCCGGAACGGACAAAGCCCTCGAAAGCTCTCTGCTCCTATGTATCACCTTCCGGTAAAACTGCTTACGCTGTTCTTCGGTGTCAAAATGCTCCTTCACCGCAGGGCGGAGCTGCCCCAGATGCGCATTGAGCTGTCCGTAATACTCCGGGATCTGTTCCTCCAGTTCCTGTCGCAGTCCCTTGATCAGCGCCGGGCTGTTTCCGCCGCTGGAAAATCCTGCCACAATGTCACCCTGCTTGACCAGTGACGGAAAGTAAAAGCTGCATTTGTCCTTGTCATCGACAACATTGACCAGAATCCTGCGCTGCCTGCACCGCTCAGATATCTGACAGTTACACTGCTCGTCATCGGTCGCCGCGATCACAAAAAACATCCCCTCCAGATCCTTCTCTTCATACTCCCGGCATACAATGGTAAGCTTCGGATATTCTGCCGCCAGCTCCCGGATCGCATCGCAGATTTCCGGTGCCACCACCCGGATCGATACGCCAAACGGGATCAGCTCCCGGATCTTGCGAAATGCCACGTCACCGCCACCAACCACAAGACACTGCTTTCCCTCCAGCTCTATAAAAAATGGAAAATAAGCCATATTTCTCTCCGTTTCGTAAGTTCTTTCGCAAATGCTATCTCCGGTTCCGGCACTAGGAAACAACACTTATCCTGCTTTCTATGTATTTTCATGTATCTTAGTGCAGGCAGATGTTATTTCTTGTATCTTAACGCAGGCAGATATATACGACATATCCCGCATACATCGCGAGCATCACTGCCCCCTCCCAGCGCACCAGCTTCTGCTTCGTCCATGCAAAGCACAACACGATGGCACTCATCACAACAAGCACAATGATATCAATGATATTCTCCATCTGAAATACCATCGGGTGAAGGGCTGCCGAAATTCCAAGAACAAATAATATATTAAAGATATTGGAGCCGATTACATTGCCGAGTGCCATGTCAACCTCATGCTTGCGGGCTGCCACAATGGAGGTCACAAGCTCCGGCAGACTGGTACCAAAAGCAACGATCGTAAGCCCGATCAGATTCTGGCTCATTCCGAAGAATCTCGCAATGGCAGATGCCGCGTTCACGACAAGCTGACCGCCCCCTGCGATGGCTGCCGCACCACCGACAATATAGAGAACACACTGCCAGATTGGACGGATCTCATATTCATCCTCATCGGATGCACTCTCACTGCGCGCCTTCTGTGCAGAACGTATCATCCAGAAAAGGAAGCCTGCAAAGAACACCAGCAGGATCACACCGTCAATACGTCCCAGTGTCATGCTGATCCAGCCAAGCACCATCAGCAACAGAGCCACAAATACCGAAAACGGAAACTCTCCGGTAAGGGTAGAGCGGCTGACTGTCAGCGGACAAAACAATGCGCACATACCACATACAACCATCAGGTTAAAGATATTGGAGCCGACTGCATTACCGACAGCCACTCCGGTATTACCGGATAACGCCGCACTGATGCTGACCGCACACTCCGGCAGACTCGTTCCCATCGCCACGATCGTCAGTCCGATAATAATGGATGGCACACGCAGCCTCTTGGCAATGCTGGAGCTTCCATCGACGAAAAAATCTGCCCCCTTGATCAACAGGACAAACCCTATCACTAATAATAAATAATCCATTATTCTTCCTCTTTCTTTCTGTTGGTATCCTAAAACCCCTGAAACCTGCTCTCATAGCCGGTTTCAAATAAGCATATGAACAAATCTTATAGCAGACAGAGGACTTTGTCAATGGCTCAAAACACACTCTCGCTCAAAGCATGTTCTCGAGGAATGTCGCATAGCCTCTGGTAACATCCCGCACAAAGACATGTGTGACAGCGCCGATGCATTTTCCGTTCTGAAGGATCGGCGCCCCGCTCATACCCTGTACAATACCGCCGGCCTTTTCTAAAAGCTCCGGATCTGTCACATGAATCTCCATGCCTTTATTATCCTTCGAGGAAAGATTGATCTTCTCAATCTCTACCTCGTACTCCTTAACCTGATCATCCAGCTGACAGCGTATCACCGCCTTGCCCTTTCGGACATCCTGCTTGCACGCCGCCTCACATGCTTTATCCTCCTGATATTGGTATGCCCTGTTGGTGATCTGCCCGGTAATGCCTAGCAGGGTATTGTTCTCAATCTCTCCGAGCCGGTTCTCCTTACCAAGCTGAACATACCCTGCCAGCTGTCCCGGCGTACCGTTCTTCCCCTTTACCACATGATCGATCCCCGCCGGATACAGTCCGCCGTTCTGCAGACGGATCAAAAGATCCGTATCCGCGTCCGTAATTCCATGTCCCAGCGCCGCAAACTGATTCTCCGGCGTCACAAAGGTGAGCGTCCCGATCCCCTCGGTGTCCTCTCTGAGCCACACGCCGATCTGGTAGCTTCCATCCGCCGCCCGGACCGGAGTCAGCTTCACCTGAATCCTTCCGGAATCGCGCTTGACGCTTAGGATCATCTGCTTTGCACCGTTCTTCTGCACAAGACGACTGACATCCCGGATCGTCACAACCTTCCGACCGTTCACTGCATAAATGTAATCTCCTGTCTGCAGCTTATTGTATGCCGGTGTCTGCTCCTCTCCCCCCGCTGCCGCGATCCGCCCTGTTCCCAGCACCATCACACCGTCCGCATGAATATAAAGGCCGACCGCCCTTCCGGCAGGCATGACCTTTGTGCCCTTCCGGATATCGATCCGGATCTTCTTACAGGGAAGCCAGCCAAACAGCCGTACCTCGCCCTGCAGACTGCCGCAGTTCTGTGCGGTCACTGAAAGAGGTCCTGCCATACTGAACCGGACATGACCGTCTGCCTTCTTCGCATGATCTATGCTTACCCTGGCAGCCTCCGCATCTGTCTGACGGACACGCACCTGCGTAAAAGGGATTCCAAAATCAATATTCTCAACCCGATCCTGAAACAGTGTTATCTCATCCGGTATCCTGCTCCTCATCCCAAAATACCAGTACACCGCCGTAAACGCCACCACTGCGATCAGGACTCCCAGCAGACACAGGCGGTACATCAGCCTCTGTCTCCCTGTCATTGCATATCTGATGCCCTGACGGTTTCTTCGATACCGCATCCCATCACTCCTTCCAGCCAATTATCGCATGTTCGTTTCCTTTCACGACACAGCCGTCAGAAATGCTCATTCCTTCTCTATTTACAAAAAGCAAAATCTGCGTTTTGCACTTGATTCACACTACATTACGAGCATTTTACTATGTTATAAAAAGAACGTCTGTATCTCATTATGATACAAAACGTTCTTTTCTATACGATATCTGTAAGAAACCTGCAAACAACTGCTTATGCCTGCAGCGTAACCTTCACCTGCTCTGCCATCTGCTTCATCTCTGCCGCACTCTCCCGGACGGAATCCGTGATCTCTACTCCGCCAAGGATTCTTGCAAGCTCTCCGACGGATTCCTTCTCATCAAGCAGTCGGATATCCGTAGAAGTATGCTCATTCCGGCTGGTCTTCTCAATCAGGTAATGCGAATCTGCCATTGCACCGATCTGTGCCAGATGGGAAATACAGATTACCTGATGTGTCATCCCGATATATGCCATCTTCTCCGCAACCATCTGTGCCGTCCTTCCGCTGATGCCGACATCAATCTCATCAAAGATCAGCGTCGGAATCTCATCGTGCTGCGCCAGCACTGCCTTTACTGCGAGCATGATTCTGGACAACTCTCCACCGGATGCCGCATCTCCGATCGGTTTCAGATCCATGCCCGGATTCGTCGAGAGCATAAATTCCACCTCATCCTGTCCCTGACTGTTCAGATGATCCAGCGGGCGCACGGCAATCTCAAACTGCACCTGAAGGAAGTTCAGCTCCTTCAGTGCCTTGATGATCTCCTTCTCCAGGCGGTGGCTGACCTTCTGACGAATCGCAGTGATCTCATCCGCCAGACTCTTTAGTGTAGTCTCCTGCTGTGTCAGGCTTTTCAAAAGTTCCTCCCGGTACTGCTCATATTCCTCGTACTTCATCAGCTTCTCCTGAAGCTTATCCGCATACTCCTGCACCTGCGCCGTGGTAGCACCATACTTCGCCTTGATCGTCCGTACCAGATCAAGACGTGCCTCCACCTCGGCAAACCGCTCTCCTCCGGTCTCGAAATCACTCATATAATCCGAGATATCCCTGTTAAAATCGGTGAGCAGCGAATCAATATCGGAGAGCTGGTTTGCAAACTCCTCCATCTGCGGACTGTACTCCGAAAGCTTATGCAGGATCCGCAGACTCTGACCAAGCTGTTCGGCAGCCGTGGCATTCCCCTCTCCGGTCATACCGTAGATCTCTCCCAGACCGGAAGCAATCTCCGTAGCATTGGAAAGCATCCGGTACTGTTCCGCCAGCTGTTCCTCCTCGCCATGCATGAGGGATGCCTGCTCAATCTCCTCAAGCTCATACTTCATAAAAGAGATCTCCCGAAGACGCTCCTCCTCCGGCACCTCATGCTGTGAAAGCTCCTGCTGCAATCTCTGATACTCCCGGTACCCATCTGCCATCCGCGTGATTCTGTCTCCCAGCTCCTCTCTGGCGTAGCGGTCCACGATCTCCATATGCTTCGCGCTGTGCAAAAGGGACTGCTGCTCATTCTGACCATGAATATCGATCATGATATCCGCAATGCGGCGTATCATGGCAAGCGTCACACTCTCCCCATTGATCCGGTTCACACTGCGTCCTGCCATGATCTTGCGCGAGATCAGTATCTCATCATCCTCCATGGAGATCCCCATCTCCTCCACAAGCGCACGCTGACGCTCAGTATCTGCCCGGAAGGTTAGCTCTACAAGAGCATAATCCGCCCCCTTTCGTATCACGTCCTTCGGACTTTTCTGTCCAAGAGCCAGATTGATCGAACCGATGATGATAGACTTACCTGCACCCGTCTCACCGGTCAGTACATTAAGGCGATCGGAGAAGTCAACCTCCACCTCGTCAATGATCGCCAGATTCTTCACATGTAAATTTACTAACACTGTCTGCTCCTTTCTAACAGAATAATTCCGCTTCCCTGTGGAAAGTATAGCATAAAGAAAACGCCTGTTCAAGACTTTTCTCGAACAGACGTTCTTTTTGTGCAAATTGCAAAAAATTTCTAATTCAATTTAGTAATATTGACACGGCATGCCATCTTGCATCCATTGACCGTTGCGTAAATATAGGTCGTTCCGACGCTTCTTCCGACAACCTTGCCGTTGACAACGGTTGCCACCCTCGGATTGGATGAGTACCAGGTTGCCGATTCGGTCGTTCCTTCCACAGACAAGGTTTCTGTATCATACTGCCGCATCGTTAAACTGCTGCGGTTCAGAGAAACGACATTGACCGCTACGGTCGAGGTCACACCTCCATCCGCAAGGATCGTGATCGTACAGTTACCGGTGCCGGTCGCTGTCACAACTCCCGCTCCGGATACCTTTGCCACTCTGCGGTTGTCTGATGCAAAGGAAATATTATCGGAAGAGTTATTTGGCAGAATCGAATAGGAAAGCTTCGCCGAATCGCCCTGCTTCATCGTCAGCTCCGACTGTGCTACTACGATGCTCGTAGCCGGTACTTTCTCAGTTACCTTAATGACACAGACGGCTTTCTTGTTACTTCCATCCTTTGCCACTGCCGTGATCTTCGTCTCACCCTCGGCAATACCACGAACGGTGCCGTCACTTTCTACAATAGCAATGCTCGTATCTGCCGAACTCCATTTCACGGAATGAAGCGTTGTATTCTTTGGTTTCATGCTGACGTGCAGCTTTCTTGTACCACCGACATAGCATACAGCATAATCCGGTACGATCTGAATCGATTTCGCCCTCTGGATAACTCTGACGCGGCAGTTTGCCTTTGCCTTCATCCGGTCTCGTGATACGGCTGTAATCACCGTACTTCCGACCTTCTTCGCCTTGATCTTTCCGGACTGGCTGACAGTTGCGATCTTCTTTCTGGAAGTCTTCCAACGCACTGCAGGAGTCCTGGTATTGTTGGACCAGATCGTTACCTTCATGCGGTAAGTCGTTCCGACTCCCATGCGGATACCGGTCTTGCCAAGCTTCACCGTTGTGCGGAGTGTTGCCACCGTCACCTCGCAGGTCGCAGTGACATTATATTTTGTCAGTGTACAGGAAATCGTACATTTGCCCTTTTTCAGTCCGGTCACCTTACCCTTCTGTGTGACCTTTGCAACTGCTTCATTGGAACTCTTCCAGATAGCCGTTCCATCTGCCTCTACCGGTACAATGACCTTGGTGATCGTAAAGCTCTTGCCAACGGCAATCTCTCTGGCGGAAGGCTTCAAGGTAAGTGATACTCCCTCGATAACCGTTACATTACAGTAAACAACGATCTTTCCTTCATCAGACTGACAGATAATCGTAACCGTTCCCTTTTTGACAGCGGTTACAACACCCTTCTCATCGACCGTCGCAACACTCGGATCAGAGGACTGATAAGTAACCTTCTGATTCGTTGCATCTGCCGGAGTAAAGATCGGTGTGATCTGGAAAGTCGATCCGGTCTCTACTTCCTGCTGTGTCGGTGAAATATTGAAGTTGATCACATTGACATATGCCTTCAGCACAGTAACCTTACAGGTTGCAATAATATTGCCTTCCACCGACTGGCAGATGATCGTTGTCTCTCCGATGGCAATACCTGTTACAAGTCCATTCTCATCAACCGTTGCTATCTTGTCATCGGCACTCTTGTAAATAACCTTCTGGTTACTTGCATCTGCCGGAGTAAATACCGGAGTAATATAGAAGGTAGAACCTACCCGTACCTCCTGTTCCTTCGGCTCCACAGTAAAATCCTTTACCGGAACCGGCGGCTTCACCACGGTAACTGTACATGTCCTCACGATATTACCATCCTCGGACCGTCCGACGATCACTGCAGAACCCTCACTGACACCATTTACCACACCATTGTCATCCACTGTTGCCACAGTTTCATCCGAGCTATAATAGTGGATCGTCTTCTCAGTGACATCCTTCGGATCAAATACCGGAGCGATCGTATAATTGTCGCCGACATACAGCTCCTTATGAGCCGGTGTCAGCGTATAATCCTTTAACTTGATCAGTGCACTCTTCACCGTGATCCGGCAGTAAAGCGGCTTCCATACGGTTCCCGTGATCGGATCGGTATATACTGCTCCGATAGAAACCTCACCCTCTGACAATGCAGTAACAAGACCATTGGAATCAACGGTTGCAACCTTCTCATTAGTCGAAGACCAGCTTAAATTCTGATATGTTGCTGTAACCGGATTAAATACACTTTCAATCTGCAGTGTCTCACCCACATGCATTTCCGTCTCGGAAGGCTTCAATGTGATGTTATTCGCCGGGACATCCTGACTGATAACCTTTACGGCACAGGTGATCGCGCCCGCTATCCCCAGATCCTCCGGAATACAGGTGATCCATGCAACATCCCCTGCCTTCAGACCGGTAATATTACCGTCCTTATCCACGGAAACCACCTGACTGTTCGTGGATGTCCAGGAAACATTTGTATTGACATGATCACTTGGATTAAAGATCAGTGCGTTTTTCAGAGAGATTGTATCTCCCTCCTTGATTTCGTACTCATTCTGCGTGAATGCTACGGATTTCAAACGGTTTCTGACATGAACCTTGATAATCTTAAACACGGTACCGTTGGCAACCGTGATATTTGCATCACCCGGAGCAACTGCCGTGATCGTTCCTCCCTGTACCTTGGCGATCTTCTGATCGTCCGTGTTCCACAGAAGCGTTGTGTCTGTCGCATCACTTGGAACGATCGTGGTTGAAACCGTATACTGGTCTCCGGCGATCATATCGATCTCACTGACATCCGTAATGATATCGGTAACCGGATTCTTCTTGATATTGATACAGCATCTTGCGACTACGTTATACGGGTTAAATACCGGCTCAACGGAGATCCACACGGTATCCTCCTTGAGCAGTGTAACAACACCGTTCTTATCGACAGTTGCCACACTCGGATCACTCGTTGTCCATTTCAGTTCTGTATTGGTTGCATTCTTTGGCAGATAATTTGCTTTCAGGAATACAAAGCCTGCGGATAAGAATGTATCCAGATTCTCGCCCTGCTCGATCGTCAGCGAGGTGATCGCCGCCGTCACCGTAACACGGCAGGTCGCATATGCGTTATTGTCCTTGTTGATGACAGTGATCGTTGTGGATCCTGTCTTTGTTCCGGCAGTCAGTTTTGCCTTTGTGTTGCCCTGCTGTGGCTCAACCTTAACCATATCTGTATCCGCAGAGATCCAGGTCAGATTCTGCTGTCCGGAAAGTCCGGAATCCAGATACTCAATGCTGCCAACCTCCATCTCCAGCTCCGTATGATCGAGCGGGATCGTTGTTGCAGAATTGGTTACATAGATCTTACAGCTTGCCACATGCGTAACAGCCATATCATCCGTCCAGTACAGACTAACCTTTACCGGACTGTCCGCCGGCGTCTCTTTCTTCGCCGTTACCGTTGCATACTGTGCATTGGAGCTGATGGAAATATAAGTCTCTCTCGGATCGGTTGTCTCCCATCGGAAGGAATCTGCCTCCGCATATTCTCCGGATCCGATAATACCGGTCAGATCTAACTTCGATCCTACTGCCATCGTTGCACTCGCCACATTCAGTGAGAACGTATCCATGACATTGACCGTGACATTATAGGTCTGCCCCTGCACAACGCCCGGAATCATCTCCGACGGCATCGAGTTACACTTTACCTTAAACTTGGCAGTACCACGCGTACGCCCGGTCAGGATCCATGTCTGGTAATCTACGGAAACCCAGTTACCGGAGTTATCCTCCACCGACAATGTGAAGTTCTTAAGCAGCGTGTCTTTGGAGATATTAAACGCCTCCGCAAGATCATAGCTGCCACCGATATTGACCGTAACATCCTTATCCTCAAACTTACCGCGGACATCCGCATTAAAATACGACGGCAAACATCCCAGGAAGATGCTGGAATCCTGCGCCTCTTTGAAGTTGTTGTATGTTCCTTTTACATAGAACATAACAATATACTGTCCCGCCTTTGCATCCAGACGGAAGGTATTGGTTGCACTGTCATATATCAGATTCGCATCTGCATTTGCATTATACTCGCCCCCGGCAGAAGAATTGACAAGGGTTCTCGTCGTTCCGCTTCTCTTGGCGATAACCCAGGTTACTTTATCAAGCACACCCTCCAGAGGATTAGAATCAAACAATGCCGGTATCCAGACCTTATCATTACGCTCCATGATCACCGTTGATGCGGAGTCATCGAGTCTTGCTCCGGAAACACTGTCCTTTCGGATCTGCGGGCGGACATAGACGTTGATGGAATCGTTGTACTCATTCTTGCCGTCATTGTATGTAACAGAAAGCTGTGTCCTTCCGGCTCCTACCGCCATAACAAGACTTTCACCGCCCTGCTCGCTGACACGGATCACATCGTTGTTGCTGCTGGACCATACAGCACTCTGGCTTGTTGCATCACCGAAGATCAGGTTCAGCTTATTGGTATCTTTCTTGGCATTCTTACCAAAGTATACGGTTGTACCGTAATCCATTACAATGGATCGTCTGGAATCGGTGGAACGGATCTTCGTCATCTTCGCCGGAGCTCCCGTGGAAAGGAACTCATTGATGGAAAATACGACATCGATCGCAACGTTACGCGTCTCCATGCTGCCATCGGAATGCGTGATCGTACAGGTCAGACCGACCTTACCCATATTCTGAACCGACACACTGACCTGCCGCTGATTGGCTGTTGCCGGCTCGACAGTCAGGATATCCTCATTGGCACTTGTCCATTCACACTTATCTCCCGCAGCATAATCGGACAGACCAAACGTTGCCGTTGCACGACGGAGTTCATAGGTTCCAGTGACCGGATTACCCTCATCGTCAATGATCTCATAATTGGCAGCCTGAGAGGAACCGTTAAGCTGTCTGCCTGCTATCCCGAGAAAAATGCCGAAAAATAACAACAATACTCCCAGTATCCATATTCCCTTTTTCGTTGTACGGAATCGTTTTGCCATTTCCTTCCCCCGTTCTCTGTAATGGAATCGTAATCAATTACTCATCCCAGTTGTGGTACACATCCTGTACATCATCATCTTCATCGAGCAGATCGAGTGTTCTCTGAAGCTGCTTGATATCGTTCTCATCGGTAAGTGTAACATAGGTTTGTGGCAGCATTGTGACTTCTGCGCTTGCCATTGGGATTTTTTCTGCCTCGATGGCTTCTCTGACAGCGCTGAAATCATCTGGAAGAGTGATGATCTCATAGCTGTCATCCTCCTCACTGAAATCCTCTGCGCCGGCATCCAGTGCAAGCATCATCAGATCATCCGCGCTCAATGTAATATCTGCATCCTCTAATTCTTCCTTAGAAAGAATGATCTGTCCCTTCTCATCGAACATATAAGACACGCAGCCCTGTGTTCCAACACTCCCGCTTCCCTTTGTGAACGCATTTCTTACGTTGCTGGCAGTACGGTTTTTGTTGTCGGTCAGAGCCTTTACGATAATAGCGGTACCGCTCGGTCCATACCCCTCATAGGTAACCTCCTCATAATTAACGGATGCAGCATCTCCTGCTGCCTTCTTAATACCTCTTTCAATGGTATCGTTTGGCATATTATTGGCTTTTGCCTTTGCAATCACATCACGAAGACGGCTGTTGTTAGCAGGATCCGGTCCGCCTTCCTTTACGGCAACCGCAATCTCGCGACCGAGAATGGTAAATACTTTGCCTCTCGCTGCATCGTTCTTTTCTTTCTTGTGTTTGATGTTGGCAAATTTTGAATGTCCTGACATAATAAAACTCTCCTTTTATCTTTCTTGGTGGGAATATATCCCGTAACTTATATATTTTATCACCTTTCCCCATATCTGTCTACGAAACATTTTCATGCCTGCAGGCAGCCGGCAAAAGGATCAATTTCCGTTTAATTTATCACGCATCTTCTTGTAGAAACTGACACCGGACAGCTTGACGATCCTCGTCTGATCCTCCGGCACACAGATATCCAGCCGTTCTCCTGTTGCCAGTCCGCGCACGGTTCTTCCATCGACAACCAAAACGGCGGTATCCTCCTGAAACTCCTTCGTCTGTCCAAGCTCCAGCGTGATCTTATCTCTGGCGGACACCACAAGGCTGCGTTTATTCAGCGAATGGGCACAGATTGGTGTGATCACGGTTGCCTCTGTATCCGGCACCATAACCGGTCCTCCTGCCGACAAATTATATCCGGTTGACCCCGTAGGTGTGGAAATGATCAGACCATCTGCACGATAGATATCGGCTAATTCTTCATTAATATATACTTTTATCGTGATGAGCCTGCAATCGCCCCGCTTGCTGACCACTACATCATTGAGTGCATAGCTTGCTTTTCCTTTGCCCTTCTCTGCCTGCGGGCTGCTCTCACGGAGCATGATCCGGTTCTCGATCATATACTGATCCGCAAACATCATATCCAATGCCCGTTCCAGATTCTGCTGCTCCACCTCCGTCAGAAACCCCATCGTACCCATATTGATCCCGAGGATCGGCAGACGGCTGTGCACCAGATCGATCGCAGCCTGGATCATCGTCCCGTCTCCTCCGAGTACCAGAACACACTCTGTCTCCTCCGGGATCTTATCTGCGTCTGTATAATGCAGGATTCCCTCCGAGATCACCCGGCGGTTCTCCAGTATATGGCACTTGCCGCCCTTTTGCTCAATATATTCCTGAATATATAACGCTTTGTGGTTACTGTCCTCTTTATCCCTATTTGTGATCACACAAAACCGTTTCATCGCTGCTCTCCATTCTCATACAAATCATTCTACAGTTATCTCCGTTCATTCACAGACAACACTGTGCTTTCCCATGACACCGGCTGCCATCACTCTGTAACAGCATTTACATGCTCCACGACACCCGTTGCCATTACTCTGTGACAGCATTCACATGCTCCACGGCACCCGTTTCCTTATCAAGCTTTCCATGGGCAGCCGCAACCGTCTCCCTGATGAGCGCCGCGTACTCCTCCTGAAACGCTTCATCGCTGACCGGCTCTTCCGGTGCAGACGCGGTATTATTGATATAAAGGAGATACTCGATATTGCCCTCCGGTCCCTTGATCGGCGAAAAGCTCAGCTCACGTATTGCAAAGCCGATTGAAAGTACATACTGCATGATCTGCTCCAACACCTCTATGTGCACCTTTGGATCACGGACAACACCCTTTTTGCCTACCTTCTCTCTGCCCGCTTCAAACTGCGGCTTCACAAGACAGACACCCTGTCCATCCGGTGTCAGCAAAGCCTTAACAGGATCTAACACCTTCTTCAGCGAAATAAATGCGACATCCACCGAGAAAAAAGCGATCGGATCCGCAATGTCCTCCGTCGTTACATAACGAATGTTGGTCTTCTCCATAGAAACAACTCTCTCATCCTGACGAAGCTTCCATGCAAGCTGATTGGTTCCGACATCCACAGCATAAACCTTCACGGCACCGTTCTGAAGCATGCAGTCTGTAAAGCCGCCGGTCGATGATCCCACATCCATGCAGATCTTGTCCTTAAGCGGCACCTGCCAAAGCCCGATCGCCTTCTCCAGCTTATAGCCCCCGCGGCTGACATATTTCATCGGTGTTCCCTTCACCTCGATCGATACGTCCTCCTTAAAGGCAGACCCCGCTTTATCCTCTCTCTGTCCGTTGACAAAGACATTTCCTGTCATAATAATTGCTTTCGCTTTCTCTCTGGACGCTGCCAGATTTCTCTTGACCAAAAGCACATCCAATCGTTCCTTTGCCATATCCTATGCCTTTCTATCCTGCTGCCAGGACAAGATCTTCTTCGTGATCCCTTCCGGATCCAGACCATATTTCTCCTTCAGTTTCCTGACACTGCCATGCTCAATAAACTGATCCGGCAGCGCAATATTCATTACCTTCATCGGCGTTTCTTCATACCATGCGGAAACCGCCTCACCAAAGCCGCCGTTAAAAACGCCCTCCTCCAGAGTAACTACTCTGGAATGCTTCTCCTTTAGCTGTTCTAACACATTCACATCGATTGGCTTAACAAAACGCATATTGATCACGGTCACCTTCTGATCCTGCGCCTTAAGCTTCTCTCTGACCCACATCGCCGTCTCGACCATGCTGCCGACCGCAAGAAGCGCAGTCTCCTGTCCGGAGCAGATCCACTCAGCCTGTCCCATTGCGATCTCCTGCTTATGATCCTGCAGTCCGGTCCACGCCTCTCCCCTCGGATAGCGCACTGCAACCGGTCCGTTCTGCGCAAGTGCAAATAACATCATCTGCTTTAATTCCCAGCCGTTCTTCGGTGCCATCACCGTAAGATTCGGCATACTTCTCAGATACGCGAGATCAAAGATTCCCTGATGTGTCTCTCCGTCACTGCCGACAAGACCTGCCCTGTCAACAGCAAATACAACCGGCATCTTTCCGATGCAGACATCGTGAAGGATCTGATCATAGGCTCTCTGCAGAAATGTCGAATAAATTGCCACAACCGGCTTTAAGCCGCCTGCCGCCATTCCGGCCGCAAACGTGACCGCATGCTCCTCCGCAATCCCGACATCGAAAAACTGCTTCGGATACTTCTCCGCCATCCCCGTCAGACCTGTCCCTGACGGCATTGCTGCGGAAACTGCCACGATATCATCCCTCTTGGCCGCCGTTTCTAACATGGTTTCGCTGAAAATATCGGTATACGTCTGAGCCGATTCGACCGTCTTCCGGCTGCTTCCGTCTTTCAGATTAAATGGAGATACCCCATGGAAATACGATGGGTTCTGCTCTGCCGGGCGGTAGCCCTTTCCCTTTCTGGTGCAGACATGAACGATCACTGCTTCCTTCATCTTGGAGGCACTCTCAAACGCTGTTACCATCTGCTGGATATTATGTCCGTCGATCGGTCCGATATAGGTCAGTCCCATATCCTCAAAAAGCATTCCCGGAATCAGCACGCGCTTCACCAGATCTTTAAAGCCACGAATTCGGCTTGTCAGCTTATCGCCGAGATGCGGAAGCTTTGAAAGTGCATTCTCAACCTCTTCCTTGAGCTCCGTATAGTTGCCGTTTGTACGGATCTTGCCAAGGTAGCTCGACATGCCTCCTACATTTTTAGAAATCGACATCTGGTTATCATTCAAAACGATCACCAGATTAGATTTCAGACGTGCGGCGTCATTCATCGCCTCAAACGCCATGCCGCCGGACAGCGCGCCGTCTCCGATCACTGCAAAGATCTTGCGGTCCTCCCCACGAAGATCTCTCGCCTTTGCCATGCCCAGTGCTACACTGATCGAAGTCGAACTGTGTCCGGTGTCGAAAGCGTCACAGTCACTCTCCGACTGCTTCGGAAATCCACTCATTCCGCCAAACTGCCGCAGATGGTCAAAGCCGTCCTTTCTGCCGGTCAGGATCTTATGTGTGTAAGACTGGTGTCCCACATCCCAGACGATCTTATCCTCCGGAAGATTGCAGCACAGATGAAGTGCCATGGTAAGCTCCACCACACCGAGATTTGATGCAAGATGACCTCCGGTGTGACTGATCTTTTGTACCAGAAAACGTCTGATCTCCTTGGCAAGCGGACGAAGCTCGTCCTTTTCAAGCTCCTTTATATCATTTGGTTTTTCTATCTTGTCCAATATTTCTCCCACAGTGTTCCCTCATTTCTTTGTAATATAACGTATCCTGACAGACCTGTATCAGGAGTTTCTTCGAAGTTCCTGAATTAGTTCGTACGGTTGATCAGATATTCGATCAGGTCCTCGAGAAACGGATTGCTTCCCGGAAGCTTTTCAAGAAGCTCCACTGCCTGATGGGAATACTGCTCGACCGCCTGATGCGACTGCTCAATTCCGTAGAGTGTCACATACGTTGTCTTTTCGTTTTTCTCATCACTGTGTACCGGCTTTCCGAGTTCTTCTGTCGTGCTGGTGCAGTCAAGGATATCATCCTGGATCTGAAATGCCATTCCGACACTGCGTCCGACCTGTTCCATCTGCTCCAGTGCCGTCTCATCCGCACCGGCTAACGCTGCACCCACCATAAGTGCACTCTCTAAAAGAGCACCTGTCTTAAGCGTATAAATAAACTCGAGCACTTCCTTATCCAAAGGCTGTCCGGTGCGTTCCACATCAACAACCTGACCGCCAACCATGCCATAAACACCCGCCTTGCGGGCAAAGATCTGCATTGCCTTTGCTGCCGACATCGGGTCACTGATATGGTCAAAGCACTGTGATGCCGTCTCAAATGCATAATTGAGCAAGGCGTCTCCGGCAAGGATTCCCATATCCTCTCCGTATACGACATGCGTCGTCTTTCTTCCTCTTCGATAGTCATCATTGTCCATCGCAGGAAGATCATCATGAACCAGCGAATAGGTATGTACCATCTCGATCGCTGCCATAAACGGCTCGATCACCTTCATATCCTCACCGCCAAAAAGCCTGTAGGCTTCCCTCATCAGGATTGGCCGGATCCTCTTGCCGCCTGCCATAAGACTGTATTCCATCGCATTAAATATCGTCTTCTGAAGTCCCTCCCGATCCGGAAGATACCCGGTCAGTATCTTCTCTGCCTCCTGCTGTCTTTCCTTAAATTCTTTTTCAAATTTTTCTTTATTCATGATAAAACCATGCCTTCCCGCAACCCGCCGTTTCCGCAGCCGCTGTATTTGCAAATTCTTCTGTTATTCTTCTCCGTTTTCCAATACGATCAGCTTCTTCTCAACACGGTCGATCGAATTGCTGCAGTTTTTGATAAGCTTCATGCCTTCCTCGTACTTCTTGAAGGAATCCTCCAGCGTCATATCTCCCTTTTCCAGCTCCGCAATGATCGTCTCAAGCTGTTCAAAGGATTCCTCTAATATGATCTTTTTTGCCATAATACACTAATATTCCTTTCTCAGCCCGCCAACGTTCCGCCGCAGGCCTGCCCTACTCTCTGGTCTCGTCCACCGTGACATCTGCCTGTCCATCCGCAAAGGTCAACGTCAGATGCTGTCCCTTCTCAAGACTCTGAACGGAATCAATATGATTGCCCGCCTCATCTGCTGTATAGGTGTATCCGCTCTGCAGCTTCTGAAGTGGCGATAATCCCTTCATCTCCTCCGCATACAGTGCCAGCCTGTGCTTTGCATCGGTGAGCCTTTTCTCCATCAGCCTCTGCAGACGCTCCTGGCTGTCTGCAAGAACAAGACGCTTCTGCCGCAGGATATCCTCCGGACTCACATGCTGCAAAAGCACCATATATTTCTGTAATTCAAGCTTACGCACTTTCAGGATCTGGTGCATTGCCTGCCTCAGATCATTCCGGTACTCTCTGAGACCGATCTCCATCTCCCGCCACGAATATACCGCAAGCTCGGCTGCAGCGGATGGTGTCGGTGCCCGCAGATCCGCTGCATAGTCCGAGATCGTGGTATCCGTCTCATGACCAACCGCGGAAATGATCGGCTTCGTACAGTCTGCGATCACCCTAGCCAGCACTTCATCATTAAAGCACCACAGGTCTTCCACAGAGCCTCCGCCACGCCCTATAATAATCGTATCTACATCAGTCTGTTCAAAATAATGGATGCCTTCGATCACCGTCTGTGCGGCACCCTCTCCCTGTACCTTTGCCGGATAGAGATAAAGCTGCACATAGGGATTACGGCGATATGTCACATTACAGATATCCTGTATCACCGCTCCGGTCTCCGCCGTGACAACACCGATCTTTGAGGCGTATCTCGGGATTGGTTTTTTCCTTTGTTCGTCAAAAAGCCCCTCTGCTAAGAGGCGCTTTTTAAGTTTCTCGTATTCTTCATATAATCGGCCTACACCATCCTGAGCAATGCTGCGGGCATAGAGCTGATATCTGCCGTCTCTCTCAAAGACGCTGATCTGTCCGGTCACGATCACACTCTGACCATCCTCCAATGTAAAGTCAAGTCCCTTACGCTGAGAGGAAAACATCACGCAGGAAATTGCCGCTCCGGCATCCTTCAGCGTGAAATAAATATGACCGGAATAATGATACTTGCAGCCGGATATCTCGCCCTTCACCTGAATCCCGGACAATGTGTAGTCCTGCTTAAACAGGTTGGCAATATACCGGTTGATCTGAGACACTGTCACTGCCCTGCTCATGTCTACTCCTCCGTGCAGTCTCTGACAACAGAGCCAAGAACTCCGTTGACATATGATGGTGACTTATCCGTTCCGAAACGCTTAGCAAGCTCTACAGCCTCATTGACTGCGACTCCTGCCGGTACATCCTCATCGTACAGGATCTCGTAAATCGCCAGACGAAGTGCTGTGACATCAGCCTTTGCCAGACGCTTTAAAGACCAGCCGTTTGACTTTTCCTCGATCTTCTTGTCAATCTCCTCCTGATGCTCTGCTACCGCATAAAACTTCTGCTTCAGCTCTGCACGCACCTTTTCAAGACCTTCCTCGGACTCTCCCTTTGCTGACTCAGAGTGGCTGCCAAGTCCTTCCAGAAATGTATCAACCTGGCTGTCTAACTCCTCTGCCGGATAAAAATCCAGTACAAACAGCATTTGGAATAAATGTTCTCTGACCTTTTTTCTTGTCATGTTCTCTACCCTTACCTTTATTAGTTTTCTTCGAGCTTAACTCCGGCGATGCGGACATTCACCTCGGAAACAGATAATCCGGTCATATTCTCGATCTGCTGGCTGACTCTCTCCTGAACCTGCTCAGACACCTCCGGGATACTGTAACCATAATTAACGACAACCATCATATCCACACGAACAATGCCGCCCTCCATCAGGATCTTTACTCCCTTGGAAAGATTCTTCATACCCAGTTTGCCGATCAGTTCGTTTGTGATATTTCCAGCCATGGAATACACGCCATCTATCTCTGTGGCTGCCAGTGCTGCGATCGCTGCAACAACGTCCGATGCGATCCTAACCTCGCCCAGCTCTTTTTTCTTCGTAATATATTCTCTCGAAGTCTGCTCCTTTGACACGACACACTACCTCCTTTGTTCTTTTTATAAAATGTTGCCAATTATTCTAGTTTATTATACCAAATCTCATCATATTTGCAAGCAGACTTCACGATTTCGCGATACCGCCGTGTTATGATTTCATTTCACTGCTACCGGGGTGATCACAATATTGTCCGCGGATATTTTCGTCTTGCGCGTAACAATATCGGTGATCTGCGCCAACTGCTGCTGTGTCAGTTCTCCTGCGTTCACGATCACATCTGCACTCCCCTTCTCAATGCTGACAACAGAATCCGTAAAGCCCTTCGCCTCCAGCATAAGCTCTGCCGCACTTTCTAACTGTGTGTCCTTTGTAAGCTGTGCCACCTGATCGATCGCACTTTTCTTATCCTTTGATGCGATCTTATCATTATTGATGATCGTCATCAGCGTTTCCTTATTCTTCGCGCGGCTCTGCTCTCTGGACAACTTTGCGGAAGAAAAATAATCTGCGCCCAGCGAATTGGAAACCATGACGGCTTCGCCCGGATTTTCCTCGGACGCAGATTTTAATTCGCCACTGTCAGCCACCGTATAATCTCCTCCATCCTCCTGAGCAGAAATATCAAGTGTCGTATCCGCAGAGGTTTTCTTACTTTCCTTCTTCTGACCGGTCGTCTCCTCCTGTGCCGCCGCATCCGCATTTTCCCGGACAGCATCCGCATTTTCCTGTGGCGCCGCTGTTTCCTTTCCGCTCAGAGACATCACGCTTTTCCATCCGTTCTTGTCAATCTCCTGTCCGGTAAAATTCAAATACCCCGCCACAGCGATCAGCACCGCAAGCGCCGTAATGATCCATTGATTTTTCCGTGCAAACTTCTTCATAACAATCCTCCATTCCTTTCTTTGACGATAGAGAAACACCTGTTAAGGACTACCTCATTTTCATTACTTTAATCTTATGTGATTCTATAGGAAATAATGCCTCTACTGCTGCAATAATTTCAGAATCCATTGCTCCGCTTCCTGCCCCCTGTGCCACGACAAGAACGCCCTCGATCTGCGGGGATGCAATCTGTATGACATAGGGTTGTTTACCTTCCTCCCCCACTAATACCGGCTCCGTCTTCGTGCTGCTCTCACTCTGCGTCCGGCTGCCGCCGGTGCTGTCCGATTCGTTGGTGCTGCTGTTACTGGAATCCTCCTGCTTGAGGGTGCGTTTTTCCTCCGAGGAAGCGATCGTTACCATCACGTCAACATCGCCGATCCCCTTGACCTTCGACAATACCTTTTCCAGCTCCCGTTCCTGCTTTCCGGCATATTCCTCCATCGCCGAAACAGCCGTTTCCTGCACGGTGCTCTGTGACTGCTTTTTGTCTGTCCCTTTTTGCGTACTGTCCTTTTTTTCGGACAAGCTTCCTGTTGGCAGCGACAGAAATAAAAGAAAGACTCCCGCCAGAAAAAGAATGATGAGCTTTGACACATCCGGCTCCTTTTTTCCTCCCTGCTGCTTTTCCTGACGGCGCAGGCTCTCTATTAATTTTCTCCACTTTTTCTCCATACAATCACCTTCTTTCCCGGAAGCTCATATTTTTCACAGATTGTCTGTTTCAGCTTTCTTGTCCCGGAATCCGTCTCCCCGCTCTGACTGCCTCCGTCGATCACAATATCCTCCACATGGATCGATTTTTCGTAACCCTTTGCCGTGGTCTGCACGGCATTTTCCGGAAGGATCATCGTAACCTTTTTCAGCTTCAGCATTCCATTACTGTCCTTTTTCAGGGACACAGAAGCCTGAACATTCTCCTCCCCCTGCTGTCCGGCAATCTGTGTCAGCTGACGCTCCAGCTCTTTGCGGCACTCGTCAAGCATCACATTTTCCATATCCCCCTGTGCCAGTGCTGTCTCCTGCTTCAACTGGTCCAATTCTCCCTGAAACAACTGCTCCTGTAGATATTTTCCGATCATATCCGTGTCCGAAATATTGGACAGTACCGGACTGATACATAAAACGATCAGTATCATTCCTCCGACAAACCGGAAAATCTCCCGGAAGCTTTCGCTGGACACAAGTCCCTGTAAAATATTGATCATGATCACATATACCAGAATATTCCGGATCATCTGCTGCAGCATTGTTACCGCCTTTCTATGTTATGTGGTGAAGGCACTGATCATCGCGATCGATGAGATAAATAGCAGTGCCCCGACACCAACTGTATATATATACAGATCCACCGCCCGAACGGCTCCGGAAAGTCCACGGATCAGCCTTTTGTCCGACACCGGCTGCACCACTGCCGCCGCAATCTGAAAAAGAACCCGGCTCACGATCATCTGCAATAACGGCACCGCACAAAGGAAAAACACGGCAATCACACCTGCCACACCCACGGCATTTTTGACGAGCTTACCGGCACACAAAACGGTCTGCAAAACATTCCCCACCGAATTGCCTACACCCGGTATCGAGCTTGACAACCGCACCATCGTCATGTTTTTGACCTCGGCACTCACCGGAATGATCAGCCCCTGTATGACATTCATCCCCATCATCAGGCCAAACACCGCCTTCACGCCGAAGCGGACGCCGTCCCGGATCAGATCTGCCATCTTGGAAAACATGTCCTCCCCCGAAAGCTGGTTGACAACCTGCAGGAAAAAGTAAAGATGGACTGCCGGCAGGGCAAGTCCCGCCAAAAGCCAGTTGACCACCATGATCATCGCAAGCGCGAACTCATAATACGCCCCTGCTGCAACGCCCCCCTGCGTGAAGGACAGACTGATAAAAAAAGCCGGGATCAATACCTTCACAAACGCAAGCAGGTTCTCCATCGTCTGCCCGGCAAGCTGCGCGATCTGCAGAAACGAAGTTGCCAGGATTGAAAAAAATAACAGATATACAATATAAAATGCGGTCTCTGCCACCTCCTTGCCGTGAAGCACCTTGGAGAAGTTTGAAAACACCGCTCCCACCAGCGCCACAGCGATCAGCGAAACAAACATTTTGCGGTCACTGCTAAAGGAGGAAAGCACAATTTTCCGGAACGAATGCAGTAAATCCCCCACCGTGTCCGCTTTTCCATTCCGAATCATGCTTTGTACCATGTCCGCAAAGCCGAAGCTTTCTTCTCCCAGAAGCTGATCCATCATCTGCTGTATCTGGTCATACGACAGCTCATTCGCCAGACTGTCATAGAGCCCGGCACCTTCCTTAGTTCCACTCACCTCATCACCTCCCTCACAGACCGGACGGCACAAACCGGATCAGCACCTCAAAAAGCGCTGCTAACACCGGAATGCTGACCGCCAGAAGCATCAGTTTCCCATAAAATTCGATCTGTCCCGCCACGGCACTGTAACCGGCATCCCGGCACAGATTCGCTCCAAGCTCCGCCATATATGTCACAGCGATCATCTTGAACAGAACCTTCATATATATACTTCCACCGCCAAGATACTTTTGCAGAGACTTAAGATACCGGAGCAGCTCGCCGATCCGTCCAAGCGCCAGAAAGCTGATCAGCAGACACGCTGTCAGGATCAGAAGCATGCCGAATTCTGCTTTGTCCTTTTTGAGCGGGATTGCCAAAAACACCGCCATGATGCCGATCATAATAATCTTTTCCATTGTGCCTCTCCATCCTGTCCGGCTACAGGGTAAACAGCTCCTGTATCGACCGGAACAACTCCAATATATAAGGGATCACCCACAAAAGCACCAGGATCAGTCCGGACAGACTGACAAGAAATGCCTGCTCCTCTCTGCCCGCATGCTTGAGCACCTGTCCCAGAACAGAAACAAGAATTCCGACTGCTGCGATCCGAAATATCAAATTTATACTCATCCATCTTCTCCTCTCATTCTACAAGAGTAGTATCGCGGTGAATATCCCTCCTGTGATCCCCACCAGCCGATATACCTTCGCCTGCGACTGATACTCTGTCTCGGCATCCTGTATACTCCTTCCCAGCCTGTCCTGCAGCACATGTAACGTCTGAAGCTGTGTCTGCCGGTCAAGCGTCCCCAGATGCATTCCGATCTCTCTCCAAAGCATGACGTCCTCTCTGTCCAGCATGCCTGCCGTTTTATCTGCCATGATCCCGTTTTCCCACAGCTCCTGCAGGCTCACATCCTCCGCCCGCAAAAGACCTTCATACATATTCCCGAAAAATCCCCGGAAATAGCATGTCTTTCCGGAAAGCTTCTGAAAGATCTCCACCATATCTACCGCCGCATACTCCACTTCCCCATACAGAAGGATCAGCGCCTGCGCAAGCTCCCGCAGGATCTCGATCCTCCTTTTTCGTTTGCCGGCAAGCCAAAGACCAAAACCGCTGCCTCCGGCAAACACCATTGCGCCTCCAGTCATTTTCAGGATCATCCGCAGCAGATTCATGCCTCTCCTCCTTCCTGCACATCCCCGCATGGATGTGCCAGATACGTCCCACGCTCATCGAAAATAGCATCTACCCTGCCGATCTGACTGGCAGACAAAAGCACATACCGCTGAAATACCTTCTCCTGTACCAGCCTGCCAAGAATCGGTTTTTTGCGGATCTCCTCCATGCTTTTTCCATGCACGGTTGCTAATATCTTCACACCACAGTTCATCACATATTCCAGTGCCTCCACATCCTCCTTTGATCCAATCTCATCCACTGCGATCACGTTGGGCGACATGGAACGCACCAGCATCATCATTCCTTCCTTTTTGGGGCAGCAGTCGAGAATGTCCGTACGATAGCCCAGATCATTCTGCGGTGTCCCCTGATAACAGGCTCCGAGCTCCGATCGCTCATCGACCACGCCCACATTCATGCCATGCCTTTTCGCACTGCCATTCGACAGCTGTCGTATCAAATCACGCAGCAGCGTTGTCTTCCCACAGCGCGGCGGTGATATGATAAGCGTATGATAAATGCTCTCCCCGTTGATCAGATACGGAAGTACTCTGTCCCCGCACCCTAACAGCTGGTGTGCCAGCCGGATATTGATAAATGATATGTAACGCAGATTCTTCACCTGATCCTTTTCCAATACAATTTTCCCCGCCACGCCGACGCGATGACCGCCCTGTATCGTGATAAATCCCTGCTTGAGTTCTTCCTCAAAGGCATACATCGAATAATTGCTGATGCGCTCCATCGTCTCCTTCACATCCTGCCGCTCTGCCATGACCGGTGCCTCCGGATCCGTGGTCAGACAGCCGCTGCGGCCGACAAAATATTCTTTTCCATGATATACCACCATAAGCGGCGCATCTGCCCGGATGCGTATTTCCTGAAGAAGCCGGTAATCAATGTCCAGCTTTTCCATGTAACGGCGCAGATCCTTTGCCAGCACACGAAGTACCTGATCTCTCTGTCCCATATCTCATCCTCCATTCTTTTTCAATATATGTATGGGACAGGCAGATATTCCAAAATGTTTGCAGAATGTTTGCAAAACTTTGATTGCAAATAGTGATAAAATGTAATAAAATAAAACTATGTGAGGTGAAAAAAAACCTCAAGAAGGAACATTGCCGAAAGCAATGTTATTCACGATTTATATACAAGAAAAGAAAGGATGATAACAACAATGGAAAACATGCCAAAAATGAAAATCGGTATTGTTGCAGTGAGCAGGGACTGTTTCCCGGAGTCGCTCTCTGTAACAAGAAGAGAAAACCTTGTAAAAGCATACGCTGCTAAATATGACGCAGAGGACATTTATGAGTGTCCGATTTGTATCGTAGAGAGTGAGATCCACATGGTTCAGGCTCTTGAGGACATCAAGAAAGCCGGCTGTAACGCTCTCTGTGTATACCTTGGTAACTTCGGTCCTGAGATCGCTGAGACACTTCTTGCAAAGCACTTCGATGGTCCTAAGATGTTCGTAGCTGCTGCTGAGGAGACTTCCGCAAACGGCGGACTGATCCAGGGCAGAGGTGATGCATACTGTGGTATGCTCAACGCAAGCTACAATTTAAAGCTTCGTAACGTAAAGGCTTACATCCCTGATTATCCGGTTGGAACTGCAGAGGAATGTGCTGATATGATCCATGAGTTCCTTCCAATCGCAAAGGCTGTATATGCTCTTAACAACCTGAAGATCATCAGCTTTGGTCCACGTCCGCTGAACTTCCTTGCATGTAATGCACCGATCAAACAGCTTTACAACCTCGGCGTAGAGATCGAGGAGAACTCTGAGCTTGACCTGTTCGAGGCATTCAACAAGCATGCAGATGATCCACGTATCCCTGATGTTGTTAAGGATATGGAGGAAGAGCTTGGTGCCGGCAACAAGAAGCCGGAGATCTTAAACAAGCTTGCCCAGTACGAGATCACTCTTCTTGACTGGATCGAGGAGCACAGAGGATATCGTAAGTTCGTTGCACTGGCAGGAAAGTGCTGGCCGGCATTCCAGACACAGTTCGGATGCGTACCTTGCTACGTTAACAGCCGTCTTACCAAGAGAGGCATTCCTGTATCCTGTGAGGTAGATATCTACGGAGCACTCAGTGAGTTCATCGGTACCGTTGTCAGCGATGATACTGTTACACTGCTTGATATCAACAATACCGTTCCTGCAGACATCTACAACGAGGAGATCAAGGGCAAGTTCGATTATACACAGAAGGATACCTTCATGGGCTTCCACTGTGGAAATACAGCATCTACAAAGCTTTCCTTCTGCGAGATGAAGAACCAGATGATCATGGCTCGTTCTCTTCCGGTAGAGGTAACAAACGGTACTCTCGAGGGAGATATCGTTCCTGGCGATATCACATTCTTCCGTCTGCAGAGCACTGCCGATGCAAAGCTTCGTGCTTACATTGCGAACGGAGAGGTTCTCCCTGTTGCAACACGTTCCTTCGGTGCGATCGGTATTTTCGCGATCAACGAGATGGGTCGTTTCTACCGTCACGTACTGATCGAGAAGAACTTCCCTCATCATGGCGCTGTTGCTTTCGGTCACTTCGGAAAGCAGCTCTATGAGGTATTCAAATACATCGGTGTTGATGTAGAGGAGATCGGCTACAATCAGCCAAAGGGTGTTCTGTACAAGACAGAGAATCCATTCTCATAAGAACAACCGGATTAAACTGACACTTAAGAAGCTGACAGGATCATCTCTGCCGCTTCTATATGCCAGAGCGGCGGCACGATGCCGCCGCTCTTTTCTATGAAACGGATATGAACCATTGGGACATTATTCCTAAGTTCATTTTCATCACTTACAGTAAGAAAGGATATTATCTATGAATTATTTAATTGGTATTGATTTAGGTACTTCCTCTACCAAGACAGTTCTCTTTGATGAGGAAGGTACCGTGATCGCCTCTGCCGGCAAGGATTATCCACTCTACACTCCAAACAACGGATGGGCAGAGCAGAAACCGGAAGACTGGCGTGACGCTGCACTGGAGACAATCGCAAAGGTTGTCAAAGATTCCGGCGTAGCCGCTGACGACATCAAGGGTCTTGGTATTTCCGGACAGATGCACGGACTTGTTATGCTTGACGAGGCCGGTGAGGTTATCCGTCCTTCCATTATCTGGTGCGATCAGCGTACCGAGAAGGAATGCGAGGAGATCACCGAGAAGGTTGGTGCAAAGCGTCTGATCGAGATCACAGCAAACCCTGCTCTGACCGGCTTCACCGCATCCAAGATTCTCTGGGTCCGCAATCATGAGCCTGAGAATTATGCAAAATGTAAGCACATCCTCCTTCCAAAGGATTATGTCCGCTACATTCTGACCGGCGAGTTCGCAACAGAGGTTTCCGATGCTTCCGGTATGCAGCTTCTTGACGTACCAAAGCGTCAGTGGTCTGATGAGGTTCTCGAAAAGCTCGACATTGACAAGAGCCTTTTGGCAAAGGTATATGAGTCTCCTGAGGTAACAGGTACCATCCTTCCGGAGATCGCAGCAAAGACAGGTCTTTCTACTTCTACAGTTGTAGTCGGCGGTGCCGGCGATAATGCCGCTGCAGCAGTTGGAACAGGCGTTGTTGAGGATGGCAAGGCATTTACCACGATCGGTACCAGCGGCGTTGTATTTGCACATTCCAGCGATATCTCCATCGATCCAAAGGGACGTGTACATACCTTCTGTTGCGCTGTTCCGGGTGCATGGCATGTTATGGGTGTTACCCAGGCAGCCGGATATTCTCTGGCATGGTTCCAGGACAACATCGGAACAGAGTATGCACGCAGGGCAAAGGAGCAGGGCTGTGGCGCATTTGATCTGATCAATGCAGACGTATTAAAGACTCCGATCGGTGCAAACCGTCTGATCTATCTCCCATATCTGAATGGCGAGCGTACTCCGCATCTGGATGCAAACTGCCGTGGTGTATTCTTCGGTCTTTCCAGCATGCACACAACTGCTGACATGGCTCGTGCCGTTATGGAGGGTATCAGCTACTCTCTGACCGACTGTAACGATATCATCCGCGAGATGGGTATCAACGTTACCGAGATGATGGCATGTGGCGGTGGCGCCAAGAACGGCGTACAGCGTCAGATGATGGCAGATATGTTCGGCTGTGACGTTAAAACCGTAACTGCCACCGAAGGACCTGCACTTGGTGTTGCAATCCTTGCCGGTGTCGGCGCAGGCATCTATGACAGCGTTGAGGCAGCATGCCGCAAGATGATCCATACGGATCCTGAGAAGGAATGTCATCCGGACGCAGCTGCTACCAAGGAGTACGACAAGTTCCATCAGCTTTACAAGAAGCTGTACGATGATCTGAAGGATGATTATCAGACACTTGCTACTCTGTAATAATAAAGCCTGATAAACCAAAGGGTTCTGTGTGAATGAAGCTTCATTCACACAGAACCCTTTTTCTTTCCTGTTCATTCACAAAAAACGTTTTATCCTCAACGCTTTGAGCATCCTCATAATAGCTCTTCCATTGAGGATGCTGTCCGGGTATCCTATGGAAATCAGGAGTATTTTTTGTTATAATTATTATCTAAATCTGTAACAAAGGAATGATCTTATGAACGAACCGGAAAATAATATCGAAGAATATCTCACCTGTGAACGGAGGCACATCTTTTTCGTATTGATGGGAGTCGCCGGCTTCTTTGGTGCATTCACCTACTCTATCCGCGGGGGCATTTTCTGTAATGCACAGACCGCCAATTTCGTTTTATTTGCCATGGCACTCGGCAACGCACAATGGAAACACGCCCTCTACTTTCTGATCCCGATGAGTGCTTATTTCCTTGGTGCCGTGATCTCCGAGGCGCTGCCCGGCAGCATCAAAAAGCTGCAGTTTATCCGCTGGGATACTCTTTTTATCCTGATCGAAATGATCGTTGTCGTCTTTCTCGGGCTTCTGCCGGAGAGTGCACCGGTTCAGATCTCACAGGTTGCGATCAACTTCATCTGCTCGATGCAGTATAACACGTTCCGCCAGGCAAGAAGTGTTCCGATGGCAACGACCTTTTGTACCAATCACTGGCGTCAGGTTGCGATCGCACTGACGAAAGCCATCCGTCACCGGGATACTGCTTATCTGCCACGCATGACCCAGCATCTTTGTATGCTGCTTGTGTTCGTGATCGGCGGTGTGATATCCACGATTCTTTGTAATCTTTTCCTTGGCAAAGCGATCTTTGCTGCACTGATTCCTCTGATGATCGTGTTTATTGATCTTTTATATGCGGATCTGAAGCGCGAAAAGGGGGCTCTGGAACGGATTCCACATGGGCATTGAGAAGTTGGTGTGGCGAATATTAACCATGATTTGTGTCAATAACTTGATTGCATGATTTTTTGAAAACAATCCATACTATTTACAGTACCCCGAAAATTATTTACTAAGACTTCATTTCGGAAGGAGCAATAGTATGAGCCACGATAAAAACGGTACGACCGGTCTAAACCATATGAACAAACGTCAGCTTGCCGAGGGTCTTGAGTTTCTCGATGATCTGACGGAGGATGAGCGCAAGCGTTTTGAATCGCTTCCTGATGAAGATAAGCATCGGTGTATCGCCCAGAATCTGATCAGTCACCAGGATGACAAGCTCTGGGACAAGGATATCGGCATCAGCCAGCTGGAGGGACGCATCGTCACAAAATCTTTTCAGGGATAGAGGCTGGCTTGATGCTTCTGTCCGGGAAATTAATTACCTGACCGATGAAACGGTCAAAACAAACCGGGAGCAGCCCACATTGACAGGCTGCTCCCGGTTTGTTTATCCATGAAATTTTATTGATTGATCCATCAGTCGGCAAAGAGCTGTGTAGAAAGATATCTGTCTCCGGAATCAGGGAGAAGTGCTACAATCACCTTGCCCTTGTTCTCCGGACGGGCTGCAAGAATAGTTGCTGCCTTTAATGCTGCTCCGGAAGAAATACCAACGAGAATACCCTCGCTCTGGGCAAACTTCTTGCCCTCGACAAATGCATCATCGTTCGCGATCGGGAGAATCTCATCATATACATCTGTGTTCAGTACCTTTGGCACGAAGCCTGCGCCAATACCCTGAATCTTATGTGCTCCCGGTGCTCCACCTGAAAGAACCGGGCTGGTCTCCGGCTCAACAGCTACAATCTTGACATTTGGATTCTGCTCCTTTAAGTACTCGCCGATACCTGTGATTGTTCCGCCTGTACCAACACCTGCTATGAAAATATCTACTTTTCCATCGGTCTGATCCCAGATCTCAGGACCGGTTGTTGCCTTATGTGCTGCCGGGTTAGCCGGATTGTCAAACTGACCAAGGATAACAGAGCCCGGTGTGTTTGCCTGAAGCTCCTCTGCCTTTGCGATAGCTCCCTTCATTCCTTTTGCACCTTCTGTCAGAACAAGCTCTGCTCCATATGCTTTTAATAATGTACGACGCTCGATGCTCATGGTATCCGGAAGAGTAAGCACTGCATGATATCCCTTTGCTGTAGCAACAGCTGCAAGACCAATTCCTGTATTACCGGATGTTGGCTCGATAATTGTTGCACCCGGCTTTAAGATGCCCTTCTTCTCTGCATCCTCGATCATTGCAAGACTGATACGATCCTTAACAGATCCTGTCAGATTCAGATACTCTAACTTTGTCAGGATCGTTGCATCTGTAACGCCTGCTGCTTCGCTGTATTTGCTTGCCTTTAAGATTGGGGTTCCTCCGATCAGTTCTACTGCACTCTCTTTAATCTTTGCCATAATAATGTCCTCCTTCATTCTCTAAACATTCTGCTTCTCTGACCCTCCCTCTTCAGAAACAATCCTGTCTGAAATCTTGGATAGTCAGTTATTTTCTTTAATTATACTATTCATACCGTGTTTGTATGAATTGATTTTATAATGGTATTATATTCCTTCAATTCCTATCTGTCAATAGGAATTTATAAAATCTCTAAAAAAATCTGTCGTTATGCTCAATTCGAAAACAAATCAGGACTGGCATACTCTCTGTTTTACAGCCAGTATGCCAGTCCTGATATTAATTCTCTTCATTTTAGAATCGGCTGATCTCCTCCGATTCATCATCACTTTTACGGATCTCACGGATAACGACGTCATATTTTACTCCGTTCTCCAGCTCGATCGTGACGGTATCTCCGACACGGTGCTTCAGAAGACACTTTCCCATGGGCGACTCAATACTGATCATATTATTCATTACATCTGCACGGATCGTTGTGACAATCTTATACTCCTCTTCGCAGTCATCCTCCGGGACATAAACGACAACGGTATCATTGAGTCCAAGCTCCTCCTCACCGGCATCGTCCTCCACGATCTGAGCCGTCTTGATCATCCGCTCCAGATAGCGGATCCGGCTCTCGTTACGATTTTTCACTTTCTTGGCTGCTTTATATTCAAAGTTCTCGCTGAGATCTCCCTGCGCTCTCGCCTCCTTGACGTCCTCCAGGGCTTCCTTACGCACGACAAGCTTGCGATGCTCCAACTCCTTCTCCATCTTTTCAACATCCTGTCTGGTTAATCGATCATACATTGTTTCATCCTCCCTTTTATTGCAAAAAATCCCATTGGAAACTACGTCAATGGGATTTTCATTTAATCCTGTCATTCAATATGCTCGGATAGGTCCATACTATGCCTGTACAAGTAGTTCCTGTTCAACAGCCTCCAGTTCGGTCTCAGAGTAATCCATAGAAAGAATGAATTCTCTGGACAATCCGCTTTTGAGCATTTTTCGTATCTTATTCTTTCGCTCTTCTAAAATTCTTTCCTCTGCATATTCTTTTGCGTATTCTTTTGCGTATTCCTCTACTGTTTTACACATCTCTCCAATACCTCCTTTCGTCTCTTTAAAATACTTTACCGCTTTACTTAATGCCGGAAATTTTTCATCTTCAAATACATCTTTACGTAAAAACAACTGAAGCAGTTCGGATTTATCCGAACCATCTTTGACTGCAGTGTTCGCAAAGAAGATGTCCTCCCCATCATCCACCGGGACATATGCCTTGCCCGTTTCCATACACCGTTTCACATGTGTGATCATCTGTCCGTTATGCAATGCATCATATTCCGTGATATAAAGAATGGTTACCTGCGGAATATCTGCAAAATCGCTTCCCTTCGGAGTATATGCTGCTGTCGTGGATGCTGCATGAAATCGGTTCCTTTTGATATCATCATTACCGGAACCCTTCTGCATCTCAATGTTTATATACGTTCCATTTTCAAGGATACACAGCGCATCCAGAATGATCTCTCTGTGTAAACTCGTGATAACACACTGTGGTGTTACTTTTAATACCTTTAACTGCGGTCTGTCTAACAGCGTGCGAAGTATTTCCTGACATACTTCCTTTCGTTCCGCCACCAGCCGAAACATGCTATCATCGATGATCCTAAGGTTTTCTGCCGTTTCTTTTGTAGCTTTTGAGTATTGTTCATGACTCATTGTCGTACCTCTCTTTCCCTATTATCTTTTACAAGAACAGAGAAAGCTGTATCTAAATTTATCTTAACAAAGATGCTCTTAAAATGCAATCCTCCCCTGTGCCTCATGTGTCACATACTCTTAAATGCACCAATTTCTTATACAGCACACTAAGAGCTGTTTTGTGTGTGCGTATCATTATAGCGCACGGCACAGGAAATAACTATTGACATTACCTCCAAATAAAAAAAGGTGATCCATACGAAATGACGGACTTTTCTGATGGAAAAAAATTTATTTTTGGCACTTTATACAAACATGAAATATGCTACATTACAATATCCCCATAAAGAATTAAAAATAAAACAGGAGGCTACCCATCAGTGGATCAGCCTCCTGCACGATTATTCCATAAATTCAATTAGCGATAGATGATCTCGCTTCTCTTTGGTCCGTTTGATACCATTGTGATCGGCACACCGATCTCCTTCTCGATGAACTCGATATAACGACGGCAGTTCTCCGGAAGTTTGTCATACTCGGTAATACCTCTGATGTCGCAGTTCCAGCCCGGCAGTGTCTCATAAACAGGCTTTGCCTTAGCAAGCTTTGCGGTTACAGGGAAGTCCTTTACAACCTCTCCATCGATCTCATAACCAACACAGACCGGAATCTCCTTGAGATATCCGAGACAGTCAAGAACAGTCAGTGCTACTTCTGTTGCACCCTGGATCTGGCAGCCGTAACGGGATGCTACTGCATCGAACCAGCCCATACGACGTGGACGTCCAGTTGTTGCACCGTACTCTCCACCGTCTCCGCCACGCTTACGAAGCTCCTCAGCCTCTACCTCATCGTGAATCTCACTGACGAACTCACCGGCACCAACGGCACTGGAGTAAGCTTTTACAACAGTAACGATTCTCTTGATCTCATATGGAGGAATACCTGCGCCGATTGCGCCGTATGCAGCCAATGTAGAGGAAGAAGTAACCATTGGGTAAATACCGTGATCCGGATCCTTTAGGGAACCAAGCTGTCCCTCTAACAGAATACCCTTGCCCTCCTTGATCGCCTGACGAAGAAAAGCAGATACGTCGCAGACATAAGGAGCGACCATATCACGATACTCATGAAGTGTATTTAAAAGCTCATCCGGATCAAGCTCCGGCTTATTGTAAAGATATTTCAGGGTAACGTTCTTCTGCTCGCAGATGCGTGCGATCTTGTCCTTTAACACATCATCATCGAACAGCTCGGATACCTGAATACCGATCTTAGCGTACTTATCAGAATAGAACGGAGCGATTCCGGACTTTGTGGATCCGAAGGATTTCTTTCCGAGACGCTCTTCCTCATACTGATCGAACAGGATGTGATACGGCATCAGGATCTGTGCTCTGTCAGATACCAGAATCTTTGGCTTTGGCACGCCCTGCTCTACTAAGGAATTGATTTCCTTAAACAGATATGGAATGTTCAGTGCAACACCGTTGCCGATAACACTTGTGGTGTGATTGTAAAATACACCGGATGGCAGAAGATGCAGTGCGAACTTACCATAATCATTGATGATGGTGTGACCTGCATTGCTTCCTCCCTGAAAACGTACGATGATATCAGACTTCTCACCTAACATATCGGTGATCTTTCCTTTTCCCTCATCGCCCCAGTTTGCTCCAACGATTGCTGTAACCATAAATAGCCCCCATTTCTGTACTGCCCTGACCTGCTTCCCCATGCCTGGCAGCACAACGACACGGGGATGGAAAATACTTCTTACTTCGGTTCGTTCATAAAAGCATCCTTCCGATGATTGATTCCTACACGTTTATCTCGGACTTCATTCCAAGGATTTCCTGATTCTCATCCAGAATCGGCTGAACAATCTCCTGAATAAACTCCTCTACCTGTGAAGCAGAACGTCCTGTATATCTGGATGGCTCCATCAATGCCTGTAGCTCCGGCAGTGTCATCGGGAACTCATCGTCTGCTGCGATCAGCTCCAGCAGATTGTTTTCTTTTCCTTCCTGCTTAACATTCCTGCCTGCTTCCATAGAGAGCTGACGTATCTTCTCATGAAGCTCCTGTCTGTCTCCACCTGCTTTGACAGCATCCATCATGATGTTCTCGGTTGCCATGAACGGCAGCTCAGCCATCAGACGTTTCTCGATCACCTTATCATATACGACAAGACCATCCACAACATTTAATACCAGATCAAGGATACCATCTGTTGCCAGGAATCCCTCCGGTACGCTGATACGCTTGTTGGCGGAATCATCCAGCGTACGCTCAAACCACTGACATGCAGAGGTGAACATTGTGTTGGTGACATCAGCCATCACATAACGGGAAAGAGATGCAATACGCTCGCTGCGCATTGGATTTCTCTTGTATGCCATTGCGGAGGAACCGATCTGATTCTTCTCGAATGGCTCTTCAATCTCCTTCAGATGCTGAAGAAGACGGATATCATTGGAGAACTTATGTGCACTTGCTGCAATGCCTGCAAGTACATTTACAACTCTTGTATCAAGCTTTCTGGAGTAGGTCTGTCCTGATACCGGGAAACACTCCTTAAAGCCCATCTTCTTGGCAATGATCTTGTCGAGCTTTTTAACCTTCTCCTCATCGCCGTCAAACAGCTCCATAAAGCTTGCCTGTGTTCCTGTGGTTCCCTTGGAGCCGAGAAGCTTCATATGATCAATGACATGATCCAGGTCTTCCAGATCCATCAGAAATTCCTGCAGCCACAGAGTTGCTCTCTTACCTACAGTTGTAGGCTGAGCCGGCTGAAAATGAGTAAACGCAAGTGTCGGCTGTGATTTGTACTTCATCGCAAAACGGGACAGCTCATCAATTACGTTGATCAGCTTGTTGCGGATCAGATGAAGTGCCTCTGTCATAATGATGACATCGGTATTATCTCCGACATAACAGGAGGTAGCTCCCAGATGAATGATTCCCTTTGCCTTCGGACACTGAACACCGTAAGCATATACATGTGACATAACATCATGACGAACCTGCTTCTCTCTCTCTCTGGCAACATCATAATTGATATTATCTGCCTGAGACTTCAGTTCCTCGATCTGCTCCTTTGTCACAGCAGGATTGCCGTTTTCATCCAGAAGTCCAAGTTCATTCTCTGCCTCGGCAAGCGCGATCCATAAACGTCTCCAGGTTTTGAATTTCTTGTCCGGAGAGAATATGTACTGCATCTCTCTGCTGGCGTATCTCTCGGACAGTGGACTTGTGTATCTGTCGTTACTCATATCTAACCTCATTTCTGTGCTGTTTCGCACACCTTTGTTTTATATGTTCAGTACAAATTGATCCGGCACAGAACCGCTTCAACCTATACCCACAACACCTGCATTATTTGTCGTAATCTCCACGGATATCTTCCTTCGGAGGATCTAACGGATAATCTCCGGAGAAGCAGGCATTACAATAGCCCTGATCTCCATCGATCAGTTCACTGAGCCTGTTAAGATCAAGATATCCCAGAGAATCTGCACCGATCATCTCTGCGATCTGCTCTACCGTATGGCTGAATGCCGGCAGCTGATCACTGGACGGTACATCTGTTCCAAAATAACATGGATATTTGAATGGTGGAGAACTGATGCGCACATGCACTTCCTTCGCTCCCGCATCCTTGAGCATCTTCACAATACGCGCACTTGTCGTTCCACGGACGATGGAATCATCAACCATGACAACACGCTTGCCGCGAACGATCTCACGGAGAACATTCAGCTTGACCATAACGCTCGACTCTCTCGCCGACTGCTTTGGCTTAATGAAGGTTCTTCCCACATAACTGTTCTTGACGAAAGCCGTTCCGTACGGAATGCCGGATTCCAGAGCAAAGCCCATCGCTGCTGCATTACCGGACTCCGGTACACCCACAACGATATCGGCGTCGACAGGATGTGTCTGTGCCAGGATCCTTCCGGCTATAATCCGGGAACTGTGAACGTTGATGCCATCAATGTAACTGTCCGGTCTCGCAAAATAAATGTACTCGAAAATACATTTTGCATGACTGCCTGTCATCAGGGACTTGTCCGAAGAAATCCCCTCCGGCGTGATCGTCACGATCTCTCCCGGCTCCACATCACGGATAAACTCCGCGCCAACCGTATCAAGTGCACATGATTCACTGGATAAGATATATGCCCCATCTCTCTTGCCGATACAAAGCGGACGGAATCCAAACGGATCTCTTGCTCCGATCAGCTTACGCGGACTTGCCACTACAAGAGAATAAGCTCCCTTGATCTTCTTCATGGCTTCCTTGACTGCTTCCTCGACCTTGCCGACCTTCAGACGCTCTCTCGCAATCAGATATGCGATCACCTCTGAATCAATCGTAGTCTGGAAGATCGCACCACTCAGCTCCAGCTCACGGCGAAGCTCCAGTGCATTGACCAGATTGCCGTTATGTGCCAGTGAAAGGGTTCCCTTGATATAGTTCAGAACCAGCGGCTGTGTATTCTCGGCAATACTTGCTCCTGCTGTCGAATAACGCACATGACCAACTCCGATATCACCTTTCATCTTGTCAAGATTCTCAGCGTTGAATACCTCATTGACGAGTCCCATTCCCTTGACGGAGGATGAATTCCTCTGAGGACCGTCTGTACGGCTCACTGCAATACCACAGCTCTCCTGTCCTCTGTGCTGGAGGGAAAACAGTCCATAATAGATGGTAGACGCAACGTCCCTGCCTTCCATATCGTACATTCCGAATACTCCGCACTCTTCCCCGAGCTTCGGTTCTTCCGCCTGTGCAAGCAGGCAGCCGGAACAATGGCATTTCTCACATGATGTCTGTTTGTTACATTTGGTATGCTCACTCATTTTTGTCTCCATTCCTATGCAATTGTCCTAAACACCCTAATAACACAAGATATATTATATCAATTCCACGGAAAATCTCAAGACTTGTTTGTAACTTTTTGTGATTTACTCTGCTTCCTTCTTCTGTGCGGTATCCTCGAGAGTCATAATTCCCTTCTGAAACTTTAATTTCAGAATACGCTGAACCGTATCATTTAACCGTTTCTCCGTGATCTTTCCTGACTGCACACGTTTTAAAACAGCATCGAACGCCCCCGGCAGATCCTCCGGCATCAGAATAATGTCTGCCCCTGCTTCGAAGGACTTGACTGCGGCATCTCCGGCAGAATATTTGTCCGTGATCGATGCCATATCAAATGCATCGGTAATGATCAGTCCGCTGTAATTTAACTCCTCTCGCAGGATCGTTGTCATGATCAGATTTGACAGGCTTGCCGGTTCGCTCGTCTCGGTAACGCGACTCACCGAAATATGGGAGATCATCACAAAATCCGCTCCTGCATCCATTCCGTTTACAAACGGAACAAAATCAATCTGTCGCAGTTTTGATATGCTGCTGTCAATGTCGACACTTCCCTGATGGGTATCTCCGCTGGAGGAACCCTGTCCCGGAAAATGCTTGAGCGTGGAGCAGATATTCTGGCTCTCAAGCCCCTTTACATAGGCACTGACATATTCTGCCACCTTTTTCGGATCATCACCAAAGGAGCGCGTTCCGATCTCACTGTTCATCTCGGTCGTCTTAACGTCTGCTACAGGAGCAAAATCGACATTAAAGCCAAGCTCTCCGATCTGGCTGCCGATCGTCTCAGCCATATAATATACATAATCGGCATCCTCTGTCTTACCGATCTCTTCCATACTCGGAAATGTATCCGTTTTCATTTTCGGGTTATTTCCGATCCGTGCCACATCGCCGCCTTCCTCATCCACACACACAAACAGCGGTGTTGAAGAATTCTTCTGCAACTTGCGGATCAGCTTTTTGGTCTGCTTCCGGTTCCAGATATTTCTGGAAAACAATGTAACTCCACCGACCGGATACTGCTCCAGTGTTTCTTTCATTGCTTTTGTAAGCTTTTTATGTTCGTAATACTGTCCCTTCGTCTGGTCTAAAAGCTCCAGATTGACATTGAAAAGCTGTCCGACCTTCTCCTCGTCACTCATCAGGTTCAGATATTCCAGAGAGGCATAGGTTGCATCTTCGTCACTCATCCCGATTACTTCCGGCTCCTGCGTGCATTCTACATCTGTAGATTTCGGCGGCGTATATACGTCACGGCTTTTATCTTTGCCAAACGGCAGACCGGAGCATCCTGTCAGAAGCAGACAAATACTAAGACCCGCTGCACATAATTTCTTTCCATATCTCATTTTCCGGTGCCATACGTCTTTTCTTTTGTGTTGATCTCTCATTGTGATCTTCCATGCCTTTCTTTTATTTTATGATATTGGAATCAAAGGTATTTTGCCCTTTGCATCATTTTTGATTATTTCGGAAACTGTCCAAGCCGCCCTGCATAGGTTAAAAATGTAAATATATCCTGTCACTGATAATGACAGAACGGAGGTTTTCATGAGTGATTTAGCAGCAACCGATTGCGGATGTGGATGCAGCAACGGAGGAAATGATAGTGGATGTAGTTGGATCATCATTCTCCTTCTGCTCTGCTGCTGTTGTGGAAATGGCAACAACTGCTTCGGCGGCTTTGGCGGCGACAGCTGCTGCAGCTCCATCATCTGGATCTTACTTATCCTGTGCTGCTGCGGTAACGGCTTCTGACAACCGTGCAGACCCTGACCGTTAATGGCATTTACCGGCGGTCAAAACTACTTACGTGGCTGCCCTTACGGGGCAGCCTTTTCCTTTTCAGTACCGTTCTTCATAACTGCTTTACCACTGTCCCTTTGAAATTCTCTTCCGGCACGCCTCACACTCCCAGTCGATCTCATAGATCGTATCCTCCTCGATCACAAGATCATCCTCCTGTTTCTGTCTCCGGTCTTCCTCGGATGACTCAACTGCCGTCTCTTTTGCCTTTTCCGGTCCGTAATAAAAGTATCTCATAATACCCTCCATTCTATCCCCGGAATTAAACTCCGGTGGATGTTTATGTAAAATGGAGTTACTTCATCATATGCATCAGAAAAAATTCTGTCTCCTTTTGACAAACTGCCGGAAACTGTCCAAGCACTGATACATACTATAACAATGTAAATAAATTTGACTGTCAGATCTTCTGACAGAATGGAGGTTACCATGAGTGATTTAGCAGCAACCGGTTGCGGCGGCGGATGTTCATCAGACAACGGAGGATGTAGTTGGATCATTATCCTTCTTCTCCTCTGCTGCTGTTGCGGTAATGGCAACAACGGCTTTGGCGGTTTTGGCGGAGATGGATGCGGATGCAATTCCATTCTCTGGATCCTGATCCTTTGCTGTTGCTGCGGAAACGGATTCTAAACATATCGTTTCCTTTTAAACGAGCAGACCAAATTGGTCCACCGGCAGTTTCTTCGGATCTGCCGGTATTTTTATTGTCCGGGAAAATACTCGTAACGAAGAGTGAATCAAGGGCAAAACGCTTGTTTTGCCCTTTTTTATTGCCTGATAAAATGCTCGTAACGTAGCGTGACGTCAACGAGAATTGCGAAGCAATTCTTGGAGGGCAAAACGCTGGTTTTGCCCTTTTTTATTGCCTGATAAAATGCTCGTAACGTAGCGTGACGTCAACGAGAATTGCGAAGCAATTCTTGGAGGGCAAAACGCTGGTTTTGCCCTTTTTATTGCCGTTTCCAGAACTCCTGAATCTTATCCAGTCTTGATGTCATTCCAAGAAGCACCATATCAAGCACACAGAGGGCACTCATTGCTTCCACAACCACAACAGCTCTCGGCACGATCACCGGATCATGTCTTCCCTTAATAGAAATCTCAATGTCCTCGCCATCCCGGTTGACCGTCTGCTGCTTACGTGCAATGGACGGAGTCGGCTTCACCGCCGCCCGCAATATAATATCGCTGCCGTCACTCATTCCACCGAGGATTCCTCCTGCATGGTTCGTCTTTTTGGCAATGCTTCCATTCTCTGCTGCCACAAAGCTGTCGTTATTGTCAGAGCCAAAGGCAGAAGCCACAGCAAAGCCATCTCCGATCTCCACGCCCTTAACTGCACCGATGGACATCACAGCCTTCGCCAGATTAGCGTCCAGTTTTTCAAAAACCGGCTCTCCGATCCCGGCAGGCATGCCCCGGACAACACATTCGATCACGCCGCCCGCAGAATCCTGTTCCTTCATCTTCTGCTCCAGCAAGAGCTCTGCTTTCTCAGATGCGTCAAGATCCGGCATGTAAAGCGGGCTTTTCATGATATTATCCATGGAAGCCTTCGTTTCATCAATGTCGATCCCACCGATCGACCTTGTATATGCCTGCACATGAATTCCAAGGCTTTTCAGCAACTCCTCGGCGATTGCTCCGGCAGCAACTCTGCCAATCGTTTCTCTTCCTGAGGAACGTCCGCCTCCACGATAATCCCGGAAGCCATACTTCTCATCAAAGGTATAATCTGCGTGCCCGGGTCTGTAATAGCCTGCAATTTCAGAATAATCCTTCGAACGCTGTGTCTTATTGTAAACCACCAGTGAGATCGGTGTACCTGTGGTCTTTCCTTCAAAGATGCCTGACTGGATCTCCACCAGATCCTCCTCCTTACGCGGTGTGGAATATCTAGTCTGTCCCGGCTTTCTCCGATTCAGATACTTCTGTATCGTCTGCTCATCCAGTGCCAGTCCTGCCGGACAGCCGTCCACCACAACACCGACGCCCTTTCCGTGGGACTCTCCCCATGTTGTCACCTTAAATATACTGCCAAATGTAGATCCTGCCATTTCTTACCAAGCCTTTCTTCATTTCTTGTAGTTTTATACAGACAAACGCAGCAGAAACTCTGTATAAGCAGTTTCCTGCTGCGTTGCCATTATCATGTATCCTGATCACAGACGGATCTTTTTCACACTCTGATCCAGTCCATATGCAATCTCTTTAAGCAGTGCCGCATTCTCGGAAATATCCTGTACAATGTTGGTAACCTCTGCCACGGAAGCGGATGTCTCCTCGCTGCTTGCAGCGTTCTCCTCTGCAATCGCAGAAAGGTTTTGAACCACATCGACTACCTTTTCTCTGGAATCATCCAGATTCTCTGTCTTACCTGTAATATGTACCACACTTTCCAGTGCATTTGCAACACCATTGTTCACCTGATGGAACATCTGATCTGTCTGCGTCATCTTGTCACTCTGCTCATCCATGATATTGCGTACCTGCTGCATCGTCTCAACTGCCCTGGTCGAATCCTTGATCAATGCAGATGTAATATCATCGATCTGGCTTGCTGATTCATTCGACTGCTCCGCAAGCTTCTGGATCTGCGAAGCAACCACAGCAAAACCTCTTCCCTGCTCTCCGGCACGCGCTGCCTCGATGGAAGCATTCAGAGACAACAGATTCGTCTCCTCCGCGATGGAGGCGATCAGTGAGGTTGCATCCTTGATCTTCTGTGCAGATGCATTCGTGATGTTCGTCTGCTCATAAATCTCCTCAATGGAAACCTTGGTTCTCTCATTGACTGCCATCAACTCATTCAGGATGGCCATCGCATGATCACTGGAATTCTTCATGCTCTGGGAATTATTCTCCAGAATCTCCGCTTCCTTGTTGGTTGCTTCAATCATATTCCCCATATCAATAACATGCTCTGTCGCGTTCTGTGTCTCCTGTGCCTGATTGGTCGCACCGCTTGCAATATCACCAACAGCATTTCCAACCTGCTCTACGGTCTTTGCCGTATCGGATGCATCCCGGTCCAGTCGCTCCGATGCACTGAACAGATCGTTACTCTTGCTCTGGATCTCCTCGACCATCGTCACAAGCTCTTTCCGAAGATTTGCCACAGACCGGCTCATCACTCCTGTCTCATCTTTGCGCTTCACTAACTTCTCCGCTCCCGGTGTCGGCGTAAAGTCCATCCCTGCCATCTTGCTGACAATATCCGATATCCGGCCGATGGGACGCAGATTCGTTGAGATCATGATCAATGAAAGGATCGTCATAAAGATGACTACAATAACCGCCGCTCCAATGCTGATATAAACGACTCTGTGTAACGGCGCCAGAATATCCGACTCATCGGCAGAAATTACAAGCACGGTATCACATGTCTCATCCACATAATAGGACGCGTACTTTTTCACTCCGTTAAAGTCATAAGTAACTACCTTCGACTCCGGGCGCTGCTTCTGCGCCATCTGTTGTACAACCCCCTTGATCGCAGCGTTCTCCACCGGCTTGCCAATCTTCTCCTCGGTCGGATGATACTTCATTGTTCCGGTCGAATCCACAACATAGGCATAGCTGGAAGCAACGCCCTCGATGCCAACATCCTTAAATGCAGAACGCAGGAAATCCGCGTTCTTGTTCTGAGTCTGCATACGAAGCACATCCAGTTTCGATCCGTCGCTTACCGTCACATCCTGCAGATAATTCATCGTCTGATCCAGCAGTGTCCTCTGTGCGGCCGGAATGATCAGAGCCAGGATTACGGAGCATGTCACGATCACAGCGCAGATCATCAGCACGGTCATACGGAACTTCAACGAATGGATCAACCCCACTTTATCCTGTCGTCTTTCCTTTTTCTCCTTTTTTGTGCTCTTTTTTGTGCTCTTTTTTCTTCCCATAATACTACCTCCAAAGAATTACTTAATTACATATATTTTACCACGCCTGTCCATGGCTTTTCAATCCCCTTTTGTGTCTCCGAAACAATTAATATGCTTTCAGTTCCTTCCACATATAGTTGTAATATTCCTCCATATCCTTGCCGAGATAGCGGAACATTTCACAGTTCTTTACTACATCCTCCGACTGGAAGATCACCGGATCATCCTCCTTTTCTTCCGGATCGATCTCATCTAACACTGCCGTATTCGGTGTAGAATAATATACATACTCAAAATTCTGCATGGCAATATCTTCGCGGCACAGGAAATCCAGAAACTTCACGGCACCCTCGTAGTTTTCACCATCCTTCGGGATCACCCAGCTGTCCATCCATACATCCGAGCCCTCCTTGGGAACTACAAACTCAAGATCTTCATTGTAGTCTCTTGCAAGCCCTGCCTCTCCGGAATAGATCACTGCCATCGCCGCCTGCTCGTTTGCCATATCATCACGGACCTCATCCACCAGATAAGACTGTACCAGCTCCTTCTGATCGATCAGCAGCTTTTTGGCCTGCTGCAGCTCGTTCTTATCTGTGGTGTTGATCGAATAACCAAGCTGGCACAGTGCCGGCACAAAGCTGTCACGGACGCTGTCCTGCATAATAATATTATCTTTATAGTCCTTCCTCCACAGATCCTTCCAGCTGTCCGGCGTAAAGTCAAGCAGCTTCGGATTGTATAATATTCCGACGGTTCCCCAGAAATACGGTACACTATACGCATTATCCGGATCAAAGTTCTGTGACAGCTTCCAATAGGTATCACCGATATTGTGTGCGTTGGAAAGCTGCTTCATATCGATCTTACGCACATCCTTTTCCTGGATCATTTTGTCCAGCATATAGTCCGAACAGCAGATCAGGTCATAATGGATCGTTCCGTTCTTAAACTTTGTGTACATTGCCTCCGGCGTCAGAAACTCCTCATACGCTACGGATATGCCTGTTTCCTTCTCAAACTGCTTTAACACATCACGGTCAATATAATCTCCATAATTAAACACAACGATCCGCTTGTCCGACTTCTTCTCCGTCGTGCCGCATGCCGTCAGCAGACCGGATGCCGACAATAGCACCGCCATTCCTGCTGCCGTGAGCCGGCTTAACATTGTTCTTTTCCTCATGAAAGCCCGCCCCCTTTCCGTTCTGCCTTCTTCGTTGTACGCCATGCCTTCCGGTTCATCAGGAAAAGCACCAGAAGCACCAGCACAAACACGATTGTGGACAGCGCATACAGCTCTGTCTGGATACCCTTGCGGTACTCCGCATTGATCATGGTTGACATCGTATGAATACCCGGTGCCTTCGTGAAATAGGTTACCGAGAAATCATCCAGAGACATCGTAAAGGAGAGCATAAAGCCTGCCACAATTCCCGGCACAAGCTCCGGCAGCACAACCTTCCAGAACGCATAGGAAGGGGATGCCCCAAGATCAAGCGCCGCCTCATACATACTCATATTCAGATGCATGACCTTTGGCTGTACACACAGAACTACATAAGGAATGATCAACGTGATATGTGCGATCAGCATAGTCCAGAAGCTCAAGCTGATAAATCTTGAAAATAACAGCATCAACGCCACACCGGTTACGATATCTGCATTCAGCATCGGAATATTGGTCAGCCCCATGATCCAAGTCCGGGTGCGTTTGCGCATACCAAGCATACCGATACACGCCATGGTTCCAAGGATCGTAGACACAAACGCAGCCCCTGCCGCTAACAGGATCGTTGTGCCGAGTGCCTGCATGATCATGTCATTTCCAAACAGCTTTGTATATCCGGACAACGAAAATCCTCCCCAGACCGCCTTGTTACGCGGGGAAGCATTAAACGAGGATACAATAAGTATCAGGATTGGAAGATAAAGCAGGATCAGTGCAAATGCAAGATAGATCCTGGATGCTACGTCCGTCACTTTCTGTTTTACCATATGCCGCTTTCCCCCTCCTCTCCATCAAAGAACCGGTAGATCACCATGCTGATCAGGATCAGAACCATCAGACTCAAGGAAAGACCGGAGCCCGCATGGATATCTGCATAACCGGAATTAAATGCCTGCTCGATCACATTTCCGATCAGATAAACCTTGCCGCCGCCCAGCATGGATGCAATGACAAATTCACTGATCGAAGGCACCATGACCATCGTGATCCCGCTGACGATCCCCGGAATGCTGAGTGGGATGATGATCCGACGCAGGATCGTCCCCTGTCCTGCACCAAGATCCTGTGCTGCGCTGATCACATCGTTATCAATCTTAACAAGGGCGTTATAGATTGGAAGCACCATAAACGGCAGATAATCATAAACCGTACCTAAAATAACCGCCCACATCGTATTCATCAGATGAACTCTTCCGAAGCCAAGGGATGTAAGTATCTGATTCAAAATTCCATTGTTCAGAAGGATCAGCCGCCAAGCAAGAGTACGAAGCATGAAATTCATCCACATCGGCAGAATAAAGATCATTACGATAAAGCTGTTCTTGTTGCTGGAATATTTACGCAGGATCAGTGCCAGCGGAAAGGACAGTACCAGGCATATCCCTGTCACCAGAAGTGACATTCCGATACTGCGTAAAAACGGCTTTCCATTGACCGGATCAAGGATCGCAGCCACATTGGCAAGTGTAAAGGATCCGTCCGATGCCGTAAATGCATTATATACAAGCAATATAAGCGGAACCACCGTAAACAGAAGCATCCACATCAGATATGGTCCCGCAAGAAGTTTTTTGCCTAATCTTCTCATGTCAATTCCTCCATTCCGATCTACTCGAGCGTACGCTCCTGCTCCTCATCCTCCGACTCCGGCTTATGCATGATCTGGATATTAAACGGATCTACCCAGATTCCCACCTCGGTGCCCGGCTCCTTCAAAACGGTGCTGTGAACAAGCCATTCAAAGCCGGCCGCCTGCACTTCCATCTCATAATGAACACCTTTGAAGATTGCAGAGGTCACGCGCCCGCAGATAATTCCCTTTGATGGTTCTGTCAATACAATATCCTCCGGACGGATCACCACATCCACCGGCTGGTTCCTGCCAAAACCCTCATCCACACAGACAAATTTCGTACCCAGAATATCCACCAGACGATCTTCTACCATTGTAGAATCAATAATATTACTCTCTCCGATAAAATCTGCCACAAATGCATTCTGCGGCTCATTATAGATATCCTCCGGCGTACCGATCTGCTGGATGTAGCCCTGATTCATGACCACGATCGTATCGGACATCGTCAGAGCCTCCTCCTGATCATGTGTCACATAAACAAACGTGATCCCGAGCTCATTCTTCAGACGGATCAGCTCATACTGCATATCCTGGCGAAGCTTTAGATCCAGTGCTCCAAGCGGCTCATCCAAAAGCAGGACTCTCGGTTCATTCACGATTGCACGGGCGATTGCAATTCTCTGCTGCTGTCCGCCACTGAGCGAATCCGGCATCCGCTTCTCATAGCCGTCCAGATTGACGAGCTTCAATGCATATTTTACTTTATCTCTGATATAACTTTTGGACTTATTCTTGATCTTTAAGCCAAATGCGATATTCTCCTCAATATTCATATGGGTAAACAGTGCATACTTCTGAAAAACCGTATTGACCTGACGCTCATTGGGCGGCAGTGACGTAATATCCCTGCCCTCAAAGATCACTCTTCCCTTGTCAGGTGTTTCAAAGCCACCCAGAATACGCAGCGTTGTCGTCTTTCCGCAACCGCTCGGTCCCAGTATCGTAAGAAATCTGTTCTCGTTTAAATATAAATTTAAGTCGTCTAATATCACCTTATCTCCATAGCTTTTGGAGATACCGATCAGGTCTATCAATTTCTTTGCCATTTATGCCTCTTTTCTCTGCTATGATCCAGTTTCTTATACATTTCCCGCGTCATCTGCATAACATTTTAATTATACAATCTCTGCATTGGTTGTCAATCATATTTCCCATGCGGATGCATATTCATATAACAACACGAAATCATGCATTTACAGAAAGGAGACGATCCTATGACCACAGAAGAAAGAGACCGCCGTATGGCGATGCTGCGTGCAGCACAGCCCTACACCTCCGGGCGTCAGCGGTACGCACTCGACCTTGTACTACAGGCAAATACACTGTTATCAACGGCGCGCGGCGGCATGACAGGCGATCTGGAAGCATGCGAAACGACAGCCCGACCCGAGGAAATGCTGATGCACATGCAGGAATTCTGCACCCCGCGGGAAGCCGATCTCGTACAGATGATCCTGAATTTCATCAAAGCCGGCCATCTGTTCCAGAATTACCGGGATTTCATGGCACAACAAGGTCCCGATGAAAATCCGGATCTGCATGCTGCCGGATTTTCCTCCCCATCTGCCAATCCGCTCCAGATGCTTTTGCAGCTCATGGGCGGCTTTGGCGGTGTTGGAAGCTCCAACCATCTGATGGAATTTCTGATCACACAGCTTTCCCCGGAACAACAGCAGCTTTTCGAACAGCTAAAGAGCTTCACACAATCATCCGGTGAAGAAAAGGAGGCAGATTATGGAACCATGGCATCAGAATGAGGCATTCCGCTCGATGGAGCCTGCCAAGCAGAAAATGATCGAGCAACTTGCCGTTTCCCTGCAGGGAAAAAAATTAACCGAGGCACTTCCTCTGCTGATGCAGTGGAAACAGACGATGCAGCGGGAAAATATTCAGTTTACGGAGGAAGAAAATCAGATATTGACAGAAATCTTTTCTGCGCAGCTCTCACCGCAGCAGAAAAGACAATTTGAATTTATTAAGAATTCCTCTTTTCATAAAAATTTCAACAGAAAATAATATCCAAGCTCTATTTGTCCGGAAGCTGAGGTGTCACAACGATGTTTGCCATCCTGCGCACTTCGTCCTCCGGCATTTTCAGATCCGGAACACAGATTACCGGTATGCCGGCGGCAACAGCCGCACGCACACCGTTCTCGGAATCCTCAAGAACAACAGCCTGCTCCGGTTTTAAGCCGCAAAGATGCGCTGCCTTCAGGAAAATATCCGGCTCCGGCTTAGATCTCTCTACCATCTCTCCGCCCACGATCACCGAAAAATACTTGCGGATGCCGGCACCCTCCAGATAACGTTCCACGATATCGGATCTGGTAGAGGATGCCACGGCAGCTTTAAGTCCCTGACGGCGGATCCACTGTAACAACGTCACAATGTCAGGCTTTAACTCCAGACCGACCGTTGCTGCGATCGCATCTACGTGCTCTCTCGCAATTCTGCCAAGCTGTGCAAACGGATAATCCATACCATATTCTGTCAGCATCAGCTTCTCCAGACTCTTACCGGTAAGCCCGAGACTCTTGCAGTAAACCTCCCTGCTGAGGCAGTATCCGCGCTCTGCCATCACAACGGCAAGCTGCTCCATAAACAATCTCTCCGTATCAAAGATCAGACCATCCATGTCAAAAATAAATCCCCAGGCACTCTCAAAGCTCTGTGCGGCGTCCAAAATATTGTGATAATCTCTCATAATAATGATACATTCCTTTCCCGGCTAATAGTTTCCGGTGCTGCGGTATTCTCTCGGCGTACATCCGATCGTCTGTAAAAATACCTTGTTGAAATAACTGATATTGTTAAACCCGGACAGGTTGGCGATCTCTCCGATCTTCTTGTCGGTATCCTGCAGCAGACGGCAGCTCTGCAATATCCGGTAACGCATCAGATACTGCATCGGCGACATCTTCATCGTCTGCTTAAAGATTCTGCAAAACTGTCCCTCACTCATCGGAAGCATTTCCGCTAACTCCGATAATGTGATCTCGTAAGCGAAGTTGTCCTTCATATACTTCACAACAGGCTCAAGCCTTCCTGTCTCCCCCGGCTCATCCCTTCTCGACACGCGTATACTCTGTCTGTTCAGCCGGTCCCAGATTCCCATGATATGGCTTCGAAGCATCAGCTCGTACGGCTCCGTGTCATGCTCAGGACATGCATACAGCTCCCGAAGCAGCCTGAGCACCTGCTTCTGCCATCCTCCATCGTCCCACTCTGCCTCAAGCTCCGGCTGTGCAGGCGTCCTTCTCCGGTTGCCGGTATCCGCAAACTCCGGCCGGTACGGCTCATCCGGGCAACGCATGGAGATAAACTCTGGGAAAATGATCTTGCCATCCAACACCGGTTTGAGATACTTTCTGCCGAACCGGCTGTGAATGTCCTCATGCAGAAACTGATAATGAAAATCAATCGCGAAAAAGCTGCATGGCTTTCCGTCCACTGCCCTTGCCGAATGAAGAAGATTGGAATTGATAAATACACCGTCTCCCTCCTGCAGCAGATATTTGCGTTCCTCGATCTCAAAATTGATCTCTCCCTCCGTCACCATCAGGATTTCAAACTCCTGATGCCAGTGAAGATAAAAGATCGCATCCGTGCCGGCCGGATAGCTCATTTTATGCAGTCCGACCGGAAGCTCGACCGTGCCGTGCTGCTGCTTTTCTTCGTATTGCTTTTTCCTTGCCATCCGTACCACCTCCGTATAATTTCTGCATGCCGCCTGCCGTCACAGACCGCATATCGTCAATTTCTTTTATTATAGAGGATAACCGCCAAAAACTCAACGCAACATTTACAACACCCCTTTCAAATGGTATACTGTGTGCAACGTTCGATAACAAATGATAGAAATGAGGCCAGATTATGATTGAACACAAGGAACATTTTCACGGAAGTGATCTCGAAAAGATAGAAGCTGCCTACGGCATCAAAAAGGAGGACATCACAAGCTTTTCCGCCAACGTCAATCCTCTCGGTATCTCCTATAAGCTCCGCGAGGGTCTGATGGAACATATCGATGCCATCACCTCTTACCCTGACCGTGAATATACAAGCCTGCGCAAATGTATTGCCGAATATACCGGCACAGATTATCGCAACATTCTCGTTGGAAACGGTTCCACCGAACTGATCTCGCTGGTGATCCAGTTAAAGCATCCCAAAAAGGCACTGATCGTCGGACCGACTTATTCCGAATACGAACACGAGCTGAGTCTCGAGGGCGGCCGCTCCCACTATTTCCGCTTGAAGGAAAGTGATGACTTCAAACTGAATATCGATGAGCTGACACAGGCATTGGACCGCGATATTGATCTTCTCGTTCTGTGTAATCCAAACAATCCTACCTCGTCCCAGATTGACCGCCAGAGCATGCGGATCATTCTGGATACCTGTAAGGAAAAAGGAATCTTTGTCATGGTAGACGAAACCTATGTGGAGTTTTCCGAGAAAGCGGATGAGATCACTTCGATCCCTCTGACCAACTATTATAATAATATCATTATCCTGCGCGGCATCTCCAAATTCTTCGCAGCGCCGGGTCTGCGCCTTGGCTATGCCATCTGTGGCAACCACCAGCTTCTGCAGGACATCGACAGCAAGAAGAATCCATGGACGATCAATTCACTTGCCGCGGTTGCCGGAGAGATCATGTTTCAGGATAAGGAATATATCCACGACACGAAGGAGTTAATCTCCTCCGAGCGCCGCCGGATCTGCGGTATCCTTGACAAGTGTCCGAACATCAAATATTATCCGCCTCACGGCAATTTCATTCTCGTCCGCATCCTCCGGGATGATGTGACCTCCATGGATCTGTTTGAGGCAGCGATCCGAAAGGGACTGATGATCCGTGACTGCTCAACATTCCCATTTCTGGACAACAAATATATCCGTTTCTGTTTCATGAATCCGGCGGATAACGATGCTCTTCTGGGCGTCCTGTTCGAGCAACTAAACAAATAATATGATACGTTGCCCGTGATATTACATATTGTCTTAATTATAACGACAAAAAGGACAGCGGTGTAAATTGTTCACCACTGTCCTTTCTCTATTTTCACAAAAGCTCTGTGCCGGATAAAATGCATCCAACACAGAGCTTTATCATTTACTGCTTCGCAAATATGGTTCCTACCGGTTTATCCTCAAACAGATCATACAGCTTGCGCGGATTCTTTCCGTTCATAAGCACCACGTCAATATCGGCAGCATGTGCGATCTCAACCGCCTTTATCTTCGTTGCCATTCCACCGGTTCCCAGTGCCGATCCGGCACCTCCCGCAAGATCTCTGATATCGTCCGTAATCTTGCCGACCTCCGGGATCAGTCTGGCGTCCTCATGGACATGCGGATCCTTATCATACAAACCATCAATATCAGACATGATCACCAGCAGATCTGCATTGGCGATCGTTGCAACATTGGCTGCAAGAGAATCATTCTCTCCCACCTCAAGCTCCAGCTCATCGATCGCTACCGTATCATTCTCATTGACGATCGGGATCACTCCCTGTGACAAAAGACGTTCCATCGAATTCACAACATGCTGTCTGCGATCCTCCAGAAGCACATATTTGGTCAGAAGCACCTGCGCCACAACAATACTGTATTCGGCAAAAAATTTATCGTACATATACATCAGCTCACACTGTCCCACCGCAGCGCATGCCTGCTTGCCCGGCGTATCCTGCGGTCGTTTGGTCATTCCAAGCTTTCCCATGCCAAGCGCGATCGCTCCGCTGGACACCAGCACAATCTCATGACCGGCATTCTGAAGATCTGCAAGGGTCTTGACCAGATTCTCCACACGGCGGATATTTAATCGTCCGGTACGGTGTGTTAATGTAGAGGTTCCCACCTTTACAACGACTCTTTTTCTCTCACTGATTTTTCTCACGTCTGTTCTCCTCTTCTATCGGTTCTGTGACATCCCCACTGATATCACTTGTACATCTTCCGAAGCACAGCTCGCATATCTTCCGGTAAATATCACCCGTCTATCTTACCCCCTGCAATAACACTCGTCAATAGAAATTCCACAGAAAAATATTTTCACATTCCCCTGTCAGGAACTTCTGCAATTTCACAAAATACGCTGTCTTTGTGTCTTACTGACTAAGACTTCCCATACCTCAAATTGATGTGTGCCCATAATATTTCTTATGTATTGTAAATTTCATTGTGATTTTTGCCTCTGAATTTAACTAACTCTGGGAGACTGTGCCTGAAAATTGACGCAGATCGTTAGGTTTTCTGCAAAATCTTTGCTTTGCAATGTTTCGATGAAATACGTGTCTGGACGACTGAGCCTCATGGGTGGGCTCAGCTATTTCAGTGGGCACGCTTTCGCTACATTGCGCTACGCAACACTACATAGCACCTTAAAAAACAAGGTGCAAGTAGTGGCGAGCGCAAGTGCCCTTTGAAACACCTGAATCCCACCCTGAGGCGAGTACGGAAAGACACGTTCATCAAACATCGAAACAGCAAAGCATTTAGATTTTGCGAAAACCGTAGAACGACAAGTCAATTTTCAGGCACGATCTCCCAGAGATTTTAAGAATCTATATGGCAAAAATCACTTTCAAATGTTATTGACATAAGAAATATTATGGGCGGATTTCTATCCTTGGTATGGGAAGTCTTAGTTACTGATAATAATGCTGCAGGCGGCGTACTGTAAGAACAAAAAAAACTGCCGAAAGAAGAAGCTGCAGGAGAACACTGATCATGCACCAATGTGTCAAAATCCCCTGTGGCAGTGTTCCAAGTACATTCAGAAGCCGTTCAAATTTCACGGTATATCCCATATGGCTCATCAGAAGAGAAGCCAACGTCACAAGCGGATTTACCAGCAAAAGAAGAACAAAAGCGCTCACCGGACTGACCCCTGCCGGATGTCCACCGCTGCTTTTGCGCAGAATATAAACAACCGCCACAATAAGGATCGTGCCGATGCCCGCCCCCATTGCCGCCAGATACGACCTGATTCCTGCCGTGTCTGTTTTCCGGCTTAAGGCAGACAGGTAAACACCAATGCTTCCGGTAAATACAGACTCCACCGCAAGCACCAGTAAAAGCTCCAGCAAATGGCGCTTCTCAACGCCTCCGATCACAAATACCAGAGACAAAAACGGCATTCCGGCCACAATAAACAAAAGGGTCAGACAGATGGAAGACAACATCTTACCCGCAACGATCCGAAACGGCTTCAGAGGCGATGCCATCAGAAGCTCCATCGTGCGATCCTCCCATTCCGAGGCAATGCTTGCTGCCGCAAAGGAGGGCACCAGTAAAAGAACCGTGCTGCCAAGAATGCCCGCCAGCACCAGATACACATAGGCGATCCCGGAGTAATCCATCACATGATTCCAGCCGTTCCGGAGTGCGATCCCATAGCCGGTCCCTGAAACAGCCAGAAGAAGCAGCTCATACGCTGCCAGCCAGACATAAAACCGCCTTGACCCCGCATAGCGTTTCATCTCTTCCCGCAAAATCGGATTAAGCTTAAACTTCATCCGTATCACCTCCATTTTCCAAAAACTTCTTTTCGGCCATCTCCCTATCCCCCTGATCAGTTCTCCTCTGTCATTTTCCAGAAGGACGTCTCCAGATCGCTTTTCCTTCGCTGAAACGAGATCAGTTCGACATCATTTTCCACAAGACGCCGCAATATCCTTGTCTGATCCTCCTGCGTTCCCCGAAAGCCCGCGAGGATCCTGCCGCCATCAATCGAGATCCTTGTCACCGTCTCCTCCTGCTTCAGCACCTCTACGGCTCCGGCACAGTTTTCTGCCACCAGAAGCTCCAGCGGATTCGTCTGATTGATCTGTTCCGAGATTTCCTCTAACGATCCCTGCACGGCAATTGCCCCATTCTGGAGAATTCCCAGAAACGCACCACTCCCCGCCAGAGGCGAGAAACCGGCAGAGGTAACCAGAACGGCTTTCCCTGTATCCTGAAGCAGATGAAGCAGTTCATCCAACACCGGTCTCTTCCCTGCGTCAATGCCATGATAGAAATCATCCAAAACAAGTACATCCGGTTCTCTCAGCATGCATCTCACTAAGGCCAGCTGTTTCTTTTCGTGTGGTGCCAGTTCCGCCACCGGCACCACCTCCATCCCGTCCATTCTGTACGCCGGAAGCAATTCCTGCATTCGCCGGTCGATCCGGTATCCGGATATTCCATACAGTCCGCCATAATATTCCAGATACTCCGCCACGGTCATATCACGATATCTTCCAAACTCTGCAGGGACATAGCCGACCAGCCCCGCAGCACCCTCTCCGTCGATCCGCACCTCCGGGGTTCCTGCCAGGATTTCTCCTCCCTCAAACGGAATAAGCCCCGCAACCATCCGGCAAAGTGTTGTCTTCCCAGCGCCGTGTGCACCGATCACGCCAAATATCTCACCATTTGCCACCTCCAGATTCAGATCCTCCAGCAAATATTTCCTCTGATAGATTTTTGATACCTGATGTATCTTCAGCATACTTAGTCACCTCCGACCAGAATATTCCTTGCGTCTCCTTCGTTTAACACCGTCTGTCCGCCAATGGAAATACGCAGCATAATACCGGTTTCTCCGTATTTCGGGCAGCCAATATTCTCAATGCCTCCCAGCATATTCTGCTGTTTTGCTTTCCGGACATCATACCACCCGGATATCTCCTGTTCCTCCGGGACAAATCCATAAAAAAACGTCTCGGTCGTTCCCATTTTCTTCATGCACACTTCCAGAAGAGCCCATCGTCTCTTCTTCTGCTCACCGGTCAGCGTTCTTTTCGCCGTATCCGTAAATAACTTATCTGCCAGACGCTCGTAGTTGCCGCTGTAATCATTGACCCAGTAACGTTTCAGGTAATGATTTTCCTTTAACAGATACGTCTTCTGATCCGCAATATCCCCAAGCTGATAAATCACTCCATTGTGGTAGATCATACAATCCTCGAGGTCACTGCCCGAGCGGTTTTCCAGTCTGCCAAGAAGGTGCATATTTAACACGGACAGATCCACCTTGATCGAGCCGTCAAGCCGCACCGAATCCTGACTCAGGAGATTGGTTCCCTCAAACGACGGTGCCTGTTCCACCTGAAGCGTTGTCTTTCCTTCTCCCTGGCTCAGACGCGTTTTCTTCTGTCCATCTGCCTGTTCCTGTGAGCTTTCCATAACCGGACCTCCATCCACGGAAAGCTCATAGCTTCCTGTCTCATCATGGATCAGCCGGAAATGACATTCCAGCATGCCGGTTCCCTCACTGTCCACCTCGATCTGATTCAGGTAATTAATGCATTGCCCCTCCAGTCTCGTGCTCGTGCCGATCAGGTAGATCAGTACCGCAAACAACCCCGATGCCGCCGGGATCATCCCCCAGACTGCCATACGATGTCTCGACCGTTTCATCAGATAATAAAATACCGGACTCGTAAGCACAATATAGACAATCAGAAAAACAATATAAAACCGCAGATTCGGCAACTTGTTCCAGTCGGTCACGGCCAGCCCGTCTTCATAGATCTGTTCTGTCTCTCCACCATCCCTTTTATATTCTCTCAGCCGTCCCTCCTGCTCACTAAAATCCTTCCATATAATGTTGCGGATCCGGCTTCCCTGCACATCCCAATACTGTGAGGAAAGACCTAACGATACACCGCTTATGATCACACGTCCTCTTCCTGTTTTTTTCTCCTGAAGTATCACCTTTCCCTTCCTTGTTTTCAAAAGTGCTTTGCCACCGGTCACCTCCAGCTCCTGCAGTTCCCTGTGAACTCTTTTGAAAAAAACATTCTCCCTGACTGCAGCTTTCTCCACATCCGTCAGCTTCATCGACAGGAAATCATCCAGCATACTCTGTGTAAAATAACCACTCAGATAGTGATAGATCTCTCCCTCCGGCCGGATACATTCGTCAGATTTCTCCAAATCCGAAATGTCATTTTTCCATTTCTTATATATTGCACCCGAAAGGTTCTTTTTAAGGAACCTCTTGACCTCCTGCTGCTTCTGTTTTGCAGCCTCCCGCACTGCTTCCTCCCGTATCTGCTTCATATCCTTTTCCGTCACGCCAAATGCCGTAGCAATGTCATAGCTGCCCTGCTTTTTCCACTCAAACAGCTTCCCGCGAAACGGGGAGATTTCTCTTGCCTGACCGGAGTCTGCTAACACCAATATACCTCCGTTTCGAACCCAGTTGATGATCGCACGCACCTGCGCTTCCTGCAGCGTCTGAAGATCTATATCACTGGCGATCAGTACGTCCAGCCAGTCCAGACCGCGAAAATCCTCCGGCAGCTCCTCCCCGGACAGATATGTTACATTCGTACCGCTCTCCTCCATGTAACGCATCCTGTCCTTCTTCCGGCTGCAGATACCGACATATTTTCCATCGGTTTCCATGTCAACATCCGTCCATATCACACCGGAATATAACACCTGACCGTCTTCCCCCAAAAAGGTAAGCTTAAAGGATCCCTTTTCCGTCTGTACCGGCAGATAAAGCTTCAGCGATTTGCTGCCGGAATGCGCCAGTTCAAATTGCTTTTCATAGACGGTGCCGTTTTTGATGCCGACAGGCTTTACACGCAGCACTCCTGAAAATCTATCCCCCAGATTCCGGACATTGGCCGTAAGCTGTGTATACCTGCCGTACCGTATCTTTGTCGCTGCACCGATCTGAATCTCCGCATGGACATTTCCTCTGGTAAACACAGCCATTTTATTGGAGGAGATCACATTATCGTTTCTCTGTCCCACCCTCCTGCTGCCAAGCCTGTCCAGAAACACAAGACAGAGAATGACCATCGCCGCGATCAAAAGAACTTTTCCTATATGCATTAAACGTTTTCTCAAAATTCTGCATCCTCCGTCTCATTCTGCCATGGAAGGAATATCTCAAATATAGTTCCCTGCAGACTGCTTTGTGCCGTGATACTGCCGCCATGCAGCACAATGATCTCCCTCGCAATATTCAGTCCCAGTCCGGTTCCTCCCGTCTGAGGTGACCTTGCTCCTTCTACCCGGTAAAAACGTTCAAAGATCATATCCAGGCTTTCCTCCGGAATGATCAGTCCATAATTCGTTACAGACAACACGATCCCATCTCTCTCCTGCAGACAGATCCGGATCTGCTTGCCATCCTTTCCGTACTTGACGGCATTGCTTAAAAGATTCTGCACTGCCCGCGCCATCAGGTCCGGATCCACCGCAAGTTCCAGACTTTTCCATGCACTGTCAAAGCAGCAATGCAGCTCATTATCCTCCATGAGCGGATAAAATTCTTCGACCATCTGCTCGATCAGCTTAACAAAATCAACCTGCTTACGGTGCAGCGTGATCTCCCCGCTCATCAGCTTCGTATAATCAAAAAGATCCTGTATCAGTCCCTCCAGCCGGTCAGCCTTTCGAAGGGCAACCTCCGTAAAATGCTGTCTCTGCGCAGCGTCATATTTGTCGGTATCCATCATCAGATTCAGATAGCCGTTTAAAGAGGTAAGAGGTGTCCTTAAATCATGTGCCAGGCAGGCGATCATCTCCTTATTGGTCTGCAGTGCCTCTCTCTCCGCATCCATCAGCCTGGTAAGTTCCTCCGTCATCTCATTGACGGAGCGGGCGATCTCCCCGATCTCATCCTGTCGTTTCACCGGAAGTCTTCGCGGTCGTTCCATAGTCATGGACGAAATTCCCGCCGCCAGATCCGAAAGGTCACCGGTCAGTCCTCTTGTCAGAAACAGAAAATAGATCACAAAAAGAAACAGTCCCGCAAGAATACCCACTACAGCTATCGTATAAAAACTGTCGCTTCCAAGCTGCTCCAGATGACGAAAAACCCCTGACATTGTGTTCCCCGCACCCTGTCCATAGGAAAGACTGTCCTGTGTATAGACTGCATCCTGTCTGGATACCCCAAGCACCGTAGACATCAGATACAGAAGCATCGCGAGAATACTCTCTGTCACTCCGGCAAGCAACAGACTCGCCGCCCCATACAATACAAGCTTCAGTCTCAGGCTCTTCCAAATACTATGCTTCAATCTTATATCCCACTCCCCAGACCGTTTTGATGATCTGAGCCTTTCTCTGTCTTCCCTCCAGCTTCTCCCGGAGTCTCCGGATATGCACCATCACCGTGTTACTCATGTCGTAGCTTTTCTCTTTCCATACCTTTTCAAAAATCTCATCGGTACTGAATATCTGACCCGGATGGGATGCTAACAGATACAGTATCTCAAACTCCAGATGCGTCAGATGTACCTGCTTTCCAAAGGCTTCCACCGCATGAAGGCTTTTGTCAATGTGTAAATTTTCCAGGCGGATCTCATCGGTGCGCTCCGCCGGATCCTGTACACCGAACTTCTGATAACGCCGTAACTGGGACTTTACACGGGCAGCAAGCTCTCCCGTCTGAAACGGCTTTGTCACATAATCATCCGCTCCGATCCCAAGCCCTGCCACCTTGTCTGCCTCGGAATCCTTCGCACTCAGCATGATCACCGGGATCATACTGACCTCACGGATCTTCTCACAGACATGGATTCCGTCAATGCCCGGCATCATAATATCAAGGATTGCCAGATCGATCTTCTCCCTCGCAAAAACCTGCAGTGCTTCCCTTCCATCATATGCTTTATAAACACGAAAGCCTTCCTCGGCAAGATGGATCTCCACAAGCTCTGCGATATCCGGATCATCGTCCGCCACAAGAATCGTTGCCATGCCTTCCCCCATACTTGTTCCTCCTTCTGCACTGTCTCACGAAATCAGCGCCACAAAATCAAAATACCCACAGGATATATTCTATTATAGAATATCACATCCTGCAGGTATCATAAATTACAAATTTATTAAGATTCTTCCCCGGCTCCTGACTCCTTCCGGAGCTTGCGGAGCATGGCAATCTCATTGGTATATCCCTCATCATCGTTTGGCGTCTCCAGAATAAACGGAAGCTCCTTAAGTGCCGGATGATTGATGATCCTTGTGATTGCCTCAAGTCCCAGATGTCCCTGACCGATCTTCTCGTGACGGTCCTTATGTGCACCGAGCGGGTTCATGCTGTCATTTAAATGAATTGCCTTTAAGCGGTCCAGTCCGATCACCTGATCAAACTCATTTAATACATCATCCAGATGATCGACAACATCATAGCCGCCATCCCAGATATGACAGGTATCCAGACAGACACCCAGCTTATCATCAAGGTCAACCAGGTCGATGATCCGGCGAAGCTCCTCAAAGCTTCTTCCGACCTCGCTGCCCTTTCCTGCCATCGTCTCCAGCAGCACCGTCGTGGTCTGCTCCTCAAACAGTGCTCCGTTGAGTGCCTCCGCGATCATTTCGATTCCCTGCTCTGCACCCTGTCCCACATGAGAACCCGGATGGAAATTATAATAATTGCCCGGCAGGTAATCCATTCTCTTCAGATCGTCCTGAAACATCTCCATTGAAAAGTTTCGGACATTCTCCTTGGCAGCGCAGAGATTCATCGTGTACGGTGCATGTGCGACCAGTTTACCAAAATGATGCTCCTCCATCAGTGCGAGCAGCTTATCCACATCTGCCGGATCAATCTCCTTTGCCTTACCGCCACGGGGATTCCTTGTGAAAAAGGCAAATGTGTTGGCACCAAGCTTTAACGCCTGCTTTCCCATTGCCTCAAAGCCCTTTGATGCAGAAATATGTGAACCAATATACATTGTCAGCCTCCTTTTATCAACAGCTCTCATCCTTCATGGAAATCTTCAGAGGCTCCTTGTCCTTACGGTCTAACTTTGGTGTACTGCGGTCCGCAAGACTCTCATATGGTTTCTGCACCATAATACTCTGATATGCAGGACGAATGATCTTGTCTACATTGATAAGCTCTTCCATACGGTGTGCGCTCCATCCAACGATACGAGCCATCGCAAAGATCGGTGTAAACAGCTCTGTCGGGATTCCAAGCATTGTATATACAAATCCGCTGTAGAAATCGACGTTTGCGCTGACGCCTTTGTAGATCGCGCACTCCTCGCCGATAACCTCCGGAGCGATCCTCTCGATCATGGAATAAAATGCATAATCCTTATTCTCATGCTTCTCCTGTGCAAGGCTCTCCACAAAGCCACGGAATGCCACGGCACGCGGATCGGAAATGGAATATACGGCATGACCCATTCCATAGATCAGACCACGACGGTCAAATGCCTCCTTATGAAGGATCTTCTTAAGGTATGCACGTACCTCATCCTCATCCTCGGTATCGCGGACATGCTCCTTAATGTCGTGCATCATCTCAACAACCTTGATATTGGCTCCGCCATGCTTTGGTCCCTTCAGAGAAGAAAGAGCGGCTGCAATAACAGAGTAGGTGTCGGAGCCTGCAGAGGTAACTACTCTTGTCGTAAATGTGGAGTTGTTGCCGCCACCATGCTCCATATGAAGCACCAGAGCCATATCGAGTACCTTTGCCTCCAGATCCGTATACTTCTTATCCGGACGCAGCATTCTTAAGATATTCTCTGCTGCGGACAGATTGTCATCCGGACGATGGATGTAGAAGCTCTCGTCTCTCTCATAATGATTATATGCATGATATCCATATACAGACAGCATCGGGAATACACTGATCAGCATCAGACACTGTGACAGTACATTCTCCAGACTGATGTCGGATACCTTATCGTCATAGGAAGAAAGTGTCAGTACACTTTTCGTCAGGGAATTCATGATATCCTGGCTCGGTGCCTTCATGATAACGTCACGGACAAAGTTCGTAGGGAGTCTTCTGTTCTTTGCGAGGATCCCACGGAATTCCTCGAGCTCACTCTTCGTCGGAAGGTTGCCAAACAGCAGAAGATATGTGATCTCCTCAAACCCAAAACGTTTATCCTTTCTCATGCCGTTCGTCAGATCGTAAATATTGTATCCACGATAGAACAGCTGACCGTCACACGGAATAACCTTACCGTCCACAATGTCACTCGCCTTGATCAGAGAAATATTGGTAATACCGGAAAGTACACCCTTACCGTTCTTGTCACGAAGCCCACGCTTCACCCCATATTCTGCAAAAAGACTGCTGTCAATGGAATTGTTCTGAATACAGACATCCTTATACTTGTGGGTAAAATCGCTCATCATCTTTTCAAAATTATCCTGCACAATATCACCTTTCCTTTCAAAAATGCCTTCGGGTTTCCCACGCTCCGATGCACATCCCCCAATTACTGCAATGCATCGGATATATTCTGGTGAATCTTCTGCGCTACGTTCTGAACAACCAGAAGCTCTTCCTCGCTGATCCCCCGGAATATTTCCTGAAACATCTCCCTCTGGCACTGCCTTGCCATCTCCAGCACACAGGCTGCTTCCGGCTGTACCGTCAAATGAATATACCGTCTGTCCTGATCATCATACTGCTTTTTTAAATACCCGCGAAGCAGCAGACTGTCAATCGCTTTGGACACGTTCGACTTGGTAAAATGAAAGATCTTCACAAGATCCTTCGCCGTGTTGCGGCTTCCATGATTATCAAAAAAAAGCAGCACGCGCACTTCCATAATCGTCATACTAAATTTTTCAGTAATTTGGGAATACATAACTTCCTGATACTTTTTGAAATACTGACCACTTAATAATTGTTCCACTCTGTCATCCATGAAGCCCTCCCCATTGCCTGACATTGACAGGACACGATGCTTTCCCTTGCATCAGACAGTTCATTTTAGAACTATTATATCAGAAATCTGCTTTTACGTCAAATACACCGGCACAAAATCCACTCGTCCCTGTTCAATATTCATGACAAGATACGATGGCTGATGCCCCTCCTGTCTCGGTCTGGAAATACTTCCCGGATTGACCACATAGACACCATTTCTCTGCTCCACATGCGGAATATGTGTATGACCGCACATCACGATGGAAACGTCATTGGCACGCGCCAGTTCACTCATGCTTCCAATGCTGTCAAAGCCTGCATACTGATGACCATGTGTCAGCAGGATCCGATAACCGCCAATCTCCACAATCTTTGAGAGCGGCACACCACAAAGACTGCTGTCGCAATTGCCGCGCACCATATCAACCGGCACGCCTGCCAGATCATAGATATCATCCGGATCACACTGAAAATCACCCAGATGAAACATCCTGCAATGAGTTCCCCGCATATTTGCAACTGCCTTTTTGAGATTCTCATTTCTTCCGTGGGAATCGCTTACCACAAGCACCTTGATCTGTTCTGCTGCGTTATTCTCCATACTAATCTGACATTCCTTTCTCTGTTTCCGCTTTCTGATCAGACAATACCGTATTCTTTCATTTTCCGGTACATCTCTGTCAGAGCCCGCCCTCTGTGGCTGATCTGGTTTTTATCCTCCGGCTTAAGCTCTGCCGTTGTGCAGCCAAGCTCCGGCACATAAAAGATCGGATCATAACCAAAGCCGTTCTCGCCCTTCTCACTGTAGCCGATCTGACCTTCTACCACGCCACGACAGGTGAAACTTCTTCCGTCCGGAAATACACAGGCGATCACACAGACGAATCTGGCACTGCGGTCGTCGCCCTCCACATCCTTTAAAAGCTCGATGATATGATTATTTTTCACTGTATACGGAGTATCCTCTCCCATATATCTTGCGGAGTAGATTCCCGGTGCCTTATCCAGTGCATCCACCTCAAGTCCGGAGTCATCCGCCAGAACGATCTGTCCGGTCAGTTCAGAGATCTTACGTGCCTTGATCAGTGCATTCTCTTCAAATGTGCTGCCATCCTCAACGATCTCTACATCCTGCAGATTCTCATCCTTCAGAGAAGAAAATATAATATCTTCTCCCTGCAGGATCTGACGAAATTCTTTCATCTTGCCTTCATTGCCGGTTGCTACGATTATTTTTTTCATAATTGTCCTCTTTTCGTTTTTATTGTGTCCCATTTCACGGACATATCGTCTGCTTTCTATTCGGAGAGGTGAAAGCTTGTACAGATTCCCCGATAAATTCCCTGTGCGATCGCTTTCTGATTCTCTTCGGACTTCATATAAGCCATGTCCGACCGGTTGGTCATAAAACCGATCTCAACGATCGTCACCGGCATATCCGCATGATGCATCAGATACAGACTGTCTCTGCGGATCACCTTTCTCTTCTGTCTGCCTGTCATTTCACAAACCGTATCCAGCATATTGTGTGCCAACTCCTTACTGGAAAGCCCATTCTTCGTTGTTGCCTTTCGGGAAGAATAAAGCGTCTCCACCCCCTTCGCCGTTGTCTCGTTCAGATCCGATGCATTGCAGTGAATGCTGATCAGTGCATCCGCTCCGACCTTTTTGGCAAGTCGAACGCGTTCCTCCTTGGATACTTCCCTGTCATCGGTTCTTGTGTAATACGCCTTAATGTCCGTTCCGTCTAATATTTCCTTCAGACAGTCCGCCACTTTTAAGGCATAATCCTTCTCGCGGTACTTCCAGTCTGTCGAGCCGGTTCCCTCGTCATCACCGCCATGTCCGGCATCAATGACCACCACATACTGCCGCCTCGGCTCCTGCGTGACCGCAGGCCCGTTTTCATCTCTGCCATGCGCTTCCACATGCGCAATATCCTGCAGCCGTTCTGATGCCGTCCCGGTTCCGTTTTCTTCTCCGGGCAGATTGTTACCTGCCAGTGGATGAAGCATTCCGGACAGGCTGACAAGCAGTACAGCCGCCAACAGACCGACACTGCAAAGCGCCAGTCTGCGCCATTCCTGTATCTTCACGAAGCACTCCCTCTTCTCATATGTATTCACCCTCTGTTTTGCAGTATATCACAGCTCACTCAAAACCACAAATATGTCTTCGGTTTTATGCAGTATTATTATGCTTCCAACAATTACACCTTTATTGCGCAATTTCGGCAATCCTGCATCTTTTTATTGAAAGAGCCGGATACAACATGTATAATCATAAGCAGGGATTTTTCCTGTCGAAATTTAACACTAATAGGAGAACAAGAATGACTAAAAACATCAGTTTACAGGGTGTCTGGGACTTCCGGCTTGACGCCGGCTGCACAGGCATTCATGACGCATTTTATACAACGCCGCTTGGCGATACGATCACACTGCCCGGGACAACCTCCATGGCACAGAAGGGAACATTTTCCGATAAGCGCGAAACCGGAACTCTGACCGATCCTTATCTGTTCGAGGGCTACGCCTGGTATTCCAAAGAGGTTCATCTCGAGCAGGCCGATCTTTCCAAAAATATTTTCCTTTATCTGGAGCGCACGCGTGTGACAAAGGTATGGGTGGATGATATTCCGATCGGCAGCTATGACAGCCTGAACACACCGCACATCTATGACCTGACCGGGGCGGTCACCAAACCGGATTTTCGTCTGACGATCCTTGTTGCCAATCTTCAGAAACCGGAGGAAGGCGTAACAGATCCACTGGCATATCCGACAAAGGGCGGTCATCTGACATCACCTGACACTCAGACCAACTGGAACGGTATTATCGGAGAGATCGCGATCCACATTCATGAGACCTGCTTTATCTCCCACATTAAGACGTATCCGGATACTGCAAAGGCTTCCGTGACTCTGGAGCTTACTACCGTAAACATCTCCGGCACCGATGCCACAAAGCAGATCCGGGTTGAAACCAGACTTCGTGACCGTGACGGGGTGAAGGATCATGCAACAGCAGCACAGAGCTTTGACGTGCCGTTTCCGGCAGGAGAGGCTGTGACAAGCATTACATATGAGCTGAATGAAGAACCTGTTTACTGGAGTGAATATTCTCCTGTGATCTATGAACTGACAGTCTCCTTTACAGACAATGAAGAGACTGCTGTCACAACATTTGGTTTCCGAGATTTCAAAACGAACGGACTCGATTTTACGATCAACGGACGCAAGACATTCCTGCGTGGAAAGCATGATGGTCTGATCTTCCCTCTGACCGGAGCAGTTCCGGCTACCGTTGAGGAATGGATCCGTGTTCTTTCTATCTCAAAGAGCTATGGTATCAACCATTATCGTTTCCACACCTGCTGTCCGCCGGATGCGGCATTTACGGCTGCTGATCTGGTCGGCATCTATATGGAGCCACAGCTTCCGTTCTGGGGCACAATGACCGCGCCGGGTGAGGAGGGGCACAACGACACAGAACAGTCCTACCTCATCGAGGAAGGCTTCCGCATGATGAAATATTTCGGAAACCACGCCTCCTACTGTATGATGTCCCTTGGTAACGAGCTCTGGGGAAGCAAGGAACGTATTTCCGAGATCCTTGCCGCTTACAAGGCAGTGGATACACGCCACTTATATACACAGGGTTCCAACAACTTCCAGCATACACCGGTCATTCTTCCGGAGGAGGATTTCTTTGTTGGTGTCCGTCTGAGCAAGAACCGACTTTTCCGTGGTTCCTATGGTATGTGCGATGCACCTCTCGGCCACGTTCAGACCGCAGAACCGTCCACCCGCAAGAATTACGATGAAGCAATTCTGCCAACACACACAAGCGCAGACAGCAGTGATGACGCAGCAGAGATTGAGATCCAGTACGGTACCGGCGTCAAGAAGGTAAAGGCAGCCGAGAACACAGAGGTTCTCATGCCGGAGATTCCGGTTGTCTCCCACGAGATCGGTCAGTACTGTGTTTATCCGGATTTCCATGAGATCGACAAATACACCGGTGTTCTCAAGGCACGCAACTTTGAGGTATTCCGCGAGCGTCTTACCGAGAAGGGTATGGCAGATCAGGCAGATGACTTTTTCTACAGCAGTGGTAAGCTTGCCGTTCAATGTTATAAAGAAGAGCTGGAGGCTGCTGCCCGCACCAAAAACCTTGCCGGATATCAGATTCTCGACATTCAGGATTTCTCCGGTCAGGGCACCGCTCTTGTCGGTATTCTTGATGCATTTATGGACAGCAAAGGACTTGTCACAACCAAGGAGTGGGCACAGTACTGCTCCGATGCGATCCTGCTTGCCGAATTTGACAGCTATGTTTTAACCGCAGGAACATCCTTTGATGTTTCACTCGCTTTCCGCTACTACCGTCAGGAAAGCCTTGCCGGTAAGTCCGTAACCTGCCGCTTCACATTAGCAGACGGTACGGTGTCAAGCGAAAATACAGTTGCCCTGCCGGATGAGTTACTCGGTCTTAACGAACTCGAAGCGGTCACGATCGATGTTCCGGCTGTTTCCGAAGCCGGAACGGCAACACTGACTCTGGACATTGATGGCACAGATATTCATAACGAATACGAACTGTTCCTGTATCCTGCCGCTACCGACCGGATCGATCCTGCGACCGTTGCAACCGTAGGCGAGGGCGAACATACCACATATATCACCAACAATTTCGATCAGGCAGATGCACTTCTTGCCAAGGGAAGCCGTGTTCTCTACCTGCCAGAGGAGACAAAAGAAAGCCTCAAGGGCTTCTACTGTACAGAGTTCTGGTGCTACCCGATGTTCCGCGATATCTGCGAGTGGATGAAAAAACCGGTCGCAGTCGGCACAATGGGCCTGCTGATCCAGAATGAACATGCTGCATTAAAGCAGTTCCCGTCCCACACCTACGCAACGCCACAATGGTATCAGCTTGTCTCACACTGTGACTGTGCAATTCTGGACGATACGACAGACAAGAACTTCCGTCCGATCGTTCAGATGATCGATAACTTCGACCGCAACCACAAGCTTGGCATCCTGTTTGAGGGACAGGTCGGAAACGGTTCTCTGATGGTTTGTACGATCCGTCTGAGCGAGCTTGTCAACCTGACAGAACCGACCCGCGATGAATCAATCACCGCAACAGACGAAGTGATCACATACCGCGATGTCACAAAGCTTCCGGAGGTCGATCAGTTTATCCGCTCCATCATATCCTATGTCAGCTCCGATGCGTTTAAGCCAAGCCAGACACTGGATATGAAGAAGCTGCGGAAAACATTTATAGGGGAATGATGACTTTTTATATTATTTATTAAAATCTATATATAAAAACCGACTATATTCTTAAAAAACTTAAATGCCGAAAAGCCTTATGTTTCAAAGCTTTTCGGCATTTTATTTTCCTAAGAGTAATACGCATAATAACCGCTATAATACAGAAAGTCTTGTAAAATATCTTCATTTTGAACCGGGGCAAATATTTATTGCTTTAAGAGTAATAATTTTAATCAGCAACCGAATAAGTATGTCCATTACATACAACTTTATCTACTTTCGAGCAATCAATAAATTTTTTGAAAAACTGATTATAAACATACGATGATTTTTTATCACCGTCCTCGTTGCTTGAACTCAATGAAACATAATTGTCATCATTAATAATTTCTTTTTCGCTCTTTGCACTGAAAATATTTGTCATACAGGCCTCCTCTTTTTGTTTTCAGCACTTCCAATTAAATGAAACAAAAACCCTATTAGCATACCCGTTGCGGAAATTATTGTTCCGCCTGCAATCATTCCCCAATCCGGTGCATTCAGCTTGTTAAAAGCAATATTATTTGCCATTTTGAATGTACCGTATTCAGCAAGCATATACATTATACCAAAAAAGACAGTAAAGGCCCATTTTTTTATTCCCCAAAAGTCATTAATCCCGATAATAACAGAAACAAAAAATGTTGTTACAGGAAGAAGAACCCAAAGGTATAATAAACTATACCCCATCGCACTACTATCGTCTTTAAAAAACCAGAACGCGATCATTGCAATCGCCCAAATCAGCAGATAAGACAAAATGGTAATCATTTTATTTCTTTTAATGTTGCTTTTTACGACATTTGTACTTTCTTCAAGATAATCATAATAGGAGTCCATTTTCTGTTCTCCCTTTAACAAATAATCGAGAGAAACATCGTAACACTCGCTCATTTTTATGACGCTGATAATATCCGGATAAGATTTTGCATTTTCCCAGTTTGATATTGTTTGACGACTTACTCCCAATAATTCAGCAACCTGTTCCTGCGTTAACTTTTTCTCAAGCCGGGCATTCTTTATTTTACTTCCGATATCATACTCCATACTGCCTCACCTCCCTGGCTCTTTTAGTATAGGGACAATATTTCTTACCGTCTATCAAACGACTTTGACAGCGCCAAAAATACATGTCAAAATCCTTTTACATCCGCTATAAAGTTTCCATGATTCTTTCCTCCACACTTTCTAACACTCTATCACAGTTTATCGTAAATAGAAAGAGAGGAAATACCATCAAAGCTCCCGGATTACTTCCTTTCGTACCGGATCCATATGCCCGTCAATAAGACCAAAGTCCATCTCCTTGTAACTCCATGCTGCTCTTCCAATACCATATTTTTCAAATACAGCATGAATGCTTTGATACCATTTCAAAGTATCCTCCGGGGATGCCAGATTGATCACGCCATATTCTCCGCAGTACAACGGCACATTTCTCTCCTCTGCCACAGAGACCGCCTCCGCAAACAGCTTTTCAAAAAATACGCTGTCCAGAGCATGGTGAATATCCTTTGCCGGCTCCAGCATGATCATATTATTCGGAAGATATTCCTTCGTTCTGTCCCGAAATACGGACATGTCATGATCAAAGGACATCCTGTAATCTGAAGGCATGGTATCTATCCAACCTGCTCCCTGATGCGTAAAGATCAACGGTTCATAGCAGTGAAAATTATAGACAATGTTCTCATCGGCAGGCATTGCCAGATCCTTCACAGCGGCAACACTGTTATTCCAATAACCACCCACCAGGATCTTTACCGTCGGTGCAATCTTGCGGATACGGCGGATACATTCCTGTGAAATGCGATTCCACGCATCCATGGTCTTTTCGTCCGTCACCTCATTGAGAAGTTCAAAGGCAACCTGATCTCCATATCCGGCAAATTTCCGGGCAATTTCCTCCCACAGTGTATAGAAATATTCCTGATAGCTCTCCTCTGCAAAAAATCCATGCTCCTGCTCGCCCTTATCAAAGGAATAACCTGCAGTTTTATGAAGATCCAGAATGACATTCAACCCATATTTGCAACACCACTCCACAGCACGCTTTACATAGTCAAAACCGTCCTTCTTAAATGTTCCGTTTTCCTCCCGCAGGACATTGTAATCCATTGGCAGACGAAGATGATCCAGCCCCCATGTACTGAGACGCTTGATATCTTCCTCCTCAATAAAATGTTCCAGCCGTTCTTTGCTGTAATCACACTGTGACAGCCATCCACCAAGATTGACACCCTTTTCATATCCGATCCATTTTTTCATTGTAATCACCGTTCCTTTCTGTATTTATATCCATGTTGTTTGTTTTCTTTTGGTTTCTTTTTAGGTTTCTTTTTACGGCTCCATCATAGTATTATTTTGCCGGATATGATACAATAAAACAGATAAATATATCACGATACAGATATAATATTCATTTTCTATTGTAAGGAGGCTCTCATACCCATGAACGTCAAAAAAGAACTCCAAAATCTCCTTGCCAAACAGCAGGAGGAAGAATATTTTCATACCTCCATGGAGGAGGAATTTGCCTTCTACCGGGATATTGCTTCCGGCAATCTGGATATTTTAAAGGGAGATATCGCCGCCCAGAACTGGGAGCGTATGGGGACACTATCTGCCAATTTTCTGCAGAATATGAAATATCATCATGTGATCCTGATCGCCATGATCACCCGCTTTTGTATTGAAGGGGGACTGGATCCGGAGCAGTCCTTTACCCTCAGTGATCTTTTGATCCGAAAGGTTGATCAATGCACCGGCAAGGACGAGCTCGCCGGGATCAAGGTAGAGGCTGTCACCGCTTTTACCAATGCCATGCATGAGCTTCGCAAGGGCAAAGCTCTTTCCTATCATGTCCAGCATGGCGTGGATTACATTGTCAGACATATGTCCCACCCTCTTTCGAGCCGGGAGGTAGCTAAAGCTCTGGGACTTCACCCTGAGTACTTGTCAAAGCTTTTCAAAAAAGAAACAGGATATACCCTGCAACAGTATATCCTGCATAAAAAATGTGAAACCTCCTGCTACATGCTGAAAAACAGTACCATCAGCTGCACCGATATCAGTTCCTTCCTGGGCTTTGCCTCCTGCAGCCATTACATCCGCTGCTTCCACCGGGAATACGGTGTCACTCCGAGACAATACCGGCGCAATGAGGATCTTACGGATTATTCCAGACACTAGAATTTCCACTGCTTTTCCGGCATCCTGTACTTCAGGCACTCTGTAATAAAGAGGGAAAACCAGCGTTTTACCCTTGCTTCCCTCCACATTACGAGCATTTTCCGATACATTATTCGGTCACCGCATAATCACTGTCATACATCCGGCGAAGATGCTCCTTACTGTTGTACTGCTCACCGATACAAAACTCTTGGACCAAGTCATGTAATATGCCCATGGTGTATGTGACTGCGCAAGGCAGTCCACATCCGGCATATAACCGACCTCCGCAAGTGCCGCAACCTTATCGCTGCTTGTCGCTTTGATCAGTTCCCCGTATGCGTCTGCATAGTCTGTCGGCTGATATTCCGGCAGGTAAATATCCACCGAAACCACATCGACATACGCATCCCCCGGATATCCCTCCGGCAGTCGGCAGTTCCATACCCACAACAGATTATCAAGATGCCACTCATTGACATAATAATCATACATCAGAAGATATAATTCCTTAGCAACCTCCGGTCCCTTTGAGCCCCACCAGAACCATGTTCCGTCCGACTCATGAAACGGTCTCCATAAAATTGGGATGCCCGCATCACAAAACTCCTTCAGATATCCGGCGATCACTGCCATATCATGATAAAATGCTTCCCGCTCCGGTGTGCCTTCCTTAAGCACCTTCTCCGGATCAAAATCCGTGTGCTCCGTATAAAAGCTTTTGTCTCTTCCCCCAAGCGGCGAGAACCAGTGAAATGAAAATGTCAGAATCCCATCGGATTCCTTCGCCCACTTCATTGCCGTCTTTAATGTGTCCCTGTTTTCGTACACCTCGGTAAGACATGCCTCCCCGGCATCCTTTTCATTGATATTCGGCGAGTATGCCAGAAGCTCAAAGCCGCGAAGCTTCGGTGCCTTCCCAGTCACCTCTCTGATGTATGCGATCTCTTCCATCGGATTGGTCTGTGTATGCTGTCCTGTAATGATTCCATGACCTGCTGTTTTCTCCAGATAGTGAAGAAGCTCTGCCGCTTCCTTCGACGCATTCTTATTTACCGGTTTCTGCATATCTCTTCGTCCCCTTTCTTATACAGACCATACCCCATAAGTCTGCATTTCTTCTCTATTCTTTCGTTTGTAATTTGACCATAGTATATTATTTCCTGTTACATTCTGTCCGCATTTTCGGACACATTATCCTTCAAAATAAACTTGTGGATCACCTTTGCCACGCCATCCTCGTCATTGGATGCTGTCACATAATCGGCTGCTTCCTTGACAACCTGCTGTGCGTTCTCCATCGCAACACCAAGTCCTGCATACTTGATCATCGACAGATCATTAAAGCCATCGCCACAGGCGATCATATCCTCTCTCTTATGTCCTGTCATCTGGCAGAAGCGCTCCAGCGATGCTGCCTTGTCAATTCCCTTCGGCGTGATCTCCACAAAAAACGGCTCACTGCGGCTGATGCAGAGCTTGTCTCCAAACTTTTCTTCATAAATCTTCTCGGCCTCTGCCGCCACGGATGGCTCTGCCGTCCCCAGACATTTATTCAGCGGGAAGTCCACATAATCCTCCACTCGCTCCATCTGTTTGACCGGAAGATGATTGATATTTTTCTCCACATCAATATATTCATCATAATGCATACCGGTGATAATATTATTGTCCTCATCATAGGAGAGAAGTCCGATATCCAGCTTTCGTGCAAGCTGGAACAGATCCGGCACAAGCTCCGGCGGAAGTGTCTTCTGGTAGATCACCTCATCCGTGCTGCAGTCCGTGATCTTTCCTCCGTTAAACGAAAGAATATATCCTCCGTTTTCCCTGAGGTTTAATTCCTCTGCCAAAGGCTCAATGCCGGCAGTCGGACGTCCGGACGCAAGCACAACCGTGTGTCCCTGCTCCTGCATCTCCATCAGTGCTTTTTTCGTCTCCGGTGTTATTTTCTTTTCTGAATTTGTCAATGTACCATCCAGATCAAGTACCAATACTTTTTTGTCCATTTTCCAATTCCTCTTTGTAATTTCAAAATCTTTATCCGGTTTATCGGACAATTCTATTTCCAAAATCCTCTATCCAATTTATCGGACCGTTCTAGTCCGTGTACAAATTCTTTACGCAAACTGGCTGTTGTACAGATTTGCATAGAATCCGTTCTGTGCCAGCAGACTTTCATGGCTGCCCTGCTCAATAATATTTCCATCCTTCATGACAAGAATGATATCGGCATTTTTGATCGTCGATAAACGATGCGCCACAATAAAGCTTGTTCTACCCTTCATCAGCTTCTCAAAGGCTCTCTGAATACGGATCTCCGTACGGGTATCAATGGAAGAGGTCGCCTCATCCAAAATCAGCATCGGCGGCTGACACAGCATTACTCTTGTGATACACAAAAGCTGTTTCTGTCCCTGGGATAGGTTATCACCATCCTCGCGCACCACCGTGTCATAGCCCTGTGGCAGACGCTTGATAAAGCTGTGTGCATGCGTTGCCTTTGCAGCCGCAATGATCTCTTCCTCTGTTGCGTCCGGTTTTCCCATGATAATGTTGTCACGGATCGTTCCATCCTTTAACCATGTCTCCTGCAGTACCATTCCGATATTGCTTCGCAGACTGGCTCTCGTCATATTACGGATATCTGTTCCATCTACGGCGATCACACCCTTATTCACATCATAGAAGCGCATCAGAAGGTTGATCACCGTCGTCTTTCCACAACCGGTCGGTCCAACAATCGCAACACGCTGTCCCGGTTTCACGGAAAGATTGAAATCCCGGATCAACTTCTGCTCCGGCACATAGGAGAAGGATACATTTTTCAGTTCTACCGCTCCCTTTACCTGCGTAAGCTCGATCGCATCCGGGCTGTCCGGTTCCTGCGGCTCAGCCTCCATCAGTTCAAATACTCTGGCGGCACAGGCGATCGCATTCTGCAGCTCTGTGATGACGCCGGAGATCTCGTTAAACGGCTTTGTGTACTGATTGGCATAGCTTAAGAAGCTGCTCAGGCGTCCAACGGACAGCATACCGTGAATTGCGAAGAACGCGCCTACAATACCGACTCCGGCATATACCAGATTGTTGACAAAACGGGTTGCCGGATTTGTAATTGAGGAGAAAAAAGTGGCTTTGAGCGAATACTTCTCCAGTCTGCCGTTGATCTCATCAAACTGCTCCAGCGAACGCTTTTCATGACCATATGCCTGCACAACTCTCTGATTACCGATCATCTCATCGATCAGCGCGGTCTGCTCACCTCTCGCCTTGGACTGGAGCCGGAACATGCTGTAGGATTTCTTTGCAATAAAGCCCGCCACAAAAAAGGACAACGGCGTAACAAGAATAACGACAAGTGTAATCCATCCATTGATCCAGAGCATGAAGCCGAGAGTTCCGATGATCGTCATAACACCGGTAAATGCCTGCGTAAACCCCATCAGCAGACCATCCGCAAACTGATCGGCATCTGCGATCACACGGCTGACAATATCACCTGCTGCATGACCATCCAGATATTTTAACGGTACGATCTGAATCCGGTCCATGGCATCCTTTCGGATATCCTGCACCACATGATAGGTGATGTAGTTGTTACAGATATTCATGATCCACTGCGCGACTCCTGTGATCACAAGAACGATCAGCATCGTCCTCACGATCGGTTTTAAACCGACAAAATCTACCTTTCCCTTCTTCACCATCAGATCCACGGCATTACCGGTCAGGATCGGCAGATACAAGGTAGTTACTACAGTCACTGCCGCAAATATCAGAGACAGTACCACAAGCATTCTGTACTTTTTAATATATTTCATTACCTTAACGAGCGTTTTCTTCTGGTCATCTCTGCTCAGTTCATTTTTCCCTGCCATATATTATCGCTCCTTTCCCTGCGAAGGTGTTGTCTCCTCCGGTTTCTTAAACTGGGAATCATAGATTTCCTTATATACACTGCAGTTTTTTAACAATTCCTCATGTGTTCCCATACCAACAAGCTTTCCATCGTCTAACACCAGAATCTTGTCCGCCTGCTGGATTGAAGAGGTTCTCTGCGAAACAATAAAGATCGTTGAAGTACTTTTCAGACCTGCCAGTGCTTTTCGAAGCTTGGCATCGGTCGCAAAATCCAGTGCCGATGCACTGTCATCAAGGATCAGAACTGAAGGCTTGCGCACCAGAGCTCTCGCAATGGTAAATCGCTGTCTTTGTCCTCCGGAAAGGTTGCGTCCTCCCTGTTCGATCTCATAGTCAAGCCCCTCCGGCTTTCCGGCAACGACCTCTGCCGCCTGTGCAAGCTCAAGTGCTTCGTTGATCTGTTCATCGGTCGCCTCCGGTGCTCCCCAGCGGATATTCTCGCGGATCGTTCCATGGAACAGAACCGCCTTCTGCATAACAATACCGATGTGCTGTCTTAAATCATCCATTCGGTAGGATTTTACATCCTGTCCGTTAATTCGGACACTTCCCTCTGTCGCATCATAAAATCTCGGAATCATATGCACCAGAGAACTCTTTCCGGAACCGGTTCCTCCGATGATGCCGATCGTCTTTCCCGGCTCCGCCGTAAATGTAATATCCTCGAGGGATTCTCCACCGGCCCCCTTATATGTCAGGGAAACATGGTCAAACTCAATGCGTGCCGGCGTCACCTCCTGTCCGTTTTCCTCAAAGGACTGACTGCCGTCCTCCAGACTGCTTTCTACCTCAAGCAGTGCCTGTATACGGTTTCCGCATGCCACGCACTTGGTAGACATAATGATCGTATTTGCCATTTTGACAAGCTCGACAAGGATCTGGGACATATAATTGATCAGCGCAACGATCTGTCCCTGTTTGAGCGTACCCATGTCAATGCGAACGGCACCTGTCCAGATCAGTGCAACCAGCGCACCATTGATCATAATGTAGGTGACCGGGTTCATCAGTGCCGAAATACGTCCCACGAAAAGCTGCATTCTTGTCAGAAGGTCATTTTCTCTGCCAAAGCTTTCCCGCTCTGCCTGCTCCTTGTTGAATGCCCGGATCACGCGGACACCGCTTAAGTTCTGTCTCGTCACACCAAGCAGACGGTCCAGATGCTCCTGTACCTTCTGATACATCGGCATGGTGATCAACATGATACCAAATACAACCAGCGCCAGCAACGGAATCACAACCGCAAATACAAGTGCCGCCTTCACGTCAATGGTAAATGCCATCACTGCCGCACCAAATACGATAAACGGGGAGCGCAGAAACAGCCGAAGAGCCAGATTGGTTCCCGACTGTACCTGATTGATGTCGCTCGTCATTCGCGTGATCATCATCGAAGTTCCCGCCTCATCCATCTCCGTAAAGGATAAGGATTCAATGTGTTTAAATACCGCATGGCGAAGCTTCGTTGCAAAACCAACAGCTGCCTTTGCGGCAAAATACTGCGCCGTGATCGAACAGGTCAGACCAATCGCTGCCAGAATCAGCAAAAGTCCGCCCATCTTCCAGATATACGGTACATCATTCTGGGAAATACCACGGTCGATCAGCCATGACATTACCAATGGCACAGTCAGGTCAAAGCATGCTTCCAGCAATTTAAACAACGGTCCCAGAATACATTCCTTCCGGTACTCCGTAATATACTTCAATAATTTTTTCATCAGATGCCTCCTAAAAGTAATTTGCCCAAAAGACACAACTTTTATTGTATCGTGTATCTTTGAAAAAAACAATACTCTGCACAAAAAAGACAGTCACACCCCGGCTGCATTCCTGCTGTATTCATGGAATTGGAGATTGCCGGAACACCGATCAAAACAGCAGTATCTTCAAAAAGAGGCGGGGTAAAATACACATATCCTCTCATTTGACATCCCATGACCACCGTGTTATGCTTGCACCAAAAGTCAACTATTGCATTCCGGAGGGCGTTTTCACTTCGCCCCTCTGGGATAAACGATCAGAAATGGAGATCACCATGGAAAATGAAAATAACCAGCAGACACCGCACAAACGCCGTGTCCGCTATAAAGGAAAATATCCAAAACGTTTTGAAGAGAAATATAAAGAATTAAATCCGGAAAAATATCAGGATACGATCCAGCATGTGATCCGCAAGGGAAATACGCCTGCGGGAATGCACATTTCGATCATGGTGCCTGAAATTCTTGATTTTCTGCAGATCAAGCCCGGTCAGACCGGCTTTGATGCCACACTCGGCTATGGCGGTCACACACGCGCCATGCTGGAGCAGTTAAACGGTGAAGGTCATATGTACGCCACCGATGTCGATCCCGAGGAGTCCGCTAGGACAAGAAAGCGTCTGGCAGACCTTGGCTTTGGCGAGGACATACTGACAATCAAGCTGCAGAATTTCTGTACGATTGATGAGATTGCAAGGGAAGCCGGCGGCTTCGATTTTCTGCTGGCGGATCTCGGTGTCTCCTCCATGCAGATCGATAATCCAAAGCGCGGATTTTCTTTTAAAATTGACGGGCCTCTTGATCTACGTCTGAATCAAAAAGAAGGCATCAGCGCCGCCTCGCGTCTGGAGCATATCAGCCGCGAGGAGCTTGCCGGCATGTTTTACGAAAACTCCGACGAGCCCTACAGCGACGAGATTGCAAAAGCGATCACCGAATACATCCGCCGCGGCAATCATGTGGATACGACCACAAAGCTGCGTCAGATCATCGAAGAAACGTTGTCCTTCCTTCCGGAAAAGGATCGAAAGGACACGGTCAAAAAGACATGCCAGCGTGTTTTTCAGGCACTTCGGATCGATGTCAACAATGAATTCGAGGTTCTCTATGAATTTATGGAAAAGCTGCCGGACGCCTTAAAGCCCGGCGGCAGAGCTGCCATCCTGACCTTCCACTCCGGAGAGGACAAACTGGTAAAAAAGGCGCTCAAGACCGGTTATAAGGCAGGTATCTACAGTGAATACTCCAAGGATGTGGTACGCCCTTCTGCACAGGAATGTGCACAGAACCCACGGGCACGCTCCACCAAAATGCGCTGGGCGGTTAAGGCCTAGCTGCTCACCGTTCTTTTAAAAATATTGATCTCTGGAAACAGAGAAATGTCACCGCAAAATAAACCAAATAGATTCCCATAAACAGCAGTGTTCCCTCTACAAAATAGGTAGACACACGGCTTGACACGCCTGTCCCACGGACAAAAATTCCACTGATATACAAAACCATTTTTCCACTGATCACCAATGCCAGTAGTGCCGGGCACAAATAGTAACCCGCCATCTGCCGCAGCAGGAGTGATCTGACCTGTTTTTGGGACAGACCGATTTTTTCCAACACATCATACCGGAATTTATATTTCGACGAATCGCTAAGCTGCTGCACGGACAATACCGTTAATGCCACACAGACAAAGACAAGACCCATATAAAACAACGGAACGATCATGGACGCAAGAAGCATCTTTAACTCCGGTATCAGATTATCCCGTACCAGATTGGTAGCAGTATAAACCAGTACCGTATCGGAACCGCTGCAGCTATTTCCGGATAAGGATGATACAGTATGTCCGGAAAAATCACGGTCATCGGGATCTGCCAGGGCATCCAACTTCTGCTCCAGCCCTTGTGGCGTCTCTCCCTTCAGATCCACCGCAAGCTCAGAATAATACGGCTTCATTCTCTGAAGCACCTTGTCTCCCACCACGACGATATAATCTCCTCCGTTATGACCATCCTGTGCGAACGGCTCTGCCTGAACTCCCGCAAAGGTCAGCTCTGTTTTTTCATCTGCCGCTGTTAAATGAAGATCTTTTCCTATAGAAGCAACGTCCTTTTGTAAACGTTTCTTGGTCTGTACGATATATTGGTCAGATTCAAAATGTACCGGCTCATATCCCAGCATTTTCCTTAAACGGTTATAATCCGTCTGTCCCATATAAGTATCATACCGGCAATAGGTTCCATCATTTTCTAACATTTTTGTAACCCGTTTCCGGTCAGGTTTCCCATTTTTATTCTGATACATGGTACCATACTGCTCCAGATGCGTCAGCATCCAGGTATTTATCTGATCCTTCTGATCCGTATATATATGATACCGAAGCATTTCTTTTACATCCGCTTCCTGCTGCAGTACCTCCTTTTCATCCTGAAAATCATCCTGAACCTGATCACTGTAGATCAGCACATCAAACGGAAACTTCGCCTTTAACGCCGTATTTTCAAAATCGCAGAACATAAATGCCACACTCGCCCCCAAAAGTGCCAGAGTAAACAATGATGTCAAAGTTCCAAGAGTAAACTGCATTGTCCTGATCTTTGATGCAAACTGGCGCAGCAAAAATAATCGCTGTCCATGATAAATCCCCTTTCCATGCCTTCTCACATAGCAGATGATCCAGGCAGACACTCCTGTATAAAACAGATAGATCGTCAGAACCAGGCCGATCAGAAACAACACAACCTCTCCCGTCGAGTTCAAATGGGTAAATATCATGCAGAACAGGATCAGAAATATCACTGCCAAGGGCAGTATAATCCGTTTCCATTCTTCATGCTTTTCCACGATCTCCTCATTTTTCCGGTCCTGTTTCATCAGCTCATTAATGTTCATTTTGCGGAAAGAAAAACCGCATCGGAAAAATGCCAGCAGATAACAGCCCGCATAACATCCAAAGGTCATAAGCCATGTACGATAATCCCACGAAAGCCGGAAGGAATAGGGAATCCGTACCATAGAATCAATCACAGATCGTAAGATCTGCTGAAAAAACACTCCCAGGACAGATCCCACAAAAAATGCGATACCTCCCAGCATCAGATTCTCCCGGATATAAACACGGGCAACCTGTCCTTTTTTCATTCCTAACAGCAGATAAATTCCAAACTCCCTGCTACGTCTTTCCATCATAAAATGAATAATATAGTAAATCAACCACGCCGTAATGATCACAACAAAGCCTGTAGCAAGCCCCACCATAATCATCATCATCTGATTCATCTGGTCAAACCTTCCCAGCTCCTTATCCCAGAATAAGCTGTCAAATGCATACAGAAGCGCTGCCACAACCACCAGCGTGATCATATAGATCTGGTAATCTCCGGCAAAACGCTTCATATTACGATAAGCCAGTCTTCGTATCATGAGACGATTCACCTCCCATCAACGACAATACATCCAGAATCTCCTGAAGAAATGCTCTGCGGTTCCTTTCTCCGCGGATCAGTTCATGAAAAATCTTCCCATCCCGCAAGAAAAGTATCCTGCTGCAATAGCTTGCAGAAAATGCATCGTGAGTTACCATCAGGATCGTTGCCTTCTGCATTTCATTTAAACGGCAAAAGGTCTCTAAAAGTACCTGGGAAGCATGGGAATCCAACGCTCCGGTAGGCTCATCGGCAAGAAGAAGAGAGGGGTCATTTGCCATAGCTCTGGCACAGGCACATCTTTGCTTCTGACCGCCGGATACCTCATACGGAAATTGATCCTTTACATCCTCAATCTCCAGAAGTTCCATCATATCCTGACAGATTTTTTGAATCTCTTTTCTCCTTTTTCCCTGTACCGTCAAAGCAAGGATAATATTTTCCTCCAATGTCAGTGTGTCCAATAAATTGTACTCCTGAAAAACAAAGCCGAGGTTTTCCTTGCGAAATTCCGACAACTGATCTGCAGACATTTCTGTAATGTCCAGATCATCATAATAAATATGCCCCGATGTCACATGATCAATCGCTGCCATCATGTTTAATAAGGTGGTCTTTCCGGAACCGGACGCTCCCATAATACCCACAAATTCTCCCTTTTCCACCTGAAAGCTTACCCGGTCCACAGCCTTTGTAATATTCTGACCATTGCCGTAATATTTTTCCACATCACATACTCTGATACAATCCTTCAAATGTCTCACCATCCTTTTCCTGTTGGTTTTTTTATATAACGATAAACAAAATACATTCCCGTAAGGAGATATCCTCCGGCTAATATCCATTGTAATATATCATCATATTTCCAGACAGAATAGTCCCACCCAAGGATTTCATTCATTAGGAAGTTGGAAAAATCACATAATCCGTGTACCAGAATCGAAAATATCAAATGGTTTGTCTGCAAATAAAGCGCTGATAAAAACACGCCCATACACACTGCGGATATTGCCTGTTTTGTGGTACTCAAAAATTCCTGTCCTGCCAGCAGATTCATATAATGACAAAGCCCAAAGCAAAGGGAAGATATCAATACCGCAAAATAAATTCCTTTTTTCTTATCTTTCCAAGCGGATAAAAATCCATTTAAGATGATTCCTCTCCAGACAAATTCCTCCATCAGTCCAATGCTTAAACTCGCGATACAGCAAATCACAAAAAATTGGATTCCTTTCCCGGAGAATAGAGAAAATACTCTTTTTCCATAAAAAATTGCCATCAGATCATCGCCGATCTGAATCAGAGGGAAAATAAGCATTACAAATACTGACAGCAGAGAAACACTACTTTTGCCGTCCCTCACAAAATCCACTTTTTTGTGAAATAATACATACATTATAAGAAATACCGAAATTTCCTGTAGCAGCATAACAACGTATGTATTATTTAAAGAGTTCGTCCAATTTTCTATCTTTTTTCCAACAACAAAAGATACAAAAAATCCAATTCCTTCCCATATTGCATAAACCAGAACAGTATACCCCACCGGAATAAGAAAATCACTGATCAAACTATTTTTTCTTTCCACGTTTTATCAACCTGCCTTTCCAATTGTATCTCTTTTCTTTCCAAAAGTATACTTCATCCCCGCCGGTGTTCATATAAAAAAAGCTTAAAGAAATCTTACGATTTCGAAAGATTTCTCTAAGACTTTAACGCACCTCTGAAATATAATTATTTTGTGGAAATTGTAAAATGATTTTGGTATAGCTGCCCGCCTTTGACTGTGCCTCTATTTCCAGCCCAAGCTGGTCACAAAGCTTTTTACACAGATACAGACCAATGCCCGTGGATTTTTTTTGGTTTCTCCCATTTTCCCCGGTAAATCCCTTTTCAAAAATGCGGGGAAGATCCTTTTCCTGTATCCCCATCCCATTATCCTCAATGATCAGGCAGGTATGATCTGTTGTCTTTTGCGCCAAAAAGGAAATGCAGGGTGAGTTCTCTCTTTTATATTTGACACTGTTTAATACGATCTGATTGACAATAAAACCCAACCATTTCTTATCGGTAAAAACATCCTCATCACAATTCACTTCTGCCCGGATTCCATTCCGGATCAACAAAAAGCGGTTCCGCTCTAAAACGTCGTACACCATCTCCTGCAAATGGCAGCTTTGAATCAGATAATCCTTATAGACCTGCTCCGACCTCGCATAATAAAGCACCATATCCACATAATTTTCAAGCTTTGCATTCTCCATGCTGATCTGCCGGAATCTCTCCGGGGCACCGGTCTCCTCTTTCCTGCCATTTTCACAGAGCAAACTGATGCCTGTGATTGGTGCCTTGATCTCATGAACCCAGCTTTCTATATACTCTTTATATTCCTGTTGTTCCGCCTCCAGTTTTCTTATTTTCTCAATGACAGATTTGTTTGATCTGCAGATCATATTCTGATAGATCCTGTCCTCCAGACGCCATGACGGCGGCATCAGCTCTCCCAGCAAATACCTCTGATCCATTTTCTCCAGAATTTCTGCTGTCTTTTTGAAATATTTCCTGCGTTCCATATATTCCCGACACATCCAAAGCAGCAAGAGTAATGTCCAAAACAACAGTAATAGGATAACATTACCCTTTTCATAACCGGTAAGCCTCAGAAAAATGCAGGTAACCGCCATACAACAGCCCTCAAAGATCAGAAAAAGCGCCTTATCTTTCCAATAATCTCTCCATCTCATATACGATACCCCATCCCTCGTTTCGTCTGTATAAAATTATCACGACCAAGCTCCCGAAGCTTTTCCCGTATCCGGGTCACATGAACACTGAGGGTATTATCATCAATAAAGATCTGATTATCCCATAAAGATTCGATCAGATCCTGTCTTGCCACATAGTTTCCGGCATGCATAAAAAGAAGGTGTAATATCTTCATTTCATTTTTGGTCAGTTCCACCTCCTTCTCATCACAGGAGATCGTACATTTCAAGAGATCCAGCCGCACATTTTCATAAGAATAGCTTGTCTTTTCTGTATTGCCCCGGGTCCTCTTTAATACCGCAGCAATCCTTGCCAGAAGGATTGGTGCCTGATACGGCTTTGTAATATAATCGTCGCCGCCCCGGAGCATCCCGTTTAATTCATCCATGGAATCAGTCCTGCTGGTCAAAAAGATTACCGGACAGGTATTTTCCCTTTGCCGGAGCGAGGTGCAGATATCAAACCCGGACATTCCCGGAAGGTTCACATCCAGCAGGATCAGATCCGGTGACGCCTCTGTGATCCAATCCGGTATATTTTCAAAATTCTCCGGTGCCGTAACCTGATACATTGCATTTTCCAATAATATAGTCAATTCTCTGCGAATTGTTTTCTCATCCTCTGCCACAAAAATATGCATCCCGCAACCTCTTTTCTGTTACTTTTTCTACTGCTGTAGTATATTTTCAATCTTTATTGCCTGAAAATCATTGTACTAAACCCCATTATATGATAAGATATCACCGAAATCCAGTATCTACTCAGAAAAGGAGATTATTATGGCTGACTATGAACTGATCGCCCCATGTCATTTTGGACTTGAGGCGGTATTAAAACGTGAAATACAGAATCTCGGATACAAGATTATTCAGGTGGAGGACGGAAAGGTCACCTTCGCCGGAGATGAGTCTGCAATTGTGCGTGCCAACATCTTCCTGCGCACCACAGAGCGTATCCTGATCAAGATCGGAAGCTTTAAGGCAAGCACCTTTGATGAGCTTTTCGAGGGAACAAAGGCTCTCCCGTGGGAGCAGTTTATTCCGGAGGATGGTAAGTTCTGGGTTGCAAAGGCAACCTCGATCAAAAGTAAGCTTTTCAGTCCCTCCGACATTCAGTCGATTATGAAGAAGGCGATGGTAGACCGCCTGAAAAAGAACTATAATGTCAACTGGTTTCCTGAGGACGGCGCCAGCTTTCCGCTGCGTGTGACGATCATGAAGGATGTCGTCACCGTCGGTCTGGATACCTCCGGTGACTCCCTGCACAAGCGTGGATACCGTCAGGCAACCGTAAAGGCTCCGATCACGGAGACACTTGCTGCAGCCCTGATCATGCTGACCCCATGGAAATGGGACCGCATTCTTGTCGATCCGTTCTGCGGCAGCGGAACCTTCCCGATCGAGGCAGCCATGATCGGTGCGAATATCGCTCCGGGCATGAACCGTTCCTTCTCTGCCGAGAACTGGACACACATTATCCCGAAAAAGATCTGGTACGATGCTGCCGGTGAGGCGGAGGATCAAATCCGCCGGGATATCGAGATGGATATTCAGGGCTATGATATTGATCCGGGTGCGATCAAGGCGGCTATGGAGAACGCAAGACTTGCTGAGGTCGATCATCTGATCCATTTCCAGCAGCGCCCTGTCTCTAAGCTGAGCCACCGCAAGAAATACGGCTTTGTTATCACAAACCCGCCTTACGGCAAACGTCTTGAGGAAGAAGAGGACATGCCAGCCCTCTACCGTGAGATCGGCGAAGCATTCTCTCATCTGGACAGCTGGTCCTTCTATCTGATCACTGCATTTGATCAGGCAGAGCGTTATCTCGGACGCAAGGCAGACAAGAACCGCAAGATCTATAACGGCATGATGAAGACCTATTTCTATCAGTATATGGGTCCGAAGCCGCCGCGCAGAAACCGTGAATCACAGTAATGAAATATAAGAGGCAAAACCAAGCGTTTTACCCTTTTTCGCTACGTTACAAGCATTTTCCGATGCAATAAAAAGAGCATCATACTTCGTTACGAGCATTTTTCGATATAAATAACCAAAAGGCAAAAGCGGATTCCCCCGCTTTTGCCTTTTATACGTTTATGACTCCTTGACCAGTTTACCGGTCATATGCTCCACATCCAGCTCCAAGCACAATACATGATCCTTTCCACGCGTCCATTCCTTCTCCGGATAGGTCGGATCCTCCGAGAACTTCGTACACAATGTCCGGCATATCTTCTCCATTTGCACCGGATCCTCCACGAAATGCATTTTACCGAATACGATCACACTTCTGATATGAAGAGGCCAATCTCCCTCCTCACGGTAGCCCTGATCATATACGCAGTAAGAAACCTTATCACAGTTTTTTAAGGAGTCGATCTTGTAGCCCTCCTTCGTGCCGTGAAAGTACAGCTTTCCGTCCTCCTTGTTGTACCAGTGATCCATTGGCATTCCGCACGGATAACCGTTATCTCCAACAAAGGATAACACGCCTCTCGGTTCCTGCGTCAACACCTCAATGCACTCCTCCTCAGAAATTTGCTGTTTAAATCTTCTCATTGGTCGAAACATATTCTCCTCCTGCTGTTTGATCCTGCCTCCGCCGTTCTACTTGTCATTGTTCACCGCATATAAAAATTCAATGATCTGACGGATGCTGTCTGTGGTATCTCTCTGATATAATACTTCCTTTTCCAGTTCGTGGGACACATTATTGATCTGAAATGCATTCTCAAGCACCTGATCAAGAATCCTGCCGATCTGCTCGAACGATTCCTCGCGTTGGCTGACATCCCCATTCTTCATCGTGGCAGCATACTCTCTCGCCTTACTGGTCAATGTTACCAGAGAATCAGTGATGTTGATGGCATCAAACGACATCTGCTCCATGGAACACATCGAGGTCTCCATGCGTTCCACGACCCGCTCTGTCGTCGATTCCGTGTCCTTCCATTTCATTTCTTCCATACTTCTCCTCATTTCTTAAATAGGAAAACGAGACAAAGCATGATGTTTTGTCTCGTTGATTCTACATTAAAGGATCTCCAGAAGCTCATACACATTGGAAATTCCAACAAGCTTCAGTCCCTTTAGATCCATCTGATCCAGATCAAGCTGGCGTCTGTTGACCTCCGGGAGAATACAGCGTTCAAAACCAAGCTTTGCCGCCTCCTGCACTCTTGCCTCTGCCATGCTGACCGCACGAACCTCTCCGACAAGACCGATCTCTCCGAAACAGATCGTCCGTCCGTCAATGACCTGATTGCGATAGCTGGATAAGATTGCCAGCACAATTCCCATATCAACCGCCGGCTCATTCAACCGCATACCGCCAGCCACATTGATATAAGCATCCATGTCACTCATGCGCACTCCGAGGCGCTTCTCCAGAACTGCCAGCAACAGATTCACACGGTTAAAATCAATCCCTGCCGCTGTTCGTTTCGGATAATTGAAATTCGTCTGGCATACCAGCCCCTGTACTTCCACAAGGATCGGTCTGGTTCCCTCCATAGAACATGCCACGACAGAGCCCGGTGCATCCTCCGGCTTACCCTGCAGCATAAACTCAGATGGATTCGCCACTTCAGCAAGACCGGAACCGCGCATCTCAAAAACGCCCACCTCATTGGTTGACCCAAAACGGTTCTTGACGCCGCGCAGAAAACGATAGGACGCTCCTCCGTCCCCCTCAAAATAAAGCACGGTATCCACCATATGCTCTAACACTCTCGGTCCTGCAACGACACCCTCCTTGGTCACATGACCCACAATGAAAATGGAGATCGACATGCCCTTGGCAAGACGCAGAAGAGTACTTGTCGTCTCTCTGACCTGTCCCACGCTTCCCGGTGCCGAACCGATCTCTTCGCGGTACATGGTCTGTATCGAATCAATAATGACAACATCCGGCGTACTTCTGGTAATCGTCTCCGCTACAATATCCAGATCCGTCTCGCTCATCACCAGCAGATCCGACTGAAACACCCCCAGCCGATCTGCCCTCATCTTAATCTGCTTCTCAGACTCCTCTCCGGACACGTAGAGGACTTTCTTCCCCTGCTGTACCAGCTTCTGACACATCTGCAGAAGAAGTGTGGACTTACCGATACCCGGATCACCGCCTACCAGAACGAGGGATCCCACAACGATCCCTCCGCCCAGTACACGATCCAGCTCCTCAATACCACTGGCAATCCTTGTATCCTCGGAAAACTCAACCTCCGAAAGCTTCGACGGCTGTCTGCTCTCCTTGTGCGCCACTGCCTTTCCGGTCGATGTGCGCACCACCGGCTCCTCAACAAAGCTTCCCCAGGCACCACAGCCCGGACACTGTCCCAGCCATTTCGAGGATTCCATCCCACATTCCTTACAGAAATACGCTGTCTTTTTCGCTTTTGCCATATATTATAACTTTTCCACCTTTACCTGTGAGGTCTGTCCCGGATTGAGTTCTACGCTGATATTCAGCTTGCCGCCCAGATTTGTCTTCATTCTTCCGATATCGGCATTGTCAACCAATACCTTATACTCCTGCTCCGGCTCAAGCTCCAGTGTAATTGAAGAATCTTCCCAGCCCTCTACATTAAATACCACTTCGTTCTCTGTGCTCTTCATGTTCGTAACAACAGTACCCGGTACGGACTCATAGACAAACATTCCGTTTTTCTCAAGCTTGGTAATCTCCTTGAAGGTCTTGATCTTGTACATATCGCCCTCGTACTCAAAATCAGACTTCTTCTGCTTGGTATCAAAGTCGTAGTTGCCAAAGCTGAGTGTGCCATCTGCTTCCTTGCGGATCAATTCTGTAATCACTGCCATTTTGTTATCCCTCCGTATTTTGTGCTTTTATCGTATGTCTAGCATACCATAATTCGCGTATTTTTTCTACTGCTAAAGTTTTGAAAATATGATCTTTTTGTCCTTACAGTCTACCTTTATCTTGTCTCCTGCTGCGATCGTTCCATCAAGCAGTGCATCTGCCAGTGCATCCTCAAGCTGTGTCTGGATTGCTCTTCGTACCGGACGCGCTCCGTAATTTTTATCAAAGCCGCTCTCCGCCAGATGCGCAACCGCTTCCTCTGTAACTTCCATGGTAAGATTCATCTGCGCAGTCGTCCTTTTATTCAGTGTATTAAGCATAATACGGACGATCTGTTCGATATTCTCCTTCGTCAATGTGTGGAACACAAGAATCTCATCAATACGGTTGATAAATTCCGGCTTGAAGATCTTCTTGACCTCCTCCATCACACTGTCCTTCATCTTGTGGTAGTCGGCTTCTGCATCCTCCTGCACACCAAAGCCCAGATGTCTCGGTTCAATAATCCGCTGTGCTCCGGCATTGGATGTCATGATAATGATCGTGTTCTTGAAGCTGACCTTACGTCCCTGTGCATCAGTCACATGACCATCCTCCAGAATCTGCAGCAGAATATTAAATACGTCTGCATGCGCCTTCTCGATCTCATCAAATAGGATAACGGAATATGGATGACGGCGTACTTTTTCACTGAGTTGTCCTCCATCCTCATAACCGACATATCCCGGCGGCGATCCGATCATCTTGGAGACGCTGTGCTTTTCCATATATTCAGACATGTCTACACGGATAATGTCATTCTCCTTGCCAAAAACAGCCTCTGCCAGAGCCTTGGAAAGCTCTGTCTTGCCAACACCGGTTGGTCCCAGGAACAAGAAAGATCCGATCGGACGACGCGGATCCTTCAGACCGACCCTGCCACGGCGGACTGCCTTGGAAACTGCCGAAACGGCTTCCTCCTGTCCGACCACTCTCTCATGAAGGATCTCCTCGAGATGACGCAGACGTTCCATCTCCTCTTCCTGAAGCTTCTGTACCGGTATCTTCGTCCAGTCAGCGATCACTGCGGCGATCTCGTTCTCTGTCACCTGAAGCTCCTTCGCACCTCTGTGCTTCTCCTGCTCCTTACGTATCTTGTCAATCTTGTGCTCTAACTGCTCCTGCCGGCGTTTGACCTCACCGGCATGTGTGTAGTCCTTGCTGCGGATTGCCTGCTCCTTCTCCTTCTCGAGCTGAACCTGCTCCTCCTCGAGACCACGAAGCTCCGGTGATATCATATATCTCTTCAAGCCGGCTCTGGCACATGCCTCATCAATCGCATCGATCGCCTTGTCCGGCAGAAAACGGTCATTGACATAGCGGGCTGCCAGTCTGACTGCCCCTGTCACCGCACCATCCGTCAGCTTTACATGATGATGTTCCTCATAGCGCGGTGCCAGTCCGCGAAGGATCTTGATTGCCTCCTCCTCGGTCGGCTCCTCTACCACAACAGACTGGAAACGGCGTTCCAGCGCAGCATCCTTCTCGATATATTTACGATATTCCTCTCTGGTCGTTGCTCCGATGAGCTGAAGCTCTCCTCTCGCAAGCGAAGGCTTCAGAATATTGGCGGCATCGATCGCGCCCTCCGCACCGCCTGCACCGATGATCGTGTGGATCTCATCGATGAACAGCAGAATATTACCGCTCTGCATCACTTCCTTGAGGGAACGCTTGATTCTCTCCTCAAACTCACCGCGGTATTTCGAACCGGCTACCATGCCTGCCAGATCAAGCGTCAGTACACGTTTATTGTGCAGGATCTCCGGAATATCCTCCTCGATGATCTTCCGTGCAAGACCTTCCACAACTGCCGTCTTGCCGACACCAGGCTCACCGATCAGACACGGATTGTTCTTCGTACGGCGGCTTAGGATCTGAACAATTCTCTCAATCTCACGCTCTCTTCCGATCACCGGATCCAGCTTTCCCTCTCTTGCCAGTGCCGTCAGATCACGGCTGTACTGATCCAGTATCGGCGTTGTTGATTTATTCTTTCTGTTCTTCTGCTTCATGTATTCGTTCTTGGCGGTGTTCATGTCCTGTCCGGACGCAGTCAGTGCTTCCACATAAAGCTTCTGTACATTGATTCCCTTTGTGTTGAGCAGACGAACAGCAATACAGTCCGATTCCTTTAGTAATGCGATCAGCAGATGCTCTGTTCCTGCATCGGCAATCCCCATTCTTGAAGCCTCTTCCTGCGCTATTTCTAAAACCTTCTGGGTTCTCGGGGTAAACTCCCCTTCGTCTGCCACAAGCACACTGCTCTGTGCGGAAATGGACTCGTCAATGAGATCCAAGATCTTCTGCTCTTCCACACCATTTGCCTTAAGCACCTCTGATGCCACACCGGGATTGCGGATCAATGCCACCAGCAGATGTTCTGTCCCCACATAATTATGCCCCAGCTCCTGCGCAACCTTTCCTGCATCACGAAGCACCTTCTGTGCCTTTTTCGTAAAACGGTTTTGCATCCTCTCAAATCCTCCTGTTACTCTTTTCTCAACCAGCGGCGTTTCTCTTCCAGCCGCTTCTCTATCTCTTCCATAGAAAGCTCCGTCTCTTCAGGAATATCTTCCTCCGGCTCGCTCTCCACAGTGCTGTCATCTTCCATATCTTCTCCCCAGTCATCGACAGGCTTTAATGCACTCCTTAGGAGTATCATGACCATCACAAAGCCAGCCAGTGCCAGACACAGGATCACAATACAGATTCCCTTTGTCAAGCCCGGAAAGCCCTGTGTATTCCGGGCATCCCCCGGCAATGCACTTGCTGTCGCCGCCGGTGGCTCTGTTGTCGAACTGTTTCCCTGCATCATTCCCTGATCCGGCTGCCCTGTTGCCATGCCGGTTTCCGATGTTATTCCCTGATCCGGCGGTTCCTGCGTACCTGCTGCTTCGGCTGTCGGTTCATCTCCCCCGATATCTCCTGTCTGTATCGATTCATCTGTATCCGAAGCCGGTGATTCCGGATTGTCCGAAGCATCCGCCGGAAACGGTGCCTCTGTATGACGTGCCTTATATTCCTTTCTGCTTAACACCTGTATTCCAAGAGAAGCGGAACCGATCGACATCTTTGCACTGCCATCCGCAGTCTGTATCTTCCTGCACTTCTTCAATGCCACTGTACAGCTTCCTGCTTTTCTTGCCCGAAACTGCAGAGAATATTTGATTTTCTTCGTCCCCGTCTCCCTGTCAAGATCCTTCACATGGATCTCATCGTCATTACCGCTTGAAACACTGCCTCCGGTAATATACTGCATGATATCCTGATCGTAGGAAAAATATCCATCAAAGCCAGTAATCTCCTCATCTGCCGCCACCGTAATAACAACATAAAAGATATCCGACTTTACGATCTCATCCGCCGACTTCTGAAGACTGATCTGTGCCATCGCGGCCTGTGCGGTATTCTCACGGCAGATGAAACCTGCAAATACCACAAATGCTATCATCCCCCATCTTCGGAATCTGCCACTCATTGCTGCACCTCTTACCTCTCCGGAACCATGCTATATGTTATGGTCTATTTCTTACGGTTTACCTTGATCTTATATTTTCTGATATCGCCGCTCTGAGCCTTTACCTTCACAACATATGTCTTTGTCTTTTTCTTTTTGCTTAATTTCTTTTTGCCTTGGCCGGACACCTTTGCCGTCGTGCTGACCGGACTTGCATCAATCCGGATCGATCCGACTGTTTTGCCAATCTTGAGACTGTAAGTCTGATGCCCGTCATCTCCGGATTTAAACGGAGAACTGAATGCATATCCCTTAACGGATAGTGTCTTCAGATAATTGTTGCTGCTGACGGTCTGAACTGTCTGCGTACTCTGCTGTGTCTCCCCGGATGGGATTGCACAAATCTCAGATGGCATACCGGAATATACCGGAATTGAAAATACAAGACTCATATCTGCCTTATCACTGCCATATGCTTCCGCTGTCTTTAACGCTTCACTCCACGGTGCCTCGATGTTTGCCATATACTGATGGTTATATGTGTTATTGGCAGTTACATTGAACTTCTGCAGATACAATGTATTCTGTCCAATATTGATATAATTACTGCCTAAATACTGTGCTCCACCAACAATCGCTTTATACTTTGTGGTCCATGGACGCATATATGTCGTGTCCTTATTAGCCCATGACAGGCCGTTTGCCACGGCTCCGCCGGCCTTTGTGCTGTTATTGGCACCAATGTTGTAGAAATTGTAAATACCTTCATATCCCTTGACGGTGCCGGATACCGAAGAACTCATGCTTGTCGGACCGGTAACAACCTCCTGCTTCACGCGGGATGCAAGATGATACGGACTGACTCCGGAGAGTGTCGCTGCATCCATAAAGGTTCTGGAATATGTAATCGTTGAAGCCTTACCGGCATCATCGGTATATTCGTAGGATGCCTTGTACATTGGTGTATTCTTTAATACATTTTCAACACCACTCTGGTTCTGTACATCCTTCTGGTATTCCAGACTCTCGAACTGGAAGATCCCGCTCTCTGTCAGGAAGTTTCTCGGATCCATATAGTAACGGACCGCCTTCTCGGATGCTGTCACCCATGTTGAGCCATCAAACGGAATATAAGTACCGGTGGATGCATCATACGCCCCCTCCTCCTGGGACTTCCATGCACCGGACTTACTGTTAGAGATCAGATTCAGTCCGACCTTTCCTTCATTGTCTACAGCAGTAGACCAGTCAATTCCTGTCTGATAAGCCTTAAACGTCCACTTCGGATACTTGTCATGCAGTGCCTGCAGTGCCGTAATATAACTGCTTGGGAAGCCCTGCTTAACCATCTCCTTCTTAAACTCGGTATCAGTCAGCACCTTGGTGCTACCGGAGGAGGAATCTGAAGAGGACTCTCCTGACGGAGCTGCTGTTGCCGGAGCTGCTGTTGCCGGAGTCGGCGTCGTCTTCTCAACAAACAGATTCTCCTGCTCGCCATTTACGACATCTTCTCTCTTGATCGTCAGGAAACGCACCAGATTCGCTGTCACATAGCCGCGGTACGTCTTCTTGTTGTAGGTCACGTCAACGCATATGTACTTCACACCGGAAATGATCTTCTCGGAAAGCATTAGCACCTCTGTTCCATTCGTCATAACGATCGAAGTGCCGTCTACTGCCTTCACGATCTCTGTAGATCCTGCTTTACGGCGGAGTGTAACCTGTCTGGATGTGGTGATCACTCCCTGCATAGCAGACTTGTACTCGGCACGGATCGAATCCGCCGGCACATAGCCCTGCATCCGATCTCCATCATAGCTGAAGGATACCTTGTAATACTTCACGCCGTACATCACAGATTCAGATTGGATCCGAACCTTTTTATTCTTGGACAGGCGGACTGCTGCCCCATTCACACGCATCAGACTGCCGCTTTTCACTGCCCGGCTTCTGACCAGCACAGCCGAAGGATATGCCTTACCGTATACCTCTGTCTCCATGTCACCGCTCATGACTGCCAGATTCTTCATCGGCACATAACCGGTTGTCTTCCGGCTGCCCTTTTTCACGCGTATCTTATACCAGGTTTTGTTTTGTGCAAGAATCGTCACCCGCTCTTCATTCTTCAGGCTGACCTTTGTACTGCCACTCTTGACGCAGGCATACTTAGTTCCCGGTCCTTTCCGGACATCCAGAGTCTTTCCCGTGCGCACGGTTCCCACTGCTGTGGCATATGTGATATCTCCTCTCTGCTGTATCTTGCAGAATGTGACAACGCCCAGCAAAAACACACCGGCAATAATCAGTCCCTTATACCTTCTGTCCATGTTCTCCCTCATTTCTTATTTCAGCATCTGCTTTAAATCCTCTGTATCAAACAGATAGTGTGAGCCGCAGAAATCACAGTTGACCTCTACCGGCTCCCCATCCTTTATCATCTCCTCAAGATCCTTACGTCCAATACTTGCAATTGCACGGGATACCCTCTCTCTGGAGCAGTTACAATGATACTGGGTTGGTATCGTATCCAGAAAATCCACATCCATGCCGTCCATCAGATATCGTACAATATCCTCCGGAGACATTCCGTCCTCCAAAAGCTTCGTCACGGAGTCAACCTCGCCCAGACGCTTCTCCAGACGATCGATCACCGCATCCTCTGCATTCGGAAGAACCTGAATAATAAATCCTCCCGCCTGTCTGACATGATTGTCCTTATTCATCAGCACGCCAAGTCCTACCGAAGACGGCACCTGCTCACTGGCTGCATAGTAATAAGTCAGATCCTCTGCGATCTCACCGGACACCAGATGGGTCTGTCCATTATATGGCTCCTTGAGTCCGATATCACGGATCACATTCAGAAATCCCGGTCCGACTGCCCCTGACACATCAAGCTTACCCTTGCTGTTCGGAGGAAGCATTACCTGCGGATTCTTGACATAGCCCTTTACATTGGCTGCTGAATCTGCCGTCACTGTAATTCCACCGATCGGTCCCCCACATTCGATCTGAAGTGTCAGAACGTCCTTATCTCCCTTCATCATACAGCCCATCATGCTGCCAGCTGTCAGAAGTCTTCCCAAAGCGGCTGTCGCCACCGGACTCAGGTCATGAATCTTTCTTGCCTCCTCGACCAGATTGCCTGTTGTACAGGCAAACACACGAAGCTGCTGATCCGCCGCTGTCGCTCTAACAATATAATCCTTTGATTCTGTCATCTCTTTAGTCACTCCTGTTTATATAATGTATTGGGGCAAATGATATTATTTCTCCCCAACGGATGCCCCGGATCACATCACTGCTGTCTGCTTTTGATCCACGCATCATATGGTTAATTTTGAAAAATATAGTAAATCCTTTCGTTGTCCGGTTTCACCGGTTCCCGTGTAAATGCCTGATACACTGCCTTGCAGGTAAGACCTGCCTCCTCTGCCAAGCTCTGAACCAGCTCCGTAGCATATGCTCTCTGATAATGCAGTTCATCGCATCTTGAGAACAGATCGTTGTCCGGATCCTCCAACTGATATACCGTCAGAAGATACTCATTAATGCCGGTATCCTGATGATATTCATTCTCCCAGAGAAAGCTGGCATCGTCCCGGTTCTCTGCGATCATACGGTCTCCTAATATCTCCCGGTAGAAATAGTCTGTTTTCATATCAAATACAAAAACACCACCGGCTTTCAAAAAGCGCTTCACCCGTGTAAACACTCTCTGCAGATCCTGTGGTTCCAATAAATAATTCATTCCGTCACACACACAGTAAACGGCATCAACTTCGTCAGGCAGCTCCAGTTCTCTCATGTCCTGCTGTATCAACAACACACCCGGCAGATTCTTCTCTCTCGCCATCATCAGCATGTCCTCAGAAGAATCCAGACCTATGATACTATCGTAGCCCTTTGCTATCATGCATTCCGTCATGCTTCCCGTACCACAGCCCAGCTCCAGAAGTGTTCCTTCGGTAATACCATATTCCGTAAGGATGCTATACAGATACTCTGCCCACATGTCATACGGAATATTATCCATAAACAGATCATAACAATAAGCAAATCCATTATAGGCATTTTCGTTGTATGAATTATCACTCATCTTCTCGTCTCCACTCACTGTCGCTGTTTCACCTGAAATTCCAGATAGTTAATTTAATTTTAGCATACATGCATGGTTCCCGCAACCTACAATTCGTCCAAAGTCTTATAATAATGCGGCAGAAATTCCTGACAGAAAATATCTGCTTCCGGACAGTTCATATCCCTCAGATATGCCTCTGACGCCTCCTTCGCCTTCTGAAACTCCTGATTGCCTGCCTTCTGCTCCTCAATGCACTTGATCAGTGCCGACAGTTTATCAGCAGCCTTGACTAACTTGTACTCCTCCGGTGTCCACTCAGATTCCTGCAGATAAGGGGCATACTCTCCGCGCAAATCCTCCGGCAAACGCTCCAAAAGCTCCTGAGCAGCCTCCTCCTCGATCTCCTTGAAAGCTGACTTGATCTTATCATTGCGGTACTTGACCGGTGTTGGCAGATCGCCGGTGATGATCTCTGTAAAATCATGATACAGCCCCATCACGGCGATCCTCTCCGGATGATAGTCCCTTCCAAATCTCTTATTGCCTATGATGGCAAGCGCATGGGCGATCATCGCCACCTCCATCGAATGTTCACTATCATTCTGCGTGTAGGAATTACGCATCACAGACCATCGGCTGATAAACTTCATTCGTGTGACAATTGCAAAAAACGTATTCTCCAATCCCATTGTTTCCTCCCCCTTCTTTGTATCCTTCGATCATTCCCGAGCTTTATCTAACATCTTCTGAATGTAGATTCCGGTGTAGGACTGCGGCATCTTTGCCACCTCCTCCGGCGTCCCCTGTGCGATCACAGTACCTCCGCGGTCACCACCCTCCGGACCGATATCAATGATATAATCTGCCGTCTTGATCACATCCAGATTGTGTTCGATCACGATCACGGTATTGCCGCCCTCTGCCAGACGATGCAGAATATCGATCAGCTTATGGACATCCGCAAAATGAAGTCCTGTCGTCGGCTCGTCCAGCACATACACGGTCTTACCTGTGCTTCTGCGGCTCAGCTCGGTTGCCAGCTTGATACGCTGTGCCTCACCACCGGACAGAGTTGTCGATGGCTGTCCCAGCTTCACATAAGAAAGTCCGACATCATACAACGTCTTGATCTTACGATAGATAGACGGAATCGGCTCGAAAAAGCCAAGTGCCTCCTCCACCGTCATGTCGAGCACCTCAAAGATACTCTTCCCTTTATACTTCACATCGAGCGTCTCCCTGTTATACCTCTTGCCATTGCAGACCTCGCATGGCACATAGATGTCCGGCAGGAAGTTCATCTCGATCTTGATGATACCATCGCCCTGACATGCCTCGCAGCGACCACCCTTGACATTGAAGCTGAAACGACCTTTCTTGTAACCGCGTGCCTTCGCCTCCGGGGTGGATGCAAAAAGATCACGGATCATATCAAACACACCGGTATAAGTTGCCGGATTGGAACGCGGCGTTCTGCCGATCGGTGACTGATCAATATTGATAACCTTGTCTAACTGTGCGAGCCCCTCCACGCAGTCATGCTTGCCCGGCACAAAGCGGGCGCGGTTTAACTTTCTTGCCAGCTCCTTATACAGGATCTCATTGACAAGCGAACTCTTACCGGAGCCGGAAACACCGGTCACACACGTCATGACACCTAACGGGAAGGACACGTCAATATTCTTCAGATTATTCTCTCTTGCTCCCCGCACTGTGATCCAGCCGGTCGGCTCTCTCCTCTCAGATGGTACCGGAATCCGGATCCGTCCGCTCAGATAAGCACCGGTCACGGAATCCTTGCATTTCATAATATCCTTTACGCTGCCGGCAGCAACCACCTCACCACCGTGCGTTCCGGCGCCCGGTCCGATATCCACGATATAATCTGCCGCAAACATCGTATCCTCATCATGCTCTACCACGATCAGGGTATTGCCAAGATCCTTTAGCTTCTTGAGTGTCTGGATCAGCTTGTCATTATCTCTCTGATGCAGACCGATACTAGGCTCGTCCAATATATATGCAACACCGACCAGACCGGAGCCGATCTGTGTCGCCAGACGTATTCTCTGTGCTTCACCACCGGACAGGGTGCCGGTCGCTCTCGCCAGTGTCAGATATTCCAGACCGACATCCAGCAGGAACTGCAAACGTGCCTTGATCTCTCTGAGAACAAGCTTACCGATCGCAAGCTGATGCGGTGTCAGCTCCAGCCCCTGCATAAACTCCATCAGATGGCTGATCGACAGCTCTGTTACCTCTGCAATATTCTTATCTCCGACTGTCACTGCCAGAGCCTCCGGCTTCAGTCTCTTACCGCCGCACTCTGCACACGGAGTGATACGCATATAGCTCTCGTACTCCTTCTTCATACGTTCGGAGCCACACTCGCGGTAACGTCTCTGCACATTCTTGATCACGCCCTCGAATGCGACATCATAAACACCGACACCACGCTGACCGCGGTACTTAACCTTGACAACACGTCCATCGGTTCCATGCATGAGCATGTGGCGTATCTCCTTCGGCAGTTCCTCATACGGTGTATTGATATCAAATCCATAGGAATCTGCCAGCGCATCCAGAATACATCTGCAGTAGCTTGTCGTATCCTTTGCCGACTGCCAGCCAAGCACTGTCAGCGCACCATCCGCCAGACTCAGCGATGGATCCGGTATCATCAGTGCCTCATCAAACTCCATCTTCACACCAATACCGTGACAGACCGGACAGGCACCAAACGGATTATTAAATGAAAAGGTACGCGGTTCCAGCTCGTCAACGCTGATTCCGCAGTCCGGGCAGGAAAAGCTCTGGCTGAAGCTCATCTGCTCCCCTCCCGGGATATCCACGATCATCAGCCCGTCAGACAGCTTCAGTACATTCTCGATGGAATCCACCAGACGCTTCTGAATACCATCGCGAACCACAAGACGATCCACCATCACTTCGATATTGTGTTTTTTATTCTTTTCGAGGGAAATCTCCTCAGATAACTCATACAAATGACCATCGACAACAACACGGACATAGCCGCTTTTGCGGGCAGACTCGAACACCTTGACATGCTGTCCCTTGCGCCCACGCACAACCGGAGCCAGAAGCTGAAGCCTCGTCCCCTCCGGCAGCTCCATGATCTCATCTGCCATCTGATCGACCGTCTGCGCATAGATCTCCTTCCCACACTTCGGACAATGCGGAATACCGATCCTCGCATACAGAAGGCGGAAATAGTCGTAAATCTCCGTCACCGTACCAACCGTGGAACGCGGGTTACGGTTCGTCGACTTCTGATCGATCGAGATCGCCGGCGGCAGCCCCTCAATGGCATCCACATTCGGCTTCTCCATCTGTCCCAGAAACTGGCGGGCATAAGAAGACAGCGACTCCATATAACGTCTCTGCCCCTCTGCGTAGATCGTATCAAATGCCAGAGAAGACTTCCCGGAACCACTGAGTCCGGTAAATACAACAAACTCGTCTCTCGGCACGTCCAGATCGATCTCCTTCAGATTGTGCTCTGCTGCCTTTCGTATCTTTATATATTTCTTTAACTGCTCATGCTTTGCCATAATAAACCATGCCTTTCTATATCCATCACATTTTGCATAAGCCGATGATAGCATGTTTTAAATCGTTTTTCAAGTACATATGTTCGATTTTTCCAAATCCGGTATATTTTGTCAATCAAAACATCACAACGCTTCGGCAAAAATCGAAAAAGCTTCATTTTGCCTTCGCACACATTATCTGATATACGGAGAGTCGCCCCTGTCCGTCACGATCCGGTATCCGATCGATTCCATACGGCGGTTCAGGCAGCCACGGCACTCTGCCGCCTCCTCGCCGGTACAGATCTTGTGATCATACAGCGCATATTTCTTTCGTACGGCAACCGGAGAGAGGTTCGGCATTACAACATTAGCACCCGCCCGGATCCCCATCTCACGTCCCAGCGGATGGATTGTTCCAAGTGCTGTTGTCGCCGGAAGAAGTACCTTCTTCTCCTGTAAACGCAGCAGACTTAACAGAAACAGCGTCAGTTCCAGACTTCCCTGCGCCTTATCGGCAAACGGTGTCCCCGCCGCCGGCACAAACGGTCCGATCCCCACCATATGCGGTTTCAGTTCATAAATAAACTCCATATCCTGCGCAAGCTGCTCCGGTCCCTGTCCCGGCGAGCCTACCATAAAGCCACAGCCCACCTGATAACCGATCTCACGCAACGTATACAGACATTTCTTCCGATGCTCCGGCGACATTTCCTGCGGATGCATGGAACGGTAATGCACATCGTCCGCCGTCTCATGGCGCAGCAGATAACGGTCTGCCCCCGCCTCATACCATCTGCGGTATGTCTCCCCGGAACGCTCTCCCACTGACAGCGTCACCGCACACTCCGGATAACGCTGCTTAATCTCATGAATCAACTCCTCATACCATTCATCCCGGAAATATCCATCCTCGCCTCCCTGCAGGACAAAGGTCCGGAAACCAAGCTCCCAGCCCTCCTCACAGCAGGCAAGAATGTCCTCCTTCGTCAGGCGGTACCGGTCCGCATCCGGATTACTGCGGCGGATCCCGCAGTAATAACAGTCGTTCCTGCAGTAATTGGTAAACTCAATCAGTCCACGGACATATACATCATGCCCGTAAACAGACTGCGCCACAGCTCTCGCCTTCTGTGCGGCATAATCTCTGAGCGCATCGTCCTGATACGCAGAAAGGAGCGTGATCCATTCCTCACGCTCCAAAGTCTCCTTATCTTCCAGCTTATCAATCAGATCAAACATATCGGAAACCTCCACTGTCCCTTTACTTTGCTGCCAATTCCAACATCTTCTCAAGTGGTCTGCAGGACTTTTCTGCAATATCCGGATCCACGATCATCTCCGGCTGCAATGTCTCCAGTGCCTTTTTGACCTTTTCGAGTGTAATCTTCTTCATATTCGGACAGAACTGACGGTGTCCCACGGAATAAAAACGCTTCTGCGGATTCTTCTGACCCAGCTCATAGAAAACACCCATCTCGGTACAGATAATAAATTCCTGCGCCTCGCTCTGCGTTGCGTAATCAATGATCTGAGAAGTGCTTCCGATAAAATCAGAAAGCTCCAGAACATCTCCGGTACACTCCGGATGTGTCAACACCTCCGCCTTAGGATGTGCTGCCTTCGCCTTCAAAAGCTCATCGGCATGAATGCTCTTGTGTACATGACAGAAGCCGTCATTGAAAATAAAGTTCTTCTCCGGAAGCTGCTTTGCCACATAACGTCCCAGATTCTCATCCGGAATGAAATAAATATTCTTCTCTTTGAGATTGCTTACCACCTTGATCGCATTGGAGGAGGTTACGCAGACATCCGAATGTGCCTTTAACTCCGAGGTTGAATTGACATAACATACAACTGCCACATCATCCCACTCACTGCGGACCTGCTCGATCTTTGCCACCTCTGCCATATGCGCCATCGGACAGTCTGCAAATTCATCTGCCATAACGACCTTTTTGCCCGGATTTAAAACCTTGGCACTCTCTCCCATAAAGGATACGCCGCAGAAAATGATCGTCTGCTCCTTCAGCTCGATCGCCAGCTTGCTTAGGAAATAAGAATCTCCCACATAATCCGCAATCGCCTGTACTTCCCCATCCACATAATAATGCGCAAGGATAACCGCATCCTGCTTTTCCTTTAACTCAAGTATCTCTTTTTTTAACTGTTCTACATTTGTCTCCTGCATCTTTTCCTCTTTCCGGCCGAATGCTGTCATTCGTCTCCTGCTCTACACGCTTATCTTAAGCCTCTCCATTAACATATGCCTTTCATGCCGTCTCCTTAAACCGCATGAAGATTCTTCAGGGAAATATCCATGATCGGTGCGGAATGTGTCAGCGCACCGCTGGATACATAATCCACTCCCACATCGATCATGTTCTTGATATTCTCTCTTGTCACATTACCGGAGCACTCCGTCAGCGCTCGTCCAGCGATCAGCTTGACCGCTTCCTTCATCTTATCCGGTGTCATATTATCCAGCATGATAATATCCGCACCCGCCTCGCACGCTTCCTTAACCTGCTCCAGTGTCTCCACCTCGACCTCAATCTTGTGTACAAAGGACGCATACTCTTTCGCCATCCCGACTGCCTTTGTAATACTTCCTGCTGCACCGATATGATTGTCCTTGAGCATCACACCATCCGACAGATTGTAACGGTGGTTGCTTCCTCCGCCAACCTTAACAGCATATTTCTCAAACAGACGCATATTCGGCGTCGTCTTTCTGGTATCCAGAAGTGTTGTGTGACTGCCCTCTAAAAGCTGTGCGATCTCATGAGTATAAGTAGCGATACCACTCATTCTCTGAAGATAATTCAGTGCTGTTCTCTCACCGGATAACAGAGTGCGGATATCTCCTGTCACGACTGCCATCAGATCTCCTGCGTGAACGAAATCGCCCTCCTTTACCTTCATATCAAATGTCACCGTATCATCCAGAAGTTCAAAAACACGCCGGAATACCCACAGACCACAGATCACTCCGTCCTGCTTGCAGATCAGATCAACCTGTCCCTTCTGATATTCGGGCATGACACAGTTCGTAGAAATGTCCTCGCTGGTGATGTCCTCCTCCAACGCCATACGGATATATCTGTCCGCATTCATCTTCATAAATGTTGTATCACTCATGTCTCTTTTTCTCCTTTTCTATTTCCTCTAAAACAATGTTCTTGTATTGTTCCTTTAACTGCTCCAGATTCTGATACAGGCTCCAGTCAACACGGTCCGTAACATCCTTTGCCCCCGGAAGCTCAGACGACATGATCTCACCCGCACAGCGGTCTGCAAATACCATCGACTCAAGCAGGGAATTGCTTGCCAGACGGTTTGCTCCGTGAACACCGTTGCAGGAGGTCTCCCCGACGGCGTACAACCGATCCATGGAGGTTCTGCTCGAAAGATTAACTTTGATACCTCCCATGAAATAATGCTGTGCCGGCACTACAGGAACCGGCTCTTTCGTCACATCATAGCCTTCCTCCAGACATCTCTGGCAAATATTCGGAAAATGACTGCGGATCTCCTCCTCCGGAATACGCTCCAGCGAAAGTCTCACATACGGCATATCATCCTCCGCCATCTGCTTATGGATTGCCGCCGTAACAACATCTCTCGGCAAAAGCTCATCCACAAACCGCTCTCCGTTCTTATTCAGAAGGATCGCCCCCTCGCCTCTCACAGACTCTGAGATCAGAAAACGTCGTCCCGGTTTCTCCGAATATAATGTCGTCGGGTGGATCTGAATATAATCGATATGCTCCATCTCAATCCCGTGACGAATTGCGATCGCCAGCGCATCTCCCGTGATATGCCGAAAATTCGTCGAGTGCTGATACAGTCCGCCAAGACCCCCGCACGCCAGAACTGTATAGCCCGCCTGTACCGTGCCGAGGCTGCCGTCCGCCTCGCGGATCACAAGTCCCTCACAGCCGTTTTCTCCGTCAATGATATCGAGCATCATCGTATGATCCAATATCGTAATATTGTCCCGCTCCTGTGCTCTCGCAAGAAGCTTGCTTGTAATCTCCTTGCCGGTGATATCTTCATGAAACAGGATACGCGGTCTGGAATGACCACCCTCTCTTGTAAATGCAAGCTCATCGCCATTCCGTTCAAAATCCACACCATAGCCCAGCAGATCCTCTGCGATCCGGTTGGAGGAACGGATCATGACATCGACGGATGCCTTATTATTCTCATAGTGTCCTGCTTTCATAGTATCTTCAAAATAGCTGTTATAGTCCTCCTCGCCGCGCAGCATGCACATACCGCCCTGTGCCAGAAAGGAATCGCTCTGATCCACGTCATCCTTGGTGATCATCAGGATCTGATACTCCACCGGCAGCTTAAGTGCACAGAATAATCCTGCCGCGCCTGTTCCAACTATCACAACATCTGTCTGTCTGTTCATTTTAATTAAATATTCCTTTCTCAGGTTCGTTTCTTTTTCATTCTTCTCTATCGAAATACTACCATGGAATGCAGCCCTGCATTAAAATTCAGGCTCTTGACCAGAACACGTATCTCTGCTGTTCCGGTATCCTTTTCCCTAAGCTCCACATCCAGCGGTCCCGGCCATTCCCGCGCCGTTTCCCCACGAAGCTCACCATTGATATACACACTGCATTCACCCCAGACACTCTCAAAATGCAGCACCGGAAGTCTTCCGTTGATCGATTCCGGGATCTTCGTACGGATCCGGTAAATGCCGTATTTGCCTTCCTGATCCTCAAAGATTGCCGGTGTTCCCGCCTTCTCATCCACCTGCACATCCATCCAGGTATTCATATCAAACTCATCCACGTGCATATTGACATCCGGCTTCTCGGCAAACAACTCTGAGGTCATCTTCCAACCGGTCAGATACTGCTGACGGATGCTCTCCACAAACGGCTCCGTTTTCCTTGTGGAAAGAGGGATCATCAGACTTCCGAACTCAATCTCAGGTGCAACCGCAGAGATCACCATCTGACCGGCTCCCTCCTCCGCCTGCACGATTGCCTGACAACGTCCGTTAAACAAGCTTCTGTGACCGGATCCAAAATCTTCATGACAGGTCGGATCTCCATTACATGTTCCAAGGATCACACCGCCCTCCACAGAAATATCTATCTCAAAGGAAGCATCCGGCACACCTCTCCCCTTCTCATCCACTGCATAAATATTAACCGGCATGGCGTCTCTTCCATCATTATACATGCCTCTGTGCCATGGCACGATCTTCAGACGCACCGGCTCCCCGGTTGTGATCTTCACATCATGTGCAGCTTTCACGCCATCTTTATAACCGATCAATTCAATGTAACCCGGCTGATATGGAACCTCCCACTCCGCCTGCTCATACAGATCGATCTTCTTGCGGCCGTAGGACTTACGGTTCACGATCAGTTCCGCCTCATCACAGTTGGTGTGAGACATCACCCGGATCAGCTCACCCTCTCTGCCTCGGTGATTCCAGTGCGGCAGCACATGACACACTGGTTTTCTGGAAAAGATCGCTTTCGCCATGTAAAACGCATCCTTCGCATAGCCACAGGTATCCATCAGTCCAAAATAAGAGGATACGGACGGCCATGTATACGGGGTCGGCTCTCCCAGGTAATCAAAACCGGTCCACATAAATGCCCCCGCCATAAAATCACGCGCCATGATATCCTTCCAGGTCTGACGCACGGTACTCCCCCAGTCTGCACACCGTTCATCATAGCAGCTGATCATGTGGCGTTCATCATCCTCCTCATAACAGCTGCGCACGGAAAAAGCAGATGTCGATTCACTTGCAAACACCGGCATGTCCGGGTGCTTCTCATGAAACGAGTCATACTGATCTGTCTGGTAATTGATGCCACACACATCCAGAGAATCCACGGCACTTTCCTCCGCGTCCAGCCCGCCATGCATCGCACCGGTCACAAAACGGGTATCATCCAACGCACGTATCTCCTCCCGCATGGTCTGTGCCATTCTTCTGCCTTCCTCTGTTCCCTGCAGCGGCTCCTCGTTAAAGATCGAATACATGATCACTGATGGATGATTCCGGTCTCTTAAAACCATTGTCCGAAGCTGTGTCAGCCCCTCCTCCGATGTCTCAAAATTTCTGTTCTCATCAATCACTAACATTCCCATTTTATCACACGCGTCAAGCAGCTCTTTGTGAGGCATGCCATGGGCGCAGCGATATGCGTTGGATCCCATCGCCTTCAGCCGTTCGATCCGATATTCATGAAGTGCATCCGGCACTGCAACACCGATTCCTCCAAAATCCTGATGGTTGCAGGTTCCAAACAGCTTCACCGGACGTCCGTTCAGCAGAAAACCTTTCTTCGGATCCATTGCGATCGTGCGGAAGCCGCAGATTGTCTTGTCCGAATCAACCAGTTCATCCTCCACAAACACTTTCGTGATCACTTCATATATATTGGGTTCCTCAATATCCCATACCTTCGGATCCTCAATCGTAAATTCTGTCTCAACCTGCGACTCCTCCCCGGCTTCGCAGACAACGCCTTCGTTATTGATATTGACCTCTAATTCCTGATCCGGGTCAACCAGCGTTGTGGAAATCCGCACCTCGGTATCCTTCTCTGTCTGGTTGCAGATATTGGTAAACAGATTCACCTTCCATGTATTCTCCTCGATCTCCTCCATCCGGATCGACAGACCATACTGGGGAATATGAATCGGATTCTTGATATTGAGCCATACATGCCGGTATATTCCGGCACCCTCATACCACCAGCCCTCCCAGACATCAGCATCTACAAATACCGCAAGCACATTCGGTCTCGTCCCAAAATGCGCCCGGTCCGAAATATCGATCTGAAAAGGTGTGTATGCGGAAAAACTGCGATGGATCACAGATCCGTTAAAATACACGACTGCATGTGAAGCAATCCCCTCAAATTCGATCGTAAGCTCCTTGTCCCTGTACTTCTCCGGAATCGCAAACACCTTTCGGTACCACGCCTTTCCTCCCGGCTTATATCCCCAGTTGGCAGCACCGTCCTCTGAGAAAGGCTGACGGATCGCCCAGTCATGAGGCACATTGACTGTCTCCCAGTCTCTTGCATCAAAGTCCTCCTTCGGAACACCCGGACAGGCTCCTGCTTTCGAAGTATTATATATATAACTATGAGTTTTTTCGACCGGTTCATCCACCTCTCCCAGATGGAAACTCCAGTCCTTGTCCATCGACAAAGCAACTCTTGTACTCATATAAAAACACCTCCGCATCTTCTTCTAATCATTAAAACATACCGCCACTGTAACGTCAAGGAAAACAGAGGATTCCGGACAGTAAATAATTGCATTTATCCTCCATTTGTAGTAGAATAGACTTAGTGATCTAAATTATCATTGAATGCCCGTAACCGGCAAATAAATGAGAAAAGGAGAATACATATGGAATTAAAAGATTTTATGGATTTAAGCAAGCTGCAGAAGATTCAGGATGCTTTTTCCGATGCCACCGGACTCGCTGCGATCGCAGTCGGCAAAAACGGGGAATACATCACGGAAGGAAGCAATTTCACGGATTTCTGCATGAAATATACCCGCAACTCCATCGAGGGCAATCGTCGTTGTGTAAAGTGTGACAACGAATGCACCGGCACCTATTACTGTCATGCCGGTCTCATGGATTTCGCCATCGACATCATGTTAAATGATGAGAAGGTCGGTGCGATCATTGGTGGTCAGGTACTTCCTTCCGAGCCGGACGATGAGCAGTTCCGTCAGACGGCAAGAGAGCTTGGCATTGACGAGGACGCTTATGTTGCCGCACTCCATCAGGTTCCGGTCAGCTCCGAGAAGCGGATTCGTGCCGCGGCAGATCTTCTTGGTGACATCGTCAACCAGCTTGTTAATCTGGAATATTTCCGCCACATCAACGGAGACCGTTTTTCACAGTTACACACTGAAGTAATGCATACCACAGAGATCATTCAGGATATCAACTCCAACACACATTCTCTGAAGTCCATCGCTAACAAGCAAAAGATGCTTTCACTCAACGCATCCATCGAAGCTGCCCGCAGCGGCGAAGCCGGTGTTGGTTTTGCCGTTGTTGCAAAAAGCATGGGTGAGCTTTCTTCTCAGTCTGCTACGATCTACGGTGACATCGAGAAGTCCGTTGCCGAGGTAACCAAGTCGATCAACGAAGTTGCCGCATTATTCGAAGAGTAGATCATTCCGGTAAGAGTTTCGGAATTTGCGACGCTTCCGTAAATTCTTGGCGCACATCATTAAATATTCAAAACAAACAGGGACGTCTGTACCGCTCCGATCGTTCGATTTTATAACGAACCCGTTGAGACGATACAGGCATCCCTTTTTTATTCCCCAAGCTTCATGTATTCAATAATATGTAGATGCGCTCATTGCATTTGAACCGTTGATATGCGAAGTGTGCGTTCTTTATTCACTGTTCTCCGGCCGTTTCCTGACTCTCCGATAAGCAAACAGCGAACACACATATAACAAAAGAAAAATCCCTCCACTTGCAGGAGCAATACTGCACCATTTTCCGCTATGGCAGGTCTGCAGATCTATCGTATAAGTATTCTGCATATATTTTACACGCCAAACACAGATAACGGACAATATCAGATAGATCATCACCAAACCACCGCGAACAGCCAGAGTCCCTTTACACTGATATTTCCCTTTTCTGCACCGGAATATATTCCGGATCTGAAGGATCACCCGCATGAAAAGAACCACGATCATCCCCTGACATACGACAGCAATATACTGCGAAGGAACATTCTTCCGTTGTAGAAGTCCTGCTGCCAGCTTAAACCCGGTCCAAAGGATACATGAAAAGCAGCCTTGCAGGCTCAGCACCGGCAGAAAAAACATTCCAAGCAGCAATAATGGATAGCCGGTCCAGATCACATGCTCCCACACTTGTATCTTAGGTTGTTTCATACACTTTCTCCTCAATATTATATAGCAAAATATCTCTCCTCATTTCGAACATTTTCCTATATAACGAAAAACTTCACACACAGCAGATGCCATGTGTGAAGTCTCTATCACTCAAATATATCAATTACATTACCAGACGAACCTCGGTAACAGGAGTCAGCTTGTCAGCCGGGATATAATTATCCTCGAACTTCTCGCCGTTTACATAGAACTCCTTGAAACCGCTCTCTGCTCCGTTTGGATTCTCAACCTTGATCTCAAGCTTGCTTCCACGGAAATTCTTCTCCATGGTAAATTCCTTCCAATCGCTTGGAATAGAAGGTGCGATACGGATACCATCCAGATCAGGACGGATACCACAAATACCCTCTACGCAGCCTACCATACAGGTAGATGCTGTACCGGTCAGCCAGTGTACATGAGAACGTCCATGGAACGGGCTCTCATCACCCTCTGTGTACTGTCCGTGTACATATGGCTCCAGCTTACGGATCTCAGCCTTATCATTCTGAGAGGATGGTGAACTCTCCTCAAAATACTGGAATGCCTTATTACCATGTCCCATCAGAGACTCTGCAAGAATGATCCATCCCTGTGTCTGAGAGAAGATACCACCGTTCTCCTTTGTTGATGGAGGGAACAGACCAGCCAGTGCGCCATCGAAATAATGATCCACATAAGATGGAGCCATTACCTTTGCACCATATGCTGTGTTCAGCTCGCGGTCAACAGACTCCAGAGCCTTCTCTGCCTGATCCTTTGTAGCAAGACCGGAAATAACAGCCCATGACTGTGGATTCAGCCACATACTTGCCTCCGGATCCTTCTTGGAACCGATCAGTTCTCCTGTATCCTTAAAGCCACGGTTGAAACGGTCATCCTCCCACCACAGCGCATTGATCTTGTCACCGATCTCCTTCTGGGTCTTGTCCAGATAAGCGATATAATCGGTATCGTTCTTCTTCTGTGCGAAGAGACGCATAATAGAGAATGCATAGTATAACTGCATTGCAACGAAGGATGACTCACCCTGTGCACCAAGACGCAGACAGTCATTCCAGTCAGCATGAAGACCGGCCGGCAGACCATGCGGTCCCAGATGATTCATAGAGAAATCAATCGCTCTCTGTAAATGCTCATATACAGTTGCCTTCTCCGGCACGTTAGACCAGGTGATCTCCTCATCCATAAATGCAAGATTGCCTGTCTCTGAAACATACTTAAATACAGTAGGGAAGAGCCACAGTGCATCGTCTGCACGATATGCAGGATGTCCTGTCTCCTTTACATAATCCGGATCATCCGGTGTCCCCTCATGACCGGCACGCTCATCGTGATCGAAACGTACCAGTGGAAGTCCGCCACCGTTGTCTACCTGTGCAGACAGCATGAAACGGATCTTGTCCAGTGCAGCCTCAGGATCTGTATGAATGACACCCTGAATATCCTGAACGGTATCTCTGTAACCATATCCGTTACGCTCACCGCAGTAAATGAAGGATGCTGCTCTTGACCATGTAAATGTCAGGAAGCACTGATATGCATTCCATGTATTAACCATGCTGTTAAAAGCAGGGCTTGGTGTATTGATCTTGAAGTTGTCCAGCTTTGCATGCCAGAACTTCTTCAGCTCATCAATCTCCTTATCACATACGGAAACATCCTCATAGCATGCAAGGATCTTGTCCGCATCAGAAGCCTTATAGCGTCCCAGAACGAAAGCCAGCTCCTTTGTCTCGCCCGGAGCAAGCTCCAGTGCAGTATGAAGAGCACCACAGCTGTTCTCATTGTAGTTGAGAACGCCATCACACTCACCACGCTCTACAGCAACCGGATTGCCATAATCGTGATACATACCGATGAAGGCTTCCTTATCACCATTGTAAGAAGTAACCTTCTGTCCTGCCATACCGAAGAAACGCTCCTTGCCGTTGCTTCCGTCCGGACCCTTGTACCAGTTCAGGTTGATCTGCTGCAGGATCTTGTTGCCAAGGAATACTGTGTTCGTTGTACACAGAGAATACTGCAGGTTTACCTGATCCTGATTGTAATTATCATCATTAGAAAGCTCTGCATAACCAAATACAGAAATCTTACGAGGCTTGTCCGTCGTGTTCGTCACCTTACATCTCCAAACCTCATATACCTTTCCGAGAGGCACATAGTAATCTGCCTGTGTCTTAATGCCCGCATACTCAGAGAACATTGTAGTATAAGCAGTTCCATGATGAACCTCGCTCTTATACTCATTCAGATCCTTGCCAACCGGCTGCCAGGAAGCAGACCAGAAATCAGCAGTCTCATCGTCTCTGATGTAAATGTAACGTCCCGGTGTATCATCACTGTTGAAATGATAACGCAGGATACGGCCATTGGCACCGCTCTTAACAAAGCTGTAACCACCCGCATTGTTGGAAATGATCGCACCATACTCCGGAGAACCAAGATAGTTACACCAAGGAGCCGGTGTATCCGGTCTGGTGATCACATATTCGCGGTTCTTCTCATCAAAGTAACCATAATTCATGAAAATATCCTCCTCTTTCTACTAACGGTTTTCACCATTTTCTCATATTATCATTATACGACACCACCCCAAAAGTATCAACAACATAACAAACATTTTCTAACAGTATTTTGATATCTTGTCACTATTCACGGATAGATTTTTCAAGGAAACTACCACGTAAGCTTGCTTACAAGTGGTAGTTTATTTGGAAAATCAGCCGGGCAGGCTGTTACCACCCACACCCGCAGACAGAGGACGCCTGACTTTGGCGGACTCTAGCCGCTGCTTTTGCGGCGGTCTGTGGGCTGTGGTGGTAACTCCGTGAATAGTGCTGTCTGACGGAAAGTCATATGAAACCTATCACAAACTTCACACAAGCTTGCTTACAAGTGGTAGTTTATTTGGAAAAGCAGCCGGGCAGGCTGTTACCACCCACACCCGCAGACAGAGGACGCCTGACTTTGGCGGACTCTAGCCGCTGTTTTTGCGGCGGTCTGTGGGCTGTGGTGGGAACTCCGTGAATAGTGAATAGAAAAACCGCCACAAACTTGTTTGTATAAGGCAATTTCCTTGGCTGATATCACGACGACTAGCCTGACTTTTCCGCATAACTAAGCTTTAAACCGCTGCTTTTGCGGTGTTTTTCGCCTGTTTTGGGCGAAAATGCTTAGGAATGAAGAAAAGTCACATGCGAATTTATCCCAGCCCCTTCAAATACTTCTCCACATTCAAATACCTCACTCCATCCATCTCTGCATCTTCTCCCCTGTATATCACATAGCGTCCCTCGATATCTCCATATCGGTGAATCGTCTCCCTGCATTTCTCTTCATCGGTCAAATGACGATATTGCGCCGGCACCCTTTCTTTACTGTATTTCACTTCATAAATTTCACAATTCAAAGCCACCGGATCAAACACCACCATGTCAAACTCCCCGATTGCAAACTGCAGCTTAAACACTTTTTTATCCGTCTTCGCAATTTTTGTTTCCAGAAGAACAATATCCTCCATCATTCTTCCTCTGATCTCACTTAATAATCTTTCTAAAATCCTCTGTCTTTCTTTCACGGATAATTCCTGAAATTTCACATCCAAAAGCATATTTTCCACAATCGCATTCGCCTGTGCATATCTCATTCCCGGCTGTGTGATCACGGTGATACTGTTTTTGCGATTCACCGGCGGCAGAAATTCAAGATCGATTTCCATGATCAGATCCAGCAATTTTAAATATTCCTTGATCTGGATCATATGACATTCTTCAATATCAATGCTCTGCTCCTCCTTATTCAGGATGTCGAGCATCTTCCTGATGCCTGCGGTCACCTCATCGATATCTAAATGTTCTTTTATATTGGTTGTTTTCTCTCTGTCTCTCAGTAAATTTGCAGCGGTCACTGAAATATCATGCGATCGAAAAGTACGCTCCACCACACTTCGCGTAAATCGGTGATTCATATCCTCCACAACGCGATTGATCACATTCGTAAGTTCTCCTTTTTCATACAGATCCAGAAGCTGACGGAAATGCCCACCGTATTGATACATTTTAAGGGAATGCTGGATGTTCTTGGCAATGGCAGTATCAATATATTCTTCTGCTCCCTTCGAAGTGGCAAACGGTGCATTTTCATTATAATTCACACCTCCAAGACTCATCGTTCCACCATAGCGGATATATTCGTCAATCCCCTTTATCCCCAAAACATTTTCAAATTCGCGATATGGAATAAAGGTCGTATGGAGCATAATGCATCTGTCATATAATTGTTCCTCCTTTGAAAACGCAAACCCCAGCGAATCCATTCCGGACAAAACAATTTTCATTCCACTGCTCGCATAAATATCTGCAAAAAGTGCTGCACCCTCCACAAAGTCCTCCATTAAAGTCACTTCGTCAATAAAAATATACGCAAAGCCATTTTCTTCCAATGTATTAATATCTGCATCCACATCTGCCAGTGTATCCTTTGATGTCACCTGAATAAATGCCGCCTTATCAAATAAATGCTCCGGTAATTTTCCAAGAATCTGGCGAATCATCGTCGTCTTTCCCGTTCTTCGCAATCCATAAAGAATGAATACCTTATCCTGCTGCTCTCCCAGAACATAATCCCGCAATTCCCGGATGCATTCTCTCTGTTTATAATGTCTTGTCAGCGCAATCTGTGCCTCCAGCTGTTTTCCATATCGCACCATCGTGTGAAATGACAATTTTTTCTTTGCTTTCCGCACTGTTTTTTCTTCCGGTTCTGCCTTTTGTTTCAAGTCCTTCAGTTCCTTTTGCAATTCTTTTCTTTTGGCAATCTGAGACTGTAATTCCGATGCCTCTTCATAACTGATATAATTTTCGACTCTTTTTTTATTTCTTGTAATGCGATGATAGTAATATTCTTTATTATTAATTTTCTTTTTCGTAATACTTCCTTCCGGCAAAACAGCAATTTCACGCTCCAGATCGGCAATTTTACTCATCAATTCATCCCGCTTCATCTCAAAACACCTCCTCAATTTGCTTATACCCATTATACCCATTTTCATAGAATTCACAACCGGGTATAATGGGTATAACACCCCAATAATTGACGAATTTCAATCTATTCCCCCTGCTTACCGTTTTTTATTGACGATTTTTTTCAACTATGTTACAATATGGAACATGTCACGAGGGAGTAATCGGTACATGAGTGCACGGACAAGCATAACGCTCCGGCGATTTGAAATGTATAGTATTATCGACATACTGGTATTGATACCCGGTAATACTTTAAATGATGAGACTCATGGCAGTGTTTTTACACTGCCATGGGTCTCTTTTTTACTGGATCGGAAAGTGTCCGTAACGCAAACTCCGGCTCTATCCTTTTTACCACCGGTTCCTCACACAATACGTAAGGAGATTTCTTATGCTTTTATTTTTCCAGATTATGTTCACCGAATTTATCGCTGAGATGGGTGATAAGACACAGCTCATGCTGGTTGCACTGACCTCGCGCTTCAAGCTGCGCGACATCATTATCGGCACAGCCGCCGCCATTCTTGTGTTAAACGGACTAGCCGTTCTTCTGGGTGGTCTGGTCAGCGAGATCATTCCAACATGGCTCATCCGACTTGTTGCCGCATCCGCATTTCTGTTTTTTGCCATCACCTCTCTGAAGGGCGATGATGACGAGGAAGAGACCAAAGAAGAAAATGTTTCCCGCTTCGCACCGCTGACTGTTTTCTGTACATTTTTCGTTGCAGAACTCGGTGACAAGACACAGCTTACCGCAATCACCTTCGGTGCCAATGAGGGTATGAATGCCGCCGTCACAGTCTGGCTCGCCTGCTCGATCGGTCTTTTTGCCGCAGACATCCTCGGCATGCTGATCGGTTATCTTCTGAAAAGCAAGACCCCGGACGGTCTGTTAAATACTCTCGCATTCTTTATCTTTGCAATCTTCGGAAATATCACCATGCATGAGGGACTTGGACTTCTGCTCGGCAAAAATCATCCGGCAGTGTTTCCTGTTACAATGATCATTGCGGTGCTTTTCATTCTGGCAAGCACCTTCGTCTTTATGAAGCGTATCCACAGGGATAAGGCTGAGCCAAACGAGTGATCCGTCCGCAAGGCACTATGAATAAAAGCTGATTCAAAGAAACAATCAGCCAACAAGATCATGTAGATCAGGGTTGCTTCAAATAACTAAGTCTTCCCATACCCCAAATTGATGTATGCCCATAATATTTCTTATGTCCGGAAAATAAAATATGAATTTTGCCTGAGAAATCAGTTGATCCGTGAAATATGACTAAAAAATTGACACAGATCAGTAGGATCTCTAAATAACCGGACATAAGAAATATTATGAGAAAAACTCATTTTAACTTGTACTAAATCTTGACATAGGGCCACAAAGTGGCAGGCAATGACTAAAAAAAGAAATTCCCTTATTTTCCCTTACAATGATCTCATAAGGGCAAAAATAAGGGAAAATACATATCATTTCACTAACGAACAGGCTGAAATGCCTGTAAAATGTGGAAAGTCAGCCAGATATTTCGGCAAACTGGAATTTAGCGATTTCTTTTTCCGGTATTCTCTGTCCCACGGATTTCCT